>Ga0310038_10001461_pt1 | contig 17933 bp, 13 predicted proteins | sample Sb_taG_6_FD_200461 | JGI IMG/M metagenome (GOLD analysis project Ga0310038, IMG submission 200461) | Peat soil microbial communities from Weissenstadt, Germany - Sb_50d_4_PS metaG (v2) (version 2) | ecosystem: Environmental > Terrestrial > Soil > Wetlands > Peat | place: Germany: Weissenstadt... | reverse complement strand
GCGCTGAAGGTATGCAGTCCCCCGTCAATCGCACCAGCCGATAATGCATTCGATAGGGGCACTGCGCGACCCAACAGCGATATGCGCGCCCCCTCGCCAACCACCTTTCCAGCGACACCAAATTGTCCGATCCCGTCCGAGACCAATTGCGCGACGAAGCTACGGGACCACGAAAGGCCGCTGATATCGCAGGTAAACGCCTGTCTCCAGGCGCATGTCTTGGCCAATTGAGAGAGCCCTCCCAAAAGGATAACGAGAGCGAACCCCCAGCCGACTGCCTGCAGTTGTTTCCAAACGATCCCCGGGCCGGTTCGAAACACCAAGTAGCTCAGTAGTCCAAGGCCGAGCAGAGCTGCAAAGAATCGGAGAGATAGCTGAATGAGAGACTGTAATCTCGGCGCGGCACCGCCCTTCTGCGCCTGCTTGAGAATCCTTCTCCATCTCCTCGCCTTCTTCGGTTTGTGCGTCTGCTGGATCCCCATCAGCGCACATTCAACAACTGAGTTACCGGTTTCCACGTCGCTCTCCCCATTTTCCAGTCGATTTACGCACCTGGACATTGAGGAACAGCAGATGGATTGCCAATCGGGATGTCCGCCTAAAGCGCTAATTTCGCTTATTTCCCAGGAGCCAACCTGGATTCAGCGTGCCCTGCCTAGGGCAGTGCCTCAATGTGGGCATTACAGAATCGACCAGGTCTGTTCTTCTGTTCTTCCTCAACGTCCTATCATGGCGCAATTAGGCCACGGCAGCCGAGCAACAACAGAGCTTCCAACACTCTCCCGCGATAGCCCAGTCCTCTGCTGCCCGAATTACGAGGACCTTCACGCGGGAATCCGGACACGATATATCTGCATCGAGCAAAGGCTCCCTATTCCGGTTTAGGTCGATTGTGACCCCGAGAAAATCTAATCCTTTGCACGTGGCAGCGCGCACCTCTGGCGAATTCTCACCCACTCCAGCCGTAAATACCAGAACATCCAGGCCTTCCATAACAGCTGCGATTCCCCCGATAGCTGCGCGCAAACCATGAATGTAAAGATCGAATGCCAATTTTGCTCTCTCATTTCCTGCGTGCATGCGAGCCAAAACGACGCGCATATCGCCTGACAGACCAGAAATGCCGAGCAGACCCGATTTCTTATTCAACATGTCGTCGATCTGGTCGGCATCAAGCCCATACTGTCGCATGAGGAAGATCAGGATTCCCGGGTCAACCGAACCAGAGCGCGTGCCCATCATGAGTCCGTCCAACGGCGTGAATCCCATCGTGGTATCCACGCTGCGGCCGCCTCGAATGCCTGTGACTGAACAACCATTCCCGAGATGACAACTTACAATTTTGAGTGACTTCGCGTCCTTTCGAATCAGCTGAGCGGTTCGGTTCGCACAGTACTGATGATTGATTCCGTGGAAGCCATATCTGCGAATTCCATGTTCGAACCACTCATAGGGACCGGGATAAGTCTGAGCAACTGCCGGCATGTGGCGATGAAAGCCGGTGTCGAAAACGGCGAACTGCGGTACGTCTCCCAATAGGTCTGCGACAATTTTCATGCCTTCGAGTTCCAATTGAATATGCAGCGGAGCAAAGTGTGAGAGACCGCCGATAGCTGCGTGGACGTCGCTACTGATCCGAACGGGATCGTGGAAACGGGGACCACCGTGGACCACACGGTGACCCACAGCGTTGATCTCAGCCGCGGAAGCAACGCTGCGCGTTTCACCGCTCCATAGCGTGGCCAGCAGATCCTTCAGCATCAGCTCGCGCGACAGACTCTTTAGCTTTTCCTTTTTGGCTATTCCTTTCGACTTCCTGACTGTAATCCTTGCCGCATCGCCACTCCAGTCGATGCGGCCCTCCCACAGCGGCAAAGGGGGGCTCTCCGGAAGAGTGTCGCCAATTTCGTACAGGCATGCCTTCTGGCTGCTCGAACCAGAGTTGAGAACTAGGATCTTCATCTGTCGATGGACGTGCGTCCGGAACTAGCAGTGCAGATGGCTTGCCAATCGTGCCCTCCTTAACCCGCCATTTCCCATAGCTCCCAAGCACCTGATCTGAGGCTGGCATGCCCTGCCTCGGGCAGTGCCTCAATCTGGGCAGAGGCTCGAAGGATAAAGATTGCAAACATTGTGGCGCTACAGGGACATACCGTCGGTCTCGATTGGCACATTGCATGCAACCTGTAGAAAGTTCATGTGCGCACGCAAAGCCGTCGGTGAAGCAGAGGTGCGCGGCACTTGATCCAAGCTCTCCCCAAGCAGTTACGGATCAAGTCGCTCGCACCTCATCCGACGGTTTTTGAGCGAAACAGCGGCGTTTGGTCCACTATGGCAGTCATCGCAGAGGTTCTGAAACCACGGTCAGTATTGATCGCAACCGATTTTTCAGAGGCCGCTGAAAAGGCGCTCCGTTACTCTCTGGCACTCGCTCGGTTCTATGAGTCGAAGTTTTGCTTGGCGCACGTGGTGTCGTCCCTGGGACTGACTATGGCAGGCCCTGGTGCAATTGCCGCTTGTGAAGAGGCAGTTTCGCGAGAAGCTGCGGAGTTGGAAGACTCGCTGATTCGATCCGGGGCTCTCAACGGCATTCAATACAAATTCATCGTTAGGCAGGGTGAACTGTGGCCAGAATTGCGAGAAATCATCCGAGAAGAAAGCACGGATCTCCTCGTCGTCGGCACACATGGACGACACGGTGTGGGCAAGCTGTTCTTCGGTTCAGTCGCGGAACAAATTTTCCGTCAGGCAGATCGTCCAGTCTTGACCCTTGGGCCACACACCGATGGCCGCCCCTGGTTTGAAACGTCCTCCACGCGCCGCACGTTCCTGTTTGCGACAGACTTCGGACACGCATCTCTCCACGGCTTGCCGCAAGCCATTGCGGCTGCCAATCAGTTTAGAGCCAAGCTCGCCTTTCTGAGTATCATTCCAGCCGCACCATCGAGCATCGAGGAAGCTCTGACGAACTGGCAAGAGGATGCGCGCATGAGAACCCTGCAGCGCCTGACAGAACTCGCCGACGATGCCGGGCTCGACACGAGACCGCAGTTGTACGCGGAATTCAAGTCAGCGAGGCCGGTAAGTGAGCAGATTCTGGAAACTGCTGGCAAACTGCGAGCGGACCTCATTATTATGGGGCTCCATGATTCGGCCCATACCGGAATAATCTCGCACCTGGATCTTGCCACTACTTATGATGTGGTTTGCCAGGCTGGCAGTCCTGTACTGACGGTGAACTGTTCCTCAGGGTCTGACCTTCGAGCGCGAGCGACCGAAGTAACAGCTTCGCCTTTGTCGGAGACCGATGTGATCCGCACTCACGGGTTCGGAGCGAAGTGGTAGACGAGATCGTGACTCGCCGTCAACCAGATGAGTGACAGCCGCGAAGAGAAGTCCAATGGAGACTCCTGCCATCAGCATTCCGACCATGCTTTCGAGCGGGCCCAGCAGCCGCCACTTTGATGGAAGGACCACATCCCCGTATCCAACGGTCGCATAGCTGCTCGCTGAGAAGTAGAACGCGGATTCCCAAGATGGCAGGCAAAGCCACCGGTAGCAACTCGCCCACAGCAGGATGACGATTCCGTGCAGAATGATGACGGCTACCGTAGTTTGCATGACCAGTGCGGCGCAGCGAAACACCCGCACCTCCTGAGTCTCTCTTGGAATACTTCTTATCCAAATGATGAGCGCAGCGGCGCCGCCACACTGGATAGCGAGGGTAATCAATACCAGAAGAACGGCTGCACCGGTTTTTTGGAGGAAAATCATTTTACAGATCGTTCTCTAAACGAAACCTGAGGGCATGCTCTCACTCGGCTGGTTTTCCGAAAGACACACATGGAGCGGTCCGAAATGCCGCGTCACTCGGTTAAGCCAATTTGTGACGAGCGCACAGCTCGCAGACCGGTTGGTGAGCCGAAGTCTAGCAGCGCACAATGTTATCGCCCTGAATACCTCTCATCGCGTTGCGGGTATCCACCACCAAGGATGCGTGCTGCGCGATCCAGGCGTAATCGTAATCCGAATGATCTGTGACGATCAGCACACAGTCGTACTTGGCGACGTCGTCCACGGGTACGCATTTCATCTGCAGATCGTAATGGCGTCCTTTGCCGATAAAGGGAAAATAGGGATCGTTGTAGCTGACCTCAGCACCATCCTTCTGCAGCAGCTCAATAATGGTCAGGGCCGGCGATTCGCGCAGGTCATCGATGTCTTTCTTGTAGGCCACCCCGAGCACCAGCACTTTGGCGCCGTTAAGAGCTTTCCGCTGTCGACTCAGAGCCCTGCTGACGGATGAGACCACGTGATAGGGCATGGCACTGTTGATCTCTCCAGCCAGTTCGATGAAGCGTGTCTGGAAATCCCACGCCTTCGCCTTCCATGACAGATAATAGGGATCGACGGGGATGCAGTGCCCGCCCAGGCCGGGGCCGGGGTAGAAGGGCTGAAAGCCGAATGGCTTCGTGGACGCGGCATTGATGACTTCCCAAATATCCAACCCCATCCGCAATGACAGAAGCTTTAGTTCGTTGACCAACGCGATGTTCACACACCGATAGATGTTTTCCAGCAATTTCGTCATCTCGGCGACGGCGGGTGAAGATACCGGCACAACTCGGTTAAAGATTGATCCGTATAGGGCCCCGGCCAGCTCTGAGGCTTGGGAATTCAGGCCTCCTACGACTTTCGGGATGTCACGCCGCGCGACGCTGTCATTGCCTGGGTCCTCTCGTTCCGGAGAAAAGGCGACAAAGAACTGATCTTCTCCGTTAGCCATCGCGTCGCGGGCGGCCTTCAAACCGCAGCCATTGCCTTCCTCCAAGATTGGAATAAGCACTTCCTCCGTGGTACCGGGATAGGTCGTGCTCTCAAGCACGACCAGTTGACCGGCACGGAGATGCGGCGCGATTGCCCTGGCGGTATTGGTAATAAAACTGAGATCTGGCTCTCGATATTCGTCCAGCGGTGTGGGCACACAGATGATGATGGCATCCATTTCGGTCAGGCTCGAAAACTCTGCGGTCGCACAGAAACCTTGTGAGCGCGCCCCCTGGATCTCTGTAGGTGGAATTCGACAAATGTAGGATCCACCCGAGGTGAGAGTTGCGACCTTATGCTGGTCGATGTCAAAACCCGTTACCCGAAACTTCGCTTCGACGTAGAGCAAAGCAAGCGGCAGGCCCACGTAACCGAGACCTATCACACCCACCCGCGCTTGGCGGGTTTCAATTCTGGTTTTCAGCCTTGAGAATAGGCTGGCGGCGCTGCTGCAAGTAATCATGACGATCTCCTCTATGAACAATCACTTCTCATGGCTAATGCGAGTAATGAAACTCTGCGGTCGTTAGTTCAGCTTCTGTCGCCAGCTCGCCTGCCGGAGCGTCCCACTTAATCAGCTTCAGATCCAACACAAAGATGGAATAGATCACCGGGACAAGCAGCAGCGTCACAAACGTCGCGATCGTGAGACCACCAATCTGGGCATAGCAGAGAGGTTCCCAGAGGGGTCCCCCGTGAATGGCCAAGGGTATGAGACCGAGCACAGTCGCGCCGACGGTGATCATCACGGGGCGCAGTCGCACGATGCCGGCATCGAGCAGAGCTTCTCGTAAGGGCTCCCCTCTCTCGTGCGCTTCTTCGATGAAGTCGAAGAGCACGATGACGTGACTGACGATCACGCCGACCAGACTCGCGACTCCCAGGAATCCCATAAATCCGAAGGGCTGTCCCATAACGACCAGGCCCGCTAGAGCTCCTGTCATTCCGTAGGGGATTGCAGCGAACACCAGAAGCGGCTTGACGGCACTTCGGAACTGCACGACCAACGCAATGTAGATCAGCAATACGGAGATCGCCATGACCACGCTTAGTTCCTTGAAACCTTTCTGCTGTTCGTCGTATTCGCCTCCGATCTCGAGGAAATAGCCGGGAGGCAGGTTCTTCTGGAACTCCTTGATTTTCGGCAGCAGCGGCGTGAGCACTTGAGACGGTAAAACACCCGGAATCGGGAACGCGGATACCGTAACCGTCCGGAATTGATTCCGGCGTTTGATTTTCGATACCGCCATTTCCGTTGTGACGTTCGATACCTGTCTCAGAGGTACGTGTTGATTGCTGGTCAGCGAGTACACGTACGCATTTTGAATGTCAGAAAGCCCGGCGCGTTCCTCCATGCGCAAACGCACCGCGATGGGGATTTGTTTGTCAGCTTCCCTGTAGGTTGACACAGGCAGTCCACTCTCCGCCGCGGCAGATGAGAGGGCTATGTCCAGATTCGTGATCCCGGAAAGGTTGGCACGGTCGGGGTCAACCTTCAGCCGGACATTCATCGCAGGCTCTCCCCAGTCGTCTCGGACCCGAGTCGCATTTGGTTGGACCCGAAAGACTTCCTGGAGTTCGCCAGAGAGACGGTGCAGAACGTCGATTTCCGGACCTGAAATTCGAATGGAAACGGGAATGCCAACGGGCTTGCCGGTTTCGAGCTGCCGCACGTCGACCCGGGCTCCCGGGACTTCGCGGCTCAGCGCCGTCTGCAGCGGCCCAACCAGTTCGTTGGTAAAGTGCTTGTCGGCGACCTCAACGAGGATTTGCGCATAATTCAACTGTTGTCGCTCGGGATCGACGGAGAACCAGAATCTGGGACCTCCGCCGCCGACAAAGGTGGTCAATGATTTTAGAACGTCTTTCTCATGATGTTCGTTTCCAAAACGTTCGGACTCTTGCCGAATAACAGTTTCTGCTCGTTGTGCCACGGCGTCCGTCGCACCCAGCGGGGCATCAGGCGGAAGCCAGACATCCACATACGAAAGGTACGACAGGTCCTTGGGGAAGAACTGCGGCTTCAGCATTCGGAAAAACACCACGCCGAACACCAGAACTATGAGCGAGCCGGCGAATGTACCCCAACGATGTCTGAGCGCGAAATTACCTACCCGGTAATACAGCGCCGGGAACCCGTGCTGGCGGCGCTCCGACATGGGCGGCTCCAGGCGCTTGGGCGGTTTGATCACGTAATACGCAATTAACGGGATAAACGTAAAAGAAACAATGACGGAAGCAATCAGCGTGCACGTCATTACGACCGGCAGGCTGTAAAGGAAGAAGCCTGTATCGCCGCTCAGCATCAGGAACGGGAGATACGCGACTATGTTCGTGATGGTGGCAAACACAATCGCCTTCGCTAGCTTTGTCGGCCCAAGCCAGGATGCGAGATCGCGCGGAGAACCCGAACCCAACTCGCGTTTGATCGCGTCCCCTGCTACAACAGGCATATCGACCAGCAATCCGAGCGCGATGATCAACGTCGCAATCGAAACTTGTTGAATGTCAATCCCAAGAACGTGAACGATGCCGAAGGTCATCGCCAGGGTCAGGGGGATGGAGGCCGCCATCAGCATGGCGGCACGCCAGTCCCAGAATCCAACCAGGGCGACGATCACGACGAGGACAATGGCCTCATAGAGACTGCCCATCAACAGACTGACAAGCTCCTTAACTTGCCGCGGCTGGTCCGACGTGCGAGCCACAATAAGGTCGGCAGGCAGTTGCGGGCGCACGTTGGCTAGGGCCTTGTCGACCGCCATGCCAAACTTGAAGATCTGCTCTCCCGATCGCATTTGCACGGCCAAGGTGATGGCACGATTACGATGCCACGATCCGTTCCCATCGCGAGCGACCATGTAGTTCAAGTACCGCGTGGGCGTCTGATATGCTCGCGATATGTCGACAAGATCACGCAAGTAAAGCGGCGCCCCAGTGGGCGACGATGCGAGGAGCACGTTGCCGATATCTTTTGTGCTTTTGAACTCGGCGGTTGCGTCAACCAGGACGTTTCGTGATTGGGTTTGGACAATTCCACCTGGAGCCGTCACATTCCTCGCGTTGAGGATGTCTTTGATCTTCGTCGGCTGCAGTTTCAACGCTGCCAGCCGCGCGTCCGAGTACTCCAGATAGATCTCTTCGGGCAGAACACCCACGCGCTGGACCTTCGCTACCTCTGGTACACGTTGCAGCGTGCGCTGGATCAGATCGGTGAAGTCATCCAGCTGCCGATACGAATACCGGTTATTGGCTACTTCTGCGATTCGTTCTTTCGTGGATTGAGGATCGCGAATGATAATGGGACCCCACGCGTCGGGATGAAAGTCGTATTCTTGCAGCCGTTTCTCAATGAACTGCTGTCCATACGTGCGGATTTCGTCATCCGACTTCGCCGTCGCAAAATCGATTCCGGAACAACTTCCCACGGACAACGAACGAACGTCATGCGCGAACCCATCCCGTTCTGCCTGTGCAGCGAGGATCACAAATGGCCGCTCAATTACTGCAGGTGACACGGATGCCGGATAACAATAAAGAACGGTGACACGCCCACTCGTAACTCCTTGGCGCACTTTCCCAATCGCATCCCGCACACCGCGGGCGCGCAACGCGATTTCAAGGTCCGGGACGGTCGGACTGGAGACGCTCAGCATCAGCGCTGCAGTGTCTCCGAAATCGCTAATCCAGGTGATAGGTCCAGCACCGTCGGGAAGGTCCGTGACCTGGTTCAGTCGTTGTCCTATATCCTGAAACTCCTGCTGGGTGTTCTTGATGTTGTCCAAGAGTCTGACTTGCACAACAGAAATGTTGTCCTGGGTGGTGGACTCCACACGATCCACCTTGCTGTTTCCAGTGACGGCTTGCTCGACCTTCCGCGTCACCAGTTGCTCGACCTTGTCTGCTGAGATACCTGGCCAGGGGGTGATTGCCAGCGCGATGCGCACAGGGATGTCGGGGTCTTTGCGCTTGGGCATGTTCATGTACCCGAACACGCCCCAGGCCAGAGTTGCGAACAATGCGACCCAGGCAATCTGCCGATTCTTGACAAAGAATTGTGCGACGTTACGACTGTTGTTGGGGTTCTCAGCTTTCATTGAAGGACCTCTACACGCTGGCCATCCTTAAGCAGATTGGCGCCGGTGGTGATGATGCGCTCTCCGGTTTTCAGACCGCTGACTACGGTGATTTCACTGCCATTGACCGCGCCGATGTCTACGCTGTGGAGGCGAGCGACTTCTCCGGCGGTTGAGTTTGAGACAATGAACACGCCATATTTCCCGTCTTTCGCTTGCACGACTGCGGAAAGTGGCACCAGCAGCGCCGACGTTCGACTTGCGCCGTCGGCATTCGCAAATTGCAAAGAGCCAATCATGCCCACCCTCAGCAGGTGATCGTGATTCGGGATAGCGACTTCGACCTCGAAATTACGCGTAATCGTGTCCGCCGCCGATGACATGCGGCTGATTCGCGCATGAAATGTGCGTGTGGGGAACGCGTCGATGGCAACATCAACGGGCTGGCTGACCTGTACGGAACGGACAACCGTATCGGGCACTCCAACGACAATCTTGACGGTGTCGGTTTTGGCAAGCGCGAATGCGGGGACGCCAGGTCCGACAAACGCGCCGAGCTCGACGGCTTTCTTCACGATGTCGCCGTCGAAGGGCGCAATCAGAGAGGTGTCGCGCAGAGCGATTTCCGCCTCGCTCGTAAGAGCACGAGCCGATTTCAGCTGCTCCTGACTGGCATCGTATTGCGCGCGAGCGGAATCGAAGTCCGGTTTGGTAATGCTCTGAGTGTCATACAGGTGCGTAGCCCGATCGAAATCGAGTTTGGCTTTCTGTGCGACAGCTTCGGCGGCCGCTGCTTGCGAGGATGCCTGGTGTACCTTGTCCTCGTATTCAGACGATCGGATGCGGACGAGTACGGCTCCATGACTGACTCGATCCCCTTCCGCAACATCACGCATCCTGCCATCATGGCCGCGCGCCTGCTTGAGCGAAATGACGTATCCGGGAATTCTGAATGCCAGGGGAACTTCAGAATCGGGCGTCACTACCGCCGAGAAACGCAAGCCGTCGGCGCTGAAGTCCACTTGCTTCTCAATGGCTTGAGCCTGGACTCCCTGTGGGGGTTGATTGAGTGGCTTATTCGAGCCACAGCCGACCATGACGAGCATCAATGAAAAGATTGCAATTGTGGTTCTCACTTTTATTCCTCTCCCATCGCGCGGCGCAAATCTGCAAGGGAACTCCAATAAGAAGAGAGCGCCTGCTGATACTGAAAAGCGGTTTCCGAACTTCGAGCCTGAGCCTGCAATAGATCTCTTACGAGTGCTGCTTGTTCTTTGAATTTGTTGCTGGTAACGCGGAAATCCTCGGCTGCGGCTTCATGACCGGTGCGGGTGGCCTTCAGCAACAACGTAGCCTCTTTCCACTTGCGGTACTTCGACCCGACTTCAACTCCGATTTGCGATTCTGCCTCTTGTGCGCCGTTGTGCGCTTGCGCCAAGGTGTTGGATTTTTCGCGTACTCGATTGTGGCGGCGTCCCCAATCGAATGGTTCCCAAGTCAACGCAAAGCCGGCCACCCCGACATTCGTCGGAAGGACCTGCACGTTCTGCACCCCCATGTAGCTAACCGCGAGACCAAGGTCCGGTATGTATTCGGCCTTCGCAATGCGGCGGTCGTAGTCGGCTTGTTTTTCCTTGAGGTGAGCCTGGCGGATCTCAGGCCGATTCTCTGACGCCTGCTGACGCGCCTCCTCCAGACTCAGAGTTGTCGTGTCCTCCTCAGGAATGAAATCAACCCGAAAAGGAGTTTCAAGATCCCGTGCCAGGAGTTGATTCAGGTGCTCGTGCTGTGTGGCAAGTCCGTTCGAGGCAACCGACAAGTCATATTGCGCTTTGGCGAAACGCGCATCGACCTCCAAGGCATCTCCCTTCAGCACGGTCTTCTCTGCGATGTAACGCAGCGTAACTCGCTGTGCCTCTTCCAGAGTCCGTACACCTTCCCGTGCTGCATCCACCGCAGCCTGCGTTGCTACAAGCTCGAAATATGCACTTCGCACTTCGGCCGCAATCTTCTGCCTCTCTGCGCGAACGTCTTCTTTCGCGATGTCGCGCCCAAGTTCTGTCGCGCGAATTCCCAATCCGATCTTGTACTGCTGTGTCAGCGGCTGATCGATGCTGCCATTCAAAAGAGCGGTCAATCTCGCTGGCGTATGAACCTCGGCATTTGTTGAAGGAATGGGCCCAACTCCTGGATACGTCCCGAAGACTCCTTTCGCGAACGTAAAATCAAACGGCTGCAGCAGTTCGCCACCGAGGACCGAAAATTGAAAATGTGGCAGCCGCTTGCTGCGCATCGTGCTCACCTGGAAGTCGTACTTTTGCGCTTCCAATGCTGAGTTCTTCACGAGCCGATTGTTCGACAGTGCAATAGAGACTGCGTCGTCAAGCGTGAGAAGTGGAACGTCTTGCGCACCCTGTTGGGCGAACGACCCAAGCGGTGATGCAAGGACGAGAATTGCAACAAGCAGTGCGAGATGGTTCGATTTCATCATTCTTCTACCCGGAGCTTCGGCTGATGCCTCGCGGCCCTTTGAACTTGAGCGAATCGTGTCGCGCTCGTGTTCAACCAAGATTGCAGGTTCCGTACCAACCCGGAGTTCCTTGCAAGTTCTTGAATCAGAAGTGCGGGCGTCCAAGAATGCTGAAGAATGCCCATATCTGGTCGATGGGCGCTGCCCTCATGCGGGCACTGGCAGTATCGTCCCCGTATCTGTTGCGAAGATAAGTGGGGCCGGGGGCATCGAAGGATTGTCGGGAGCGAAATCGGCCACGAAGTCGGAGGCAGGGATCGCTAGGGTTCATCAGGGGCAGCGAACGCCTCTCGGAAACGGTGCAGGAGTGTCGTGAGGCTCGACAGCTGCTCTGAGGTAAAGGACGAGAAGACCGCACGAAACTTAACCAGGTTCAGCTCGTGCTGCTTTTTGATGACGGCCTCGCCTTTCGCGGTCAGTCGCGCGATCAGCTTGCGGCGGTCCTCGCCGTCTACCTGCGATTTCACCAAACCATCGCGCTCAAGAGCTGCCATAAGACCGGACACGGTTGCGCGCGTCACGCCCATGGCAGCCACGATGTGCTTGTGCGAGATGCCTTTCCCTTTGCTCGCCCACAGCGCCATCAGGATCTGGTAGCGTGCGACCGATCCCACGGAACCGGCCATCCACTCGCTGATCGCGTTGTCAACATGCTGCGCAGTCGCGCGCAGAATGAACACCGTTCTCAGCCCCTGCAGCTCGGGTTCCGAGAGGTGCTGGCGAATCTTCTGCATGACCGCGGGCGGTGGTCCCGAAGGACGCTCGACCGGCTTTCGAACGCTCATGGCTTGTCTCCGGAATCAGTTTGGCACCTAACTATCTGACACGTCAATACATTCCAGCTGGCCGCTCCTAACCCGCAAGCGAGCAAGTTCTGCCCACAACAATTCTGCGACTATTGTAAGGAGCCTAACATCTATTTGTTCGGTGGCTAACCATTATGGTCCACCTAAAAGGAGAGTTTCCATGAACACCCAAATCACCGTCCATCCCAAACTGCAGCATTACGGACTTACCACCGCTAATCTGGATGCCATGGCTGACTGGTACCGCAAAGTGCTCGGCATGACCGTCAACCACCATGCGGCGGTGCCGCCCGAGGCACAGGACCGCGCGCCGTTTTCGGCCTTTGCATTTCTCAGCAACGATCAACTGGATCACCGCCTCGTATTGTTTGAAGTGCGTGGGGTGTTCGTCGATCCCGACCGACGCCGCCACATCGGACTGCAGCATGTCGCTTTCGAATGTGCCACCTTGGACGACCTGCTTGGCACGTATGTTCGGCTAAAGAATTTAGGTGTCTTGCCGCTGTGGGCCACCGACCATGGCGTGGGAATCTCACTTTATTACCAGGATCCCGAGCAGAACAGAGTCGAGATCAACGCCAGCAATTACAGCGATGCCTGGACCGCGACCGAGCACCTGAGAGTCTCGCGCGGAATGATGATGGCGCATGTGGATCCCGAACAGATGGTAGCGGCACGCAAGGCGGGCGCGTCGCCGTGGGAATTGCACGAGCGCGCCGTCGCCGGAGAGTTTTCTCCGGCCATGCCGCACGATCCAAGCGCACGGCCATAAATATCCTCACGATGGACCAACAGCGTCAGAATGCGCACGGGCAGTTCCAATTGCGTGCACGACGTGTTCAGGGCGTCGTATTCCCTCCGTTTGTCGGCTCGGGCACAGAAACAAAGTCACCGGCGCCCTGAATGCGGAATGGAGAAAGGCGTCACGATCCACGCCGAAGACACATGTTACTCGCGACTTCAATCAAGAATCGTCGGAGGACACCTTTGTCGCTCGTGATGCGATCGTGGACTCCAAGCTAACAGGCGAACAAGTAGGGTGTGTCGCGCATTCCGTCGTGCAACTACTGGACCTGGGTGCCGGTTTGGCGTGCTAGTTCAGCGGCGAGGACGATGCCCGTTTCCATCTGAATCACTCGATAAGTGCGCGTTACGTTTTTGCGTGCGAATCAACGGAAGCTGAAGCCGTTCGCAAACGTCCCGGGAATACGAAGTCTCAGCAACGAACTGAGCTCCTAGCCTCTTGACAAACAAAAGCACCTCTTCCCCGATGGCGTCGATAAACATCACGTCCGTAAGATCGACAACTAGCTCCAGTTTGCTATCGCAGCGCGTGACGAGGGTGCGGACTTCCTCAGCTCCCTCGCCGGTGAATCGGCCTTCGAGCCGGCAAATCAAAGCGCCGTCTAATTCTTGCTTTTGTACACGTAGCATGATGGCCCCTCTACATTCGTTAGTAGCCTTAAATCTCTGGCTATAGTCATCCTTGCATCTGTTTTGCCAGGAATTCTGAGCGCAACCTATTGAGATTGAACTGTTTTTCGAGCGTATGCCGCCCTTAACAACGGGCAGTGCCAGCATGAGGGCAGCCTTGGATCGGGCTAAGAACCAAGGCGGCTGAAGCAGCCGCCTTGAAGAGTTGAAAGAAGGGAGGAAACCGGATTGTCTGCTGTCAGGCGGAATAATCAGCGCGAGTGATACTTAGCCTGCGCATCTTGTTCTGCAGCGTAGTTCTCTTAAGTCCGAGGCGCTCTGCCGCTCCACCTTTGCCGGCTATTCTTCCGGACGCGCCTTTCAAAGCATCGAGGATCGCCTGCCGCTCTGCTTGCTCGAAGGTCGACGCTGCGGCGACAACAGTGCGGCCGGCGGATCTGTTCAGCTCTGCTCGTGGCACATTCAATTCGTCCCCTTGCGTGAGAATCACGCAGCGCTCAAGGAAGTTCTCTAGCTCGCGGATATTTCCTCGCCAATCGGCATTTACCAGAGCCCCCATCGCGGGCCTCGGGACAGACCGGATGCGCTTTTGCATACGTCGGGAGAAGCGCGAGACAAAGGAGTGGACCAGCAATGGAATGTCTTCGCGCCGTTCGCGCAGCGGCGGGATTTCGATGGGAAACACGCGCAGCCTGTAGAAAAGGTCCTCGCGAAACTGATTATTGCGGATCATGCCCTCCAAGTCGCGATGCGTGGCCGCAATCAAACGAACGTCAACGTGGATGGTCCTTGTACTACCGAGGCGTTCAAACTCTTGTTCCTGCAGGGCGCGCAGAAGTTTCGGCTGCAAATCCATGGTGATGTCGCCGATCTCGTCGAGAAACAGAGTGCCATGATCCGCCAGCTCAAACCGGCCTTTCTTTTGCATCAGGGCTCCAGTGAAAGCGCCCTTTTCGTGGCCGAACAGTTCACTTTCCACCAAACCCGAAGGAATCGCCGCGCAGTTCAGACGAACAAATGTGCGCTCCCGACGCGGACTGCGATTATGAATTGCCCGGGCAACCAGTTCCTTCCCGGTACCGGTCTCACCATGTAGCAGTACCGTGGAACTTGTTGGTGCCACGATCGCGACCTGGTCCAGCACCTTGCGGAGCGCAGCGCTCTTGCCGACTATGTCCTCGAAGTTGTATTCAGATTCGATTTCCGATTCAAGGTAAAGCCTCTGCTCTTCCAGATCGTCGCGCGACGCGCGAAGCCGTCCATAGGCCAGAGCGTTCTCCAGTACCAGCGATGTCTGTGTGCCGATCTGCGACAGCAGGTCACGGTCCGCCTCGTTGAACCCATTAGCCTTGCGACTGCACATGGTCAACAGGCCTAAGGGACCGTCGGCGCCCATCAGTGGCACCAGGACGGCCGAGAGGAGGGATTCAGCTCGACACGCCTCGCGTAGAGACGGAGGTATATCTGCTTCCGCGGGCGAGTAATACTGCGGCGTCCGGAGGTGGGACCATGAACTCCATAGCTTTGTGGGTTCGACGACAACAACCTTAGCGAGAAAACCCTTCCCAGTCGGGAAATCGAGAAATCTACGTTCCAAGCTGCCCGATTGCTTGTTAAAGAGCCACAATGACGTGAGATCGTTGCCCCAGTGCTTCCGCATCGATCCCGCCACAGCCTGAAACAGCTCGTCCGCTTCCAGCTTACTGACAATATGATTGTTGATTTCCAGCAACAATCCGAGCCGATCTCGCTGCTTTACGACCTCTCGGTGATAAAGCTCCGCGTTATCTCTTGCCAGTGCGCACTCGAGCGCGACCGCAACATGGGAGGCCAGGGCAGTGAGCATCTCGACGTCTTCGGTCGCAAATTGCTGGCCCTGTAACTTTGGCGTCGACAGAATTCCGTAGCGTTTTTGCGCGGTTGATACTGGGAACAAGTAGGAGCTTCGTCCAGCAACTTCGGCTGCAAAAGGAGCCAGGTCAGGGTGTTCCAACATGGCCAGCGACAGGTCAGGGACAAATACCGGCTTCTGTTCGTCTAGCGCTTGCGCCACCAGACCAGTGCGTAACAACTTGGCTCCACGATTGATTGCCGGGGCGTCCGCATCTCGATCAAATTCGAAGCTATACAAACTTTCGCCGTCATCGCTCAGCACATAGAGTTCGGCCCCGTGCAATCGGGACGTGCTGGACAGAACACCTCGCAGGCTTTGCAGGACGGCCTTTACCGTGGGCTGATCCGCTAGGGCGCTGGACGCACCTAGCAGCATTCGATATCGATCTTCGGTGATGGTCATGGCACGTGAGCTCTTCGCAATTCTCGGTTTACAGATGCGAGCAACCTGGTCTTCGTACAGGATTGCAATCGATTGGCCGGAGGATCTAACTAACCAAACCTCGGTCATGGTGCAGCACTACGTCTGCAAAACCGTACGTAACACCTTGGGTGAACGTTGAAACGCGCGCCGGCGGCTGCTCCCTGATTTTGTGCTTTCAAGTATCTGCTAACCATGTTCCCGCTGCAATCGAGATCCAGATGATTCCCGACAACCGTCTAACCTTGGCGGCCCAGCTTCCGCTTGAAATATTTCTATCGTTCACTCCCCAGCGACTGTGGAACCGTAGAAAGGAGTTTGTTGATGGCTAGATCGACAGTCCGATTCATCTCGGAGACGACCCCGCGTACATTTCGTTGAGACACCGTTCCAGTTTCGGAAACAGCGTTGCTCCAGACCGTTGCATTGGTCGCGACTCGGGTAATTTGTGCAGAGATTACAACCTCGACCTTGACCCCGGCTTCGTAATCGACTTCCTCCAGCTTTTCCAATTTTCCACTGAAGACGTAGTTGATATCAGGACGCCCGTTATACATCGAGACTGCGGAGAACTGACCGCTGGCACGCAGATGATCGACGACTGCGCTGGTCACGAGCGTGCGCGGATCCGCGGCCCAGCGGTGGTATTCGTAGAAACCGATTTCCTCGGGCGTGGTTCGGTAGACAATGGGCCCTTGCCGTAGATAACCCGGCGATTGGAATTCTCGTACTGCTATTGAGGTTCGGACGTTTTCCGCAGCGGGCGGATCCGGCGGAGCCGGCAAATTGAGTGTGTAGTATGCGGGATATCTTACTCTGCCGCACCCGGACAGAACGGGTAACAGTGTCACCATCAATACAAGCGCCGTCGTAAGCTTTTTCATTGTCGAGTCTCCTCTGGCCGCCTTATCTCGGAACCTGCCGGTCCCCGGGCTGCTTGGTGCGGATCAAGCTCCAGGGGCGCTGCTTTAATGAATTCGTGAACTGGTTCAGGTTGTCGGTCGCGTCGCGCAGATTTTCTACCGTGTCGCCGATCTTGGTGTCATTGGCTCGTACTATGACTTGCATCGACTGCAGCAAGCCTTTGGCCTCTTGCAGGGTGGTCTGTAATTCAGCCAGATCTTTCCGCATGGGAGCGTGCAAATCCGTCACCGTGCCATTCACGTTCTGAATGGTGTCATCGGCATGCTCGCTAACCCTGGCCAGTTGGTCTGTTAGGCGCTCAATCTTCGGGCGCTCGTCCGCTACCAATCGATCGATGTTGTACAGAATGGCTTGCACCTTTTCCTGATTTCGCGGTCCGGTCATCGTGTCCAGGTTGGCGAGCAGATGGTTCATGTTGCCGCTAATGTCGTTGAGTTCTCCCTGAGCCTGCGTGATCAGCGTATTTGCGCTGTCCGCAACGGTTGCCAGTTTCCCAGCGATCTCATCCAGACTGGCCGCTTCTTGCGAGGCGACGGTTGAGCCTGGAGGAAGACGCTTGGCATCGATAGTGCCGGTAGTGATCGACAAGGCCGCGCTGTTCATGACGCTGACGAATCCTAGCTTGGCCACTGATTTCTCATTCAGCGGAGTGTCCTTTTTGACCTCAAGCAGAATCTCGATTCGAGTTGGGTCCGTAGTCCAGGGTCGCACAGCTGTAACTTTGCCCACGTTCATGCCTCCGTATAGCACAGAGGCCCCGGGCTCAAGCCCTCCGGCGTATCGCAGGTAGGTGCGATACTGCACGGTGCCGCCGCTGTACTGCGCATTCAACAGGTAGATGACCGTGAACGTGAGTACAGCGAAACAGCCTAGGACAAAGGTACCGACCTTTGCTTCGGTGGTCATGGTTTTGCCTCCTGACTTTGCACATACCGTTCCAGATAGGAGGCCAATGCCGGCGTATGCATCGGGTTGGCCGGCACACGGTTGAGGAACTGCCTCACGCGTGGATTCTGGTTTGC
>Ga0310038_10001460_pt1 | contig 17935 bp, 20 predicted proteins | sample Sb_taG_6_FD_200461 | JGI IMG/M metagenome (GOLD analysis project Ga0310038, IMG submission 200461) | Peat soil microbial communities from Weissenstadt, Germany - Sb_50d_4_PS metaG (v2) (version 2) | ecosystem: Environmental > Terrestrial > Soil > Wetlands > Peat | place: Germany: Weissenstadt... | reverse complement strand
GGGCGAGCTGGGCTGAGCGACCCGGGTACGCACGGCCCGACGGCCGCGCCGGCCGGCGCGGGACGGGGGGCCGTTCCCGCGCCGACCGACCGATCAGGGAGTGACGGCCAGGCCGACGACCGACACCGGCGACGTCAGGGTCACACCACCGGCTGCGAGCTCAGCGGGGATCGAGCCGAAGTACGCGGCGTCGCCGAAGGTGAAGACGCCTCCGTCCCCGCCGACGAGCCAGTAGCCCTTGCCGTCGGGGGTGGCCGAGACACCCACGACCGGAGCGAGGGGCACGACACCGGTGGTCAGCGTGGACCCGTAGAAGCCGGCGTCTCCGAAGCGCGACACGGCCCCGTCGTTCTGGACCACCCAGTAGCCGCCGCCGTCGGGGGTGGTGGCGATCCCGACGACCGGTGAAGGCGCGGGGGTCCCGAGGAGCGTGGGGACGTTGCCGAAGTACCCGGCGTCTCCGAAGGCGAACACGCCGCCATCGGCGCCCACGAGCCAGTAGCCCTTGGAGTCGTGGGTGACGGCGATGCCCACGATGGGCGATGCCGGCTTCACGCCGAGGGCGGGGAGAGATCCGAAGTACCCGGCGTCTCCGAAGGCGAACACGCCGCCATCGGCGCCCACGAGCCAGTAGCCCTTGGAGTCCGAGGTGACCGCCACCGAGACGACGGGGTTCTTGAGCTTCACCGAGTCACCCGGCACCGACCCGAAGTACCCGGCGTCACCGTAGGTGAACACCCCGCCGTCCGCACCGACGAGCCAGTACCCCTTGCCGTCGGAGGTGGGGGCGACCCCGACGACCGGGGACGCCAGGGTCGTGCCCGACGCGGCCGGGGACCCGTACACCGTGGCCCCGCCGAACCCGAAGACCCCGCCGGCGGCGGTGACGACGTAGTAGCCGTTGGGCGTCGGGGTCGTGGCCGAGGCGGGCAGGGCCGGCCCGCCCACGATCAGGGCCGCCGCGGCCATCACGGCGACACCCGCCAGCCACCACCGCTTCGACGACATCGGGGGACGATGCGCCCTGTGTGCCATCCCTGGACCGTTCTCCGACACAGGCCGCTCCTCTCCCTCGTCGTGCCTGCCGGACGACAGGCCCGCCTGACTTTAGCCAGTAAATCGCGTGTATTTCTAGATTTACTATGGAACAGGTGTCAAGACGGCGCACGCCGGGCCCGGGCGCGCCGGCCCGGCCGGCTCGACAACGCCGCCGGCCGAACGCACAACACCGCCGGCGCGCAGGAAAAGGCCTTGCACAGCCGCCCCCGGGGCCTGATGCTGATGCCAACATGCGATCGCGGCCCGGCCCGGCTTCCACCGGCCCAGGCGGACTCGGAAGGGAGGTCCCTGGCCATGAGACTGGCCGAGAGGCACCGTGAGCCCGACGAGGCCCACTTCACCGAGGGCGAGCTCGACCTCGAGGCACCCGAGGAGCTGGCAGTGGCGGAGCTCGACGAGGAAGCCATCCTCGAAGAGGAGCTCGACAACGAGGACCTCCTCGAGCAGGACGTCGACGAGGACACGCTCGAGGTGACCCTGGAGGACCTCGTCCACGACGGGAACGACGAGGCCGAGGAGTCCGACGAAGAGGCCCAGGGCGGCCTCGGTGCCCTCGCCGTCCCCGTCCGTGCGGGCTCGACCGGCAACGACGACCCCGACGACGTCGTCGGGGCCGACGACGTCGAAGAGAGCCTCGATCTGGTCCTGCTCGAGCGCATGGCCCTCCTCGAAGTCGACGGGCCCGGAGCCGGGGCCGGTGCCGCCGACCTCGACGACGAGGAGGAGGGCGCCATGACGGGGCGCACCGTGCTCCTTCAGATGCGGGTCGACACCGACCTCGTCGACGTGGCCCCGCGCGGCTCTGACGAGTTCGTGTGCCGGTCGTGTTTCTTGGTACGCGGGCGGGTGCAGCTCGCCGACCCCGCCACCATGGTCTGCCACGACTGCTCGACCTGATCGGTCGCCACCCGGACAGGCGCGCAGCCACCTCCGTCGGCTACAACGTCCCGCCATGGGAAGCTCGTCGCGGCCTGAAGTGGTTCACGCCCCACGCCGCATACGGACGATCGCCGTCACGGGCTCGGCCTCGGGGATCGGGGCGGCGGTCAGTCGGCGCTTCGAGCGCAGCGGCGCCCGCGTGATCGGCGTGGACATCCACGATGCCCAGGTCACCGCCGACCTCTCCGAGCCCGCCGGAAGGGCCAAGGCGGTGTCGGCGGTCGCCGAGCTGTGCGGGTCGCGCCTCGACGGCCTGGTGGTCTGCGCCGGCCTGGGGCCCCAGACGCAGCCGACCGAATCGATCGCGCGCGTGAACTTCTTCGGAGCCCTCGACGTGCTCGACGGACTGCTGCCGCTGCTCAGCGCCGGGGAGGTCCCGGCTGCGGTGGTGGTCGCCTCCAATGCCGCCGGCCTCACGCCCGCCCACCAGGAGCTGCTCCAGGCGCTGCTCGACGGCGACGAGGACAAGGCCTCGGCGTGCGCGGCCGGCCTCGACGGCTCGACGGTCTACGGCACCAGCAAGCTCGCCCTGACCCGGGCCATGCGCCGGCGCGCCGGGGCCTGGGGCAAGGCCGGGGTCAGGCTGAACGCGGTGGCCCCCGGACCGGTGGACACGCCGCTGCTGGCAGGCGGGCTCGAGGATCCCGTGCTGGGACCGCTCATCGAGGCCCTTCCCGTGCCCATGGGGCGCCGGGCGAACCCCACCGAGATCGCCGCCGCCATCGGGTTCCTGCTCGACCCCGCCAACGGGTACATCCACGGGTCGGTGCTCTTCGTGGACGGGGGGAGCGACGCCCTGTTGCGGCCCGACATCCTCTGAGCGCCGGCCTCTGAGCACAGGCGGGGAGCGGTCAGCCGTCGTCGTCGACGGGTCGGGCCCGGGCCCGCTTGCGCTCCGACCGGCGCCGCTTGTCGGTGAGGCGCCTGGCCCGGGCTCTCGCCGAGGGTGCGGTGGGCACCCGGGCCCTCTCCACCCGCAACCCCTCGGCCAGCCGGGCCCTGAGCCTCTGCAGCGCCAGCTCCCGGTTGCGCATCTGGGACCGCTCGTCCCCCGCCGCGGCGCGCACCGTCGGTCCGAGGCGCTCGAGGAGCCGGGACCGCTGGCGCGGGCCCAGGGACCTCGACCCGGCCACGTCGAAAGACACCTCGGCCCGGGTGCTCGCCTTGTTGGCGTGCTGCCCGCCGGGACCGCCGCTGGTCGTGAAGCGCCACTCGAGCTCGTCGGCGGGGATGACGAGGCTCCGCGTCACGCGCAGGGAGCCGGAGTGCTCGGGGGCGGGATCAGGGGGCGGGTTCGGCGACAACGCGGTTCTCGAGTGTGCCGACGCGCTCGATGTCGATGCGGACCACGTCGCCCTCGACCAGCCAGCGGGGTGGGTCGAAGCTGGTCCCGACCCCAGCCGGGGTCCCCGTCGAGATGACGTCACCGGGCTCGAGCGTGAACACCGTGGACAGGTACTCGATCTGCTCCCAGCACGAGAAGATCATGTCGTCGGTGGACGCGTCCTGGCGCAGGTCCCCGTTCACCCACGTGCGCAGGCGCAGGCCGTGGGGGTCCTCGATCTCGTCGCCGGTGACGATCCAGGGCCCGGTGGGGCCGTGGGTGTCGAAGGACTTCCCCAGCGTCCAGGTGGGCGTCCGGAACTGCCAGTCCCGCACCGTCACGTCGTTCGCCACCGTGAAGCCGGCCACCACCGATGCGGCCCCGGCGGCGGGGACGTGGCGGCAGCGTCGCCCGATGACCATGGCCAGCTCGCCCTCGTAGTCGACCTGGGCCGAGACCCGCGGGATCTCGATGGCCTCGCCGGGGCCGATCACACAGGTGCGCTGCTTGTTGAACCAGACCTGGTGCTCGGGGCGCGTGGCGCCGGTCTCGGCCACGTGCGCGGCGTAATTGAGCCCGATGCCGAGCACCTTGGCCGGGCGCGGGACCGGCGGCCGCAGCTGCACCCGGTCGAGGGGCATGCGCCGGGCTCGGGACCCGGCCGCGGCGTCGGCCCGCTCCATGGCGCCGGGCCCGGCCACGAGGAAGTCGGTCATGTCCCCGGGGAGGGCGACGGCGGGGTCGGTGAGGTCGACCACCTCACCGTCGACCACCACCCCGGTGCGAACGACCGAAGGCTCGCCGGGGTCCACGAAGCTCACGAGGCGCATGGGACGCCACCGTACCGACAACCCTGGTAAGAGAACAGCAACCGGGCGCGCCGTCACCGGCGCCCGCACGGACCGCACCGAGACGAGGAGACGCACGATGCCAGGAAGCCTCCAGGGCAAGGTCGCCCTCGTGACGGGGTCGTCGAGCGGCATCGGGGCCGCCACGGCCCGGGCGCTGGCGGCCGAGGGAGCCGCCGTCGTGGTCAATTCGGCCACGTCGGTGGAGGCGGGCGCGGCGCTCGCCGCCGAGCTCCCCGGCGCCAGCTACGTCCAGGCCGACATCGCCGACCCCGACCAGGCCCGCCACCTCGTGGAGCGGGCGGTGCAGGACCACGGACGGCTCGACATCCTCGTCAACAACGCCGGCACCACCCAGGTCATCGCGCACCCCGACCTCGACGCGGCGTCGCCCGAGGTGTGGCGGCGCATCTTGGACGTGAACGTCATCGGCACGTGGCAGGTGACGGTGGCGGCGGTCCCCCACCTGCGCGCCGGGGGCGACGGCGTGGTGGTCAACGTGTCCTCGGTGGCGGGCCACACCACCAGGGGGAGCTCGATCCCCTACGCCACCTCCAAGGCGGCGGTGAGCCACATGACAGAGCTCCTCGCCAACGTCCTGGGGCCCGACATCCGCGTGAACGCCGTCGCGCCCGGTCTGGTGGACACGCCCTGGACCGCGGACTGGGACCTGGTGCGGGAGTTCGTGCGGGCCCAGGCTCCCATGCAGCGCTCGGGCACCCCCGAGGACATCGCCCACGTGATCCTGGGCCTGGTGGGCGCCCGCTACGTGACCGGCGAGATCGTCATGGTCGACGGCGGGCTCCACCTGCGTTGACCGTCCCGCCGCCCGGCATGGCCGAGGGGCGGCGCGCTTGCCATGATGGCCAGGTGCCGCACTACCGCAAGCCGACGTCGCTCGACAAGGTCTTCAACTCGACCGTGGCCGCGCTGACGCGCCTCGGGCTGAGCGTGTGGGGCTCGCGGGTGCTGCGCGTGCAGGGCAGGAAGTCGGGCCTGTGGCGCAGCACGCCGGTGAACGTCCTCACCCTCGACGACCGGCGCTACCTGGTGGCGCCGCGCGGCGAGACCGAATGGGTGCGCAACATCCGGGTGGCGCGACGAGGTGAGCTCGTCGTAGGCCGCCGCGTCGAGCGCTTCGGGGTCGAGGAGCTGGGCGACGACGACAAGGTCGAGGTCCTGCGCGCCTATCTCCGGCGTTGGAAGTTCGAGGTGGGCAAGTTCTTCGACGGCGTGTCCGCGGATTCGCCCCGCGCCGACCTGAGGCGTATCGCGCCCGAACACCCCGTGTTCCGGATCACCACTTCATCGTCAGCGTAGGAGGGACATGGACTTCGACCTGTGGTTACCGACGGCCAACCCCTTCGCCACACCGGAGTACCTGGCGGCGGTGGGGCGCGAGGCCGAGGCGCGCGGCGTGCACGGCATCTGGGTCGGAGAGCACGTGGTCACCTTCGAGCAGTACGCGTCGAGCTACCCCTACGCCGAGGGCGGGAAGATCCCGATGCCGCCGGGGTCGGGCCTCCTCGAGCCCTTCACGACCCTGGCCTTCCTGGCCGCCGTCACGACCTCGGTGCGGCTGGGGACGGCCATGTGCTTGTTGCCCCAGCGCAATCCGGTCTACTGCGCCAAGGAGGTGGCCACGGTCGACTGGTTGTCGGGAGGGCGCGTCGACTTCGGCGTGGGGGTGGGCTGGCTGCGCGAGGAGTTCGAGGCGCTCGAGGTGCCGTGGGAACGGCGGGGGGATCGCACCGACGAGTACCTGGAGGTGCTGCGCGCCCTGTGGTGCGACGACCCCTCGGCGTTCTCCGGGACCAGCTACACCCTGCCGCCGTGCACCTTCCACCCCAAGCCCGTCCAGGATCCCCATCCCCCGATCCACATCGGGGGCGAGAGCGACGCCGCCATTCGCCGCACCGCCCGGGTGGGACAGGGATGGCACACCTTCAACCGGGCCCCGGCGGAGGTCCCCGAGGCCCTGGCGCGCCTGGAGGTCGCGCTCGCGGAGCAGGGCCGGTCCCGTGTCGACATCAAGGTGACGGTGTGCCCGTACTTCAAGCCACTCGACGCGTCGATCACCGAGCAGTACGCCGAGGCCGGCGCCGACGCCGTGAGCGCGTTCTTGTTCGCCATGTCTCCCGACGACGTCCCCGCCGCCTTCGACGCGCTCGACCCCTGCCTCCAACGCGCCCGGGCGTGCTGAGCACCTCGCCGTGACGCGCCGCGGCGGACGCGGGACCGAGCGCGTGCGCGCGGCGTCTTTGCAAAGCGGGCCCCCTCACCAGGGACTGTTCGACGCCGGGATCCGGGGCTCAGAAGTCACAGTAATGTAGTTTTGCGTTCACTGCCGGTGACGACTAGACGGGGGATCAGACATGCAGGACCTGGGTGACGATCCACGCGCCGGGCGCAGACGGCTCTCGACCATCCAGGGCGAGCGAGGAACTCCCACCGTGACCCCTCAAGACGCACCCGTGGTCCCCGCGCAACGACTGCTGAAGGTGGCCACCGCGCTGTCCGAAGGCGCCACCAAGCTGCACGAGCAGCTCCGGCACCTCGAGCCCTCCGAGCGCGACGCGCTCTTGGAGTTGGTGGCGGACCAGGTGACCGAGATCGTGAGCCTGTGGGCGGACCTCGTGCGCGGCGTCGTGTCCTCCGACGAGGCGCCGCCGGCCGACCCCCGTGCCCGGGCGGAGGAGCCCGGGCCCCGCAGCGCCACGCCGTTGGCCTCGCACCGGCCGCCGCGCCCCGCCGATGACCACCCCGCCCGGCTGACCACGCCCGAACCCGAGCCGGCCCGCGCCCGCGTGCGCGAGCTCGGGCGCGAACCGGTGGAGGCGCCCCCGGCGGCTCGCCACGAGCCCGCCGAGACCGGGCGCGACTCCGACCGCGTCACCCGCGACGAGCTGACGGGGGTCCTCAACCGGCAAGCGGGCTTCGCCGCCCTCGGACGCGACATCGACCGGTGCCGGCGTAGCGGTGAACGGTTCGTGCTCGGGTATCTCAACGTCGACAGGATGAAAGTGGTCAACGACGCCCGGGGTTCGCGCGCCGGCGACGAGGTCCTGCGCAAGGTCACGGCCGCGCTCCGGGCCACCTTGCGGTCCTACGACGTGATCGCCCGCCTCGGCGGTGACGAGTTCCTCTTCTCGCTGCCGGGCTCGGACATCCCGACCGCCGAGCTCCGCTTCAAGGAATTCGCCGTCATCCTGGCCGAGGAGGCGCCGGGGTCGACGGCCAGCGTGGGCTTCGCCGATCTCCACGAGCACGACACCCTCGACGACCTCATCGCCGCGGCGGAGTCCGCCATGTTGAAGGGACGCAGGGCGCGCCGGCGGGGCCGGGGGTAGCTCCGGCTCCTCGGGCACCGCCACCGAACTCGGGAGGACCCACGCCCATGCCCGACGCGACCTCCGGCGCCGAGCACGCCGACATCGACGACGTCTCGGTTCGACAAGAGCGGGACGTGGCGGTGGTCACCTTGCGGCGGCCACCGCACAATCTGCTCACCGAGCCGGTCCTGCACGCGCTGGCGGACGCGGTCGCCGGGTTGGGCGGCGTGGCGCGCGCCGCGGTGGTGTGCTCGGAGGGTCGATCGTTCTGCGCGGGAGCCGACTTCCGTTCCGGGGAAGCCCCCGACCCCACCGACCAGGCCGGCTTCGTAGAGCGCACCGGTGCCTTCTACGAGCAGGCGGTGCGGATCTTCGACTCGCCCGTACCGCTCGTGGCCGCCGTCCAGGGCGCGGCCATCGGCGCCGGGTTCGGGCTGGCCCTGGCCTGTGACCTCTGCGTCGTGGGCGAACTCGGTTGGTTCCAGGCCAACTTCGTCCGCCTCGGCATCCACCCGGGTTTCGCGCTGAGCGCGACCCTGGGGCGCGTGGTCGGGCCCGGGCGCGCCTCGGAGCTGCTGCTCACGGGCCGGCGCGTGGTCGCCGCCGAGGCGGGGAGGATCGGCATCGCACAGCGCGTCGTCCCCCACGGTGACGAGGTCGACGTGGCGCTCGAGATGGCGCTGCAGATCGCCACCGGGGCCCCGCTGGCCGTGTCGGCCACGAGGGCGACGCTGCGCGCCGGCCTTGCCGGCGTCGCCCGTGAGGCCATGCGCCACGAGCTGGCGGAGCAGGCCGCCCTGGCGGGCACGGCTGACGCCGTGGAAGGCGTGCGCGCCATGCTCGAAGGTCGCGATCCCCGATTCGAGGGCCGCTGAGCCCCAGGACGCCCGAGCTCTCGAGACGGCCGGCTCGCGGCGGATGGACACCGCCCCAGGGGTACCGCGGTGGCCACCGGTGACGACGCCGCAACGATGCACGGGAACACTTGCGCGCCGGGTATCGCATGCTCGACGCCAACGGTGCCGCAGCATTCGCCGCCCGCCAACGGCGATTCCGTGAAGCCCGGTCCCGACCTCCGACCTGGGTGGATGTCCGGCCGTGAGGCTCGGCGCATTCCCAGATGCGTCGCGAAGCCCCCGGCGCGAGACTGCGCACAAATCGACAGCTGAGGGAGGTTCGGATGAGCACGACCGATGGACAAGGCCGTGGCACCAGCGGGGCCACGGGCAGCGGAGACGTGGACCTGAAGCTCGAAGTCGTGGTGATCCCGGTCGCGGACGCCGACCGCTCGAAGGAGTTCTACGCCGGTCTCGGATGGAGGTTGGACGCCGATTTCCCCTTCGACAACGGTTTCCGTGTCGTCCAGTTCACGCCACCCGGGTCGTCGTGCTCTGTGCAATTCGGCACAAGGATCACGGCAGCGGCGCCAGGATCCGCGCACGGTCTCTACCTGATCGTCTCCGACATCGATGCCGGACGAGCGGAGCTCATGGATCGGGGAGCCAAGGTGAGCGACGTGTTCCACGCGGGAGCACCGGGGGCACAACTCGAACCCGACGACACGAGTGGTCGCGTCAACGGGCCCGATCCGGATCACAAGAGCTACGGGTCCTTCGCCACGTTCGAGGATCCTGACGGCAATAGCTGGTTGCTGCAGGAGGTTACCGACCGTTTGCCAGGACGGGTCGACCCGGACGTCACTTCCTTCAGCTCCGCCGGCGACCTGGCGAGCGCCTTGCGACGTGCGGCCGCGGCCCACGGCGAGCACGAGAAGCGCATCGGCAAGGCCGACCCCGACTGGCCGGGCTGGTACGCCACGTTCATGGCGGCCGAACAAGCAGGCTCGGAGCTCCCCTCATGAACGTCTACGCCGTCATCGTCCTCGGCGGAGGCACCCCGGCGAGCACTGCGCTGCGGCGCTAGCGGCGCGAGGGCATGGCGTGGCCCTCGTGGAGCGAGAACTCGTCGGCGGCGAGTGCTCCTACCGGGCCTGCATCCCGGCGGGAGGTTCTCTTCGTCCCGCGTTACCGCACCCTGGCGGCGAAGTCAGTCGCCGGTGAACTCCGGCATGACCTGGGTGGCGAACTCCTCGACGCGGGCGCGGCCTTCGCCCGGCCAACCGCACACCAGATAGTCGATGCCGGCGTCGCGCATGGCGGCCGCCTCGCTCCGGACCTCGTCCCAGGACGCCGACAGCGAGAGCGACGAGGCTCGGCCGATGGACGCCGGGTCACGCCCGGCCGCCTCGGCCAGCCGGTCGACCTCCGCGCCCAGCACGCTGAGGTGCTCGGGGCTGCCCCAGGTGTGCCACATGTCGGCCCACTTCGCCACGAGCGGCAGGGTGCGCCTGCGCCCCGAGCCCCCGATCCACAGGGGCGGGTGGGGCTGCTGCACCGGCACCGGCCGCATCTGGGCGTTGTCGAGGGTGAACTGCGAGCCCCGGTAGGACACCACCTCCCCGGTGAACAGCCGCGTGAGCATCTCGAGGGCGTCCTCCAACCGGTCGAAGCGGCGACCCGTGGGGGGGAACTCGATCCCGAGCTGGCGGTGCTCGGCGTCGTACCAGGCCGCCCCGAGGGCCAGCTCGAGCCGGCCCCCGCTGGCATGGTCCACGGTCACCGCCTGGGCGGCCAGGACCGACGGGTGCCGGTACGTCACACCCGTCACGAGCAGGCCGAGACGGATGGTGCTCGTGGCCGACGCCAGTGCCGCCAGCGTGGTCATCCCCTCGAAGCAGTTGCCCGGGCCCTCGCCGTACATCGGGACGAAGTGGTCGAAACCCCATGCGCCGTCGAAGCCGAGGGCCTCGCCGAAGCGCACCCGCTGCACGATCTCGCCGAACTCCATCCGCTGCTGGGCGACGTCGATGCCGAATCTCATGGCGCGACCATACGCGTCATCGGGGGTGGTCCTCCTCCCCGCCGTCGTGCCGGGGCACGAGGTAGCCGGGATTGGCCACCGCCAGCTTGTCCCGCACCGTGGCGCCCACGGCGGCACGTACCTCCTCCCAGCGGGCGTCGAGCGCGCCGGAGCGGATGGCGGCGGCCAGCTCGGCGTCGCTGTGCACGCCGAGCCCCTCGAGCCGCGCCCCGTGCGCCGCCGCCTGCTCGGGCCCGAGCACGATCTCGCGGGCCACCGTGCCCACCACGTTGGCGGCCACCCGGACGTGGAAGCGCACCCTGCCCTCGGTCACGGGGAGCACCTCGGTCTCGAGGAAGTGGCGCACGGCGTCGAGCAGCTCGGCCGCCGACGGGATGTCGTGAGGAGCCCAGCCCCCCACCGGGACTGCGGGATCGAGGCGTGCGCCGGGGGGCGGCGGCTCGGGCAGACCCCCGCCGTCGTTCACCGCAGCAGCTCCAGTAGGTCCCACTCGACCTCGCACACGCGCCGGCCGATGGCGGCCAGCTCGACCGACCGGACCGCACCGGTGGTGTGGGTGAGCGCCTGCACGATGCAGATGATCCCCCACCGGAGGGTGCCCAGCACCTGCCACCAGTGCAGGGCGCCGGGGTCGACCGGGCCGCCGCCGGCGCCCTCGTAGGCGGAGACCAGCTGCTCGACGGTGCCGAACCCACCCACGGGCAGGGCCGAGCCGAAACGCCACGCCTTGACGCAGAGCCAGCCCAGGTCCTCCAGGGGGTCCCCGAGATGGGCCAGCTCCCAGTCGAGCACGGCCCGGATGCCCTCGGCCCCCACGATGAGGTTGCCGTTGCGGAAGTCGCCGTGCACCACCGCCTCGCCTGAGCGCGCCGGACGGGTCTCGGCCAGCCACCGCAGCCCCAGCTCGAAGGCGGGATGGGGCTCCCCCAGGCGGTCGAGCAGGCCGCGCAGCTGCTCGAGCGCGTCCCCGCCGGCGAGACCCGGCACCTCGGCGGGCGGGATGCGGTGCACTGCCGCCAGCACCTCCCCGCACTGCCCGGCCAGAAGGGGCCGCACCGCGGCCAACCCCTCGTCGCGCAGGATGCGGCGGGGGATGGTCTCACCGTCGACGAACTCCATCACCATGAAGGCCGCCCCGAGCCCGTTCGAGGCGTCGCCGGCCACGAGGACCCGGGGCACGGGGACCCCGGCACGCCCCGCCGCCCGCAGGAGGTCGGCCTCGAGCCGCAGTCCCGAGACCGGCGCCCCGGGCGGGTCGCGCCGAAGGACGAGGCGCCGGGCGGTGCCGCCGGGCGCTGTGAGCGAGAAGCTCCAGGTCTCCCGGGAGGCGCCGCCGGGCAGCCGGGTCACGTCGTGCACCTCCACCGGGCCGTCGAAGACCGCACCGACCACCGTGCGGAGCTGCCCGTCGAGGTCGGTGGCGTGCATGCGCGGACACTAATGACCAGCCGGGGCATCGCGCCGGTAGGGTGAGCCCATCGGCGTCCGACTCGATCCCGAAGACGAGTACATGCACGCATTGGGCCCCGAGCCCAACTTCAACGAGTCCATGTACTTCAACGCCTATGACCCCGGCACGCGCCTGGGCGGCTTCTTCCGGCTGGGGAACAGGGCCAACGAGGGCAGCGGCGAGATGACGTTGTGCCTGTACCTCCCCGACGGTCGTGTGGCCTTCATGTTCCGCCGCCCCCGCGTCACCGACAACGACGCCTTCGACGCGGCGGGGATGCGCTTCGAGGTGGTGGAGCCCTTCGTCGAGCTCCGGGTCGCCTACGAGGGCTCGGCGGTCCTGTTGGACGACCCCTTGCAGATGGCCGACCCCCGCCGGGCCTTCGAGTCGAACCCCCACACCACGTGCGCCGTCGACCTCGTGTACCGCGGCTCCTCCGCCATGTTCGGCGGTGAGCCCGACGAGCCCGCCGAGCGCCCCGGTGAGGAGTTCGCCCGCGGCCACTACGAACAGCTGGTGGAGGTGTCGGGCTCCGTTCAGGTCGGCGACGAACGTTGGGAGCTCCACGGGCACGGACTGCGCGACCACAGCTGGGGCCCCCGCTACTGGCAGGCGCCGTGGTACTACCGCTGGCTCACCGGCAACGTCGGCACGGACTTCGGCTTCATGGGGTCGCGCATCGCCCGGCGCGACGGCCCGGGCACGCGCGGCGGCTTCGTCTGGGACGGCGGCACCCTCACGCCGTGCCACGACTTCCGCATCCGTTCCACGTGGGAGGGCGACGCCCGGTACCACCGGAGCCTCGAAGCCGAGCTCGTCACCCCAGACCGGACGTGGGTGGTGCGCGGGTCGGTGCTCGGGCTGATCCCGCTGCGCAACCTACGGCGTGACCCCGACGGCCACGAGCTGGTGACGCGCATCTCCGAGGGGCTGACCGAGTGGACCCTCGACGACGGGCGCGTCGGCTACGGGTTGTCGGAGTACCTGGACCAGATCGTCGACGGGGTGCCGGTCGGGTTGGACGAATAAGGGGTTGGGAGGACAGGAGAGGACGACGATGCACATCGGCATGTTCGGCACCGGCGTCGGCCCTCGCCGGCGCGGCCGGCGGCCCTTCCGGGGGCACCGCACTCGAGGGCACCTTCGCCGATGCGGCGCGCTCGGGCGAGGTCCTCTTCAACGCCACCAACGGTGCGCACTCCCTCGAAGCGCTCGCTCTCGCCGGGGAGGCCGACCTGGCGGGCAAGGTGCTCATCGACGTGGCGAACCCGCTCGACTTCTCCCGGGGAATGCCCCCCAGCCTCACGGTGTGCAACACCGACAGCCTCGGGGAGCAGATCCAGCGCGCCCATCCCGCCGCCCGGGTGGTGAAGACCCTCAATACGGTGAACGCGGACGTCATGGTGAACCCCGCCGTCGTCTCGGGAGACCACACCATCTTCGTGTGCGGGGACGACGCCGGTGCCAAGGAGACCGCCACCGCGGTGCTCGTCGATTTCGGCTGGCCGCGCCACGCCATCCTCGACCTGGGGGGCATCAGCGCCTGCCGTGGCACCGAGATGTACCTGCCCCTGTGGGTGGCCATGCGCCAGGCCACCGGCACCGGGCACCTCAACATCCGGGTCATCACCGAGTAGGCCGCCCGCGAGGGCGGCCGCGGGGCGGCCCGTCCGGCCGGCGCCCCGGGCCGGCTCCTCGACGGGGACCTCGGCGGGGGACAATGAGGCGGCATGGACCGGGCCACCGTCGACATCTACGAGGAACGCGGCCTCGAGTGGGCCGAGCACCACCCGCCCGTGCAACGCGCCGCGGCGCGGGCCTTTGCCCGGAAGGTCCCCTCCGGGACGCTGCGCGTCGACCTGGGGTGCGGCACGGGCCGCTACACGCCCGACATCGGCACCCCCGCCCTCGGCGTCGACGCGGCCCGGGCGATGCTCGAGCGGTGCCGCAGCGCGGTCCCCGGCGCCCTCTTCGTGCAGGGGGACCTCGAGGCACTGCCACTGCGGGCCGGCACCCTGCACGGCGCCTGGGCGCACATGAGCTACCTCCACGTGCCGAGCGTCCGGCTGCCCGGTGCGCTCGCCGACCTGCACCGCGTCCTGGTGGTGGGCGCTCCCCTCGACGTGCAGGTGCTGGCGGGCGACTACGAAGGCGACGCCTTGCCCGCCGACCGCATCGGCGGCCGCTTCTTCGCGTCGTGGACACCCGAAACGCTGTCCGACGTTCTCGTCGGCGCCGGCTTCGAGATCACCGGCGCCGAGGTCGACCGTGACTTCGTACGCGCCTCGGCGGTGCGCGCCCGCACCCTTTCCGACATGGTGGGGCCCGGCATGCGGCTCCTCGTCGTCGGCCTCAACCCCAGCCTGTACGCGGCAGATGCCGGTGTGGGCTACGCACGCCCCGGCAACCGCTTCTGGCCCGCGGCGACCCGCGCCGGCCTGGTGACGCGCGACCGCGACCCCGTCCACGCGTTGCACGCGCACGGCGTGGGCATGACCGACCTCGTCAAACGGGCCACCACCAACGCGGCGGAACTGTCGGCGGCGGAATACCGGACGGGCCTGGCGCGCGTCGAGCGACTGGTGCGGTGGCTCAGGCCCGGTGCGGTGTGCTTCGTCGGCTTGACGGGATGGCGTAACGCCGCGGACCGGAACGCCACGGCCGGCCCCCAGTCGAGGCGGATCGGCGACCGCCCCGTATACGTCATGCCGTCCACCAGTGGGGCCAACGCCCACGCGCGCGTCGACGAGCTGTGCGCCCACCTTCGAGCGGCACACTCGCTCGTCGACGACGCATGAGGGCCGATCGCGCCGCGTGACGGTCCGCGATCTTCCATGACATGTCCGGTAGCCTCGTGCCTCGTGGTGACCGGCCGCGACGCGCACGCCGGCGGCGCCGAGGGAGACATGCCCGTCAACTTGCCCTCCGTGCCGTCGCGCTCGAGTGAAACCCGACACCCGCCATCGTCGCGGCCCGGCGCGCTGGCGACGCAGACGGTGCCACGGCCCGGGTCTTACGACGACGCCGCGTCCACCTCCGCGTACGCGCAACATTTCGACCCCGTGTTCGGCCGGCGCTTCGCAGAACGCGCCCTCGACTCTCTCGTGGTGGTGCGTGGCGCGCGCGTACTCGACGTGGCGTGCGGCACCGGCATCTTCGCCCGCATGGCCGCGCACGTCGTCGGACCGGCTGGCGCGGTGGTGGGAATCGACCCGTCGCGCGCCGCCGTCGAGACCGCTCGCCGCACCGACATCACGAGCATCGTCGAGTGGCGGAACTGGGAAGGCTCGCACCTTCCCTTCGACGACGAGAGCTTCGACGTGGTGGCGTGCCAGCATGCGCTGCACCGCTTCGGCGATCCCGGCCCGGTGCTCGGCGAGATGCGGCGGGTGCTCGCCCCCGGCGGGCGGCTGGGCATCATGACGTGGGGGCCCATCGAGGAGAACCCGGCCTTCGCCGCCGAGCTCGACGCCATCGTCAAGTCCGGCCTCGACCAGTCTGGCGTCGTCGAGGTGCTCCTGGACGCGTTCGCGTACCACCGCATCGACGACCTGCGCGCGCTGGTGCGCGCCGCGGGGTTCACCGACGTGTCGTGCCGGACCGTCCGCATGCTGGCGGCCCTGCCCCGGGTGGCGCAGTGGGTCCGGGTCTATCCGACGCTGCCGCCGCTGTCCCAGGCGTGGCGCCACTGCACACAGGAGGCCCGCGTCCAATTCCTGTCCCGGGTGACGGAGCTGCTCCGACCCTTCGAGCACGACGGCGTGCTGCGCGTCCAAGCCTCCTCACGCCTCGTCGTGGCCCGAGCACCCTTCGCCTGATCGCGTCCCCGGGGCTCCTTTCCACCGGTGCGTCGCGCCCCCGCGCCGCGCCCGGGAGCCGAGCAGGCGGGGCGTAGTGTGACCAGGTGCCGGACGACGCCAACAGATCTCAGCACGAGAACACGCCGTCGGAGGTGCCGGCTCCGCCGCCCCCGGGGTACCCGCCGCCCCCGGGGTACCCGCCGCCCCCGGGGTACCCGCCGCCCCCGGGGTACCCGCCGCCCCCGGGGTACCCGCCGCCCCCGGGGTACCCGCCGGCCCCGGGGTACCCGCCGCCCCCGGGCCCCCTTCCTCCGCCCCCCTACCCTCCCCGCCCCGGATTCCCCGCCGGTCCGGTGTCCCCGTCCGCAGCGGGCCCGGGGGGACCGGCACCGGACCGGGGGGCACAGGGAGACACCTCGGGCCCCGGCGCGGCGTCGCGCCCCCGTCGCACGCGTCGGATCGCGGTTGCGGTGGGCCTGGCCGTCGTGATCATGGCCGGGGTGGCGGTGACCCTGATCGTCACCTCCGGTCCGGGCCCCAACGCGATCTCGCCTGCGGCCAGACACCTGGAGCGAGTGGCGTTGAAGGCGACTATCGACGCGGGGTCGTTCCACTACGTGTCGCGCTTCACCTCCGGCGGCATGACCCAGAGCACCGTCGGCGACGCCGGCTCCTCGGACGGCACACAGGTGATCTCCATCGGCTCCGACACCTTCACCGTCCTGGTGACCGGCGCGGACTGCTTCTTCCAGGGCAACGAGCGACAGATGGTGGAACAACTCGGCCTGCCCGTGGCGGTGGCCTCCGCCCACGCCGGACAATGGATCTCCCTCGCTCCCGACGACCCCCCCTATCAATCCGTGTACGTGGCGGTGAAGACCAGGTCGGCGCTCTACTCGAACATCGCCTTCGTCCCGCACCAGGAGTCGGGGACCTCGACCCGATCCGGTTACCGGGTGCTCGGGATCACGGGTCCCATGAGCAACCAGATCGTGGGCGGACAGACCGAGAAGGCCAAGGGCACGGCGACCCTCTACGTCACCACGTCACGCCCCCATCTTCCTGTGGAGTACACGGAGAACGGCACGATCACCGTCGGCGGGCGCAGCGCCAAGAGCAAGTTGGGGATCACCTTCAGCCGGTGGGGGGAGGCCGTCACGGTGAACGCCCCGCCGGGCGCGGTGAGCTACTCCTCGCTGGGAGCGGGCAACGGCACCCCGCCCACCACCAACCCTCCGGTGCTCACGTCGGCCCGCTGAGCCGACGGCTCAGCTGATGCGGCGGTAGCGCCACACCGCCAGCGGCGCGAACACCAGCAGCAACCCGACGCACCACGCCAACGCCACCAGCACGTGCCCCGAGGTGCTTCCCGGCACGTACTTGGCTCCGAGCATGAGGGAGCGCATGGCGTTGATCACCGCACCGATGGGCTGATTGGTGGCGAACCACCGCAGCCAGCCGGGCATGGAGGTGAGCGGCACGAAGGCGGGGGAGGCGAAGATCAGGGGGAAGAGGATGGGGAACGCCATGACCTGGGCCGTCTCGCTGTTGGAGGCGGCCAGCCCGATCACCGCGAACCCCCACAGCAACGCGTAGGCGAAGAACAGGGACAAAGCGCACGCCGCGATGAATCCGGGGGCGCCGTTGGGGAAATTGAACCCCACGAGCGCCCCCACCCCGGTCATGAGCAGGAGCACGAAGACGTTGCGCACGAGGTCGGCGGTGGTCCGGCCGGCGAGCACCGCCGATCGGGCCATGGGCAGCGCCCGGAAGCGCTCGATGAGCCCCTTCTGCAGGTCCTCGGACAGGCCCACAGCCGTGCCGATCCCTCCGAACCCCACGCTCTGGATGAAGATCCCGGCCATCAGGAAGTCGATGTAGGTGAGGCCCAGGGGCGGATGGATGGCCCCCCCGAAGACGTAGCGGAACAGGAGCACGAACATGATGGGCTGCAGCGTCGAGAAGAACAGCGACTCGGGGATGCGCGTGTAGGCGATCAGGTTCCGCTTGGTGATCGTCAGGGTGTCGGCGACGGCCCAGCGCAGGCGAGCCACGCCGCGCGGCATGGCCGGGCCGTCAGCCCGAGCGAGCCCGGCCTCGTAGGGGATGGCGGCGGTCGTGGTGCTCATCGTGGCCCTCCGTCCATGCTCGCACCGGCCGCGGCCGGTGCCCGGCGACGGCGGCGCTTGCCGTCGGTCGGGATGCTCGTCGTCTCGTCCTCGTCGTCGGCCTCGGTCCGCTTGCCGGTGAGCGCCATGAACACGTCGTCGAGGCTGGGCTCACGGATCCGGAAGGTGGTGGGA
>Ga0310038_10001457_pt1 | contig 17940 bp, 16 predicted proteins | sample Sb_taG_6_FD_200461 | JGI IMG/M metagenome (GOLD analysis project Ga0310038, IMG submission 200461) | Peat soil microbial communities from Weissenstadt, Germany - Sb_50d_4_PS metaG (v2) (version 2) | ecosystem: Environmental > Terrestrial > Soil > Wetlands > Peat | place: Germany: Weissenstadt... | reverse complement strand
CGCTTCCTCCACCGTGATGCGCGAGAACTGGGAGGCGGGAGTGTCGAGAAACGGGCCGCCCGAGGCCGTCAGCCACACCGACTGGACTTCTTCGAGGCGGCCGCCGCGCATGCACTGGTGGACGGCGTTGTGCTCGCTGTCGATCGGAAGTAGCGGCTTGCCGTGCTTCTTGGCTTCCGCGGTGATGAGCTCGCCCGCCGCGACCAGGCATTCCTTGTTTGCCAGCCCCACGCTCTTGCCCGCGCGCACCGCTTCGTAGGTGGCCTCGAGTCCCGCGACGCCCACGATGGCGCTGACCACGAAGTCAACGTCAGGATGGGTGGCAACGCGTATCGCGCCGGCGGTACCTTCCACGACTTCGATGTCCGCGATGTCGGCGGTCTTCAGCCTTCTCCGCAGTCTCTCAGCGCCCTCGGCGTTGCTCATCGAAAAGACGCGCGGACGCCAGCGCTTGGCTTGCTCGAAAGCCGCTTCCAGGTTGCCGCCGGCGGCGAGCGAGGCGACGGAGAACCGCTCCGGGTGGGCTTCTACGACGCTCAAGGTGCTGCGCCCGATGGAGCCGGTGGATCCCAGGATGGCAATGCGCTTCATGAAGACGATTACGGGCTGTGGACCGCAGCGAGGATCAGCGCATAGTACCACAGCACCGGAGCCGCGAAGAGCAGCGCGTCGATGCGGTCGAGCATGCCTCCGTGGCCGGGCAGGAGCGAGCCGGAATCCTTCACCCCGGCCCCGCGCTTCAGCATGGATTCGACCAGGTCGCCGAGTTGCGCCGCCACGTTCAGCGCCGCCGACAGCAGAATGTACACCCACAGCGGATGCGGGGATGGATACGGTCCAACGCTCATGATGCTCTCTTGTTGTGCCGCCAGCAGATTCGTGTTCCGCAGGAATCCCACGATCGCGTTTCCGTAGGCCAGAACGACAGTTCCCAGCGCGGTGGCGCCAACGAGGGAAGCTACCGTGCCCTCCCAGCTCTTGTTGGGACTGATCCTGGGAGCAAGTTTGTGCTTGCCCACGGACCGGCCCACCAGGAAGGCAAGAATGTCGCCGGCCCACACCACCACCAGCAGGTAGAACACATAGAACGCTCCCGCCGCGCGGGCGCGCACGTTGATGAGCAGCGTAAAAGGCAGGCTGATGTAAACCAGCGCCAGAGCCGACGCCGCGGCGCCGGGCAGCGAGGAGCGCAGGTCGGCGCGCTTCAGCATGGCCGCCAGGAACGCCAACGCGGCCAGCAGCACGGAATCTCTCGCGATCGAGGTCACGCCGATCGCGGCCAGCAGGTATGGGTGATCGCGCGGGCTGATGCCCCGCAGCAGCACCTGCGACGAGAGCCGGCTCATCTGCGCTTCAATGACGAATCCTGCAACCGCGCTGGCGAACAGGATCGTGGTGAACAGGTAGGTCAGCGCCCGGCTGGGCTTGATCTCATACGCCCCGGCCAGGCCCAGGTACTCGCGGGTGGTGATCAGCGCAATCACGCCAACCACCGACGCAAACAGCCACAGCGGCGCCCGGAAGACGATCAGCAGAACGATGGGAATGAGGACGACCGCGGTCGCGACGCGCTTGATCACGGGTGCGCGCCGTTGCCGTCGCCCAGGCCGCCGTAGCGGCGCTCGCGGGTCTGGTACTCGGCGATGGCTTCCAGCAGATGGCGTCCGCGGAACTCCGGCCAGTGGGTGGGCGTGACGTAGATCTCGGCGTAGGCCACTTGCCACAGCAGAAAATTGGAGAGCCGCATTTCGCCGGAAGTGCGGATCACCAGGTCGGGATCGGGCAGATGGCGCGTGTAGAGATGCTGGTCGATGAGTTCCTCGTCGATCTTCAGGTGGCTCAATCCGCCGTTATTGGCGGCGGCGTTCACGATGGCGGTGAAGGCGTCCACCAGTTCCATGCGCGCGCCGTAATTCAGGGCCAGCGTCAGCACCATGCCGGTGTTCCTGGCGGTAGCGTCTTGCGCCCACGCCATCCGCTCCTGCACCGCTTCCGGCAGCTCGTGGCGGCGGCCGATATATTCCAGGCGGATGTTGTTCTTGTTGAGCGTGGGGACTTCGGCCTTCAGGTAGCGCCGCAACAGGCGCATGAGGAAGGCCACTTCGGTCGCCGGGCGCTTCCTCCAGTTCTCCGAAGAAAAGGCATACAGCGTGAGCGCGGGCAGGTGGATGCGGGCGGCGGTCTCGACCGTGGAGCGCACCGACGCCACCCCGGCGCGGTGGCCGGCGATGCGTGGCAGGTGGCGCTGCCGGGCCCAACGCCCGTTGCCGTCCATGATGATTGCGATGTGCCGCGGGAGCTGCCGGGGATCGAGCCTGGAGTAGATCTCAGACTCTTTGCGGTCCAATCCTTGGGATATGTGCAAGGCTACCTCGGAATCCATAAGTAGCATAGCGCCGGTTTCTGCGCAATGAAAGTGCCGGGAGTGCGACGGGAACCCATATTCAACAAGCGTGTGATAAAAAGGGCCGGGGCAATGGCCCCGGCCGGGGGGAGGGTAGAAGCCGCATTTCGGGCCCGGAGCCCGAGCCGGCACGCGCAGGGTGCTTGCGATGAGTCCCTAGGCGTGCCGGCGCGGACGTAAAGTCAGGTCGCGCACCTGGCCCAGAATGCTGGCCTTCTGCAGTGCGTCGAGCGTCGAAAGGAAAGGCACCAGTTGCGCCACGAAATCGTCCTGCATCAGCTCGTGGATCTCGTCCTGACGGGCGCGGTCGCCGCCGCTAAGCAGGTCGGGCACGGTGACTTCCAGCGCGCGCGCCAGGCGCGCCAGCGACGACAGCGTAGGTGTGGCCTTCTCGTTCTCGATCTTGGAGACGTAGGTGCGCGGCACTTGCATGCGCAGCGCCAGTTGCCGCTGGCTTAAGCCGCCACGCTGGCGCAGGGTGCGGATGGCCGAGGCGATCTGCAGATGGGCACGGCCATTGCCGTTGGCGGGCTCAGCCGCGGGCGCCGGCGCCGCCAGGATCATGGGCGGTTCCTCGGCGTCCAGCGAGGTGCGGCATTTTCTGCAAAGACTGTTGGTGGTCCGGAATTGAACCAGGTGACAGCGGTCGCACCGCACTACTTCTCGTGAATCAACCGGGGCAAGAGTCGTTGCCATCAATGGTGCGCGAGATGCCAGAGCGGGCACTTCGCCTTGCAAGGGCCCAACAACCTGCGCCCCCCATGGGTCAACTTTTAAGTGACCCAAAATAGGTGCACAACCTGATGCGTACTTTCGGCGAATACTGCTGTGGAAGTCAAGGAAATAATTGCTAAAAACAAGCACAAATCGCCCTTGATGCCGTAAGTTATCCGGAGAAAACATAGAGAAGACAGGGAAGGTTCCATGAATGACCGCACGGCCGCGTGGAGTTTACTAACCGAGTTCACCGCGTCGGAGAATCTGCGCAAGCACGCGCTCGCCGTCGAAGCCTGCATGCGCGCCTACGCCCGCAAGTTCACCGAGGACGAAGCCGTGTGGGGCGTCACCGGGCTGATCCACGATTTCGATTATGAAAAGTATCCGACGCCCGAAGAGCACCCGTTCGCGGGCAACAAAATCCTCGAAGAGCGCGGCTGGCCCGAGCCCGTCCGCCGGGCCATCCTCTCGCACGCGCAGTACTCGGGCGTCGCGCGCGTGAGCAACATGGAGAAAGCTCTGTTCGCCTGCGACGAACTGGCCGGGCTGATCACCGCCACCGCGCTGGTGAAGCCGGGCAAATCGCTGGCCGAGGTGGACGCCAAGTCAGTCCGAAAGAAGATGAAGGACAAAGCCTTCGCCCGCAGCGTCAGCCGCGAAGACATCATCCAGGGCGCGCAGGAGCTGGGCGTGGACCTCGATGAGCACATCGCTTTCTGCATCGAGGCGATGAAGGGGATCGCCGGGGAACTGGGGCTGGCGGGGCAGACCGGCTCGTAGCTGTTGGCTGTTGGCTCTTGGCTTTTGGCTCTTGGCTTTTGGCTCGCTATGATTTGGCAATAAGCAGGGTGTCATTCTTCCGCGGAGCGAAGCGAAGCGGGAGAATCTGAGAATGCAGTTTGCGCAACCAGTACCGGTGGTCTTGGGTTATCGCCGGATCCTCCGCTCGCCTTCGGCTCGCGAAGGATGACACCTTGCATGGGTGGGATGGGGCCGCAAGGGCGACACCACCACCAGGCACGCCCTAGCGTAAGACCTCCGCCAGCTTGCCCGCCGCGATCAGCTCCGCCACTCGCGCGAAATCGGGCGCCAGCACGCGGTCCTGCTCCACTGGCGCGCACACCGAACGAACAGCCGCGACTGCCTTCTGCCCGCGCATGCTGGTCTTAAGCGGAGCGAGAAAGTCCAGCGCCTGCGCGGCGGCGATGGCTTCGATGGCCAGCACGTAGCGTGCGTTGGTGAGGATGCGCTTCAGCTTGAGCGCGCCCGTCATCCCCATGGAGACGTAGTCTTCCTTGTTGCCCGAGGTGGTGATCGAATCCACCGACGCCGGATGCGCCAGCACTTTGTTCTCGCTGGCCAGCGCCGCGGCCGTGACCTGGGCCATCATGAAGCCGGAGTGCAGGCCGGCGCCGGGCGCGAGAAACGGCGGCAGGCCTTCGTTCAGCGTGGGATTCACCAGCCGCTCGATGCGCCGCTCCGAGATGCCAGCCAGCGACGCGAGCGCGATCCCCAAAAAATCCAGCGCGAACGCCACCGGCTCGCCGTGGAAGTTGCCGCCGGAGAGGATGTCGCCGCCGCCGTTCTTCGCCGGGAAGACAAGTGGGTTGTCCACCGCCGAGTTCATCTCGGTATCGAAGACGCGGCGGCAGTGGGCAAGGGTGTCGCGCACGGCGCCGTGTACCTGCGGCATGCAGCGCAGGGAGTAGGCGTCCTGGACACGGGTGCAGGCGCGGTGCGATTCGCGGATCTGGCTGCCGGCGAGCATCCGCGTGAGGTTCTCCGCGGTGTACGCCTGTCCGGCGTGCGGGCGGACCCTCTGAATGCGCGGATCGAAGGCCACGTCGGTACCCTGCAGGGCGTCGAGGGTGAGCGCGCCCACCACGTCGGCGGTATCGGCCAGGGTCTCGGCGGCGAGCAGCGCCAGCGTTCCGACTGCCAGCATAGCCTGGGTGCCATTGATGAGCGAGACGGCTTCCTTGGCTTCGAGTACCAGCGGCTGGATACTGGCGCGCCGCAGCGCTTCGGCGCCGGAGACGCGCGCGCCTTCGAGCACAGCTTCGCCTTCGCCGATCGCCACCAGGCCCAGGTGCGCCAGGGGGGCCAGGTCGCCGCTCGCGCCCACGCTGCCCTGCGACGGAACCACGGGATGCACGCCGCGATTGAGCATCTCGCAGAGCGTGTCGATCACCACCGGCCGCACGCCGGAGAAGCCCTTGGCCAGGGAGTTGGCGCGTAGCAGCATGATGGCGCGGGTCTCGATCTCGCTCAGCGGATCGCCGACCCCGGCCGCGTGCGAGCGCATCAGGTTGATCTGCAACTCGCGGATATTTTCTGCGGGAATGCGCACGGTGGCCAGCTTGCCGACGCCGGTGTTGACGGCATAGGCCACGCACTCCTGGGCGAGCTGGTCTTCGACCACGGCCCGGGCGCGCTCCACCGCGTGCCGCGCGTCGGCGGCCAGCAGCACCGGACGGCGGTCGTACACGGCCTCTCTTAGGTCTTCGAGGGTAAGGTCGTTGCCGTTGATGTGGAGAGCTTGCATGGATTCATCCCAGGGCCCGCGCGAACGCCTCCCGATACTTCCTCGGCAGCTCACGGCGCTGCAACTGGGCGTCGGTGACGATGTGCGTGGTTTCGCCCTCGGCCAGCAGCGTCATGTCCGGCTCGCGCAGGATCTCGTAGCCGAAGTGGATCAACGAGGCGCGCAGGTTCTTGAAGAAGGTGCGCACCAGGATCTGGTCGTCGTAGCGCGCCGGGGCCTTGTAGCGGCAGCGGACGTCCACCACGGCAATATAGCAGCCGTCGTCGCGCTCCATGTCGCGATAGGTGAAGCCGAGCTGGCGCAGGAACTCGACGCGTCCCACCTCGAACCAGATCAGATAGTTGGTGTGATAGGCCACGCCCATCTGGTCGGTTTCGACGTATCGCACGCGCAGCCGCGTCTCGTTCACGGCGGAACGGCGCGCTGGTTCGGGAGCGGACATTTACTTGCCGCTCCAGTGTGGCTTGCGCTTTTCGAGGAACGCGGTGATGCCCTCGCGGAAGTCGTCGCTGGTGCGGATGCGCGCATTTTCCTGGACCGCGAGTTCGAGGCGGCGGTCGAGCAAATCCTTGGCGAAAGCCGAGAGCAGGCGCTTGGTGGCGCGCAGGGATGTAGGACTCGACTGCATGAGCGTCCCGGCCAGCTCGCGCGCCCATTCCATGAGCTGCTCGCCGGAGATGACGTCGGTGACGATCCCCAGGTGCTTGGCCTCTTCGGCGGAGAAGATGCGCCCGGTCATCAGCAGGTCGCGGGCGCGCTTCTCGCCGACCTGCTGGATGAGGAACGTGGAGACGATGGCCGGCAGAAAGCCGATCTTCACCTCGGTGTAGCCAAACTTGGCCTCATCGGATGCAACGGTGAAATCACAGAGCGTGGCGATACCGCATCCGCCGCCCATGGCTGCCCCGTTGACCGCCGCGATCGTGGGCTTGGGAAACTCGTAGATGGTGCGGAACAGCTTGGCCATGGTCTGCGAATCGACGAGATTCTGCGAGTGCGAGCGCGTGGTAACGGCGCGTAGGTTGTCGAGGTCCATGCCGGAGCAGAACGCCATGCCCGCGCCGGTGATGATGAGCACTTGCGCGTCGGAGCGCTCGACGGCGGCAAGCGCGAGAAACATCTCGTCAATCAGCTCATAGCTGATGGCGTTGCGCTTTTCCGGACGATTGAAGGCCAGGGTGGCGATGCAGTCGGATTCGGTGAGGAGGATGGTTCTTAGATCCATGAGCGTCCAACAATCGCTGTGGCTATTCGTAAGCGTGGCGCCGGTGTGCGATCCGCGTCACATCCACTGTTTTCCCCGCGTCGTCAATCTCATATACAATACGGTAGTCACCAACGCGAACCCGCCATTCCTTATCGCCGCCTTTGAGTTTCCTGCAACCGGGAGGCCGAGGAGCCGCCGCGAGACGCTCCAGACGCGGCAGGATTCGCGCAATCACTTTCGCGGGCAGTTCATGCAGTTCTTTTGTCGCGCTTGCGGTTAAAGCGACGCGATAACTATTCACGCGCGAGCTTGCCGCTCTTGATGAGGTCCGCTTTTACTTTGTCCAGTGGAATGCGCTTTTCGCGCCGCCGCGACCGGGAGACAAGCACATCCTCAATGTCTTGCCACAGTTCCCGATGCTTCTTCAGGTCGATTTGAACGGCCACCTTGCGGCCCTTGTCATCGGTCACGTATTGGATTCCGGTCATGGCTTCATTTTCTTTCAGGTGACGGTTTCCGTCTACTCCTATTTCGCTGCCCCCGGCAATTTCCAGGATTAAACCTGCTTCTACTGCTTCACCGGCGCGGCATGCTTGTCCGCGATGTCGGCATTCATCTTGAGCACCGAGTCGAGTGGTTTGCGGATGGGCAGAGCGACTTCGCGGCTGGCCAGCGCCTCCAGCACGACCTCCGTCGGGATGTTGCCGACCAGCAGATCCTGCGCGAAGGGACATCCCCCCAATCCGCCGATGGCCGAATCGAAGCGGCGGCAACCGGCATCGTAAGCCGCCAGAATCTTCTCGGCAGCGTCGTCGCGCCGGCTGTGGAGGTGCACACCGACCTCCACCTCGGAGAACTGCGGGATCACGGACGACACCAGATCGTCGATGCGGTCGGCATCGGCCAACCCCACGGTATCGGCCAGCGAGATGGTTTCGATGCCCATGTCGGTAAGCAGGCGAACGGCCTCGACCACTTCGCCTGAGTTCCAGGGCTCGCCGTACGGATTGCCGAAGGCCATGGAGATGTAGGCGACCACGCCCATGCCCACGCTGTCGGCGTCCTGCTTGATCTTCTCCAGCACCTCGATGGATTCTTCCAGCGTCTGGTGCACGTTGTTCTTGAGGAAAGTCTCGGAGACCGAATAGGGATAGCCGACCACGGTCACCGTCTCGCTGTTGATGGCGCGCTCCATGCCGCGCTCGTTGGCCACGATGCCGAGGATCTCCACGTCGTCGGGAGGATCGAGCTCGCGCAGCACCTCCTCGGAGTCGGCCATCTGCGGCACCGCTTTGGGCGAGACGAAAGAGACAGCATCCAGGTGCTTGAAGCCGGCGCCGATCAGCGCGCGCAGGTAGGCCACCTTCACCGCGGTGGGGATCACGCCCGCCAAGCCTTGCCAGGCGTCGCGCGGGCATTCGATCAGTTTGACGCGCTCAATCATGCGAGGACTTTTCGCCGCGCATCAACGCGGATTCACGCGGATCGTGCCTCCGTGGTGGATGTCGTCGTTCACGTTTGCAGCACCCCCACCTTGAACTCCGGCACATCCGGGTTGAGCGCTGCGGCTTCCAGGGCACGCACAATAGCATCGCGCGTTTCCATAGGATCGATGATGCGGTCGATCCACAGCCGGGCGGCTCCGTAGCGCGGATCCTGCTGCGCGTCGTAGGTCTGCTTCACCGATTCGTACAGCTCTTTCTTCTCCTCCTCGCTCAGCTTCTTGCCGCCGCGCTCCAGTTGCTTGATCTTGATCTCGACCAGGGTGCCGGCGGCCGAGTCGCCGCTCATGACGGCGTAGCGCGCGCTCGGCCAGGCGAACAGAAAGCGCGGATCGTAGGCTTTGCCGCACATCGCATAGTGCCCCGCGCCGAAGGAGCCGCCGATGATGATGGCGATCTTCGGCACCACCGAGTTGGAGACGGCATTCACCATCTTGGCGCCCGCCTTGATGATGCCGCTCCACTCCGCGTCGCGCCCCACCATGAAGCCGTTGACGTCGTGCAGGAATACCAGCGGCACCAGGTTCTGGTTGCAGTCCATGATGAAGCGCGCGGCTTTCTCCGCCGATTCGGTATAGATCACGCCGCCGAACTCAACGCGCTTCTGGCCGTGGTCGTCGAGCACGGTGACGTGCTTCTTCTGGTTGGCGACGATGCCCACGGCGAAGCCGCCGATGCGCGCGAAGCCGCAGAGCAGCGTCTGGCCGTACTCGGGCTTGTACTCGTCGAAGCGGCCGGCGTCCAGGAGGCGCGCCAGAATGTCCTTCATGTCGTAAGGACGCGCGGGATCGGCCTCGAAGATGCCGTAGAGTTCTTCCGCGGAATAGAGCGGCGGCTCGGGCTGCTTGCGGTCCCACACCGACTGGCGGCGGTAGCCCATCTTCTCCACCAGCGAGCGGATGCGCGCAATGCAGGCTTCGTCGCTGGGCTCGCGGTAGTCGATGGTGCCGGAGATCTGCGCGTGCATGGCGGCGCCGCCCAGCGTCTCGGCGTCCACCTGCTGGCCGATGGCGGCCTGCACCAGCGCCGGCCCGGCGAGGAAGAGGCCGCTGCCGTCGGTCATCAGGATGTGGTCGCACATCACCGGCAGGTATCCGCCGCCGGCCACACACATGCCCATGATGGCGGCGATCTGCGGGATGCCCTGGGCCGACATCACGGCGTTGTTGCGGAAGACGCGGCCGAAATCATCGGTGTCAGGGAATACGTCCTCCTGCAAAGGCAGGAAGACGCCGGCGGAGTCCACCAGGTAAATCGTGGGAATTCGGTTCTCGAGGGCGATGTTCTGGGCGCGGATCACCTTCTTCGCGGTCATGGGAAAGAAAGCTCCGGCCTTTACGGTGGCGTCGTTGGCGATGATCATCAGCAGCCGGCTGTGAATGCGACCCAGACCGGTGATCACGCCCGCCGCCGGCGCGCCGCCCCACTCTTCGTACATGCCGTGCGCAGCGAAGAGGCCGAGCTCGAACAGTTCGCTGCCCGGATCGAGCAGCAAGGCGATGCGCTGGCGCGCGGTGAGGCGTTTTTTCTTGTGCTGGGCCTCGATGGCTTTCGCCCCGCCGCCCTCGCGGATCTTCTCTTCGTCGTTGCGGAAGCTGGCCACCAGCTCGGCCATGGCGCGCATGTTCTTCTCGTAGCGCGCCGAGGTCGCGTCCACGGTGGATTTCAGGAGGTTCGATGGCAGTTCGGCCGAGGCGTGCTGGGAATGGTCCGTCATCGGGGGCGCGGGGGCAAACGGTAACGGTACAACAGCGGCGCGAGCGGGCGCAAACCCGGGGCGCGAACTAGGCGAGCCGCCCGATGGCGGCGGCCAGCGGATCGTCGGCTACGGCGTCGACCAGTCCGTAGAGCAACGCGTGAGCGGCATTCACCTTCTCGGCGGCGATGAACATCTCGGTGGCCCGCGCCCGCCCCACCAAGCGCGCCAGCCGCTGCGTGCCACCCCAGCCGGTGATCAGGCCGAGCGCAGCGCCGCGATGGCCGAAGATGGCATGTGGCGAGGCGATGCGGCAATCGCACGCCAGCACCAGGTCTAGGCCGCCTCCCATGCAGTAGCCGTTCACGGCCGCGATTACCAGCGCGGGGAACTCGTCAACGGCGTCGGTCATCATCTGCCCGGCCTTCGAAAAGACGAACGCCTCCGTGCCGTTGAGGGCAACAATCTCGTGGAGGTCGGCTCCGGCGGAAAAGAACTTCTGGTTGCCGGTGATGATGAGGGGGCGCGGGTCGAGGGCCAATTCGCGGACGGCGCTGGCGAGGGAGATGACGCAGGCGCGGGTAAGGCGGTTGGTGCCGTCCTGCGAGGTCAGGCGCAGGATGTCGCAGCGGTCCTTCGGCTCAATGATAAAACCAATCCCTGCCATGCTGTCATTCCTTCTTCGGGCAAGGCTCGGCGGGAGAACCTTGGCTTCTCGTCCGCAGCCTGCACTCAGGTCGCGCCATTTTGGATTCCTTGATTCGATCAGCGCAACCTTCTCGGCGCGGGTAAAGTGCTTGAGCTTCTTCTCTCGGGCGATCGCCGCCACGATGTTGGAGTACGTTTCAAAGTAAACCAGCTTGTGAACCCGATAGCGGGCCGTAAACGACCACGGGTGCACATTGTGCTGGTGCTGCCAAACGCGCTTGTCCAAGTCCCTGGTCACACCGATGTAAAGGATACGGCGATGGCTGGCCATGATGTAGACGCAGTAAGACTTCATATCACTTAAACTGTCATTCTTCCGCCGACCGAAGCGAGGCGGGGAGAATCTGACGATACTGGCCGCACCACCGGCAGCGGTAGCCCAGGCATTCCCGTCAGATCCTCCGCTCGGCTTCGCCTCGCGAAGGATGACAGCCTCGTTGGGGATAGAGTGTCTGCGACGCGTACTGCCTCCGTTCTGTCATTCTTCCGCCGACCGAAGGGAGGCGGGAGAATCTGACGATGCTGGCCGCACCCGGCAGCGGTAGCCCAGGCATTCCCGTTAGATCCTCCGCTCGGCTTCGCCTCGCTAAGGATGACAGCTGGCGGTTCATTCCAGCCACCTCTCCAGCCCCGTCCCATCCTCCGTCAGCTCGAAGTCGCGGATACGGATGCCGCTGCCGATGATCCTGCCGGTCGCAAGATCGCGCGTCACGCGAGTTATCCACTGGTACCCAATATCGCACTTGTTCGCTGTGTACCAGGTCTGCGGCAGCACCGACACCTCTCCCGCCCTGGGATGGAGCACGAGGATAGCGCAGGCAGCGTCGTCGTTGCTGGTTGACGGGTAGGGGCCGACCAGCAGCAGTTCGTCGATGCCGCGGAATTCCGGCGCAACTTCGACCGCATGCTTGCCGGCAGCGAGGAGAGAACTGATCTCGATTTCGGCCAGGGGCGCGGTCGCGGAGTAGATGCGGTCCTGGGAACGCTTGAACCAGCCGGCAACATCGCTCAAGGGGAACGCTGCCAACTGGTCGGGATCGAAGCACATCAGGCGCAGGTAGCCGGGCTCGGGACACCATATCCCCAGCCGCGACTCGGGCACGACGAACGGGCTGCAATACGTATTCAGCGCCAGCAGCGCTGCGTTCGGCTCCTGCCGCCGGTGCAATGTGACCAGGCGCTCGATCTCAGCTTCGCTGTGGCAGGTCCAGGTGTAGCGCTGGCCGGAAGCGCCGGTGATTTCAGGGAAGGTCTGCCAGTACCACGGCGCCGGGCCGATGGTCTGCTCGATGAGTTGCTGTTGCCGGATGGCGTCCTCAGACGGCGGCGACGCCGCGCGGCTTCACGTTCTTGCGAATGAACTCCACGATGTCGTTCATGGGCGTGCCCGGCAGGAAGATGCCGTCAACTCCGGCCTGCTTGAGGCCGGGGATGTCCTGGTCGGGAATGATGCCGCCGATGACCACCAGAACGTCCTCCATCTTGTTCTGGCGGAGCAGGTCCATGACCCGCGGCATGATGGCGTTGTGCGCGCCGGAGAGAATGGAGAGGCCGATGACGTTCACGTCTTCCTGCAGCGCGGCGCTGACCACCATTTCCGGAGTCTGGCGCAGGCCGGTATAGATGACCTCCATGCCGGCATCGCGCAGGGCGCGCGCGATCACCTTGGCGCCGCGGTCGTGGCCGTCCAAGCCGGGCTTGGCGACAAGAACACGGATCTTTCTCTCAGCAGGCATTTGACGGGGCTTCCAACTGACTAGGATACAACATGGATTTGTGATTTGCGATTGGTGATTTGTGATTGGGCCATTCGCAAATCACAAATCAGAAATCACAAATCGCAAATCAGAGTATCGTTTCCCCGCTTCTCCACAGGTACCAGCACGCCACCGAGCAGTAGGGATGCCAGACGCGGGCGAGCTTCACGATCTGTTTGTGATCGGGGAGCTTGCGCTTCCGGTAATGCTTCTTGATGGCGGCGCGCACACCGTAATCGGCGGTGGGCAGGATGTTGGGGCGGCGCAGGGCGAACATCAGGAACATCTGCGCGGACCACTCGCCGATGCCCTTCACGCGGGTGAGGTGCTCGATCACATCTTCGTCGGACATCGCGGGCAGAAGCGCAAAATCGATCTCACCCGAGCGGGTGCGCTCCGCCAGGTCGCGGACGTAGGAGAGCTTCTGCCGCGAGAGTCCGGCGGCGCGCATTTGCTCAGTCGTCAGCGCGAGGATTGATTCAGGCGTCAGCGTGCCACCCGCAGCCGCAACCAGGCGGTCGAAGATGGTCTTCGCAGCCTTGCCGTTCAGTTGCTGGAAGGCGATGGAGCGCACCAGGGTCTCGAACGTCGGCTCGCGAAACGTCAGGCGGTAAGGGCCGACGCGTTCGATGATCGCGGCCAGCACGGGATCGGACTTTTTCAGATGGCTGACGGCATGTCGCATCGCGAGTTATAGATTCACCACGGACGCACGGAGACACGGAAAATCGGGTGATCGGGTCATCGGGTCATCGGGTCAACACCCGGGGGTGCAAATCACCCGATGACCCGGCCTCCCGATGCCCCGATTACGTGACGCTGACTTCCGTGTAGATCCCGTACACCTGCTTGAGGGCTTCGCAGATCTCGCCCACGGTGGCGTAGGCGCGGACGGCGTCCACGATGTAGGGCATGGTGTTGGCGTCGGAGATCTTGCCGTCGGCGCGGACCTGCGGGTCCTGGGCCGCGGCTTTCTTCAGGGCATCGAGGCGGCGCTGGACTTCTTCGTTCGAGCGCCGCGCACGAAGCTTCTTCAGCTTCTCTGACTGCTGGCGGGCGACGGTCTCGTCGATGTAGAGGATCTGCGGCGTCTTTTCCTCGATCACGAAGTCATTCACGCCGACAGTGATCTTTTCTTTCGCCTCGGCCGCGCGCTGGTACTGATACGACGCCTCGGCGATCTCCTTCTGCGGATAGCCGCGCTCGATGGCCTTGACCATGCCGCCCATGGCGTCGAGCTTCTCGAAGTAATCGAACGCGCCCTTTTCCATGTCGAGGGTCATGCGCTCGACGAAGTAAGAGCCGCCCAGCGGATCGATGGTCTGCGCCACACCTGATTCGTAGGCGATGATCTGCTGCGTGCGCAGCGCGATGCGCGCCGCGTCGGCGGTCGGCAGGGCCAGCGCTTCATCGTAGGCATCGGTGTGCAACGATTGCGTTCCGCCGAGCACGGCGGCCATCGCCTGCAGAGCGACGCGGGCGATGTTGTTCATCGGCTGCTGCGCGGGCAGTGAGACACCCGCCGTCTGCGTGTGGAAGCGCAGCAGCCAGGTGCGCTCTTTCTGCGCGTGGAAGCGGTCCTTGGCCAGCCGATACCAGATCTTCCGCGCCGCGCGGTACTTCGCGATCTCCTCGAAGAAATCGTTGTGCGCGTTGAAGAAGAAGCTGAGACGCTGGCCAAACTCGTCGAACTTGAGGCCGCGGCGCAGCGCCCACTCCACGTACTCAACGCCGTCGTAGATGGTGAACGCCAACTCCTGCAGCGCGGTCGAACCGGCCTCGCGGATGTGGTAGCCGCTGATGGAGATGGTGTTGAAGCGCGGCGTGAACAGCGAACCGAACTCGAAGGTATCCACCACCAGCCGCATGGAGGGCGCCGGCGGATAGATGTATTCCTTCTGCGCGATGTATTCCTTGAGGATGTCGTTCTGGATGGTGCCCGAGACCTTCTTCCAGTCGGCGCCTTGCTTTTCCGCGACCACCAGGTACATCGCCCACAGCACCGAGGCTGGCGAGTTGATGGTCATCGAGACCGTGGTCTTCTCCAGGTCGATGCCGCCGAAGAGGATCTCCATGTCCTCGAGCGAGTCGATGGCCACGCCGCACTTGCCGACTTCGCCCTCGCTGGCGGCGTGGTCGGAGTCGTAGCCCATCAGCGTCGGCAGATCGAACGCCACCGAGAGCCCGCCACTGCCGGACGCGAGCAAGTACTTATAGCGGAGGTTGGTCTCTTCCGGCGAGGCGAAGCCGGAGAACTGGCGCATGGTAAAGAGCTTGCCGCGGTAACCGGTGGCGTGGATGCCGCGCGTGTAGGGCGCATGGCCGGGATAGCCCAGGTAGCGCGCGTACTCCCAGTCCTCCGGCAGGTCGGCGTGCGTGTAAAGCCGCTTGATGGGCTCGCCGGAAATCGTGGTGTAGCGCGCGTGCCCCTGCTCGTCGAGATTCACGCCCGTAGGTTTCCCGATCGGTCGCTCGGGATTCTTCTCCAGCGTGGGCAGCAGCGTCTCTTCCGCCCACTGTTTCTCGGAGGCCGAGGGATGGCGTCCTTCGAAAACTTCCTGGATGGGACTTTCAGCGACGTTGGGCTTGTGGGGCTTGTCTTTGGGCGTCATGACGGAGGCCAGTTACTTAGCAATCATAGAGGATGCAGAAAACCGGGGCAAGAACACAAAGGTGTGACCGCCGACACTGCGTCCCGTGCTACCGGGTTTCACGCTGGCGGGCCCGCGCCAGTTCCCACACCTTGGCGTACTTCCAGCTCACGTAGGCAGAATGGTAGAGGTGCAGCAGCAGGCCTTCGCGGCCGTCCAGCAGCCCAAGACGGAAGAAGTAGTTGTAGAGGAAAGTCGCCAGGGGATTGATGACGATGTTCAACAGGCTGAAGCCGCCGCGGCCCTCGGCGACGGCGATCTCCGCCCCCAGCGACGAATAGCGATTCATGTGCTGGATGTAGCCCTCGAGCGTGGGGTAGGCGTTGTGTATCAAGGCGTGGTTGAGCGTGGCCGTTGGGCCGTCCACGTGAACGACCTCGTGCACCGGACGTTCTCCGAAGCGGCCCAGGCCGCGGCGGAACAGGCGCAGTTTGCGGTCGGGATAGAAGCCGCCGTGGCGCATCCAGCGGCCGAGGAAGTAATTCTTGCGCGGCATGTAATAGCCATTCACCGGCGGGTTGTGGCCGAGGACATCGCGGATCTCGGCCATCAGCTCGGGCTCGACCGCCTCGTCGGCATCGAGCGACAGCACCCAGTCGCCGCTGGCCTTGTCGATGGCGGAATTTTTCTGGGCTGAGTAGCCCTGCCATTTCTCTGAAAAAGTCCGGGCGCCGAAGGCGCGTGCGATCTCCAGGGTGCGGTCGGTCGAGCCGCAATCCAGGACGATGTGCTCATCCGCCAGCCGCACGCTTTCCAGCACGCGACCGATGTTGGCTTCTTCGTTATGAGTGATGACCACGACGGACAGGGTCACGGCGAAAGCATAGAGTACCGAGTACCGAGTACCTAGTACCGAGTCAGCCTCACTCGGTACTCGGTACTGGGTACTTGGTACTGGCTACTTCGGCGGCTGCATTGAAGGCTGCTGGTTCGGCTCCTGCCGCTGCTGGATGCCGGGCACGCTGGGCATGCGCGTGACCTTGCCGCTTTCGGCGTCGGCGATGTCGATGCCGTTGTGGGTGAGCGTCAGCCCCATCACCCGGTCCAGCTCGACCCTGGACTTCTCATAGGCGGCCATGCCGATGACCACGTTGGCTTCCGCCTGCGCCAAGTCGCGCTGGGCTTGCAGCACCAGGGTGTTGGTGGACGCGCCGAGCGCGTATTTCTTCTGCTCGGCGTCCAGCGATTCGGAGGCGAGCTGGCGCGCGCTGCTGGCCGCGTCCACGCGGGCGCGGTTCTGCTGCACCGAGAACTGCGCGTTGCGCACCTGGATAGCGATCTGGTTCTGGAGTTGCTGCAGCCGCATCTGCGCCTGGCGATACTCCAGCTCGGAGCGCACCTGGTCGGCCTGCGCCGAGCGGTTGCGGATGGGGATGGTCACATTCAGCCCGACAGCATAGTCGGGCGCGTTGTAGCCGAACAGGTTGGAGAACGCGTCGTTGAAACCGGTAGGCGGTAGCTGGCCTGGTGTGCAGATGGAGCTGGGCACCCCTGTGCATAGGAAGGGGTTGGTGTTGCCGGCCAGCGCGCTGGCGCCATACCAGGCGACCAGGTCCACGGTGGGCAGCAGCTCATTGCGTGCCGCTCTCTTGGTGATGTCGCGGTTGGTCAAGTCGATACGCGACTGGGCCAGGTCCGGACTGTGTTGCAGCGCGTCGCTGATCAGGTCCTGCACGGGCACCACCGGCTCCTGCCTCGGCAGTTCCATGGCGCTGGTAGGGATGACGGGAGCGGCCGCCAATTGCGGATCGGTCATGTTACGCGTGAGCGCGTTCTTCATCAGCAACTGCTGCAGTTGAAGGTTGGTCTGGGAGACGATCAGGTCCTGCTGTCCGGAGGCCACTGCGGACTCGGCGCGCGTGACCTCGATGGGCGCCAGGGTGCCGATCTCCACCTGCTTCTTGTTGTCGGAGAGCGTTTTCTGCGCCAGCCCCAGAGAGCGCTCCTTCACCCGCACGTCGTCATAGGCACTGACCAGGTCCCAGTAGATGTTCTCGATCTGCGCCACGGTGTTGATCGCCTGCGCGCGGAAGGCCACGTCGGAGATCTCGCGGTTGTTCCTGGCGATGGTGATGAAACGCCGGTTGGCGTTGATGCTCAGCCCCTGCAACAGGTGCTGGGTGAAGGTGATCCGCATGCCGCTGTTGATGACCGGGCTAAATTGGCTGAAGACGTCGTTGGTGGTCTGCCGCTGATTGTTGAAGGTGACCGAATAGGTGGTGCCCGTGGGCAAGTATTGCGTCCATCCGAAATTGACGGTGCCGGTGTTCTGAGTCAGACTCGACGAGCCGGAGGTGAACAAACTGGACGTGGGCTGCACGAAGTGCTCGAGGCTAAGTGTCGAGGTCAAGATGGGATCGTAGGAGCCGATGGGCGGACCGGCGCCGAGGGTTGAGGTCACCAGTCCGGAAGCGCCGGTGCCGGCGCCGCCAGTGGCCGCGGTGGTGCCGCCTGCGCCCGCCCCGGTCGAGGTGGCGCCAACTCCGCCCGCGCCGATGGTACCCACGCCGCCGCCGGGCGTCCCCTGCACCAGTCCGGTGTTGACGCCGCGTGTGGAGGCGCCCGACTTGGCGCGCAGGATGTCGGTGTCGGCGATGGGCAGGTTGTAACGCGCGATGGCCAAGTCGAGGTTATTCTCCAGCGCCAGCGCGATGGCGTCATCCAGCGACAGGTAGATTTTCCCCTCCTTGATCAACTGGTCGATGCGCGCGCTGTTGGCGAGGTTGGGCTCAGGCACATACCGGGGCATGTAC
>Ga0310038_10001455_pt1 | contig 17966 bp, 12 predicted proteins | sample Sb_taG_6_FD_200461 | JGI IMG/M metagenome (GOLD analysis project Ga0310038, IMG submission 200461) | Peat soil microbial communities from Weissenstadt, Germany - Sb_50d_4_PS metaG (v2) (version 2) | ecosystem: Environmental > Terrestrial > Soil > Wetlands > Peat | place: Germany: Weissenstadt... | reverse complement strand
AGGCGAAGGGCGTGTACAAGGCGCTCGGCACGGAGGATCGCTTCCGAAGCGTGCTGTACCCCGACGTGGGCCATACCTATACGCCGGAGATGCGCAAGGAAATGCTGGCGTGGTTCGAGCGCTGGCTGATCATTCCGAGTCGTCCGTGACCCCTTCGTCGCGCTCCTGCCGGCGGCGCGTGGCGTCCTGATCCAAACCGTTCAGCGTCTCCGAGGTGTTGCGGCCGAAGTCGTACTCGCTGTGCGGTGCCTCCTCGGGCTTCTCCTGCAGCTCGCGCTTGAGGTACTGCCGCCGGCGCTTGTTGCCGGCGCGCTTGACGTCGCGCTTCAACTTTCGCAGTTGCTTCTTTTGCGGGTCCATGTCTCACTAAACCTCCTCAAGCGGCTCTGCGCGCCGCCGTTGCGAAGCCGCAAGCGGCTACTGCGGCGCGTTCTGCTGGATCATCTCGGCCAGCTTGCCGAGCGCCTCGCCCTCGCGGCTGGCGGTCACGCCGCGCGGCAGCGGCACATCATTGACAAAGATGGCGAAGCTGAGTTCGCGCCCGTGCGCCGTCGTCATCACGCCGCCCAGCGCCTTGCTCCGCAGCAGCAGGCGGTCGTTCATCAGGTCCTCGTACATCAGCGTCCCTGTCTTCGCCATCACCTTCCCCTTCGCCGGGCTGCTCGCCGGCACCACGTCCGCCAGGGTGCCGTCCACGGCCAGCGCCGGCAGCGCCGCCCGATACGCCGGCCAGTCGTCGCGCTTGCGCATGGCCTGCAACAGGGCCACCGTCGCCCGCGGCGTCACGTTGTCGGAGAGCGCCCCGCCGGCGCCGCCGCCGAAGGAGATCGTTTCGACCGGCACGCCCAGGTCGGCCAGGAACTTCCGCTGCAGGTGCATGCCCTCGGCCAGGGTGCGCTTGCCGTTCTTCGTCGCCACCAGCAGCGGCAGCGTGCTGGCGTAGAGGTTGTGGCTCACCTTCAGCGTCACCTTGATCAACTCCCGGAACGGCGGGGATTCGTAGACGGCCACGCGCGTCAGCTTGCCGTAGCCGTCCCTCTCGGGCAGCTCGCCGTCCGGCGTGGCGAGCGGGCTGGCGGTCACGGTGATCCCTTCGCGCCGCAGCGCCTCGATGAACAGGGCGCGGGCGAAGGCGGCCGGGTCGTCCACTGGGTAGATGCGCACCAGCGACTGCGACTTCGCGCGCACCTGGCCGCGCACGGTGAAGCGGTTCGAGCCGACCGCCTCGACCGTGATCGACTGCTCCTCCTTCTCCGGGCAGGTGCCCACCTGCGCGTCCATCTGGATAAAGCTCGTCTCCGGCCGCATCTTCACGAGGGCGGGATGACCGGCCTTGTCGGCGGGCGTGATGAGGACGTCGATGAGGTTGTCGTTGACGACGATGGGGGTGAGCAGGTCCGGCCCGCTACCGCTGCCGCGCGCCCGCGCAAAGAGACGGTCGTCGATCAGCACCTCGCCGTCGATGCGCTTGATGCCGGCCTGCTTCACCTGCCTGGCCAGGGCCGTGAGGCCGGCGAGCGGGTCGGTGTCGGTCACTTCGGACTCGTGGCCGCTGGGGAAGTTGGCGTAGATGTGGTCGTGGTCCTTGAAGGCCATCTTGCCGTCGGCGCTGGTGCGGCCGCCGAGGGTCAGGTCGCCCTGGGCCACGAGGACCAGGTCGCCGTGCAACCGGCCCTCCTTCACCTCGCCGCGGCGGTAGACGGGCGTCTCGAACTTGTGGTCCGCCCCGAAGGCGGCGAGGGCGGCGGCACACGAATACAGCTTGGTCACCGACGCCGGCATGAAGAGGCGGTCGGCGTCGCGCTCGTAGACGGTCTTGCCCGTTTTGGCATCGACGATGAGGACGCCCCAGCGGGCCTGTTTGTAACGGGGGCCGTTGATGACGGCGTCGATCTTCGCGGCGAGGTCATCGGCACCCCGCACGACCGGGGCGAACAGCCCGACGCACAGGAGGGAGACGAGAAGGACACGGCGAGATGAGAGCATGCAGTCACTCCTTGGCAAGGATCAGGTCCGGCAGCCGGCAACCGCGGGCGTGCCCCCCACCCGGGGCTAGGGCGCCGGGGGCGCCGTCTCGCCCTCGACCACGTCGGCCGCGTGCGCCAGCTGAATGATCTCGTCGGTGCTGGCAGGATCGACCTCGCGGCAGCTCGCCGTCAGCCGATCGCTGAGGTCGCGCAGGTCGCCCTGCCATTCGTCCGGCGTCGTGTCGGGCGGTGTCACCTGCAGGAATTCGCCCACCATCAAGATCAGCCGCAGCAGGTGGCGGAAGACGATGCCCTCCTGCTTCACCAGGTCGCGCGTCTTGACGTACAGGTTGAAGTTGCCCGAGAAGCGCAGCAGCTCGTTCGCCGCCCACACCGATTGCGTGTTCACGTCGGTCACGTCGGGGTACAGGGCGTCGAACAGCAGCCGCAGCTTGTCCGCCAACGTGGGCGGTCGCTCGACCCATTCGTCCTCCTCTTCCTCCTCGTCTTCCCCCTTTGGCGGCAGGGGGGCGGCGATGAGGCCGCGGTGTATCAGGTCGGGGTCGAGGCGCTGCTCCAGCGGGCCGGGCGGGCGCTCGCCGAACGGCACGCGGACGTAGCGCAGCAGCGGCCGCGGCATCTCCAGCACGCTCTCGAACGCCTGGATGCGCTCCTCCCGGTCGGCGAGGCCGAGCTGACCGATCAGGTAGGCGCCGTACAGCGGGTGGATGCCGCGGAAGACGAGCAGGTTGTCCAGCGCCGGCGTCGGCGTGGCTAAGACCGGCGAGTACGGCGGAGCAGATGGGGGGGCAGGGAGAGAAGGAAAGAGGGAGTGCGCCTGTGCTTCTGCTTCGCTCCTTCGTTTCTTCTCTTCTTCTCTTCTTCTTTCCTCCTCTTCCGGTGTGGGCGGCAGCGGGTCCAGCACCACGAAGCCGGCCCGGTGTAGCGTCAGAAGCATGTGATCGAGCGACTTCTCGCCGGCCTTGATGCGTGGCTCGTCCATCAGGCGCTTGCGGACCACGTTGCGGACCTTGCCGACCTCGGGCGAGATCTTCAGCAGGTACGCCAGCAGCCGCCACGGCAGCGGGCCCTTGCTGTACAACTTGCCCGGCGGCGCCCCCTTGAGCTGCGTGAACTGCGACTCGCTCCAGTACGTGACCGTCTCGCGGCGGCTCGGCTTCTTGCGCTTCAGGGCCTTCTTCGCCCGCAGCAGCGTCGGGTCCTTCGTCGTCTCGGGGATCCGATCATATTTCTCCTTCCAGCGAAGGAGTTTCACGTCGTCCTCGTGGGCCAGGGCGAAGACGAAGCCCTGGTCGTCGTACTGCGGCCGGCCGGCCCGGCCCATGATCTGGTGCGCCGTGCTGGGGTCGATCAGTTTCTGCTTGCCCGGCGGCCCCTTCACCAGCGAGGTCAGCACCACCGACCGCGCCGGCAGGTTGATCCCCGACGCCAGTGTCTCGGTACAGACCGCCACGGCCAGCGCCTTCTTCACGAACAGGTCCTCGACGACGCGGCGGTACTTCGGCAACAGGCCGGCGTGATGCACGCCGACGCCGCGCCGCAGCATCTGCACCAGCTTCGGCCCGACGCCCTGCGTCCAGTCGAGCTTGTCCACCTCGGCCATGACCCGCGTCCGCTGTTCGCCGCCGAGGAGGTGCAACCCCTTGAGCACCTCCGCGACGCTCCAGCACTCGTCGCGATTGAAGCAGAAGACCAGTGCGGGGGTCGTGCGCACCGAGTCGTCGCCCTTGGCCATCTCCACGAGCTGCTCGCCGAGGAGCATGTCCGGCACCCAGCGGTAGGTGAGCGGAATCTTGCGCTCCTTGCCCTCCACAAGCTCCAGTTTGCGGCCGTGGCTCCGCTGCAGCCAGCTGAGGAATTCCAGCGAGTTGCCGACGGTGGCCGACAGCAGCAGGAGGCGGACGTGCGCGGGCAGCATGGCCAGGGACAACTCCCAGACGATGCCGCGCTCGGGGTCGGCGAAGCTGTGGAACTCGTCCATGACGACACTGCTGACGTGGGAGAAGTCGAACACCTCGCCGCCGGAGGCGCCGCCCTGGTGCAGCAGGCGGTTAAGGAGGATTTCGGCCACGACGACGAGGACGCGGGCGTTGGGGTTGACGCGGCGGTTGCCGGTGACGAGGCCGACGTCGTCCGCGGCGAAGCCCCAGCGGACGGCACTGGCCTGCATCTCCTGGAACTTCTGCTCGGTGAGCGCGATGAGGGGCGTGGTGTAGTAGGCGACGGTGTTGGTGTGCAGCGCCTCGAAGAGGGCGGCCTGGGCGATGAGTGTCTTGCCGGTGCCGGTCGGGGCGCAGACGAGGGTGCCCTGCTCGGCGCTGAACCAGGACAGGAGGGCTTCTTCCTGGACCGGGTAAGGGGTGTAGGGCAGCTGGTCGAGGTACAGCGAGACCAGTTCGTCGCGGCTGGGGACGGGCATGATTGGTTCCAATCGGGATCGTTTAGGGGCCGCTCGCAGAGCGGCGCGGACCGCCCTGAGCCGGTCGCGGCTGAGCGCTAAGCCGCAAGCGGCCGGCCATCACCGCCCCTGTTTCACGATCCGGTCCATCTCGCGCAGCGCTTGCAGGACCGTCGGCATCCGGGTGAATTCCTCCAGCGAGCGCCTGGCCCGCCGCATCCAGTTGGGCCGCTCGCGCCACGTCCCCGGCACGTTCTGCGGGTGCGCCTCCAGCCAGAAGTCCTCGACGTTGGCCAGCGCCACCCGGCCCGGGCCGGTGGCCAGGAAGTTCAGGCACGCCCGCAGGACGGCCAGCGGGGCGGCCCTCTCCTTGCTCTCTTTCAGGAAGCCGCGCTGCTGCAAGAACGTCTCCACGCTGCGGATCAACTCCCTTCGGCGCTCGCGCTCCTCGTCGGCCGACTCGGCGTCGAAGAGGCCCAGGTCCAGGCGGTCGTCGATGTCCAACCCCTGCCAGAAGGCGGCGAAGGTCGGCATGTCGTGCGTGTTGATGCTCGCCACCGCCCCGGGGAAGATCGGCGACAGCGCCTCGTCCCGGGGCTGGGCCTGGTACTGCAGCACGTACATGCGATGCATGTTGTGCCGGGCCATCATCCCCGGCAACTCCTCGGGCACCGTGCCGAGGTCCTCGCCGACGATGACGGTGCCGTGCCGGTGCGCCTCCAGCGAGAAGACGGCGTACTGCTCCTCGGCGCGGTAGCCGACGTAAACGCCGTCCTTGGCCTCCATGCCGTGCGGGATCCAGTAGAGGCGGTGCAGCCCCATCATGTGGTCGATGCGCAGGACCCCCGCCAGCCGCATGTGATGGCGCAGGTAGGCGCGAAGGTACTGGTAGCCGCCTTCGCGGATCCGCTCCGGGTGCAGCGGCGGGAAGCCCCAGTTCTGCCCCTTGGCGAAGAACGGGTCGGGCGGCGCCCCGGCGGCGGTGTCGAGGGCGAACCCCTCCCGGTGGCGCCAGGTGTCGTAGCCACTGGAATTGACGCCCAGCGGCAGGTCGAGGTACAGGCCCGGCCCGTTGGCCCGCGCCTTCGTCGCCAACCCCTGCAACTGCTCGCGGGCCAGCCACTGGACGTAACAGTGATAGTCCGCCAGGGCGGGGTCGAAGTCGCCCGCCGTCACGGCCCCGTCGCGCAGCGCCGCCGGCCACGTCTGCCAGGCGGCCCGGCGCTGTTCGCCGATGGCCCGGAACACGGCGTAATCGCGCACGGCCGGGTCGCCCTGGACGTACTCCTCCAGGGCCGCGCGCCGCCCGCTGCTGTCGGCGGTCAGCGTGCGGGCACATTCCTCCAGGACGCGCCGCTTCAGGGCCATCTGGTCGCGGTAGTTGACCAGCGGCGCTTTTCGCAGGGCGGCGACGTCGTCCTTGAACTGGCGGGAGCCGAGCAGGGCCTGCGCCTTGGGCGACTTCTGGACCTCGGGGATGCGCTCGACGTTCAGGTAGAACTCATTCCAGAAGAGCCGGCTGGCCGGCGAGTAGGGCGACGGCTCGAACGGCTCGTCGAGGAAGGCGGCCAGCAGCGGCAGCGTGGCCACCATGCCGCCGCCCTGGCGCTGCACCCACGACACCAGCTCCTCGAGGTCGGCGTAGTCGCCGGCGCCCCAGCTGCGGGCGCTGTGCAGCGCGTAGAGCGGGACGAACAGGCCCCAGTTTTTGGCGGTGCGGCTGGCCTGCGCCTCCGCCGGCCGCTCCGGCGCCGCTATGAGAGTGCATTCGGCCGTGTGCCCGCCGCCCTCGATGGTCAGCTGGTGGTAGCCGAGCGCGTACGGCCCGATGAGGCGTAGGCGGCGGGCAGCGTAGACGGTGCCGTCGAGGTCGATGCCGCCGGCGTCGGGCAACTCGCCGGGCGTCATTGTCCAGGTGTAGGTTTGTCCCGATTCGAGGACGAGCCGGCACTGGTGCGGCGTGTCGAGGTCGGCCTCCGAACAGCGGAAGAGCAATTCGGGCGGGTAGCCGTCCCAGCAGACCGCGACCGGCTCCAGGCGCCGCCCCCACAAGTCGCGGCGGCGCTGCTCCAGGGCGGCCTCCACGTCGTCGAGGCCCCCCAGCGGCGCGCCGAGCGCCTGCAGAGTACGGATCAGGCTGTCGTCGTTGGCCCAGACCTGCTTGCCGGTCACGTCCCAGTAGTTCAGATGGACGCCGTGCAGAGTGGCCAGTTCCTGGAGCTGTTGGTTCGGTTCCGCCATGATTGGTGAGTCTCATCCTGTCTCGGGGTCCGGGTGAATCCTTCCCCGGCGGTCCGGCGCGGCCCGGCCGGGAGCGGGTATTTTACAGGGAGGGGGAGCAGAACGGTAGAAGAGATTCGCAGCAGCCGCTTGCGGCTTAGCGTTCGCATCGACCTTCGATGACGTGAACGCTAAGCCGCAAGCGGCCGTAGCGATTACTCGATGTCGAGGGCGGCGAGGTAGTCCTCGAATGCCTTGCGCTGCCGGAACTCGGTATCCTGGAGGACCTTGATCTTCTTCTGGAAGTCCTCGATCTGGGTCTCCTGGTCGTCGAACTTCTTGAGGTAGCGCTTGTAGGCCTCGGCGGTGGCGGGCATCTCCTTGAGGTTGGCCCGCAGTCGCGCCTGGTCGTCGGTGATGTCCTTGAGTTGCTTCTGCAGCTGTGCGATCTCCCGCGACGTGTCGCTCACCTTCCCCTTCAGCTCGATCGCCTTGGTCAGCGCGTCCTCCACCGCGCCGCTGACCACCCGTTGGCTGAGGAAGAAGCGCATCGTGTTATCGTCGCTGTTGGTTAGCGCGATGCTCGTGTGGACGTCCTTCTCATCGGCGAGTTCCGTGCTGGCGGTCTGCCCGGCGGGGAGCTTGACCTCGAAGCGGTAGACGTCGCGGGTGCGTTCCGCCGGCTTGTCCTTGCTGAGGAGAACGAAGTCGGGCCGGAAGGGGTGCTCGATGAGCACGACGCGGTCGTGTTCGGAGCGGTTCTTCAGGTTGTAGGTCTTCTCCTGGCGCACCTTCGTCGTCTGGTTGAGAATGCCCTTGTTGATCTTCACCTTGGTGATGCGGTCGGACTGGCTCTTGGCGACGGGCTCGACCTCGGTGCCCAGGTCAATGGCGTAGGAGATCAGGCGTTCGTCCTTGGGGGTGATGTCGAGGATGCGGGCGTCGCCGGCGTAGCTGCTCCCCTCAAAGACCGTGATGGGGCCCTGCATCAGGTGCATGCCGGTGGTGTTCTTGAAGCGCAGGCCGAGCAGCGGGTGCTTGGCCTGGGTGCGCTCGTTGTAGATGGAGACGCGGGCGGCCTCGACCTCCTTCTGGACGATGGGCAGCATCGCGCTCTTGTGCCGCGGCAGGCTCACCGGGTGGTCGATCACGTACTGGAAGAAGTCCCCCAACTCGCTCGCCGTCGCCGCGGAGGCGCCGCCCTTGGTCAGGTCGAGATCCTGGGCCAACCTTTGCTCCGCCTCCAGCATGAACCCCGCAGTCACGCTCGGCGGGATTCCTAATCTCTCCGCTTCACCATTCGCCGACTTGCTTTCCTTGAGCTTCTCTTCCATCCGTTTGACGCGGTATGTGGCGGTGCCGGCGGTTTCGGTCTGCGGTTTGCCCGTCATCGCTCCCTGGTAGGTGGGCGGGCGGAGGGAGGCGAAGAGTTCGGGTTCGACGACAGGGCGTGGGACGTACAGCGGCTGATACAGATCCATCTGGAAGGAGATGGGTCGGCCGCTGAGCAGGGCCATGCGCACGTCCTTCCAGTCCTCCTCCGAGGAGTTGTCCACGATGGCCCACCCCTGCAGCATCGGCTTGCCGTCCTTCTTATTCGGCAGCACAAGGCGATAGCTGGTCTTCCAGATGGGGTTCTCGACGACGTAGCTGACGCGCACCTCACGCTTGCCCTCGCCGTTGAACGACAGCGACACCGCCTTCTTCTGCGTGTCATGGGAGAGGGCCAACGTCTCCAGGGCGCGCTTGAACTCGCTGTCGAGGACGGGGTTGAGGAAGCGGACACGCTGCACGTCGGTCAGTTTCGCGCTGCGCATCCCTTCGGCGCACCACAGGTTGAGGAGTTCCACGTCCACGGCGCTGTCCTTGCCGACCTGCTGGCGCTGCTTCTCGACGCCGATGATGGTACCGGTGACGTTGCCCGGCTGCGCCGCGTTGCCCTGCTGGAGGGTGACTTCAACCTTCTCGCCGCGCGCCTGGCCGAGAACAGCGCCGAAGCCGGGGTTGCCGGTAAGGTTGATGGCGAAGCTCTGCAATGTCTTCTCGATGGGGGCCTGGCTGTCGTAGCTGACGGCGGAGATGACGCCGCCGTTGAGGTCTTGCAGGACCATGCTCTTGAGCAGGTCGTTGATGTCCTGGACGGGGAAGGTCAGGTCGATGCGCGTGTTGCCCTCGACGCTCCCCTCGCGCTGGAAGTAGCCCACCCCGCTGCTGTACAGGATCGCCTGCGCCACCGGCAGCTGCGCCGTGCCGGCGGCCTTGGCGGCAGGTTCGGGTTGGCCCGGGTCGGCGGGCGACGAGGACGGCTTCAGGACGACAAGGACCGCCACCAGGACGGCCACGGCCGGCGGGGCCAGCCAGAGAGTGCGACGCATCTTCAAGTCCTCCGGGGCGAGGGTCCGGCGCGCACTGAGGCCGCGCGCCGATAGCTACACTCAAGACGACTCAACCGGCCGAGTTATTACCCATGCGCCTCGCGCTCCCCTCCAGAGCGGCGAGCAACTGGGCGTTTTCGGCCGGCGAACCGACCGTCAACCGCAGGCAATTGGCCAACAACGGGTGCATGTGACTCACGTTTTTGATCAGGATCCGCGCGGCCAGCAGCGCCTCAAACGTCGCCGTCGCGTCCGGCACGCGCACCAGGAGGAAGTTGCCGGCGCTTGGGAAGACGGTCGTGCCGGGCAGCGCGGCGACCGCCGTCGCAAGCCGCGCCCGTTCGCCGCGCACCTCGGCCGCCTGGGCGTCGAGCACGTCGATGTGGTCGAGCAGGAAGTCGAGCGTCGCCTGCGTCAGCACGTTGACGTTGTACGGCGGCCGCACCTTGTCGAGTTCCGCGAGCCAGGCGGGCCGGCCGGCCAGGTAGCCGAGCCGGATCCCCGCCAGTCCGAGCTTCGACACCGTGCGCATCACGACCATGTTGTCGAACTCGGCCGCGCGCGGCATCCAGGTCTTCTCGGCGAAGGGCTGATACGCCTCGTCAATCACCACGAGACTTTCGGTCGCGGCGCGGATGACCCGCTCGACCACCGCGTCCTCGAACAGCGTGCCGGTCGGGTTGTTCGGATAGGCGAGATAGATCACCGCCGGCCGGTGTTCGGCGATCGCCGCGAGCATCGCCTCGACGTCGAGCTGCAGCGATCGCGTCAGGGGCACGCCGATGAATTCGAGATGCGCCAGACGCGCGGACATCTGGTACATCACGAAGCCCGGCACCGGGGCAAGTACCTTCGCGCCCGGCCTGGCGCAGGCGACCGCGATGATGCTGATGATTTCGTCGGAGCCGTTGCCGAGCAGCACGTCGCAGCCGGCCGGCACCTTCATCGCGCGCTTCAGCTTCTCGACCAGCGCCAGCGGGCGCGGGGCCGGGTAACGGTTCAGCGCGACGGCTGCGAGGCGCTCGCCAAGCCGCGCGGCGAGCGCGTCGGGGAGCCGGTACGGATTTTCCATCGCGTCGAGCTTCACGAGGCCGGTCGCGTCGGGCACCGGGTAGCTCGTCATCGCGAGCACGTCCGGGCGGATGATCTTCTGTACGGAGGTCATGGTTTCTCGCGGCAGCCGCTTGCGGCTTAGCGTTCGCATCGACCTTCGAGGACGTGAACGCTAAGCCGCAAGCGGCTTACTCATTATTCCCCACGCGCGTCCCGGCCAGCATGCCGCAGGCGCCGTGGATGTCCTTGCCGCCGCTGTAGCGGCGCACGATCGGCTGGCTCACCTCCGCGCTCAGAGCGTCGCGGAACGCCCGGAATTCCTCGGCCGACGGCGGCGTGAACTGTCCGGTGGCGTCGTTGACGTCGATCAGGTCGATCTTCACCGGCAGGCCGGCGGTCAGCTCGGCCAGGCGCCGGGCGTCTTCGGGTCGCGTGTTCACCCCCGAGAGCAGCGTCCACGCCAGCATGACGCGCTCGCCGGTCGCCTCCTGGTGCTCGCGCACGGCGGCCATCAATTCCGGCAGCGGATGCGTGTCCTCGATCGGCAGCAGCCGCCGGCGCAGGTCGTGGTCGGCGGCGGTCAGCGACACCACCAGGCGGTACGGCTGGCGTTCGCGCGTGAAGCGGCGGATCATCGGCACCACGCCGACGGTCGAGACGGTGATGGCCCGGGCGTCGATGGCCAGGCCGCACGACTCGCTCATGACGCGGCCGGCCCGCATGACGCGCTCGTAATTCAGCAGCGGCTCGCCCATGCCCATGAAGACGACGCCGCGCACCGGGTGCGGCGAGTCGGCCCGCACCTGCATCACCTGATCGACGATCTCCCACGTCGCCAGGTTGCGGCGGAAGCCCATGCGGCCGGTGGCGCAGAAGACGCAGCCCAGGGCACAGCCGACCTGCGACGACACGCAGACGATGTACTTCTCGTCGCCGGGCCGGTGCAGCAGCGGGATGCGCACCGCCTCGAACGGGTCGGGGCCGTCACCCTGGAACAGGTACTTGGCGAAGCCGTCCGTCGGCGACACGCTCTTTTCGACGAGCGCCAGCCGCGGGATGCTTGTCGCTTGGCGCACGCGCCGCAGCAGTCGGGGCGACACCTCCGGCAGGTCGAGGGGCACTTCCGGGGCCCCCTGGCGGACGACGGCATTCTGGAGGCGGCGCAGAAGCCGCGGCGTGACGCCGAGGTGCGCCAGGCGGGCGTGCAGCTCGTCGGCGGTGTGCTCCTTGAAGAAGACCGGCAAGGTGTCGGACATGGGGACTCACTCGAGGGACCTGGCGGCGTGGTCGGCCCGGCTCGGGATAGTCTATCGTCGGCACCGTGTTACGCAACTCCACCCCGCTCGGGTCGTCTTGTCTCCGCGACCCGTCAGCCATACCTTCACCGGCAGCCCATCATCGCCGGGGAGGTTCGGGTCATCATGAAGAAGACGTGTTTGCTGCTCGCCTGCGCCTGGGTGCTGACGGGTTTGGCCCGCGGCGCCGACCCCGCTGCGGCCCGGCTCGACAACTGGCCGCACTGGCGCGGCCCCGAGGCCAACGGCACCGCACCGAAGGGCGACCCGCCCCTGACCTGGGACGCGACCACCAACGTCAAATGGAAGGCCGAGTTGCCCGGCCGCGGCAGCGCCACGCCCATCGTCTGGGGCGATCAGGTCTTCGTCGTGACGGCGATCAAGACCGACCGCGTCGCCGGCGCCGCCGACCTCCCCACGACCGACCCCAAGTTCGAGAAGAAGACTCAGGCTCCCCGCAATTACTACCAGTTCGTCGTCCTCAGCTTCGACCGGGCCACCGGCAAGCCGCGCTGGAAGCACACGGCCAACGAGCAGGTGCCGCACGAGGGACACCAGCCGACGCATTCCTACGCGGCCGGGTCGCCGGCGACCGACGGCCGCTTCCTGTACGTCTCGTTCGGCTCGTTCGGCGTCTACTGCTACGACCTGGCGGGCAAGCTCCAGTGGCAGCGCCGCGATCTGGGCCGGCTCAACACCCGCCTCGGTTGGGGCGAGGCCGTCACGCCGGTCGTTCAGGGCGAATCGCTGCTGCTCAACTGGGACCAGGAAGACGCCTCGGCCCTCCTCTGCCTCAACACCCGTACCGGCCGGACGAGGTGGAAGACCGACCGCGACGAAAAGACGTCGTGGAACACGCCGCTGGTAGTCGAGCACAAGGGGAAGTGGCAAGTGATCGTGAACGCGACCAATCGGGTGCGCAGTTACGACCTCGAGACGGGCAAGGAATTGTGGCAGTGCGGCGGCATGACCGTCAACGCGATCCCCTCGGTGGTCGCCGCGAACGGGGTGGTGTACTGCGTGAGCGGCTACCGCGGCGCGGCCGCCTTCGCCGTCTCCCTCGACGCCTCCGGCGACGTGACCGACAGCGACAAGGTCCTGTGGCGCTCCCGCCAGGGGACGCCCTACGTCCCGTCGCCGCTGCTGGCCGGCGACCGGCTCTGGTTCACGCAGACGAACGACGGGCTGCTGACCACGCTGGACGTCAAGACCGGCAAGCCGGTCATCGACAGGGAGCGCTTGCCCGGCCTGAAAAGCCTCTACGCCTCGCCGGTGGCCGCGGCGGGCCGGGTCTACATCGTCGATCGCGAGGGGACGACGCTGGTGCTGAAGCAGGGGGACAAGCTGGAAGTGCTGGCGACCAACCCGCTGAATGACCCGGTGGACGCCTCGCCCGTGGTGGTGGGAAAGCAGCTGCTCCTGCGCGGGGAGAAGTATTTGTACTGCATCGAGGCGCCGTGACGCCGCTTGCGGCTTCGCTGGACATGCGAAGCCGCAAGCGGCTCGTCGATGACTTGTTACTTGTCCTTATTCTATTCTTTCTTTTCGGCCACGAACTGCTTGACGCGGTAGCTGTCGGCGTGCGCCTTCAGCCACGTCTGGGCCGCCTGCTGGTAGGCGTCGGCGGGCTGACCCGGCAGCGCCTTGAAGTTCCAGCCGTCCTTGTCCGTCAGGCCCAGGGCGTTGAAGCCGACGATGGGCGTCACCTCGTCGCGCGATGTGACCTTCTTGTTCCAGTCGCCCTCAGTCAGCGCCTTGAGGATCAGCTTGCTCTGGTCCTCGTCGATCTCCTCCTCCTTGACCTTGTTCCCCAGCGGCCGCTGGCGGTAGTGCAGGACGAGCAGGGCGGCGGTCGTGGTGCGCTGGTCGGCGTCCTTCGACTTCAGGCTGGCGCTGGGGTCCGCCAGTAGCTTGGCGAACTTCTTGACCTGCTCCAGTTCCGGGGCCTTCTTGTCCATCACGCTGGCGATGGTGAAGAACTCCGTCTCGTGGTGCTTGGTCAGGAACAGGCAAACTTCCTGATTGACCTCCAACTTGATCGGGGCGGGGCCTTTGACCAGGATAAAGGGGCCGCCGGGGGGCGGCGGCGGGACTGGCTTGGGGAGGACGAAGCCGACCTTGACGTGCGTCAGGCCCTTGGCACCGAGCAGGGCGTCCTCGACCTTGACGACGGCGACGGTGTAATCGGACTTCTCCTTGGCGCCCGGGAACATGGTGGCGGCGACGGTCTTGTCCTCGATGGCCGTCACCTTGCCGATGACGATGGCTTGCGCCTGGGCGACCTTGTAGTAGGGGGGGAGATAGATCCTCATCGCCGGGGCGGGAAGGGCGGCCAAGAGCAGCGCCAACCCGGCGAGCCCCGCCGGCCAGTACCACGACAGACGTTGCATACCTGTGCTCCTTGATGACGTAAGGGAAAGGGAACGCCCGCGGCGCGAGCCGCGGGCGGAATCGGCGGTCGGTCGGGCGCTTACTTGTCCTTCTTCTCGTCCTTCTTGTCGCTGACGTAGCGCTCGATGCGGTAGCTGTCGGCGTGCCCCTTGAGCCACGCCTTGGCGGCGTCGGCGAAGTCGTTGGGACCGACCGGCTTGCCCGGCTCGGGCTGCCAGTTCCAGCCGTCCTTGTCGGTCAGGCCGAGCCGGTTGAAGCCCCATTGCGGGTTGAGGTCCTCCAGGGCGTTGCCCTTGGTCCAGTCGCCCCCGGCCAGCGCCGTCAGGATCGACTTGCTCTCCTCGGCGTCGATCCGCTCCGTCTTGGTCTGGCCGGGAATCGGCGTCCGGTAGCGGATGACGAGCATACTGGCGGTCAGGGCGCGGTCCTCGGCCTCCTTCGACTTCAGGCCGGCCTTGGGGTCGGCGAGCAGCTTGGCGCACTCCTTGGCGCGGGCCAGTTGCTTGTCGAAGTTGTCGTTGCTGGCCTTGTTGATGACGCTGTTGGCGCCCTGGAGGACGTAGAATGACTCGGTCGGGTGCTTTTGCAGGAAGAAGATGCCCTCCTGATCGACGGTCAGGCGCGGCGGACCGTAGCCGCCCGGCCGGATGATCGGCTTGCCCTCCGGCGGCTTGACGGTGCCGACCTTGACGTGGGTCAGCCCCTTGGCCCCGAGGACGGCGTCCTCGATCTTGATGACGGCGATCTGGAATTCCGCCTTTTCCTTGGCGCCCGCGAACGGCTCGGCGCTGACGGTCTTGTCCTCGAAGCTGGTGACCTTGCCGGCGACGACGGCGTCGGCGGTGGCGACGCGCTCGGGCAGGGGGGAAAAGCGGATGGCCAACGGAGCGATCCTTTTTGCGGACGACACGGCGGGCAAGAAGGACAGGGCGGCGGCGGCGACCAGGACGACGAGCAGGGTTCGTTTCATGATGCGAGTCCTCGGAACAAGGAAGCGGGGTTCCCAGTCAAGACGACCGAGGCGGTCCTTCGGATGGGGTGTCTACCTGATATAATGACCTTGTTAGGCGCCGCCGACTAGTGGCCGGCGGAACCCCGAGCAAACTTTCGCCGCCCGACCTCGTTGGGCCGGCCGGATTCCTCATGTCTTCCCCCCCGACCGTCCCCGTTGCCGACACGCTCCCCCAGGTGCGCCTGAAGATCGTCCGCCGTTCGTCGCACCCGTGGGTCTTCCAGAAGATGGTCGAGAGGCCCGGGACGCGCCTGCCGCCCGGCGCCGTCGTGGACGTCATCGACCGCGACGGCCAATGGGTCGGCCGCGGCTTCTACAACGGCCACTCGCGCATCGCCTTGCGCCTGCTGACCGCCGACCCCGCGGAGGCCATCGACGGCGCCTTCTTCGCCCGCCGCCTCGAACAGGCCGTCACCCTGCGGCGCGACTGGCTCGGCCTCGACGCGGTCAGCGACGCCTACCGGCTGGTGCATTCGGAAGGCGACGGGCTCAGTGGGTTGGTGGTTGATCGCTACGGCTCGACGCTGGTGCTGGAGTTCTTCGCTGCCGGCATGTACCGCTGCCGCGAAGCCATTCAGGAGGCGCTGGCCAAGCACTACCCGGACGGCCGCTTCTACTGGTTCGCCGAGGAACACGTCCAGAAGCAGGAGTCGTTCGACTGCCGGCCGCCGGAGCCGCCGCCGCCGGCCGTCATCACCGAGAACGGCGTGCGCTTCCGGGTGGCGCCGGGGAGCAAGCACAAGACGGGCTTCTTCCTGGACCAGCGCGACAACCGCCGGATGCTGGCGTCGTTCTGCCGGGGCAAGCGCGTCCTCGACCTGTGCTGCAACACCGGCGGCTTTGCCGTCTACGCGAAAGCGCTGGGCGGGGCGGACGAGGTCGTTGGCGTGGACCTCGACGAAGAGGTGATCGCCCTGGCGAAGCAGAACGCCAACCTCAACCAGGCGCGCGTGCGCTTCCTCCAGGCCGACCTGTTTCCCTGGCTGCGCGACATCCGACCGAGCGGGCAGCAGTTCGACGTGGTCGTCCTCGACCCGGCCAAGCAGACGCGCGACCGCGAGGAGGTCGGCTTCGCGCTGAAGCGCTACTTCGACATGAATCGGCTGGCGCTGGGGGCGGTGGCGCCGGGCGGCATCTTCCTGACCTGTTCGTGTACCGGGTTGGTCAGCGAGGAGGACTTCCTCGAATCGCTGCGGCGAGCGGCGTGGCAGGCGGGGCGGTCGGTGCAGGTGCTGCGCGTCGGCGGGGCCGGGGCCGATCATCCTTACATGCTCTACGCTCCGGAAAGTCGCTACCTCAAGGCGGTGTTCTGCCGCGTGCATTGACGCCCGCAGCTAAGGCGAACGGCCGGAATAACGCTCCCCTCACCCCGGAGTACCGGGGCGAGGGGAGGAGAACACATGCCGCTCGCCTAACCCGGATTATTCATGACCCTCGACGAGCGGCGTGCCGAAGAAGTCCAGGACTTGTGGCCAGGCGGCTGGTACACTCATCGATGACCTCCTCGATTGCGGAAAGGACCCGGCGCGCCAACAGGTGAGCCGCCTCCGCAGGGCAAAGATTCCGGACCCCGCTCCAGGGGTTGGGAGAGGTGGTTCCGCTGAGACATTCGCCCTTTCGGTGTCGCCGATGACCGATGTCACCCGCATCCTGTCGGCCATGGAGCAAGGCGACCCGCACGCCGCCGAACAACTCCTGCCCCTGGTCTACGAGGAACTGCGGCGGCTGGCGGCGGAAAAGATGGCCCGGGAGAGGCCCGAACAGACTCTCCAGGCCACGGCCCTGGTCCACGAGGCGTATGTTCGGCTGGTGGACGTGGACAGGCCCCAGCACTGGAACAGCCGCGGCCACTTCTTCGCCGCGGCGGCCGAGGCCATGCGCCGCATCCTCGTGGAGCAGGCCCGACGCAAGCAGGCCGACAAGCACGGCGGCGGCCGGTTGCGCGTCGATCTCCCCGAAGACCTGGCCGCCCCTGAGGCCCGCTCCGACGACCTCGTCGCGCTCGACGAGGCGCTGAGCCGGCTGGAACGCCACGACCCGGACGCGACCCGGTTGGTGAAGTTGCGCTACTTCGCCGGCCTGTCGCACCAGGAGGCGGCCGACGCCCTGGGCATCAGCCGCGGTGCCGCCGACCGCCTCTGGGCCCTGGGCCGGGCCTGGCTGTTCCGCCAATTGTCGAAATAGTTGACCGCTGCCATTTTCTTGCGCGCAGACGGCCCCGATTTCTCGCACTGAGAGATGGGGACAGTTGCGACCTGATGGGACACGACCCGTGACAACCTGGAACCCACGAGCGAATGACCTGTTCTTGAAGGCCCTGGCGATGCGCTCCGCCGGCGAGTGTCAACAGTACCTGGACGGGGCCTGTGCCGGAGACGCGGCGCTGCGGGCCGAGGTGGAATCCCTGCTCGAAGCCAGTGCCCGGGCCGGCAGTTTCCTGACGTCACCCGCCCCCGCCCCCAACCTGGTCGCCACCGTCGATGAGCCGCCCGTCGCCGATCGCCCCGGGACGGTCATCGGGCCGTACAAGCTGCTGGAGCAGATCGGGGAGGGCGGCTTCGGCGTCGTCTTCATGGCCGAGCAGCAGCAGCCGCTCCGCCGCAAGGTCGCCCTCAAGGTCCTCAAGCCGGGCATGGACACGCGGCAGGTCGTGGCGCGCTTCGAGGCGGAGCGGCAGGCGCTGGCCCTGATGGACCACCCCAACATCGCCCACATCTTCGACGGGGGAGAGACTGCCTCCGGCCGGTCCTACTTCGTGATGGAACTGGTCCGCGGCGTCCCTATCACCCAGTTCTGCGACCAGAGCCATCTGCCCGTCCGCGAGCGGCTGGAGCTGTTCCTAAGTGTCTGCCAGGCGGTGCAGCACGCGCACCACAAAGGGATCATCCACCGCGACCTCAAGCCGTCCAACGTGCTGGTGACGCTGCACGACGACAAAGCGGTGGTCAAGGTGATCGACTTCGGCATCGCCAAGGCCACCGGCCAGCAGTTGACCGAGAAGACGTTGTTCACGAATTTCGCCCAGATGATCGGCACGCCGCTGTACATGAGCCCCGAACAGGCCCAGATGAGCGGCCTGGACGTGGACACGCGTAGCGACGTCTACTCGCTGGGCGTCTTGCTGTATGAGCTGCTGACGGGGACAACGCCGTTCGACAAGGAGCGCCTGCGGACGGTGGGCTACGACGAGATCCGGCGGATGATCCGCGAAGAGGAGCCGCCGAAGCCGAGTAC
>Ga0310038_10001443_pt1 | contig 18027 bp, 25 predicted proteins | sample Sb_taG_6_FD_200461 | JGI IMG/M metagenome (GOLD analysis project Ga0310038, IMG submission 200461) | Peat soil microbial communities from Weissenstadt, Germany - Sb_50d_4_PS metaG (v2) (version 2) | ecosystem: Environmental > Terrestrial > Soil > Wetlands > Peat | place: Germany: Weissenstadt... | reverse complement strand
CTGGCCGATCTTTGATCGGTCAAAAAAACACATGCTCAGCGACACGTCCACGACACGTGCTTTCACGGGAACAGCGCACGCGCCTGAGTCGTATGAGCGAGTCGTCCTAACGGCCGTTTACGCTGCTGGCAACTATTATAGCTCAATGCCTAGTATTCTTGCCAGGATCGGTTATAATGGGCGCATGCACTTTGGCAGGCCACTCGAGGCGCTGACCCCAACACTCGACGGCGACGTGCTCTCCGTCCTCGCGCGCACAGACACGGAGATGACCGGCCGTGAGATACAGCGCCTTGCAGGCCACGGCTCTCACCAGGGAATCCGCAACGCCGCCGATCGCCTCGCCGAGCAAGGCGTCGTGCTACGCCGCCCCGCAGGGAGCGCCAACCTCTACAAGCTCAACCGAGACCACGTCGCGGCGCCCTGGATCGAGGGACTGGCCGCCCTGCCCGAACAAGTCCTCGAGCGACTGCGAAGCGCCATCGGCGCATGGACGCAACCCCCGACCCTGGCCGTCTTGTTCGGGTCGGTGGCCACCGGACTCTCCACGCCAGCAAGCGACCTGGACCTGCTGATCGTAAGGCCCGCCGGATGCGATCCCGACGAGCCAACCTGGAGAGAGCAGATCTCCTCACTCGAAGAACAAGCCACCGCATGGACCGGCAACGACGCCCGGATCATCGAATACGACGAGGAGGACCTCGCTGGAGACGAGACCGAGCCACTACTGAGAGACGCGCTGCGAGACGGCATCGAGCTCCACGGCTCGCTCCGCACACTGCGCCGCCTCACACGAGTGGGAAGCGCACAGTGACACCAAAGCTCCACAAGTGCGATGAGGCCACAATCGCAGGTCGCCTTCGGAAGGCCGAGCAGTTCATGGAAGGTGCCGAGACTATCCGCGAGTTTGCCGGCGATGAAGGTGACATCGCAGACGCATACGTGACGCTATGTGTCCACGCCGGTATCGCCGCAGCCGACGTCATCTGCTGCATCGCACTCGGCGAGCACGTCCAAGGCGAGGACCACAACGAAGCAGTCGCCCACCTCTCAAAAGTACGCCCAGACGGCCAAGACCTCGGCAGCTCCCTGCGCACGCTACTCCGCATGAAGACACGCGCAGGATACAGCCACCAACAAATCAATACCAACGACCGTAAGCGAGCCGGGCGAGCAGCAGAACGACTGCTGCAAACCGCACGCCAACGCCGCATGTCCGCCTAACGGTATGGACTATGTCCTCATGCAAGGACCCACCACCAAGATCCGCAAGCCACCACCACGGTAGGCGCCACTGCCTAAATCAAGATCAACGGCAAAAAGGTCGCCGACGTCAAGGGCATCAAGCCCCTCAAAAAAGACCTCGTGACCCGGGCGACGCTGCTTATCGGCCTCAGCTTCGCTCTCGTTGGGATAGCCCAACTGTTGCCGAACATCTGAGAGACAATCAAAGACCTGACCAACCAGCGGTAGTATCATTGACCTGTGGTCATCGACACTTCACATAAGCCAGATCCGCATCCTGGGCCGGACGCAACGCGCGAGCCTGCCAAGGACCTGAAGATCACCCAGAACGTCGTGCCATCCGGCATGCAACTCATTCCGAAGCGCCTCGCGCACTACATAGCTCGGCGCCTCGTCCCCCTGAAGTAGCTGGGCACGCGCCCGGCCATGACGCGTAGATCCCTCCTGGCCGCTCCCGCGGCTCGCTTCGCGGGAGCGGCTAAAAGCAATAAATAGTCGGTCGACCTTTTGTAATAACCAGAGCAGGCTTGGGCTGTTGCCGGTTCTTTGATAACTGCTACGCCATTGATCAAGTGGTCGTTCAGGCTGAAGAGCCTACGCCGGTCTTGGGCATTCGGCCGAACGGGCCGACTTCGCGGCCTGATTCGTTCGGCCGAAGTCCAAGCCGGCTTCGACAGCTGGTTTTTTAGAAAAGCAGGTCGGAACTTCGGCCGGCAGAATCAGCGCGCGAAGTCGCGCCTGCCGGACGAAGTGTCGGAACCTGCGCAGGCTTGCCTTCCGACGATTGTAAGCGCTAGCCCAACCCCGCGAATCCAGCAGAGCAGGCTTGGACGTTCGCCGGCAGAATCAGCGCGCGAAGTCTTCTCTTGTAACAACCCAGCAAAGCAGGCGTGGACATCCGCCGATGGGATTGGATGCCCACCCGCCCGCGAAGTCGGCCCGTTCGGCGGACTGTCCACGACCTGCGTAGGCGCCTGCCGGCCGAACGTCCAAGACCTGCGAAGGTTCGCCCGGCTCAACACCCGCGCGCAGACGCGGGGCATGGAGGCCCCGCGCTCACGAACCCTCGACCTTGCTCAGGTATAGCTCAACCTTCGTAATAGCCGCAGGATCGGGTATACATGAGCAATGGCTTTCGATGCTTCCCAACCGCCGGCCCGTACTCTCTCATCCCGCGAGGCGGAGGTCGTCGCTTGGCTCGAGAGCGAGCGCCTTCGCAGCGTCTCATCTGACGAGATCGCAGAGCGCTTCGGATGGCCCCCGCAGACCGTCTGGCACACGGTCTCAAATCTGACTCGCAAGGGCTGGCTGACCCGTACCTCACGTGGACGTTACGAGACGGTCCTAGCCGACACCGGTGGCTGGGCCCTGCCGAATCCGTGGGCTGCCCTGGGGAGCACCGGGTTGCGCTACTACGTCGGCTTTCAATCTGCCGCCTACGAGCGGGGGCTCACGCCCGATCGCACAGGCGCTGTGCAGGCCTGCGTCCCGGCCGGCACCAATCGCCCCAAGGCATGGGCCAAGATACCCATCTCATTGATCTTCCTGCGCTCCTTCGCGCCGGTCGGCGTCGAGCAACTCGAGCTGCACGGCTTTCAGATAAAGGTCGCCCGGCCAGAGAAGATCCTCATCGACGGCGCCGGGCTGCCGGGACGAATCGGCGGCGTTCACGGGCTCGCACGCGTCCTGCACCGAGCGTACCCCAACCTCGATTGGGGCCTGCTCGTCGACCTTGGCCAACAGGCCGTCCGCGGGCACGCGGCACTCCGTCGCCTCGCCGCGCTGATGGAGATCCTCGACCTACAGATTCCCAAGGCATTCGCAAAGCACGCCCAGGCCCACCGCGGCGAGTCGCTGCTGTATCTCGGCAAGCGGCGCATCTTTGGAGCCCGCGGCACCCGCCTGGCCCGCTGGGCAGTGATCGACAACATCGGAGCGCCCGCCCTGCGCGAGGAGATCATCCGCTGATGATCCCCAACGCCATCATTCGTCAGTACGCCGTCGGGCAGCAAGTCGACGCTGAAGTCGCCGGGCAAGACGTCGTCCTTCACTACATGCTGGCGCTACTCAACGAGGCCGGCCTCATCGGCCGTGATGCAAAGAACACGCCCGGTCCGCTGCTCTTCAAGGGCGGAACCGCACTACGCAAGTGCGTCTTCGGAAGCACCGGGCGCTTCTCCGAAGACATCGATCTCGACGCAACGCACAAGAACGGCTTCGAGGCGCAAATAGAGGCCGAGCTCGAGCAACGCAGCCCCTACCACGAGATCACCTTTCGGATCGCCGGCTTCCGCTACTCCCAGGAAGAGAACTTCAGCGGCATGATCGCCTACGAGCATCCCCACGGCAGCGGAACATTCGAGCTGCAGATCAGCTACCGCCTGGACCCGATCCTCAACCCCCGAGACCTGACCCTCGCCGAGCAGCCCTACTTCACGCGTCTGGAGTGCGGCATCCCCACCCTCTACGGGCTGGACCCCTACGAGATGATCGGCGAGAAGATCATGGCCTGCAACCGCCGCCTCGGCGGCTCGGCGAAGGACATCTACGACCTCTACCTCTGGGCCGAAAGACCCTTCTCCGCAGCACTCGTACGCCGCCTCGCAGTGCTGAAGGCATGGACCGACAAACGCGCCAGCCCCCGCTACGACCCCGAGACGTTCCTGCGGGCGATTCAGCCCAAGAACTTCGCCTGGGCTGAGCTCCAGGGCTTGGTGCCGCGGCGCCTGCAAAAAGACCACGACCGCATCTGCACCACCGTCCGCGAACGATTCAGCTTCGTCACCAAATGCTCCGAAGCAGAACAAGCGCTGCTTGCTGACCAGACCGCGCACCGCGAGCACGCTCTCTTTCGTCAGCTCCGAGAAGAGGCCCGGCAGTGGGCAGACACCACCGGCCGCTGACCGATCTCCTCCCATCTTTGGCACATCACCACGGCTGTGAGCTAAGCACCCCCAGGTACGCGGGGCACGGAGGCCCCGCGCCCCACCACAACGGGAAGCACAAGTACCTGCGCGGATGCTGGCCGATCTTTGATCGGTCAAAAAACACGCGCTAAAACACACGACGCGGTTTCTAGTAGGCGCTCAACCGTCTTCAGCCATCGCGACGCTCTGAACCCCACGATGTGTCTCGCTGGGACCGTCGATCGTGGTCGCCGGCAGGATCACCGCACGCGCCTGCCCGGGATGGACGGCGAGGACGGTCGCGGCGAGGCCTACGACGAGCGCAGCCGTATGCCACCGGCGCGCCACGAGAGGGTGAGTCGGCACGGCTTCGAAGCTCATCGAGAGGGCCAAGATAACCCCCCGCGCACACGACCATCGAGACCCAACCCATGCGCGCCGAGGTCGCGGCCGTCCTATCAGCCGTTTACGCTTCTGCTATCAGCCATTTACGCAACGCTAAACAGCCACTTGCGCACCATAGGGCGGTATGACCATGCCTCTGTTCACGCGCCGCATCCGGCCGATCGTCGTGGGCGGGGGCAACGAGCTCACGAGCTTTGATCGATCTCCCTTATAGGACGCTCCTAAACGAGCATTGTCCGGCTAACAGTGCGGGAAATACCATTTTGCTCGCTTTAGCTTGGCCTCTTGCTATAATCGAGCAATAGCTTTAATGGTCACACTTACGCCCTCCGCCTCGGACACGATGCGATCGGCACTGAGCGCTCTGCCCGAAGTGACGGTCGTGGCAGCCCCAGCGAATGCGCTGATCTCTGAATCCGGTCCCGAACCGCTGAGCCTGCAGCGAGTCGGCCTGGGTCAAATCGAGCACCTGACTTCGACACCGGGGATTACGCGACTCATGCAGATCGACGGTGTCCTTGACGACGCCACCGCCGGACGACTCGAGGATTCTGCCATCGGCTACCTGGACAGCGCCGGGCGAGCCTGGCTGCCGGGCATGCGACGTACATCCCTCGAGCGTGACACGCGCAAGCGCGCCCGCTCGCTGCGGGGAGCCGGCTTGCGCGTCGCCCAGCTGCTGGCCGACGATCCACAAGAGCGCTGGACAGAGCGCGACCTGGCCGATCGAGCCAAGACGAGCACCAGCACCGCGCACAACCTCTTGGAGCGTCTCGAAGGCCAGGGACTGGTGCAACGTACGGGCCACACTCGCGGCACGATTCGTACCGTGCCGGACCCCGCCGCACTGCGACGCTGGCTCGCCCGCAACGGCCGGCCTTCCCGACTGCGGCGCCTGGCCTGCTGGGTACCAGATCCCCACCCCGAGCCAACCACGGACGATTTGCGAATCGTCCTCACAGGAGCAGCCGCGGCCGCCGAACTGGGCATGCCCGTGCTTACCGGCACACCGCGTACGCTGCTACGCGTCAAAACGCCACAGGGCACAGACCTCAATGACATCCCGTCGATGCTTCACGGCGTGCGCGACGAGGCCGGCGCCAACGCCGTGCTCATCGACGACCGCGACGGCCTCGGCTGGCGTGAGGCACAACGATCTTCCGCGGGAGCGCTCGTCGCTCCCCGGAGCCGAGTGATGCTCGACCTGTGGCTGGAACCGCGCGGCCAAGCCGCCGTCGACGCCTTCCTCGACCTCTGGGACCACACAGGCCACGCTGCCGCGCCGTCGCGATGAACGACGAGCGACACGCCCCCGACGCCCTGCTGATCGAGGCGGCCAGCCTGGTTCACCTGCTGGGAGGCGTCGGCTCCAAACACCTGATCGTCATCGGCGGACTGGTGCCTCCGCTGCTGGTTCCCACAGCCGCGACAGCACACGTCGGCAGCCGTGACATCGACTTTTGCCTCTCCGTCGCGCTGACGCAAGGAGTCACACGGGAGTACTACAAGTCGATCGAGGAGGCGATCGAGCCTTTCTTCGAACCCACCAAGCACAGCCGCTTCCGCTGGATCAAGCGATCTGACGCTCCCGGCCTACGAATCCTCGTCGACTTCCTGGCTCCAGAGGACCCCAGCGATTCCCTGGCCATCGACGGAGCCCGTCAACTGGACGAGGACACCGCAGGGGTAAACACCGGCCTGAAGCTGCGCCCATTCCCTGTGCGCTGCGGCAAGCTCATCGACCTCGATGCCGAGACCACCACATACGAGGACGTCGACTTGGTCTACAGGTGCGGGGTAAAAGCCCGAATCCACCTACGCCACGCCGGTCCCGTCGGCTTCCTGGCCGCCAAGGCCGAGGCACTGAACGGGCGCGACGACCCGAAGGACGGATATGACGTTGGATGGTGGTGCCTGCACGCCGCACCCAACGCCGACGCGGTCGCCGATCAGCTCACCAGACGACCGGGGTGGAGCCATCCCCTTGTGCCCGAGGCCATCGCGATGCTCAAGGACAGTTTCGCCAAGCGCGACTACCCAGGACCCAGCGGCTACGCAGCGGAGTCCCATCCCGACTCAGAGCCGGGAGATCAAGACTTCGAGACGGCACGCACCCAGGCTTTCGTCCGAGTCAACCAGGTGCTCGAGCGCCTCCAGGAAAGAATCGCCTGGACACCCGACGAACCGTACGCACATCACCACCCGACCGTACGCCTACCGCCGCCCGGATGGGATCGCCATCGTGCCGGCGACGTTACTCGGTCCCTGACCAATCAGTGTCAGAGACCCGGTACGTGCATCCCCCCCAAGTACGCGGGGCATGGAGGCCCCGCGCCCAACCACAACAGGAAGGACAGATACCTGCGCGGATGCTGGCCGATCTTTGATCGGTCCAAAAACCCCGCGCTAAAACACACAAAGCGGTTTTTATTAGACGCTCAATACTGTTCGTCTTGCAACACGTGCGTGACCCCGTCGACGCTCTTGAGGTAGACCAGTCCGCCGGTTCCGTCTTCGGCCATCGCGACGCCGCCGAAGCCGACGATTTCCTCGCTCGGACCGTCGATCGTGACGGCCGGCAGGATCACCGCACGCGCCGGTTGGACATGACCGGCGAGCCCGATCGCGGCGAGGGCGAGCAGGGGCACGCTCATGCGCCACCGGCGCGCCCGCGGGCATGGGGTGGGCACGGCTTCGACGCTCATCAAGAGGGCCAAGATACCCGCCGGAACCCCACTCCGAGCCAGTCAGAGGCCCGGCTTCACAGGATGGTTAGGAGTTGGTGTCGGGGGGCAGGTCACCACCCCGGCCTCTCGCCAGAGAGCTTTGGATTCCATCCGGAGTCGATGGGAACATATGTTCGATGCCGGCCCACCCATCAGTCATAGCCCGACGCTTGCCGCTCGCGACGTTGCGCGCCTTTCCCACACAGCTTGACCTGTTCACAGCAATCGCTGGGGGCGTGCCGTGGGCGGAATCGTTGGGGGAGCAGTCGCATGGATGCTGGACAAGGATCTCGCCCAAGGCGGCATTCTCGGCGGCGGGTTCGGCATGATCCTTGGAGCCATGCTCGCGATCCTGCAGGCAAGCGGCCTATACTCATAGCCATGCGTCACAGACTGCTCATCGGACTGATCACCACAATCAGCGTCGCGTTCCTCCTGGGATTCATCGCCTCGCGCGACATCTTCGGCGCACACGGATGGGCAATCGCCCTGATTATCGGAGCCGCCATCTGCGCCAGCGTCGTCGTAGCACTCGCCCCCCTGCGCCCTCGCCGCGCACACGACAGTCATCAACTGCATCCGCTCCGGCGCTGACCACGCTGGAAGACGGAGCAGGGACGCTCCGCCCCCACACGCCTTGGTCCATCACCCGCCGCGCGGACGCGACCCAATAAACACCAGCTCCGGTAGCGAGGACGAGCACGGGTATGAATACGCGCACGCGCCACCGGCGCGCCCGGAGAAGATGAGTCGGCCCGGCCGCGACGCTCATCAAGAGGGCCAAGATACCCGCCGCGAGACCGGCCGGAGGCAGTCCGAAACCCGGTTTCACAGGATGAGATCTCGGACGTGCGCCCGATCAGATCTCGGATGTTCATTTCGACCGGCCCCGCTGAGGCGGGTCCTCTCGGTCGAAATGAACATCCGAGATCCGCCGTGGCTCAGCACCCCCTGACGCGGGGCCACGGAGGCCCCGAGCCCACAACCTCGGTCCTCCCCATCAAGGCGCGCGGATGCGCACCAAAAAGACACGTCTACAAAAAGCGGGGCGAGAGAAGCGTCCCAAGCCGCGCTTAGCTTTCTTGGCATGCCGACGAAACCGATCACGCCGAGGTTCGCCGAGAGCCTGCGCCTGTTGGCCGCGAGCCAGCTGCAGACGCAGGTATCGCGCTCAGGCACGCTCGACGTCAGCGCGCTGGGTGTCGTGAGTGCATGTGCAGGCTTACCTTCCGATGGCTCTTTTATAACTGCTACGCCATTGAGCTCCACGGCTCACTGCGCACACTGCGCCGGCTCACACGAGCACGAAGCGCACAGTGACGGGAAGGCTCCACAAGTGCGACGAGGCAACCATCCAAGGACGCCTCCGGAAGGCCGAGCAGTTCATGGAAGGCGCCCACACCATCCGCGAGTTCGCCGACGACGAGGGTGACATCGGAGACGCATACGTGACGCTATGCGTGCACGCCGGCATCGCCGCGGCCGACGTCATCTGCTGCATCTCACTCGGCGAGCACGCCCAAGGCGAAGACCACAACGAAGCCGTCGCCCACCTCTCAAAAGTACGCCCAGACGGCCAAGACCTCGGCAACTCCCTGCGCACGCTGCTGCGCATGAAGACACGCGCCGGATACAGCCACCAACAAGTCAACACCAGCGAGCGCAAGCAGGCCACGCGAGCAGCGGAATGACTGCTACAAACCGCCCGCCAACGTCGCATCAACGGCTAACGCCACGAGCGTTCGGGGTTCCGAAGGCCAAGCAGAAAATGCCACAGCCCGTGGCACAAATTCCCCGAGGCCTACGCGGGGCATGGAGGCCCCGCGCCCACACCCTCGGTCCTCCCCCACCAAGGCGCGCGGATGCGCCCCAAAAGACACCCCTCTCCAGCTCCAAAGACGTGGTGGGCACGCAACATAAATCTGAGCCGTCGCCGGCGGCTTGGCAGCGCGGGCTCCTGAGCTTCGTCCCGACCGGCCCGAAGTCCTGGCCTACAGCTGAGGCGGGCGAGAGAACCGTCCTAAGCTCGGCTCACAATTGAGCAGTGCCCCGAGTCAGCGCCTTCTACGGCATCGTGATCACGATGTACTTCTACGACCACCAACCGCCCCACTTCCATGCGCAGTACGCCGAGCACCACGCGGTGATCGCGATTGAGGACCTGAGGGTGCTCGTTGGTGGACTGCCGCGCAGAGCACTCAAGCTCGTGACGGAGTGGGCGAGCATGCATCGCGAGGATCTCCAGGCCGACTGGGAGCTTGTGCATGGCGGAGATGTCCCCGAGCCGATCGACCCGTTGCCGTAAGATGGAGCGATGGTGTTCGTAACCGTGACATCGGTAGAGGTGCTTGGTCACTACCGGCTCCGGCTCGGCTTCAGCGACGGCAGCCGGCGAGACGTTGATCTCACCGGAGAGCTGCACGGCCCGGTTTTCGAGCCGCTGGCCGATCCGGACTTCTTCGCACAGGTGCGAGTAGACGACGAGCTTGGCACCGTGGTCTGGCCCAATGGCGCCGACCTCGACCCCCTCGTGCTGCACGGCGACTTCGAGCCGGCCTCCCGCCTAATCCGTCACTAGTCGGAGGCGAAAGCCTCGGTCTCCCGGTCAGCTACGTAAGGCTGACACGGACCCGTGGTCCACACACCACGCCCCGAACGCGGGGCATGGAGGCCCCGCGCCCACACCCATCCTCTCCCCCACCAGGGTGCGCGGATGCGACCCAAAAGACATTTATTACACAAGTTGTGAGCAGTTGCGCCAAATATGTCAATTTTGTCCCGTTTGCCTGGATGGGGTATGGCTGACTCGGTCGTCGTATCGTGGCTGGCATGGTGATCGGCGAAGCTGAGGGCAGTGGCTTCGATATAGCGTCGCTGGCGCCTAGGACCGGTCGCGGGGTATGGAGGCCCCGCGCCTACCAGCCTTGGCGGTTCCACCTACCAAGATCTGCGAAGGATTGCCTTCCTATGGCTCTTTTATAACTGCTACGCCATTGATCAAGTGATTGTTCAAGGTGAAGCCCTTGCCTTTTCTTTTAGCAAAGCAGGCCGGTACTTCAGCCGGCAGAATCAGCGCGCTTGTCGCGCCTGCCGGTTGAATGTGCCGGGACCTGCGTAGGATTGCCTTCCGACGGCTGTCATGGCGACTCGTTCTTTATTGAACAGCAGGCCCGACCCCCGGCCGGCTTTTCGTAATAAACAGAGCAGGCTTGGACTTCGGCCGAACCTTGTCCTAATAACTCAGAGCAGATCCTGGCCTGTATCCTCGACACTCCGATCAGCGAAGTGCGGGAGAACCCGCCTTACGGCGTCAAGTGCGTCGTCGACATTCAGGTTCGCGGAATCGGCGCGAAGGCCGACCGCGTCGCGACCGTCAGGACCGTCTGGATGTTCGACCACCCCGACGCCCCGCCGCGACTTGTAACCGCCATCCCGAAGTCCTAGACTGGAGCGATCATGTCCACCGTCAAGCAGGCAATCGGCGAAATCGATGTCGTCGCCTTCGAGCGACCGATCAAGAAGACCGATAAAGTCGGCAACTGGCCTACCGGAACAATCGGCGCCGTCGTCAGCGACTACGGCGAGCACAAGGAAGTCGAGATCGTAGGCGACGCCGGCGAAACCCTAGACCTGGTTGTAGTCCCCGTCGAGCAGCTCAAGCTCATCGAGAAGCACCACCACCACGCCTGACGCATAGCTCCCGCGTGGGCGCCCGTGGCTCGCTTAGCGAGAGCAGCGAAAAACAATAAATAGTCGGTCGACCTTTCGTAATAGACAGCTGCCTTGGACGTTGTCCCAATACTCAGAGCAGGCTTTGGACGTTCGCCGGCAGAATCAGCGCGCGAAGTCTTCTCTCTGTAACAACCCAGCAAAGCAGGCGTGGACATCCGCCGATGGGATTGGATGCCCACCCGCCCGCGAAGTCGGCCCGTTCGGCGGACTGTCCACGACCTGCGTAGGCGCCTGCCGGCCGAACGTCCAAGACCTGCGAAGGTTTTGGTCTCGCGTTTCGTGGGCGGATGGTCGTGGGCGGTCCAGGGGCCAGTCGAGGCTTGGGGTGTCCCGTTTTGCGGCTGCCGTCGGAGAGAGGGCAGTGGCCACCAAACCGATCACTCCGAGGCTCGCCGACCGGCTCTGCTCGCTGGCCGAGAGCCAGTTGCAGATGCAGACCGCCCGTTCGGCGGCGCTCGATACCGTCGCCATCGGCGTGATGGCGCTCGACGCCGCCTTCGTCGCGATCGTGCTGGCCGCCGGACACACCGACGTGCGAATCTTCGCGCTGTGTCTGCTCAGCCTGTCGCTGACGTTCGCCGCGGGCGTCCTGGCGCTGCCCGGCACACAGCGCACCGGCCCGTCGATCGCGCGCATGCGCCGCACCCGCACAGCGATGGACGGCGATGATCCCCGGTTCGCAGAACGGCTGCTCGACGGATTCGAGCACGACATACACACCAACGAGCAGACCGTCTCTCGCAAGGCCACCCTGTTCAACGCCGCACTTACGTTCGCGTCGTTGACCATCGTGATCGAGCTGGCTGCGAGGCTATGATGAGAGCCATGAAACACACCGAGCCCCCCACCACCACTGGAGCGCCGTCCAGCGCAGAGAGCACCGCCGACACCGAACCGATCGAGTCCCAGATGCTGCCCGGCATCGGCTTCGGCTGGCCATACTGGCTGTACCGCCACCTGCGCGCGCTGTTCAAACGCGCCACACCCACGCACTAAGCTCTCAGCTCTGCTGCGCCCCCAGGCGCTTTGCATGGCCGGGGTCTGTGGGCTTGCCGACCGAACGTTGTGCGATTCCGTTGGTTTCGGTCTCGCGTTTCCGTGGGCGGATGACACTGGCCCGGCGCGTCGCCGCGATCTGGTTCTATGGGTTCCTATCTCCTGCTCGACGCGTTCCGGGAAGACTGCGAGACGGCGATCGTCGTCTCCAACGACGCCGAGGAGAAGACGCCGATCGAGATCGCCAAGACCGAGCTGGGCGTCAGCGTCGGCGTGCTCAACCCGCATCCCCTCAAGCGACGCAGCTTCGATCTGCAACCAACCTTCTTCAAGCAGCCGGGGAGTCAAGACTCCACGCGGCCCATCCGTCCTCGGTGACGCGAGTCCGGATTTGCCTCACCGTTGGCGGTGGGTAGGGATCATTCCGGGGTTTGCAAGCAACGGGATAGCAGGCGCCGCTTCGTATAGAGCCTCGTCATTTTGCGTCGTATAATGACGAGGCTATGCCATTGCAGTCCGTTACCCGCCTCTACCGCCTGCCGGAGTCGAGCTTCTTCCTGTTCGGCCTGCGCGGCGTTGGCAAGAGCACGTGGATCCGCTCGCAGCTGCCCGACGCGCGGCGTTTCGATCTGCTCGACGAGACGCTGTATCAACGGCTGCTCGCCGATCCCGCGCCGTTCGCCGCCGAGCTGCGCACGCTGGCACCCGGAAGCTGGGTGGTCCTCGATGAGACACAGCGCCTGCCCGGGCTGCTCAACGAGGTCCACCGCTTCATCGAGGAGCGCCGGTTGCGCTTCGCGCTGCTCGGCTCCAGCGCACGCAAGCTCCGCGCCGCCGGCGTCAACCTGCTCGCGGGACGCGCACTGTGGCGGGAGATGTTCCCGCTCACCCCAGAGGAGCTCGGCTCCCAGCTCGACCTGGAGCGCACGCTTCGGATCGGCGCGCTGCCGCTGGTGCTCGCATCCCCGGAGCCGCAGGAAACCCTGCGCACCTACGTCCAGCTGTACCTGCGCGAGGAAATCAAGGGCGAGGCGCTCGTGCGAAACCTCCCCGGCTTCGCCCGCTTTTTGCCCGTCGCCGCCCTCTGCCACGGGCAGAGCATCAACGTCTCCGGTCTCGCCCGCGACGCCGGCGTGGCCCGCACCACCGTCGAGGGTTACATCCAGATCCTCGAAGACACGCTGCTCGCACGACGACTGCCCGCATACACCGCCCGCCTGCGCGTCCGCGAGCGCAAACACCCCAAGCTCTACTGGGTGGACCCCGGCGTCGCACGCGCCGCGAAGACGGTCCACGGGGTGGGTGGGCCACTCTATCCCGAGGAGCGCGGAGCGCTGCTGGAGGGCTACATCCACACCCTGCTCCTCACCTACATGGCCGAGCGCGAGCTGGCAGCGGAGATCAGCTACTGGTCCCCCGCCGGCTCGCGTCAGACCGAGGTCGACTTCCTGCTGAGCCGCAACAGCGAGCACTGCGCCCTGGAGATCAAGGCCACAACACGCGTCCAGTCACAGCACCTCACCGGGCTGCGCGCAATCGCCCCCCTACCCGGACTCAGACGGCGAGTGCTCGTGCACCAAGGCGAGCGGCCCGGCAGAACCGAGGACGGAATCGAGCTCTGGCCGATCGCCACCCTACTCGAGGCACTACAAACAAACAGCCTATGGCCATGACGATCTCCAGCCGTTATCACAGGCCCAGAGACACCGACGAGCCTGGTAGCGGCGGTCCCACTGCTAGAACAGCCTTTGCTGTGCCTTCTCTACCGCCGGAGCTTCTTGATCCGAAGACGGAGACGACAGTCGATGCGCTCTTGGACACGGTACGACACCTCCTAGAGGAAGAGAACTCGCGCGATCAGAGCTTCAACACGCGTGGTGTAGGTCTTGCCGGGTTCGTGGGGATCATCGTGTCACTGAACACCACCCTAGGTCACGATGCTCTCGCCGCGAACTGGGGCACTCCGTGGAAGGGCCTCGCGGTCGGCTTGTTCGCCGGTACGCTCGCGTCGCTCGTCGGTAGCGTGGTGGTCGTGGTCATCGGTGTGTTGCGCCCGCGCGAGACCGCGACTCTCGGGATGGCGGAGGTCGAAAAGTATCCGCTGCCGGAGTACATCTACGCGCCGAAGGTGATGAACCAGGGACGCATCATGCGCGGGCTGATCGACGCCCTCGTCATCGAGCGCTCGCGCGCGGGCTCGAAGGCCACAGGGCTACACTGGGCTACCGGCTACTCCTCGTAGGCTTGGCCTGCATCTCTATACTCGGGTTTCTGCTTGGACTTCACGATGCCAAGCTGATCGGAGTGCAGCATGCCGGACGAACCATCCATCCAGCAACAGCCGCCTGCCCCAGAGCCGCCCGCGTTAGATGTGCCGACGGACAGTGGACCGCAGCCGCCGGCCACCCCGTCCTCGCCGTTCGCCAAACCGACTATGGACATGGTGGAAAGCGACTACAAAGGGGACGGTGAACAGGGATGAGCAACGAGAGCCCATTTGCACGAGCAGCTGTGATGCGGGGCTACCCGCTCGATCAGGTCGAGAAGGCCGCGCTCGAGCGCGCCCTCCACGAGGTCGAACATTCCCGCGCAAACGGGTCCAACCCCGATGCACCCGCATCATTAGAGCCACGGCAGTCCCCGCCGCGGGACGCAGCACACACCTAGGAGCACCCACCACCTCTGGATCGCCGCGCTCGTGCTGCTCGTCGTGTCCATCGGCCTAGCCTTTGCGCGCCCTGCGCCTCCCAGACGCATCGCGTAGCCTGGGCTTGGGACCTTGTCCTAAAACCCAGCTGTCAGAGCAGGCTTGGACTTCGGCCGGTCTTTTGTCATAAACAGCTGGCTTGGACGTTCGCCGGCAGAATCAGCGCGCGAAGTCCAGCAGCCTTTTGTATTAACCAGCTGGCCCGACCTTCGGCCGGCAGAATCAGCGCGCGAAGTCGCGCCTGCCGGCCGAACGGCCGGGACCTGCGTCGGCTTGCCTTCCGACGGTGGTTGTCGTATTGAGCGTTGAATATTGGAAACGGTCTTTTTAGAGAAGCAGGCCGGAACTTCGGCCGGCAGAATCAGCGCGCGAAGTCGCGCCAGTCGAGTTCTGCTAACGGAAGCCCAATGATCATGCGATCGGTAGTGTAGGCGACCTGCGATCGGTAGCATAGACGTTGTGAGCACGACACGGACATGGCAGAAGCGAGCCGAGGGCCCTGTGTACCTGCACCGTGTCCTCGACGATGAGCTCGACGAGAAGTCGGCCGAGTTCGCCGCGATCTCGATCGAGGGGCCCAAGGCGGTCGGCAAGACCGAGACCGCACAGCGCCGAGCGAACACGGACTACCGTCTCGACGGCCCCGCGATAGACGAATGGTCCAAACCCCACACCCCAGCACCCCGGACGCGGGGCATGGAGGCCCCGCGCCCAACCACAACGGGGAACACCAAATACCTGCGCGGATGCGAGCCAAAAACCCCCGCTCGGTACACCTCCTGGTTGTTGTACACTTGGGGCACGATCCCCCCAGCTGCTTCGGCGTCTGGGTGCGAGGCCCGGCTTCGGTCGGGCCTCAGCGTTTAAATTGGTCGCCACAGCCGGGGGCGGTGAATCTCGCCACGGCTGTCGCGAAGCAGGTCGGGGAGCTGGCTGGCTCGCAGCGGGCCGTGACGGAGCTTCTTGACGACATCGACGGTGCCGCGAAGGCTCCGTGCGGGACTGTCGCTGGGGCTGAGCAGCGCGAGGTGGAGTCCGAGGTCAGCGCGCGCCAGGCGGATCGGCTCGACGAGATCGGTGTCGTTGGTGAGCACGATCGCCATCTCGCAGTCGCCGCGGAAGGCATCGATCAGTAGGTGCGAGGCGAGGTTGACATCGGAGCCCTTCTCCTCGGTGGACATCACGCGGATGTTCTCCTCGCTGACGGGACAGTCAGCGCCGCGAGGGCACGGCTCGGAGCGGCGCATCCAGCGCGTGCCGCTACGGAACTGGCCGAGGAAGATCTCGACATCCCTGGCTGCCAACGCGCGGAAGTACATCTGCTGCCGCGTGGCCTCTTGGGGATCGTCCGGTCGCGCGATCACCCTGGCGGAGAAGTACAGGACACGCCCAATCTCATCGTTCGGGAACAACGTCTCGGCGAGCGCTCGGACATCGAGCCACTTGCAGTCCTGGAAGCGTCGGCGCAACGCGCTGTAATAGAGGTTGAAGCCAGTTCAACGTAGACGTTCGCCTTCATCCGTGCAACCTACCGTCGTGCTAGGCGGAGCACGGCTTAAAGCCACACATCTACCGTGGCTAAGCAACCCCGGACGCGGGGCATGGAGGCCCCGCGCGCACCGCCTCGGTCTCAGAAGGAATAGATCACGATTCGACCACAGCGTGGGTATACAATGACCAGTTAGAGGGTCACCCGCAAGTCCCGGCGACGCTCTGCCGGCCGACTACCCGCAGTTCCTTGCCGAGATCAAGGCGCGGATCGCAGGCGCACGCACCCGTGCCGTACTCGCCGTCAACAGCGAGCTGATCCAGCTCTACTGGGAGATCGGACACGAGATCCTCGAGCGCGAGCGGCGCGAGGGCTGGGGTAGCGGGGTTATCAACCGATTGGCCTCCGACCTTCGTCGGGAGTTCCCGGCCATCACAGGCTTCTCGCGGTCGAATCTCCACTACATGCGGAGCTTCGCGGAGGCTTGGCCGTTGGAAGGAGGCAGCGATGAAATTGTCCAACAGCCCGTTGGACAATTGCCGTGGGGACATTATGCCGATGTCGGCATAAGGGGCACAACGGGGGACCGCGAACTCGGTGAGGCCACAGGAAGGACAATGTGCGCACGGTGCGACATAGTGCAACACCGCGCTATGATCCCATGGTGCCCACGACAAGACCACGTCATACGATCACCGAGACCCCGCCCGTTCATGAGGCGCTCGAGGAGCTGCGCGCGAAGCTGAACGGCGATCCGATCGACTTCGCCGAGCTGGTGATCCTCGGAGCCCGCGCAAAGGCGCGGCGGCTGCCCGACGAGAACGAGAAGACAAACCGGGCCCTCGAGGACGTGGCGAAATGGATTCGTGACGGCGATGGTCCCAAGGTGGACATCGCTGCGGCCGAAGAGGTCAAGCACCTCGGCCTGATCGCCAACTACGACGAGTAGCGTGCTGCTCCTCGACAACTCGGCGTGGGGGCGCCTGCTGCAGGAGGCGGTGCCCGCAGATCGAGCCGCCGAGATACGCGAGCTGGTCAAAGAACGGGCGGTCGGCGTGTGCCTGCCGTTCGTGCTCGAGGCCGGCTACTCCGCCCGTTCAGCTGCGGACCGGAAGGAGATCATGGCCCGCCTCGAGCGGTTCCCGCGTGTGACGATCGACAGCGAGATCGAACGCATGGCGCTGCAGGCCCAGCGGGAGCTCGCCGAGATCGGACATCATCGTCTGGCCCCGGTCGACGTGATGATCGCAGCGTGCGCACACAAGGCGGAAGCCGGCGTCCTGCACTACGATGGCGACTACGACATCCTCGCCGAGCACACAAGCCTCATATTCGAGAGCGAGTGGCTCGCGCCGAGAGGGTCGCTGTAGCTCGCACTTCCGTACCTCGACGGCTCGCGTCGATCGCTGGAGTTTACAGAGTCATAGGGGTTTAGCTGAAACGCGTAAACGGAGAGAAAACTCCTAATTCGGAGTCCGCACCAATGAGCAGCGGCGCCAAGCGTGCGGGCTCAAGCGGGTAAAGAAACACCGCCACCACCACCACGCCTGACGCGTAGGGCCCTCCTGGGCGCCCGTGGCTCGCTTCGCGGGAGCCGCCGAAACAATAAATAGCTGCGCCCCCAGGCGCATCGCATAGCCTGGGCTTGGGACTTTTGTCCTAAAAACTCAGCGTCAGAGCAGGCTCGGACTTTCGCCGGCAGAATCAGCGCGCGAAGTCTTCTGTCCTTTTGTAACACCCAGCAAAGCAGGCCCGGCCTTCGGCCGGCAGAATCAGCGCGCGAAGTCTTCTGTCCTTTTGTAACACCCAGCAAAGCAGGCC
>Ga0310038_10001430_pt1 | contig 18177 bp, 19 predicted proteins | sample Sb_taG_6_FD_200461 | JGI IMG/M metagenome (GOLD analysis project Ga0310038, IMG submission 200461) | Peat soil microbial communities from Weissenstadt, Germany - Sb_50d_4_PS metaG (v2) (version 2) | ecosystem: Environmental > Terrestrial > Soil > Wetlands > Peat | place: Germany: Weissenstadt... | reverse complement strand
ACGGGACGTTGGTCGTCGCCATCATTCAGCTCTTCGCCATCCCCCACATCACCGAGAAGTTCTGGTTCGCCGCTTCGTACTGCGTCATCGGGTTCGTGGAGGGTGTGATCCTCGTCTCGACCCCGGCGCTGATGCGCGACTTCTCGCCGCAGATGGGCCGCGGCGTGGCGATGGGCTTCTGGGCCCTCGGACCCACCATGGGCGCACTGTGCGCCAGCCTGGTGGCCACCCACACGCTCGACCATCTGGCGCCCTGGCAGGACCAGTTCATCATCTCGGGGCTGGTCTGCATGTTCGTGGTGGTGATCGCGTTCTTCTTCCTGCGCGAGCTCTCCCCACAGCTGCGCGACCAGCTGATGGTCTCCGAGCGCGAGCGAGCGCTGGTCGAGGCACGCGCCCAGGGCATCGACGTCGAGAAGGCGACCCGGCACCCGATCCGCTCCATGATGAAGATCGACCTGGTGGCCTCGTCGATCGCGATCTCGGTGTTCCTGCTCTTCTATTACGCGTCGGTCAGCGTGCTCACCATCTACTGGGTGGTGACGTTCAACCGGACCACCCCGCAGGCCAACGGCATCAACGTGTGGCTTGCCGCCTCGCTCTCGATCGGACTGGTGATCGCCGGGGCGCTGTCGGACTGGGCGCGAGTCCGCAAGCCGTTCATGCTCGTCGGGGCGATCTGCGCCATGGTGATGATGGGCTTCCTCATCGTCCAGACGGGCCACCCCCACACCGGCTACTACTCCAACGTCCTGGTGATCGTGTTGCTGGCGCTGTCGATCGCTCTCGCCTACGCGCCGTGGATGGCCAACTACACCGAGCAGGTCGAATCCCACAATCCCGCCTTGACGGCGTCGGGGCTCGCCGTCTGGGGATGGATCCTGCGCATCACCGTCGCCCTCTCGTTCCTCGTGCTGCCCCACGTCATCACCACCTCGACCGTGCTGGTGGACAACCAGACGGCGGGCGCCACCTTGCAGACGATCCAGGCCGCGCAGCCCTACGCCCCCACGACGTCACCGCCTGCTTGCAACTCGACCTCGGCACCCGCCTCGGTGATCAGCGGGCTGCAGGGCACGAAAGAGGCCGGGCCGAAGACGCTGGCCACCGTCCTCGCCACGTGCAACTCGACGCACAACCTCGGCCAGGCGCTGACCGCGGCCGGCGGCTTGTCGAACCCCCAGGTCCAGGGCCTGCTCGCCTACAGCCCGCTGGCGACCTCCATTCAGAACGGCCAGCCGGTGAGCCAGGCCGAGATCCAGTCGAAGGTCGGTGTGCACTCGCAGGACCTCGCCAGCCTGCTCGTGGCCGAGCAGAAGCTCGTGCCGGCGCAGAAGGCCTCGCCCGACGAATGGAAGAGGTGGTGGACCGTCTGCCTCCTCGGCATGCTGGTGTTCGCCATCCTCGTCTTCTTCATGCGCGGGCGCTGGAGCCCACGGGCGGCGCGACGCGATCTCGCGGAGCACGACCGCATCATCTCGGAAGAGCTGGCCAAGCTGGCCCGCGAAACCGAGGCTGCCCCTGTCGGTTAACGGACGTCGGGGATTTCAGAGCGCCGCGGACCAGTCCGCCAGCCCGGGCGCCAGGAGGGGCCAGCGGGCGAACAGCCCCTCGCCCGACGCGGCGGCGGCCATGCGCTCGTTCCACTCGCCGTCACCCCAGGGGGGCTCGACCAGCTCAGCTCGGGGCAGCAGGGCGGCCAGGCGTTCGGAGGTGGCCCTCGTGTGGTGGGGGTCGCTCGCCCCGCTGCGGAACACCAGGGCCGGCAGGTCGAGGCCCCGCAGCTCGTCGTCGCCCACCCCCGGGACGAGCTCGTCGGGCCGGGGGCAGTAGGCCAGCATCCACTGCTCCAGGGTGGCGATGAACTCCTGAGGGTCCTGGGCGAGGAACCGCTCCCGGTTGACGGGGTTGCGCTCCAGGACCTCGGACCACTCGGGCAGTTCGGCCACGGCTGCCATCCCGTCCCGCCAGGCCGCCGCGATGGACTCCCCGCAATAGTGGGTGGCCAGGCTCAGCAAGCCGTAGGGGCCGCCGCTGATCCACCACAGGGCCAGCGCTCGGGCCACGTCGCCGTGGCGGACCGCGGTCAGCAGCGACACGCGTGACCCGCCTGACCCCCCGGCGATGACGGCAGGCGCGAGGTCGAGCTGGCGCAGCAGCCCCGCCAGCACGTCGGCCTGCATGGCCGACTCGGAGCTACCCGCGAAGCACACGTCGGAGGCACCGGTGTTGGGTCTGTCCCAGACCAGCACCCGCTTCCCGGTTTCGCCCAGCGTGGCCGCCAGCTCGTGGAGACCCGGGGTGTCCTTGCTGAAGCGTCCTCCCGGCGTGAGGACCCAGGGGTCGCCCTCGCCGACCACGTCATAGGCGATCCGCAGTCCCTCGATCTGCGCCAGCGGCACGGCCGTACCCTACGTCGTAGGGTTGGTCGTCGCCGCTGAGCTGGGAGGCACAATGGCTCTTGCACTGGACGGGCTGCGGGTGATTGATGCGGACACCCACCTGACCGAGGCTCATGACCTGTGGACCAGCAGGGCCCCCGCGAAGTTCGCGGACCGCGTGCCCAGGGTCGAGGAGATTGACGGCCGCCCGATGTGGGTCGTCGACGGCGCCGAGCTGGGCTTCGCCGGCGGCGGCGGCGTCATCGACCGCGAGGGGGGCAAGGGGCGGGCCCTCGAGGCGCTCTACGAGTGGACGATCGACCGTATCCACCTCGGCGCGTACGACCCCAAGGCGCGGATAGAGGTCATGGACGACTCGGGCATCTGGGCGCAGGTCTGCTTCCCCAACTCCATCGGGCTCGGGGGCCAGGGCATCTCCGACGTCGTCAAGGACCCCGAGCTGCGCCTCCTGTGCGTGCAGATCTACAACGACGCCATGGCTGAGGTGCAGGCGGACTCGGGCCGGCGGCTCCTCCCCATGCCGGTGCTGCCGGCCTGGGACCCCGAGGCGTGCGTGACCGAGGCGAAGCGGGTGGCCTCGCTCGACCTGCGCGGCGTCAACATGACGTCGGACACCCAGGACCTGGGTGCGCCCGACCTGGCCAACCGGGCCTGGGACCCGCTGTGGGACGTCTGCGCCGACCTGCAGCTGCCGGTCCACTTCCACATCGGAGCCAGCCTGACCACCATGACCTACTTCGGGACCTACCCCTGGGAGTCCCAGGACGAGGACACGAAGCTGGCCATCGGCGGGACGCTCCTGTTCATCGGCAACGCCCGAGTGGTGACGAACATCATCTTGAGCGGCATGTTGGACCGTCACCCGACGCTGAAGATGGTTTCGGTGGAGAGCGGCGTGGGCTGGATCCCTTTCATCCTCGAGGCGCTCGACTACGAGATGTCCGAGAACGCCCCCAAGCAGCTCGCGCAGATGTCGATGCTCCCCTCGGAGTACTTCCGTCGGAACCTGTACGCGACATTCTGGTTCGAGAAGACCAACGTGCCCGCCCTCATCGCCTCGGTCGGCGAGGACAACGTCCTCTTCGAGACGGACTTCCCGCACCCGACCTGCCTCTACCCCAAGCCCCTCGACACGGTGGCGGAGAAGATGTCGACCCTGACGCCCGAGGTGCAGCGCAAGATCCTGGGCGAGAACGCAGCGAAGCTGTACCGGCTCTAATGCGGAGAAGCGGTTGAGCTGAAGCGCTCTCCGCCTGCGCCGGGCCGGTGCCTCTGGGGCTATTCGGCCAAGAGCCGTTCGTAGAGGTCCTCCAGCTGCTTCGTCATTGCTCGCGTGGTAAACCGCGAGAGAACCTCAGCCCGGCCGGCTGTAGCCAATCGTTCGGCCAACGCCGGCTCGTCAATCAAGCGACGCACCGCTTCGGACATTCCGTTGGCGGTGGCCGGCGCGACCAGTCCAGTCCGTTCATCTTCGATCATTGAGGCGGCCCCGCCTTCATCGGCGACGATCACCGGAACGCCGGCAGCCATGGCCTCCAAAATGGCCAAGGGTTGGTTGTCTGTCGGGCAGGGATGGATGAAGACGTCGAATGCGGGTAGGAGACTGACGGCATCGAGTCGGAACCCGGGAAGGCGAAGGTCCACCCCCCCCGCCAACGATCGCAGTCGCTCCTCTTCGGGACCTTCGCCGAGGATGACAACGACAGGGTTGGGTAACTCGCGAGCGGCGTCGATGATCAGTTCCGGACGCTTCCAATCGACGAGTCGCATTGAGCCCCCAATCACCGTCGCGCTGGAAGCGATCCCCAGCATCTCTCGGGCTTCCTCGCGAGAAAAGAGTGTCGGTAAGGCAATCCCGTTAGCCACGATTTCATTGGAAACGTGCAGCTGACCCAATCGGATGAGTTCCGCCCTGGTCCATTCGGAGGGCAGGACTTGCACGTCCACCCCTCGAAGAATCAAACGACCAAGAAGTACCCGCCAGCGGCGGTCCATCTGCGTAGGTAAGTGCGCAGTGATGATTACTGCGGGCGTGCGGATGGCGATGGCCGCCAAGAGGGCGTACTGGGCCGCATAGGTATGGGAAAGCATTGCATGGAACACGACTGGATGAGCTTTCTGCACTGCCCGGAAGGCCCGGATGAAGCCCGGTACGTCGATGCCGCTGCGTACGGGGGCGAGACGAAGGAGGGGAACACGGCGAGCTTGGAGTTCCTTCTCGAGCTCATCGGCCATGACGCCAAGCACAATCGGATCGAACCGCTGCGGGTCGAGTTCGTCCAGAAGGTGGAGCAGATGACGTTCAACGCCACCAAATGAGTACCCTTCGACGAAGTACACGACTCGGACCGGGTATTTCAGGCTTGGCTTCGACGAACTGGACAGGGTGGCGAACACTTCCTAGGACACCGTGGCAGTTTCTGATGCGGTGAGATTTCTTGCAGGAGACGGTAGTTGGCCAGTGACCTGAGCCACGAATCATCGGGGCGCGTGTTCGGCGAGGTTCTTGTCGACCCGCGTCACTGCCACACTGGAGAAGGTCCCATCGCAAGCTGAGGAGACGCCGAGATAGCTCATGGTGGCGTCGCCTTGCCCCCCGTCCTCTAGCGCCGGGGCGTCACCGAGTCGAGGGTGAAGTTCCCGCGCGCGTCGAGCGTTGAGGTGCCGACCGGTGACGCTGTCGACACCTTTGTGTGCCAGGTCCCGCGGAGCGGGAGCCCGGTCGCGATGGAGAACCACGTGTCCGCGACGTTGGAGTCGCTCCGGCCTCCGGAGAACGTGACCTGCTCGGCGACGAGGACGGCAGCGAGCACGTGGCTCCCGATCCTGATGCACCTCCGGGCAGGGCCGTTGGCCCCCATGGCGGGCCGATCCCGGCCGTGACCTCCGGGATCAGGCCGATCGGTGGGGCCGGCGCTGCATCGAGGTCGGGTCGAGGCCGGACAGGAAGGCCACGATCTCCTCGGTGAGGCGCTTCGGCCGGAGCCTGAGCTCCAGCGGTGAGCGGGCCCGGATGAGCACGCCGTTCGGCATCCGCCCCACCAGGCCCACGGCGTCGTCGAACGGGTGGATGACGTCGTAGCGGTGCGCCAGCACCAGCGTCGGGACCTGAATGGAGCGGCGCTCCTCCTGGGTGGGCGCCACCGGCCCGACCAGCACCCCGTGGAGCACGGCCGACGTGGCGTCGGGCGACACCGACAACCCGTTCAGCACGCTGTTGAGTGGCCCGATCCTCGTCCTGGGGATCCGGCCCATCAGGCCCGACGTGACGTTCATCACCCGCCGTCCGTAATGGGCGGCGAGGACCATCGGCACGAAAACCATGGCCGCGGCCGGCACCGCTCGCTCCAACACGGGCATCTCGAGGATCAGCGCCCGGGTGCGTTCCGGGTGGCGGGTGGCCGCGAAAAGGCTGACGTTGGCGCCGAGCGAGATGCCCCCGAGCACGGCCTGCTCCACCCCGAGGTGGTCCAGGAGCGCAATGACCTGGCCCGCGTAGCTGTCGATGCGGTACGTCGACGCGTGGGTCGGCTTGTCGCTGCGGCCGTGGCCGAGCAGGTCCAGCAGCACGACCCGGTAGCCCTGTTCGGCGAGGGCCTGGGCGATACCCCGGTTGAGCTCAGCGTCCAGCAGCAGGCCGTGCAGATACACCACGAGCGGGCTCGAGGACGAGCCGTAGACGTCGTAGACCAGCTTGTGGCCGTGGTCGGTGAAGGAGAGATCGAATTCCACCGGGATGGCGCTCACAGGACCACCCGTGCATTGTGTCGCGTCACCGTGCCTCCGTCCTCTTTGCCGATGCAGCTTCCTGTCTGCACGGTAGGGCCGATGGCGTCACGTGTGACAGGGTCGTTCGGCAGGAGTTGGCGAGCCTCGTCGTCGGGCCTGCGGCACGGGACGGGGCCTCCGGCCAGCAGTCCGAGGCCTTCTTCGGCTCCATGGGGGCAAGCCGCTCAACAAGCCGTCGTCGCCGGCCCGAGGTGGGGCCAATTGCGTGCGTGGGCGAGGCGGGACTTGAACCCGCACATCCTTTCGGACACAGGAACCTGAATCCTGCGCGTCTGCCAATTCCGCCACTCGCCCGGGTGACCGGACAACAGTACTCGCTTGAGGGCCGGCCCAGATTCGCCCCGCCGCCGGTTTCGCGACACAGGTGACCAGGTCAGACGCCTACCGAATCCCTGTGGAGCGCAGCGGGCCGGTAATCTCTGGGAGACCATGGGACTCCAGCAGTTTGAGGAGCGCCTCGAGCGTCTGGTGGAGGGAACGTTGGCCAAGCCGTTTCGAAGCAACCTTCAACCAGTCGAAATCGGCCGAAGGCTGACGCGAGAGATGGACCTGCACCGACGGGTGGGGGTGCGGGGCCTCATCGCGCCCAACGCCTTCGCGGTGACGCTCTCGCCGGCCGACGTCAGCCGGTTCTCGAACTTCATCGACGCGCTCTCGCGCGAGCTCTCCGACGCCGCCCGGGAGCACGCCCGCATAGAGGGGTACTCGTTCGTCGGCCCGGTCGAGGTCGAGATCTTCGAGGGCTCGAACCTCAAGGCGGGGCGGTTCACGGTCACCGCCGATGTGCACGAGAGCGAGGACGGGGGCTTCCTGGCCGAGGTTGTCCTGCCCGACGGGAGGCGTGTCGCCCTGGGCTCGGAGCCCCTAGTGATCGGCCGCCTGCCCGAGTGCGATGTCGTTCTGCCCGACTCCAACGTCAGCCGGCGCCACGCCGAGTTGAGCAGGAAGGGTGATGGGGTGTTCGTCACCGATCTCGGTTCTACCAACGGCACCAGGGTCAACGGGACCCCGGTGCGCGAGCAGCTCCTCGCCAGCGGGGACGAGGTGAGCGTGGGGTCGACGAAACTCATCTTCGAAATGTCGTGACGGCACCCGGTGCGGTGGCGACCTTGCTCGCCACGCAGAACCTGAACGCGGTCCTTCGCGTCCTGCAATGGGGGGTCATCGCACTGATCTTCCTGTTCTTCCTGCGCGTCATCCGTGCCGTCTGGGTCGAGATGAGCCCGGCCACCATCCGCAAGTCGCGGTCAGACAAGCGCCAGCAGAAGCGCGAGCTGCGCGCCGTTGCCAAACCACCAGACCGACCCAAGGAGAGCCGGCGGCGTCAGCTCTACCTCAAGGTGGTCGAGCCACCCGCCCACGCCGGCCGCACCTACGACCTCGACGACGAGCTGACGATCGGGCGTTCGCCGGGCTGCAGCGTCTCCATGCCCGAGGACATCTACACCTCGACGCTCCATGCCCGACTCTTCCGCCGCAACGACCAGCTCTGGGTGGAGGACCTCGGCTCGACCAACGGCACCTTCGTCAACCGCGAGCAGATCTCGGGGGCCCTGCGCTTGGGGAAGGGTGACCTGCTCCAGATCGGCTCCACCGTCTTCGAGGTCTCTCGGTGACCGTCCTGCGGTCGGGCTCGGCCACCCACGTGGGGCGTGTCCGCACCGTCAACCAGGACCTGCCGCTCGAGCGCCCCAATCTCTACGCGGTGGCCGACGGCATGGGCGGCCACGTGGGCGGCGAGGTCGCGGCGAGAGTGGCCGTCGAGACCCTCGAGCAGGCCTTCGAGCGGGCGCCCACGGTGGCCGGCCTGCAGGAGGCGATCTCGGAGGCGAACGCCGCCGTGTGGCACGAGAGCCAGGTCAACGCCGACCTGCGCGGCATGGGGACCACCCTCACCGCGGCGGCGCTGGTCGGCGGCGTTGGCGGCCACGACGTGTTGGCCCTGGCCAACGTCGGTGACTCGCGTGCCTACGTGTTCTCCGAGGACCGGTTGGTCCAGGTCACTGACGATCACAGCCTGGCCGAGGAGCGGATGCGCCAGGGTGAGATGACCGAGGAGGAGGCCGCCGTCCACCCCCAGCGGCACATCCTCACCCGCGCCCTCGGGGTCTCCTCCGAGGTGGAGGCGGACATGTGGGAGCTCGAGCTGCGCTCCGGCGACCGGCTCGTCCTCTGCTCCGACGGCCTGTCCAACGAGGTGGGGACCGACGAGATGGCGGACATCCTGCGCACGGTCGGTGATCCCGGGGGGGCGGCGCGGCGGCTGGTCGAGGTGGCCAACGAGCACGGCGGTGCGGACAACATCACGGTGGTCGTCATCGACGTGCAGGTGGGGGAGGGAGGTGGCGGCACCACGACGAAGGTGCGACCGCTCGGGCTCGGTGCCGCCGCGCCCGCCGCGGCCACGGCCGCCGTCCCGGTCGTGGGGTCTGCGCCGAACGGGGATGCACGGGATTCGTCGCCCTCGGCCGAGCCCGCCGGCCTGGTGCGCCCGGCCACCGCCACGGCCGCGACGGCCGCCGTGCGCATGGACGACACCCTTGCCCCGGGTGCCCGGCTCGGGTTCGGTGACGACACGACGACGCTGGCGGGGGAGGGCCCGCGCAGCGACGAGTTCTTCTTCGGGACTGCGACGTCGGTGCCGGTGGCCCGCTCGACCACCCGGGTGCCCCCAGCACCGCTGCCACCGCGTGGGGGGCCAGGGGACAGCAAGGAGAGGGAGAGCCGTGGCGCGCGGCGCCGGCGGCTGGGGATACCGCGCCGCATCACGCCCAGGGTGGTCGGGTTCATCCTGCTGGTGGCCGCCGTGCCGGTGGCGGCGTACTTCGTGCTCCGCTGGTACGCCTACGACAACTGGATCGTGACGCTGCAAGGCAACCAGATCGTGGTCAAGCAGGGCCAGGTGGGCGGCGTCCTCTGGTTCCACCCCAAGATCGTGGACCGGACCGGCGTCACGACGGCCGACATCCTCCCCGCCGCGGTGGGCCCGCTGCGGGGAGGGGTGCAGGAGGCCTCGTTGAAGAGTGCCCGGACCTACGTCACCGCTCTCACGACCACTGCGGCCACCACGACCACCACCACCACGACCACCACCACCACGACGACGTTCCGCCGACTGGCCCCAGCCCCAGCCCCGTTCCAGACGACCACCACGACCACCGCACCGGCGACGACAACGACCGCCCCATGACCTGCGCGTTCGTTCCCCGTCGCCGAAGGCTCCCAGCGTAGGCTCAGGGCGCCATGCAACCGGTTGACAAGCCACGCGTCTATTCGGGGCGCTACGAGCTCACGCATCTGATCGCCCGCGGCGGCATGGCCCAGGTGTACCGAGCAATGGATCTCCAGCTCGATAGGCCGGTCGCCCTCAAGGTGCTGTTCCCGGAGCTCTCCGTCGACCGCACGTTCGTCGAGCGATTCCGCCGGGAGGCGCAGGCCGCCGCCAACCTGTCGCACCCCAACATCGTGCCGGTCTTCGACTGGGGCGAGGACGAGGGCTCCTACTTCATCGTCATGGAGTACATCGAGGGCAGGCCGCTGTCGGCTGTCCTGCGCGATCCCCAGCCGATGCCGCCGCGCCAGATCGCGACGATCGGCGCCGGGGTGGCCGGCGCACTGGCCTTCGCGCACCGGCACGGCGTGGTGCACCGCGACGTGAAGCCGGGCAACGTCCTGATCACGCCAGAGGGCGACGTCAAGGTCACGGACTTCGGCATCGCGCGGGCGGTGAACACGGAAGAGAGCCTGACCCAGACCGGTGCCGTCATGGGCACGGCGGCCTACTTCTCCCCTGAGCAGGCCGAGGGGAAGGGGGTCGACTCCCGAAGCGACATCTACTCGCTCGGCGTGGTGCTCTACGAGATGTCGGTCGGCAAGCCCCCCTTCACGGGCGACTCGCCCGTCGCAGTGGCCTCCAAGCACGTGCGCGACACCCCGGTCCTGCCCCGGGCGGCCAACCCCGCGGTGCCGGCGGCACTCGAGGCCGTGATCATGAAGGCGATGGCCAAGAATCCCGACGACCGCTACCGGTCGGCGGAGGAGCTCAGGGCGGACCTCCTCCGCTTCGCCGACGGCCGCCCCGTGGAGGCAGGCGACCCCGGGGTCACTTCCGTGATCGCCGCCGTCGGGGCCACCCAGGCCGTTCCCGTCGCGACCGGTCGCACCATGGCCGTCCCCATCGAGGGCCGTCCCCCGCTCGCCAGCCGCGAGGACCTGGAGCGCCAGAAGCGGACGCGGCGCCTCGTCATCCTTCTCGTCGTGCTGCTTGCCGCGCTCGGCGTGATCGCCTTCTTCCTACTCCGCTCGGTGTTCGGGGGCAACGTCACCGTGCCCGACGTGGTGGGAGAAACGTCGAGCGTCGCCACCCAGACGCTCCAGAATGACCACCTGACGGTCGGCCACTCCACCTTCCGCACCAGCAGCAGCGCCAAGGGACTCGTCCTGTCCACCGACCCGAAGTCCGGTGCGTCCGTGTCGAAGAACTCCGCCGTCGACCTCGTCATCAGCGACGGGCCGAACGTCCCCACGGTGCAGGTGCCCACGGTGACGAACGAGCAACTGGCGCCGGCGATCCAGAAGTTGACCGCCGCCAATCTGTCCTACGCGGTCAAGTACGTGACGAGCAACCAACCGATCGGCACGGTGCTCAATCAAGATCCCGCGGGTGGCTCGACGGTCAAGGCGACGGTCAAGGTGCAGCTGACGGTGTCAGGCACGCAGACCTCGGTGTCGGTGCCGAGCGTGCTCGGGCAGTCCCCCGCCTCGGCAGGATCGATCCTGTCCCATGCGGGCCTGAACGTGGGCAACCAGACGAACGCGTGCTCCAGCCAATTCCCGACGGCCGGTGTCGTGTCGTCGCAGAACCCGGCCGTGGGGGCCAGCGTCCCGCCCAACACGTCGGTCAACCTCGTTGTCTCGACCGGCAGCTGCGCCTCGGTTCCCGGCGTGGTCGGCCAGTCGGCCAGCGCGGCCCAGACGGCGATCACGGGTGCCGGTCTGGTCGCCAACACCACCTACGACTCCACCTGCACCAACGGGGCCCAACCGGGCAACGTCGACAGCCAGAACCCCGCAGCCAACACCCAGGTGACCAGCGGCAGCACGGTGAACATCTCGGTCTGCCAGTCGGCGACGAGCACCACGACCAGCACGACGAGCACGCCCTCCTCGACCACTACGTCGTCGACCACGGCGACCCCGACCAGCCATCTGCGTACGGGTGGTGCAGCCCGGAGGCCCGGCGGCTGAGCAGCCCGCGCCGAACTCGGGGCCCAAGCGGAGACGCTTAGAGATTGGAGGACATCCCCGCCGCCGGTCGTCCCGACCCCGACCCTCCCAGCTGCCCCAGGAAGTTGGCCAGCAGCGCCGGGCCCGACGCGGTCAGGACCGATTCGGGGTGGAACTGCACTCCCTCGACCGCCAGTGACCGGTGGCGCAGCCCCATGACGACGCCGTCGGTCGACGTGGCGGTCACCGCCAGCTCGTCGGGCACGCTGTCGGGCCGCACCACCAGGGAGTGGTAGCGGGTGGCCACGAAGGGGTTGGGGAGCCCGGCGAAGAGGCCCTGGCCGTCGTGGTGGATCTCCGAGGTCTTGCCGTGCATGAGGTGCGGGGCCGCCACGATCTCGCCGCCGTAGGCCTGGCCGATGCACTGGTGCCCGAGGCATACGCCGAGCAGCGGGATCTCTCCGGCGAGCTCCACAATGGCCGCCAGGCTCACCCCGCCGTCCTCGGGCCGCCCCGGTCCGGGTGAGATGAGCACGGCGTCGGGCCGCTCGGCCCGGATGCCCGCGACGTCAATGGCGTCGTTGCGGAACACCACCGGCTCGGCCCCCAGCTCGCCCAGCTCCTGGACCAGGTTGTAGACGAAGGAATCGTAGTTGTCGAGGACGAGCACCCGCGGTCCCATGGGCCGACGATCGTACCCGCCCGGCCCGGGCCCGCCGCCGGCGGTGGCTAACCTCTGCCCCGTGGCAACCAGCACCAAGGGTCCCGGGGGGGCCTCCCGCAAGGGCAAGTCGGCCTCCGGACGTGCCTCCAAGATCGGCCGCTACAAGACGGCCGAGGAGAGCGGCCGTTACACGGCGCCGATCCCCAAGAGCGTGCGCCACAGCCCGCCCTGGTTCGGGGCGCTCATCCTCGTTCTGCTCATCGGCGGCGTCGCCGTGATCACGGTCAACTACCTGGCGCACCTGCCGTTCATGGCGCACGGCTCGCCGTGGGGGCTCGTCGTCGGCCTGGCGATGATCTTCGTCGGCTTCCTGCTCGCGACCAAATACCACTGACCGCGGCGCGCCGGCTCGCGTTCCCCTGACGGGGGACCACCCCGACGGCCCGCCCGGCCCGCCGCAGGGGGCCGGACCCGGGCTCAGCCCAGCCGCTCGATCACCGTGGCGTTGGCCAGCCCGCCGCCCTCGCACATGGTGAGCAGCCCGTAGCGGCCGTTGGTGCGCTCGAGCTCGTTGAGGAGCGTGGCGAGCAGCTTGCCGCCCGAGGCGCCCAGCGGGTGCCCCAGCGCGATGGCGCCACCGTTGGGGTTCACGATCTCCATGTTGGGGTGGTGTTCCTTCTCCCAGGCCAGCACCACCGAGGCGAAGGCCTCGTTGATCTCCACCGCGTCGATGTCGTCCATGGTGAGCTTGGCCCGCTCGAGCACGCTGGTGGTCGCCGGGATGGGACCGGTCAGCATGGTGACGGGGTCGACGCCGGCCAGCGCGAAGGCGTGGAAGCGGGCGCGGGGCCGCAGCCCGAGAGCGTTCGCCTTCTCCTCGCTCATGATCAGCACGGCCGAGGCGCCGTCGGTGATCTGCGAGGAGTTCCCCGCCGTGACCTTGCCGTTCTCCTTGAAGGCGGGCTTCAGGTTGCCCAGGGTCTCCACCGTCGAGTCGGGCCGGATGCCCTCGTCGGTGGCGAAGATCTCGTCGGTGTCGGTGCCCTCGTCGTCGCGGACGGCGACGGGGATGATCTCGTTCTCGAACCGGCCCTCTGCGGTCGCCCGCGCCGCGCGCTGGTGGCTCTGCGCCGAGAAGGCGTCGAGCTCGTGGCGCGTGATGCCCCACTGGTCGGCGATCATCTCGGCGCCGATGCCCTGGCCCTTCAGCTGGCTGTGCCCGTCCTTGTCGGCGTAGCGGGCCATCATGCGGGGCCCGAAGGGGAATCCGTGGTCGCGCACCACCGAGGAGCCCATGGGGGTGTGGGTCATGGATTCGATGCCGGCGGCGACGACGATGTCGTAGGCCCCGGCCATGACGCCCTGGGCGGCGAAGTGGACCGCCTGCTGGGAGGAGCCGCACTGGCGATCGATGGTCGTGGCGGGCACCGACTCGGGCCAGCCGGCGGCCAGCACGGCGTTGCGGCCGACGTTGAGCGACTGCTCGGAGACCTGCATGACACAGCCCATGATCACGTCGTCCACCTGGGCGGGGTCGAGCTTGTTGCGCTCGGCCACCGCCTCGAGGGCCTCGGAGGCCAGGTCGACGGCGTGCCAGTTGCGCAGCTTCCCGTTGCGCTTGCCGCCGGCGGTCCGGACGGCGTCGACGACGACTGCGGTGGTCATGGTGGGTCTCCTCCCGATTCCGGCGGCCCGCTGCCTGCCGGTGTGAATCGGGGAACATTCTACCTGGGACGCCCCGGAGGGCTATCGGGCGCCGGGGGTCCGGGCGATCGGCCGGTAGGGTCTGCCCCCGATGAGCCGCACCGGCAAGGACATGGACCGCTGGTTGGGCGACGGGGGGATGCCCATCATCGACGTCGTCGGCGGCGCGTTCACCGGCTACGGCGTGGACGGGGAGGACCTGGGCTGGGTCACCGGGACCTTCACGCCGACCGACATGGCGTGCAACCCCCACGGGGTCACCCAGGCCGGGACCCACTCGCTCCTGCTCGATGCCGCCATGAACTTCGCCATCAACGCCGCCCTCCCGGGCAAGGCCCGCACCCGGGGCACGCTCGAGATGAAGACCGAGTGCATGCGGCCCGCCCTGAAGGGCGACCGGTTCGAGCTGCGCGGCGAGGTCGTGCGGATGGCGAAGCAGGTGGCCTACGGCGAGGCAACGGTGCGCGCCGCCAGTGGCGTGCTGGTCAGTCGGGCCACGGGGACCTTTCTCCTTCATCGACCCGACCCCGACCCCGCCTGACCCCTACCGTGTGCCGGCCCCCGGGCCCGGGGTGTGCCGCGTCTGCTGCGGGCCCTCGGGTCGAGGCCAGGCCGTGTGCTTCGCCTGCCGCTGGGTCGGCGGCCAGCTCGGTCTCGCCCTCGCACCCGTCTTCCCCGTACGGCTGTGCCCGCTGCCCGGTCCCCTCTATGCCGTCCTGCTGGGGTACAAGGAGTCACCGGTCAGCGAGGCACGCCGCCGCTTCGCTCCCATGGTCCGCGCGCTCTTCGACGGCTTCTTGCGCGCCCATGCCTGGTGCCTGGCCGACGCCGCGGGCGGCCCGCTGGCACTCGCGCTCCCGGTGCCCTCGTCGGCCCGCCCGGGCGGGTCGCCGCTCAATGGGGTGGAGGGACTGGCGGCCGCCGTGTGCGACCGCGCCGGCGACGCCCACTGGTCCCCTCACCTGCTCGTTCGCTCCGGGGCGCCGGTCGGCCACATGCGGCCCGACTCCCGGGCCTTCGAGGTCCCTGCGGCGTTCCGGCCTGACGTCGCCGGCCAACGCGCCCTGCTGCTCGACGACACCTATGTCAGCGGCTCCCGGGCGCAGAGCGCCGCCGCCGCTCTGCGCCGGGCCGGCGCGGCCTCGGTCGTGATCGTCGTGCTGGGTCGAGTCCTGCGGCCGGATCGTTCGGCGGCGCACGCCGACTTCCTCTGCCATTCCCGGGCACCGGTGGCGGCGCCCGGAGCCGGGCCGGTGTCCGCACCCTGCTGCCGGTGCCTTCAGACGGGTGCGTCGACCGAGTAGCGGACTCCGGTCAGCTCCTCGGAGGCCTCCCACAGCTCCGCGGCCGCCACCGCGCCGCGGGCGCGCGCCGCGGGCCGGGCCACGCGCGGCGGCCCGTAGAGGCCGAACAGGCGCGCCGGGCCGATGTACTGCCCCGGCCCGATGGCCGCCGCGGTCGCCGCACACAAGATCGGGACGGCCCCGGCCGCCGTCGACTGCCCAAGCACCGTCCCGGCGGTCCGCCCGAGTTTGCGCCGCAACCGGCTGTTGCCCAGGGCGGCGCCGTTGCCGGCGAGGTTGCTGCGGGTCCAGCCGGGGTGGGCGGCCACGGCCAGGGTGGGGAGGCCCGCCGCGCCGAGGCGCCGGCTGAGCTCCGCGGTGAACAAGAGGTTGGCCAGCTTGGACGTGCCGTAGCTGACCCACGTGTTGCGCGCCGATGCGCCGGTCGGGTCGCCGGGGTCGAGCCGGCCCATGCGGTGCATGTGTGAGCTCACGGTGACGATGCGCGAACGCTCGGTCGTGACGATCCGGTCGAGCAGCAGGCCGGTGAGGGCGAAGTGGCCGAAATGGTTCGTGGCCATCTGTAACTCGAACCCGTCGGCCGTGAGCCGGTAGGGGGTGCCCATGACGCCCGCGTTGTTCACCAGCACGTCGAGCCGCGCGTGCCGCGAGAGCACGGCATCGGCGGCTCGACGCACCGACACCAGGTCGGCCAGGTCGAGATCGAGCAGTTCCAGGGAGCTCCGGTCGAGCTCGCTCTCCAGCTTGTCGCGGGCCCGGCGCGCCTTCTCCTGGTCACGGCAGGCGAGGATCACATGCGCCCCGTGGTCGGCGAGCGCCTTCGCGGTCTCGTAGCCGATGCCGCTGTTGGCGCCCGTGACAAGGGTCACGTGGCCGGTGAGGTCGCCGATGTCGTCGGCGCTCCAGGTGGCGCTCGCCGTCGCTTCGCTCCCCGGGATTTGGCTCACGCGTTGCCGATGTGGTCCGCCGGGACCGTGCCGAGCTTGCCAGCCTCGAAGTCTTCGAAGGCCTGAATGATCTCGGCCCGGGTGTTCATGACGAAGGGGCCGTGTGCGTACACGGGTTCCCCGATCGGCCGGCCCCCGAGGACGAGCACGTCCAGAGCCGGGTGGCGTGACTCCTGCGCGGCGTCCGCCCGCAGCACCAGGGCGTCGCCTGCTCCGTGGACGACCAGCTGCCCGGTGCGCAACGGCCTGGCGTCCGGACCGACCGTGCCGGTCCCCGAGAGGGCGTACACGAGTGCGTTGAACTCGGGCGGCCACGGGAGGACCAGTTCGGCTCCGGGCTGCACCGTGGCGTGCACCAGGGAGATCGGCGTGTGGGTGGCACCGGGGCCACGGTGCCCGGCTACGTCGCCCGCGACCACCCGGACCAGCGCGCCGCCGTCGGGTGACGTGAGCAGCACGACGTTGCCCGCTTCGAGATCCTGGTAGCGCGGGTCGATCATCTTGTCGGCGGATGGCAGGTTCACCCAGAGCTGTATGCCGTGGAACAGCCCGCCGCTGGCGATGAGCTGTTCGGGCGGTCGCTCGATGTGCAAAATGCCCGAACCGGCCGTCATCCACTGCGTCGAGCCGTTCGTGATCAGGCCGCCCCCGCCGATGGAGTCCTGGTGCTGGAAGGTGCCGTCGATCATGTAGGTCACCGTCTCGAAGCCCCGGTGGGGGTGCCACGGAGTGCCCTTGGGCTCGCCGGGGGCGTACTCCACCTCACCCATCTGGTCCATGTGGACGAAGGGGTCGAGGTCGGCCAGCGACACCCCGGCGAAGGCCCGGCGCACCGGGAACCCCTCCCCCTCGAAGCCCGAGGGCGCGTCGTTCACGCTCTTGAGCGGGCGGATGGCGGCCGATCCCGGCGTCTCGATGCGCGGGAGGACCAGGTTGTCCGGGACGGTCACTGCAGGCATGGCGGCCTCACTCTCTGTCGCGTGCGTCTCGCGCCGGCCGCGCCTCTCCGGGGGGCCGGCGGGTGTCGCCTCGGCGACACCTGTGCAACACGGCGGGACGAGGTTCTGTTCCGGGCCGCCACTGGCCTTACGCCGCCCCCGTTCAGGAGGCGTCGAGCCGGCTGACCTGCTCCGGCGTCAGCGAGATGTCCGTCGCGGCGGGCGACGCGATGGCGGTCTCGGGCCGGCTGCTCCCCGGGATCGGGATCACCCGGGATCCCTTGGCCAGCATCCAGGCCAGCGTGACCTGCTGGGGGGTCGCCCCCACTTCGGTGGCGACCTCGGCGAAGGCCGGGTGGTCCCTCTGTATGTCGTCGGCGTTCCCGATGCCGCCCAGCGGGCTCCACGGGATGAACGCGATGCCGAGCCGTTCGCAGTGCTCGAGCTCGCCCTCCGAGGACCGGAAGCGCGGCGAGAACTCGTTCTGGACGCTCACCAACCGGCCGCCGAGCACCTGCTGGGCCTCGTCGATGCGGGCCACGTTGGCGTTGGACACCCCGGCCATCAGGATCTTGCCCTCGTCCAGGAGGTCGGCCAGCGCACCGATCGACTCGGCCCAGGGCACGGAGGGGTCGGGCCGGTGGTACTGGTAGAGGCCGATGGCTTCCACGCCGAGCCGCTTCAACGACGCTTCGCAGGCCTCCTTCACGTAGGTCGGGTCGCCGTGCACGGTCCAGCTGCCGTCGCCCGGGCGCCGGTGCCCACCCTTGGTGGCCACCAGGACGTCGTCGGTGGGTCCGGCGTAGGCGGCCAGGGCCTCCGCCACCAGCACCTCACCGTGGCCGTGCTCGTGCACGCCCAGCGAGTAGGCATCGGCGGTGTCGATGATGGTGACGCCGGCGTCGAGCGAAGCGTGGATTGTCGCGACGGCCTGGCGCCGGTCCGGGCGACCCTCAATGGAGAGGGGCATCTCGCCCAGCCCGATGGCGCTCACTGTCCGGTTGCCGATGGGGCGTTGTCGCATGGGATCCTCCTCGGGGCTGCGGGGGTGCCAGCCCGCCGACGGGCAGCTGTGCCTGTCGCCCGTCTACTACCCGACTCATTGGAGCGCAATCCTGAAGAGTGCGCCATCGTCCAGAGCGACGCGTCCGTCGGAGAGATCGTTCGGGGCGAAGGGAGGTGGCTGTCGCCGTACTGCTCGTC
>Ga0310038_10001424_pt1 | contig 18207 bp, 17 predicted proteins | sample Sb_taG_6_FD_200461 | JGI IMG/M metagenome (GOLD analysis project Ga0310038, IMG submission 200461) | Peat soil microbial communities from Weissenstadt, Germany - Sb_50d_4_PS metaG (v2) (version 2) | ecosystem: Environmental > Terrestrial > Soil > Wetlands > Peat | place: Germany: Weissenstadt... | reverse complement strand
GCGGACTCGAGAGCTGCTCGACAACCTGGGAACGCCCGTGCTCGGGATGATCGTCAATGGAATCGGCCACGCGGACAGCGGGTATGGATATGGGTACGGCTACGGTTACGGCTACAGCTATGGCAACTACCGCTCCCATGGGGCGCAAAGGGAGAACGGGGACAAGTCTCATTCTCTTCCCGTGCTGGCCACGACCCAACCGAAACCCCATACAAACGGTCATGCAAACGGCAATGGTAAGTCCGGCAATCCCGAGGACGGTTTGACATAAGTAGGGTGGGTGAAACCCACCTGACATTCTGGCAGTTGCCGCGTCTCTCCCAGCCTCAAGAACCTCCGCAGTTTTGACAGGACAATCAGGTGCTCCCATGACGCTTTGCACCGCCGTACCCATGGGCTCATCAAACAGGATGCAGGTTCCGCTTTCTCGTCCCTCGATCACTCAGGCGGATATCGCCGCCGTGCTCGAGGTACTGAACAGCCCCTCGCTCAGCCTGGGGCCCAAGCTTGCCGCGTCGGTCCGATAGTATGAGGTGCATTTCTGTGCAAACCGGGACTGTTATCGGGCGATCCTCGCACGCGTTGAGAATGAAGTTAGCGACCGTCAATGGTTGCCTGGGGACGGGTTTGGGCACTGATGGCCTCAGTGTTTTTTTCCGGCGTACTAGCCAGGTACTCGCAATCAACGTTTTGATGGCCGTCATGGGGCTAGCATCCGGCCTCCTCGCCGCCAGGCTGCTCGGTCCAGAGAGGCGTGGAGAACTGGCCGCCATACAGTCCTGGCCAATGCTGTTCGCGGCCTTGGCGATGCTAGGCATGCCCGAGGCACTGGTCTACTTCTCCAGCCGGGAACGGTGCAGGGCCGCTGACTATCTCGGCACCGCCACGATTATCGCGCTTCTCGCCGGTGTGGGATTCCTGACCGTGGGGTGGATCCTCATGCCGGTGCTATTACGCTCACAGACGCACTCGACGATCTGGTTTGCGCGCATCTATCTTTTGATGATCCCGTTGTATGCCGTGATCGACCTACCCCGGAATGTCCTGAGGGCCACCAGTGCGTGGGGGACATGGAACGGGCTTCGTTTGATCCATACAAGCTTATGGTTGACGGTCCTGGTCGGGAGTTGCATAGCCAAACGGTTCACGAATCCAGGGATGTTGGTCTGCCTCTTCCTTGGTCTACAAGTCCTCTTCGCCCTGCCCCATTCCTTAGTCATCGCACGCAATGTTCCGGGGCCATATAGATGCTCTGCGAGCTGCCGTCGACAGCTGCTCGAGTACGGCATTCCAACGATGTTGACCATCTTACCCCAGACACTCAACCTGCGCTTGGACCAGTTATTGATGGCTTCCCTCTTGGCACCGCAGCCATTGGGTTATTATGTCGTGGCGGTTGCTTGGGCCGGTGCTGCAGCTCCGGTTTTCCAATCCGTTGGGGCTGTATTGTTTCCGTACATCAGTGCCATGCACGAACCTCTTCATTACCACGAATTCCTCAAGGTTCACTTTCCTAGAGTCCTGCTGTTGGTCTCGTCAATTACGATCTTGCTTCTAGCAGTTACACCTGTGGCAATCCGGCTACTGTTCGGCCCCGAGTTCAGTCCGTCAATACCTGCGGCACTCATCCTCACAACCGCTAGCGGGTTTTCGGGCCTGAATCTCATCTTGTCGGCTAGCCTCCAAGGCCTTGGCAGACCGAAAAGCATTCTGAAAGCGGAATTCCTTGGGTTGGCAGTCACAATGGTATCGCTTGCGATTCTCCTTCCGGCGTTCGGGATCGTTGGAGCTGCCGTATCATCGTTCTTAGCTTATTCCTTTACTACTTGTGCGTTAATTATATCCACGCTTCGAATTCGCGTACAAACCGGTACGCATTAATCGAGGCGATGCGAAGGATCTCCGACCATGGGCATGGGGCTCGGCATCAAGGCTGCCATCGCACGGGCGATCTGCCATCCGGCAATCGGACGGGGGATCTGTTGGCTCCGGAAGGACCGCATCCCGTATCGCGGATGCGTGATCGAAACGACAAGCCCGACCATCCGCCGGGAGACCAAGGCGCGGCTCTTTTGGGGATTCTACGCGAGTTGTGAAGTCCGCTACATGCGGCGGCATCTCCGCCACGACCTCGACGTTGTAGAGCTAGGCGCGAGAATCCGGGGAGTCACTTGCCGTATCCGCAAGCGGCTCGACCCTGACCGGCGGCTGCTCGGCGTCGAGGCCAGTTCCAAGCTGGTCGCCTTGGCCCGGCGGAGCCTGGAGCGGAACGGTCTGGCACGCAACGTCTCAATCCTGAAGCGGGCGATCTGCTACGAGGGAGTGCGTCCGTCCGGTTCGAGTTGGGCGACAGTACCATCACGGGGCGGGCCGCCGATCAGACTGCGCCGGTCGGGTCGAGTGCCGGGGACTCCGGTTCCCCCGTCGTGCCCGGGACGAAGGCAAGCGGAGGAGAGTACCAGATGTCCCCCGAGATCGCCGCCCTGGACCTCCTGGTCTGCACGGCTTGCTGGCTCGGACCTGAGACGAGCACCCCAGATCGAGCGAACAGTCCCCCTGCGAGCCGGCGCTGCCCGCCGCCGAGACACCGGCTACCCCTGAGGATATACCATGATGTGGCATCCGAAATGGCTCCTGCCGCCGTCCCTCCTGGCCTGCCTTGTGCTGCTCAACCCCTCCTGGGCGGATGACCTGCTGCCTACCGCCGCCGCCGTCGCGGCGTTCTCACTGGCTCTGGGACGACTGGGGAATCGTCCAAGCGAAAATATGATGATTGGCTTAATCGTGGTGGTTTTCTTGACGGGGTTCGTCCAACTGCAGATTGCGGAACGCCTGACCGACGACTTGAAGGATCGGTTCTTCGGCTATCCCTCCGCGTTCTATGCCGATGATCGGGACGTGCGGCGGGACGCCTACTGGATCGCCGTCGTCGCATTCGGCAGCTTCTGCGGCACGCTGGCCTTGCCGTCTCGTCCCGGCTTCCAGCGGAACCCCTGCGCCGTGCCGCAGCGGATCGACCCGTCACGGGCATGGGTGGTCCTCACCTCCGCTTGGTGTTGCATGGTGGCTCTGCTCGTGGTGACTGGCCTCGTGCAATGGAGTACCGGGATCGGCGTGTTGGGCCAGGGGGGGGCGCTGTCGTTCTACGGCGGGGCCGGGGCCGTCAACTACTCCCAGGCGTACGTGATCCCGTACCTTCTGCTGGTCGGCTACGCGGTCGCCAAGCAGGTCGGGAACCCGCGGCTGTCCGCTCTGTTCTTGGCGACGATTGTGCTGCACGGCGTGACGCACTCCTTCGTCACGGCGAGTCGCGGGTCCCTGGCCTACGCGGTGCTGCCGGTCACCATCTGGGTTGTGCTCTCCGGCAGGATGACCCGCAAGTCCCTGGTGGCCTGTATCCTGCTGCTCCTGACGATCGCGTTTCTGCACCCAATCATCACGAACGTTCGCGAGGGGCAGATGTTGGATGGACGGCGGGGTGCGTCCGCGGCTCTCCGTGATGCGACCCAGTCGATGGACGTCACCGCGAACATCGCCACCGGATTGGAGAGCATCGCCTTCCGCGTGCAGTTCGCGCAGGGGCTCCTGGCGGCGGCACACGAGGGGGACGTGCCTTTGGAGTCGTCCCGGGTAGCCGCGATGCTTTTTCACCCGACCTGCATGTTTGGCGAGATCTACACGGCCGACATTCTGGGCGACCCCTACGCCGCGACCGGCAACCGCGCTTCCGCCGGGCTGGTCGGGGCGTTCTACATCGTGGCGGGCTACCCCGGTGTCATCGCCGGGATGATCGCCCTGGGGGCAACGGCCCGGCTCTGGGGGAGGCCCTGGCACGAGCGTTACGTGACCGGCGTGGCGATGAAGGCGTACTTGGCCTACTTCGTTCTACTTATCTGGGAAGGTAACCTCGATTTGATTCCGCGTTACGCACTGATCGTGGCGTTCTCGTTCATCGCTGGGGAACTGCTGGCCCGGCAGGCGACTTCAGGCCGCCCGCAGGTGGCTGGGCTGCCGGCGCCCTGGACCCTCCACCCTCGGGATACAAACCGAACCCCATCGCGTATTCGGGCCCATCCTAAAGGAACCCCAACGTGAATATGAACCTCGAAAAAATCTGCCGCGTCCTAATCTACCGCCTCGGCAGCCTGGGCGACACCATCGTGGCCCTGCCGAGCTTCCACTTGGTTCGGGAAACCTTCCCCCGGGCCCATGTGACGCTGCTCACCAACGTCACGCTCAACTCTAAGGCCGCCCCAGTCGCGTCGATCCTTGAGGGGACTCGGCTGGTAGACGACTACATCGAGTACCCGGGCTCGCTCCGCGACCCGCGGCGCATTGCCAAGCTCCGCGCGCAGATTTGGCGACGTGGATTCGACTGTCTCATCTACCTGGCCGAGCCGAGGGGGGGAGTCTCGATCTCATTGCGCGATGCGTTGTTCTTCCTCAGTTGCGGGATTTTTCGACAGATCGGTGTGCCGTACCGGAGGCGGGATCTCTACTGTCTCCCGGTGCCCGGGACGGAATTCTACCGCCCCGAGAGCGAACGGCTTGTCGGCAATCTCACCCGTCTCGGTCAGCCGGACCTGAACGACAACCGGTGGTGGGACCTCCACCTCTCGGCCGACGAGCGTCGGGCGGCGGAGGACTTTCTGGGGGGGATGGACCCTTCCGCCCCCCTGCTCGCCGTCAGCATGGGCACGAAGGCCGAGGTCAAGGACTGGACGGAACCGAACTGGGTACGCCTGCTCCGCGAGTTGGACCGCCATTACCCGGATTACGGGCTGGTCGCCCTCGGCTCGCAGGACGAGTCAGCCCGCTCGGACCGGATCCTCGTCGAATGGAGTGGGCCGAAAAGGAATCTGTGTGGCGCGACGGGACCGCGCGTCAGCGCAGCGATCCTCGAACGTGCCACCTTATTCATTGGCCACGATAGCGGCCCGATGCACCTGGCCGCCTGCGTGGGAACGCCCTGCGTCGCGATCTTCGCGGCGCGGAACTTACCGGGACAGTGGTACCCTCGGGGGCAGAATCATCATATCATTTACAATAAAATAGCATGTTATGGCTGTATGTGTAATACATGCTATCAATATACCAGGATATGTATATTATCGATTACAGTAGAAGAAGTCTTCTACGCCGTCGTCAACCAGCTCTCACGGCGCCCAACTCGGATCGAAGGTCGATTCGTCGCCGGCCTTACCGACCGCCAGGCACTCCCGAGGCATTCGATCGACACGACCGCCACCAATCTTCCCCCATCCTCAGAGGCTACCCGAAAAGTAGCGTTTGTACAGGAGAATGACCTCAGCGACGCCCTCTCTCGGATACCCTCTCGGTTCCAACGTCCCGGAGGTTCGCGCCGTGATTGAGATTGAAGATGCCCTTCGAGAACACCAGGCGGTGATTGCCGCGCTAGCCCCATTCGCTGCAGAGATCCGAAAGGCAGCGCATCGGATGGCGGACTGCCTGGCGGCTGGGGGCAAGATTCTTTGGATGGGCAACGGCGGCAGCGCCGCAGAGAGTCACCCCAATTAAGGCGCGACATGGGTGCTGGTAGCCGCCAAACAATCGAGGCACGGTTCTCCCTTGTTGTCGCTGGTCGAGCCTTTCTGGACAAATACGAAGAGATCTTATCACGAAGGGGCAAGTCATGTGCGGTATAGCGGGTATGGTCTCTACGGAGCTCGCTGTTGAGAGTATGGTTCCGAAAACTCGCGCTATGACAGACGTTCAGCGACATCGTGGCCCCGATGACAGTGGCTTGGAGGAGATTTGTCGGGCGGATCCGGCTGTCGTTTTCGGTCACCGGCGACTGGCCATTATCGATCTGACGGCGGCTGGTCATCAGCCTATGCACGATCCAGCTACCGGCTCTTGGATTACCTTCAATGGGGAGATTTATAACTACCGACAACTGCGTCGAGAACTGGAGCTGGGCGGGCAATGTTTCTCGACCCAGTGCGACACAGAGGTCATTCTCAAGGCATATGCTCGGTGGGGTTCGGACTGCGTCTCTCGACTGCGGGGGATCTTTGCCTTCGCGATCTGGGACCCTGGGGACGCGCGGACCAACAGCGGACTGCCTCGCCTGCTCCTGGCCCGCGATCATCTCGGGGTCAAGCCACTCTACTATTGGTGGGACGGCCGCACCCTGATCTTTGCCTCGGAAGTGCGCGCCCTGCTGGCGTCAAACATCGTGGAGCGTCGGCTGGATGCTGCCGGTCTTCAGTCCTATCTGGCCTACGGCTCGGTTCAGGACCCGCTCACGTTGATCCGGGGGGTCTCATCGCTCCTACCTGGATACTCCCTGATGTGGCGGGATGGGGAGATCCGGCACAAACGATACTGGCGCCTGCCGGGTCCTGAGCAAGTATCGGAGGAGGCACCGGCCGATCTTCACGATCAGATTCGCGTTCGACTCTCGGAGGCTGTGAGGATGCAACTCATCGCCGATGTGCCGATCGGCATCTTCCTTTCCGGGGGAATCGACAGTACTGCGATCGCTGCTCTAGCCAAAGATGCGGACACGGGACCGGTCAAGACGCTCAGCATTGTTTTCGACGATCCCAGCTATGATGAGAGCTGCTTTGCACGAATCGCCTCGCAGCACATCGGGACGTCTCATCAAGAGTTGAGGCTTACAGAGCAGCGCCTCTTACAGGCCATTCCGCAGGCGCTGGCTGCTTTCGATCAGCCGAGCGTCGATGGGCTTAACAGCTACTTCGTGTCCAGGCTTGCCCGTGACGCGGGACTTACGGTGGCCCTGTCCGGCCTTGGTGGTGACGAGGTGTTCGGAGGGTACGACGGGCACCGCAAGGCCATCCTGGCCGAGCGTTGGGGCAAGCGGGTCGGGGTTTTCCCCGCCGGCATCCGATCGCATCTCTCCCGGCTGGTCCGCAGCTTGGCTAACACAGAACGCTCGCGGAAGGCTGCCGACCTCCTCGAACATTCCGAATCGCCGTATCTCCTGGTCAGACGAATCTTCAGTGACACCCAGATCGGCGACATCCTCGACCCCGAATTCGAACAGGGGTCAGCCGGTAGGGAACCCGAGACATTTGCAACGATCGCCGCCGAATTAGCTGGGTACGACATCGTCAGCCGGGTCTCTGCCTGGGAGATCCAGACGTACCTGGTGAGTACCCTGCTGCGGGACGCCGACCAGATGAGCATGGCGCACGCGCTCGAGGTCAGAGTCCCTCTGATTGATCATCAGCTCATCGAATATTTATTTACTATACCTGGGAAGAGAAGGCTCTCACGCCGGTGCCCCAAGCCGTTACTGACGGAGTCGCTCGACGGCGCCCTCCCACCGGATTGTGTTTACCGAAAAAAGCAGGGATTCGTTCTTCCCTTCTCCACGTGGTTGCGCCGCGGAGTGAGGCCGCTGATTCGTGACTCATTGCTCGGCAGCAGTGCCGGGGCCATGTTCCCACTCAGAAAGGCTGGTCTGGCCCGAATCTGGAATCAGTTTGAGGGTGGCAGGATTTCGTGGAGTCGCGTGTGGTGCCTTCACGTCCTGCTTTGCTGGCTGAAGGAGCACGGTATCATGGCCTGAGGCGGGCGAGTAACGTACAGCGTATCACGAACGAGGAGCACCTTCTTCCGAGGAAACCTGTCCAATGGCAACGGCTCTGTCTCGTATCTTAGTGTTGATCGATCACTACCTACCCGGAAATAAAGCCGGTGGACCAGTGCGATCAGTGGCAAATATGGTCGACGGCCTCGGCGACTTATTCAGCTTCTGGATTGTGACACGGGATCGCGATTGGCTGGATTCCGGTCCATATTGCGGCATATCCGTGAATACCTGGAGTCAGGTCGGTCGGTCGATGGTGTATTACACTTCCCCCGGCAGCTTATCTTACGGCAAGCTCAAGCGAATCGTCGCGGATGTCGGCCCTGAGGTGATTTATCTTAACGGTCTTTTTGCCCCCTACAGCATCAGATTCCTCGGCTGGCGCCGGTTAGGGTTGCTGCCAGACACGCCCGTGGTCTTGGCTCCGCGCGGTGAGTTATCACCTGGGGCACTGAAACTCAAATGGTTCAAAAAGCGACTCTTCATTTCTCTTTCATCTCGCTTAGGTTTGCTCGACAGATTGCTGTGGCAGGCAACTTCGCCACTCGAAGAGAGGGATATTTCTGTATCCATAGGTAACTGTGCGCGATCTGTCATTGCTCCGAATATCCCCGGTGCATGTGACGACCAGAGCCGTCAGATCTCGCGATCAGCGAAGCGCCCGCGAGGGATGCGGATTGTGTACTTGTCTCGCATAACGCCGAAGAAGAACTTGTCATATGCTGTGAAGATGCTAAGTGGGGTACGAGGCGACGTGACATTCGATATCTACGGCGCCGCAGACCCTGAATCGTACTGGCACTCGTGCCAGTCTATGCTCGGTTCTCTTCCCGAGAATGTGCAGGTCGAGTACCGAGGAAATCTCCCCAACGAGCGCGTGGCGGAAACTCTGTTCGGATACGACTTCTTTTTCCTTCCGACGCTTGGGGAGAACTTCGGACATGCGATCTTCGAGTCTTTCTCAGCAGGCTGTCCTGTTCTCATCAGCGACCAGACCCCGTGGCGGAATCTCGCCGAGCAGCACCTCGGCTGGGACATCGCCTTGGATGAGCCCGATCGCTGGCGATCCGTACTCCAGGAGTGTATCGACATGGAGGCGGCGCGTCACGACCTCATGTCAAAGGCCTGCACTGATTTTGCAGGAAATTGGTTACGCTCTTCAGGGGTTCTCGACAAGAGTATCGCACTGTTTCGAGATGCCGTGTGAGCAGCTAAGATTTCGAGCTAACACCAAGAACCTGTTGCATGTGGTGGTGCAATACGAGCGATGGAGCATAACCGAGTATTCTTCTCTGAGAAATGATTCTCATTGCATTGGAGAATGGTCATGTTTTCAGGCAAGGTCCTTCTGATCACGGGTGGTACCGGTTCTTTTGGGAACGCCGTGCTGCGGCGATTTCTCAAAACCAACGTTGCTCAAGTCCGCATCTTCAGCCGCGATGAGAAGAAGCAAGATGAGATGCGGCACGAGTACCGCGATGACAAGTTGAGGTTCTTCATCGGCGACGTGCGGGACGCGGCCAGTATCCGGGATGCAATGGAGGGGGTTGATTACGTTTTCCACGCGGCGGCTCTCAAGCAGGTCCCCTCCTGCGAGTTCTTCCCGATGGAGGCGGTGCGGACAAACGTCATTGGCGCTGACAACATGATCACGGCAGCGATCCAAGCGGGCGTCAAAAACGTGGTCGTGCTGAGCACGGACAAGGCCGCCTACCCGGTCAACGCGATGGGGATGACAAAGGGGCTGATGGAGAAGGTCACCATCGCTCGCTCGCGGGCGGCGGCCGACAAGGGCACGACCTTGTGCGTCACGCGCTACGGCAATGTGATGGCTTCCCGGGGATCGGTCATCCCGCTGTTCGTCGAACAGATCCGCGAGGGGCAGCCCCTCACCGTGACCGACCCGGGCATGACCCGGTTCATGATGTCACTCGACGACGCCGTGGACCTGGTCGTCTACGCCTTCTCGCATGCCCGGCCCAGCGACCTGTTCGTGCACAAGGCCCACGCCGCCACCATCGGCACGCTGGCCGAGGCCGTCAAGCGGGTCTTCGGGGCCGACAACCCGATCCGGGTCATCGGCACGCGGCACGGCGAGAAGCTCTACGAGACCCTGCTGACGCGCGAGGAGATGGTCCGCGCGATCGACGAGGGCGGCTACTTCCACGTCCCTGCCGACGGCCGCGACCTGAACTATGCGAAGTATTTTTCCGAAGGCCAGAGTCGCCTGGCGGAGCTCCAGGATTACCACTCCCACAACGTGCCGCGCCTGAGTGTTGAGGAGATGCTCGAGGTACTCCTGAAGCTCCCGTACATTCGCGACGAGCTGGCCAGATGGCCCTACGTGGTCCCGGTGGCAGGGCATGACGGGAACGGCCAGCCGTCGGGCCGGCGCAAGGCGGGGGGCCGGGGGCTGAACCTTAAAGTTGTGGCGAGCAGACCATGAACACAATCCTCATCACCGGTGCGGGGGGCTTCATCGGCCGCAACCTCGTCTCCCACCTGCGTCACCGGGACGACGTTCGGGTGCTCGAGTACGACTTGGGCGGCACCGAGGCCGATCTGCGCCGCGGGGCGGCCGAGGCCGACGTCGTCTTCCATCTGGCGGGGGTTAACAGGCCCCGGGATCCGGCGGAGTTCGAGGCGGGAAACGCGGTGTTCACCGCCAATCTCTGTCGCATCCTCGCCGAGTTGGAACGTGCACCCCGGCTCATCGCCAGCTCGTCGGTCCAGGCGATCCTGGACAATCCCTACGGCGTCAGCAAGCGGCACGCCGAGGAGGTTCTGGCTCGATTCGCCAGTGACACCGGGGCTAGTGTGGCCATCTACCGGCTGAAGAACGTCTTCGGGAAATGGTGCCGCCCAAACTATAACTCCGTCGTCGCGACGTTTTGCCACAACATCGCGCACGATCTGCCGATCCAGATCAACGAGCCAGGCCGGATGCTGGAGCTTGCTTACGTCGACGACGTGGTTGCGGCGTTCCTCAAGGAGATCGACGAGCCGTCGCGACCGAAGGGGTCGCTCGTGTCGCCCGACGCGATTCCCTCCTATTCCCTGACGCTTGGCGACCTGGCGGAAAGGATCAATTCCTTCCACGAGATGCAGTTGTCACTCCGCGTGCCCGACTTCTCCATCCGATTCAATCAGCAGCTCTACGCGACGTACCTGTCCTATGTCGAACCTGAACGATGGCAGTACGGGCTCGACATCAAGAGCGACACTCGGGGCAACTTGGCCGAGTTCATCAAGTCGCCCTCGTTCGGACAGGTCTTCGTCTCGCGGACGCGGCCCGGCATCACTCGCGGGAACCACTACCACCACACAAAGACCGAGAAGTTTTTCGTGATCGCGGGCGAAGGTCTGATCCGGTTTCGCCATATCGAGGGAACCGAGATCCTGGAGTACCGCGTACGAGGCGAGGACTACCAGGTCATCGAGATCCCGCCCGGCTTCACCCACTCGATCACCAATGTCGGCACGACCGAGCTGATCACACTCTTCTGGGCCAGTGAGGTTTTCGACCCCGACCGGCCGGATACCTTCTACTTCCCGGTCGATCTGCGAGAAGTACCGTGAAAGTCGCCACCATCGTCGGGACCCGTCCCGAGATCATCCGCCTGTCGCGAGTGATGGCCGCGCTCGACCGCTACGTCGAGCACGTCCTGATCCATACCGGACAGAACTATGACTACGAGCTGAACCAGATCTTCTTCGACGACCTGGAGATCCGCAATCCGGACCACTTCCTCGGAGCAGCCGGAGCGACCGCTGCCGAGACCATTGGCCTGGTGATCGCCAAGGTCGATGCGATCCTCCGGCAGGTCCAACCCGATGCCGTGTTGATCCTGGGGGACACCAACTCCTGCCTGGCCGCCATTCCAGCGAAGCGGCAGAAGGTCCCAGTGTTTCACATGGAGGCCGGCAACCGCTGTTTCGATCAGCGAGTACCCGAAGAGATCAATCGCAAGATCGTCGACCACATCGCCGACATCAACCTCCCCTACAGCGAGATTTCACGCCACTACCTGCTCCGCGAGGGGCTGCCTCCGGACCGCATCATCAAGACGGGTAGTCCGATGTACGAGGTCCTCCACCACTACCTGCCCAAGATCGAGCAGAGTGACGTTCTCTCGCGACTGGGGCTGGAGGAGGGAAGGTATTTCGTCGTCAGTTGCCACCGCGAAGAGAACATTGACTTCCCTGACCAGTTCGCCAAGCTCGTTCGTGTCCTCGACGGCTTGGCGGAGACGCACGGGATGCCTGTGATCGTCTCGACCCACCCGCGAACCCGCAAGAAGCTGGAGTCCGAGGGGGTGCGCGCCCACACACTGGTCCGGTTCCTCAAGCCGCTGGGCCTATGCGACTATGTTCGACTTCAGATGCGAGCCCGGGCGACTCTCAGCGACAGCGGGACGATCACCGAGGAGTCGTCGATCCTCAACTTCCCGGCGCTCAACATCCGCAACGCCCATGAACGTCCGGAGGGCATGGAAGAGGGGGCCGTGATGATGTCCGGCCTCGAGTGGGATCGTATTCGGGAAGAACTCGCGATTCTCGAAAGTCAGGCACGGGGCGAGGAGCGAACCTTGCAGATCGTCCGGGAGTACGAGGTCCCTAACGTCTCCGAGAAGGTCGTGCGGATCATCCTGAGCTATACGAACTATGTGAACCGTTTTATCTGGCACAAGGAATGATCCAACCGGAACATCCGAATCCTGCATCGTCACCACGGCGTGATATCGGGAAACAAATGCTGAAAGTCTTGATGCTCGTGAATTATTTCCCCCCGGAAATCGGTTCGGGGCCACACCTCCCCTTCGAACTGGGAGAGACACTGGTCCAGCGAGGATGTCAAGTCACTGTGATGACGGGGTTTCCGCAGTACAATTTACCCGTCATACCCCAGAAATATCGTGGCAAGTTATTCTATCGGGAAGAGCTGGGCGGGATGACCATACTTCGAGCACGGTCCGCCCCCTATGGAAAGGGAAGGCTTAGCCGTGGTTTGTTCCATTTCTTGGCTCCGTCAACGCTCGCTACGCGTGCCATATTCCAGAAGCCACCTGACATAGTGTACACCTGCACTCCTCCGCTGCCCATGGGCATCGTGGCTCGATGTGTCGCCTCTCGATTCGGCGTACCCTGCATCGTCCACGTGCAGGACCTGTTTCCCCAGAATGTGATCGATCTCGGTATGCTTCGAAACCGGAACATAAGCCACTTCTTCGAGACCATGGAACGCCATGTGTATCGAAAGGCCGACGCGATTGTCGTCATGTCCGAGGGCAACGTTGACCATGTCGTGGCCCGTGGTGCCCACCGTGAGAAGATTCGGGTGGTCTGCAACTGGGTGGATACCGATTTAATCAAGCCCGAGGAGCGCATGAACGGGTTTCGCCGCACGCACCAGATCGGTGACGAGTTTGTGGTGGTATTTGCAGGTACGATGGGGTGGTCGCAGGGGCTGGAGGTCGTGATTCAAGCCGCGCGCCAGTTGGCTGCCGAGCCGGGTCTACTCTTCCTCCTCGTGGGCAGTGGCGTAAAGCGGGAGGAATTGGAGCACCAGGCTGTCGGACTTCCTAATGTACGTTTCTTGCCCATGCAGTCGAAGGACGTTTATCCTCAGGTTCTGGCTGCATCTGATGGGTGTCTCGTCACCCTGGTTCCCGAGGTCGCCACGCCGGCCGTCCCCTCGAAAATCCCCACCATCATGGCAGCTGGCCGACCGATCCTCGCATGCCTCCCCCGCGGCGATGCGTCCCGCCTTATCCAGGAGTCGGGGAGCGGATTGGTGGTCGCGGCCGGAGCGGCCGATGAGCTGGCGTCCGCAATCTTGGAGCTCAAGAGTCAACCACTCTTGGCCAAGCGGCTGAGGGACAATGGACGCGAATACGCGGTGCGACGCCTTTCTCGGGCTGCTTGCGTTGGTGATATTGAGGAAATGATGCGAAACTTGTCCAAGACGAACGGCCGTAGCGCGGGAAATCATGACGGGCTTAACTGAGAAACCTGACGACAATGGCCAGGGCCGGCCCAGGTGCTGGGCGGATGACTCGCAATCAGTCATGCTTTCTGACCCACTCGTTCGAGGCGCCTCAGAGATGTTATCCCGGGGCGGCGCAAGACATGTCCGATGGAGCTTCGACCCACAGACACGAGACGAACCCGTGGCTCGAGTCCTGCACCGGAAACTGAACACTGTTTGCCATCTCGTCGCCCGTTCATTGTCACACAGGGCCCATTTGAGGTATTAATACAATCTAATGTCTATACGCCGAGTGCTAATTGACGATTTGTCGGCAGTCGCTACCATCCACATGGCGGCCTTTCAGAACCACTTCCTGACAGATCTAGGCAAGGGTTTCCTTCGTCACTATTATCGCCTGATTCTCGGTTATCCCTCGGGGATCCTTCTGATTGCCGAGGAAGTCGGATCGGAGAACCCAACCGGCTTCGTCGGCGGGTTCGTGAACCCCCCCGCGTTCTACCGGTCTCTGCAGCACAAGCGCGTGAGCTTAGCCCTTCGAATGATTGTCCCGATCATCCAATGTCCGAAGATCATGCCCCGCATCCTCCATAATCGGCGTCGCGTGTCCCAGATTGCCGGATTAAGCGAGACTCAGCAACGAGTTGCGGAGTTATCTTCTATTGCCGTGCACCCGAGCCATGCAGGACGGGGTGTCGGCAAAGAATTGGTGTTTGCCTTCACCGCGCGCGCTCTCGAGATGGGTGTGGACACTATCGATTTGACAGCTGACGCCAACGACCGATACGTGAATCAATTTTACGATAGACTGGGATTTCGCCGGGAACCCTTCGTCTATGCCCCGCCGGACCGACCGATGTATAAATATTCAAAACACATTTGAGTGTATTAGATGAATACATTAGTAATATATATATGTACTCTGATGAAGCATTGTTTTGATCTCTTGGCCGCCATGGTCGGTATCGTGGTCTTGCTACCCGTGTGGATTGCCGTCTCGGTTGCTGTACGGCTGAGTTCACCGGGTCCAACCCTGTTTCGGCAGATCCGGGTGGGCCGCGGAGGACAGGACTTCGTCCTGCTCAAGTTCCGGACGATGACCATCCGATCGGGCAGCGAGACGGGGACCTTCGATGCCGGGGACGGCTCGCGCGTCACGAAAATCGGCCGTTTCCTCCGCGCGACGAAACTCGACGAACTGCCCCAACTCTTGAACGTCATCCGGGGCGACATGGCGATTGTCGGTCCCCGTCCCGAAGTCCGTAAATGGGTCGAGATGAATCCTGAGCGCTGGGCAATCGTCCATGCGGTCAGACCGGGCATCACGGATCCGGCCGCAATCCTCTATCTTGATGAGGAGAAGATTCTGGCCAACGTCCCCGATCCGGAGCGGCTTTACCGGGAGGAGATCCTGCCCCGCAAGCTGGACCTGTACGTGGAGTACGTAAGGACCAGGACCTTCTGGGCCGATTTGAAGATCCTGGGTCAAACGGCCATCGCCATCATCGCCGGAGCCCCGGCCGACCCTCACGCTAGCGGTCGGCGCGAGGTGGGAATCGCGGAAGAAACCCAACAAAGCGTTGAACAACACAAGAAATGAGGCAGTCATGAAATGCGGGGCTACAATCGGAGCGATACCAAGAAACATACCGTTCTCGCGCGTTTCATGCGACGGCAACGAACTGACCTACGTCCAGGAGGTTCTGGACAGCGGCTGGTTGACGACGGCGAGCAAGGCCCAGGAATTCGAGCGGAGGTTCGCGCAGGAGGTGGGCACGCGATTCGCTATTGCCGTCAACTCCTGTACCGCGGCGCTGCACTTGGGACTGGAGGCGATGGGGATCAGGCCGGCTGATAAGGTCCTCGTGCCGACGATGACCTTCACCGCGTCAGCCGAGGTCATCCGCTACCTGGGTGCGGATCCGGTCTTCCTCGACGTCGAGTATGGCAGCAGCCTGCTCACGCCCGAGATCGTGGCCGAGGGGATCGACCAGAACCCGGACGCCAAGGCGCTGATCGTAGTGCATTTCGGTGGCCAGCCGGCCCCGATGTTCCGGAGGGGAGACCGGCCCGGAATCCTTGAGATTTGCCGAGAGCGGGGTCTGAAAGTCCTCGAGGACGCCGCTCACGCCTTCCCCACGCGCTGCGGCGATCGGATGGTCGGCAGCCTGGGCGACGCAACCTGCTTCAGCTTCTACGCCAACAAGACCATCACGACCGCAGAGGGCGGGATGCTGACCACCGACGACGAGGTGATCGCGGCCCGGGCCAAGGTGATGCGGCTCCACGGCATCGACCGCGACGTCTGGACTCGCTTCACTACTCTCCAGTCAGCCTGGGAGTACGACGTGGTCGCTCCCGGCTACAAGTACAACATGCCGGACATCAACGCCGCGATCGGTCTGGCCCAGTTGGAACGGGCCCATATCCTGCGCGATCAGCGCCAGCGCTGTGCGGTCCGGTACTTCCAGAGGCTGGCCGGCCTGCAAGCTCTCGACCTTCCCCGGATACACATCCCGCTTGAAGATCATGCCTGGCATCTCTTCGTCGTCATCATCAAGCCCCAGGCGCGGGTCGAACGGGGGCGGCTGATCGCATTGCTGTCCGAGCGGGGAATCGGGAGTTCAGTCCCCTACAAGCCGTTGCATCGCATGAGCTATTACCGCGATCGGTACAGACTGAAGGCCGAGGACTATCCTCGGGCCGAGCGAATCTGGAGGGGTTGCCTGGCATTGCCGCTGTATCCGACCCTGCCTGACGAGGAGATCGATTACGTGTGCGACTGCCTCCATGAGATCCTCGGGTAAGCCGATTCGGTCTCAACCACCCTTCCGGGACCGTCCATCTTCACCCTCATCGCGCAGTGGCAGAGCCTCGCGCGATTCTGCGAAACGAAGCCGATGGAATCACCCCAAACCCCCCTTGTCTTGTTCCTGGACGACGCTCCCGATCGCGCGGCGGCGTTCCTGGCCGCGCATCCGAATGCGGTTTGGGTGCGGACCGTCGAGCAGTGCATTGAGCTGCTGGAACAGCCTTGGGACGAGGTCCACCTCGATCATGACCTGGGCGGGGAAGTGCTGGTCGATCACGAGCGTCCCGACTGCGGGATGGCGGTCGTCCGCTGGCTCTGCGAGGAACCTCGCCCGCACTTGCGGGACACGCGTTTTATCATTCATACCCACAACCCGAATGCGGCCTGTATGATGGTCTTGCACCTGCAAGTTATGGGTTTCCAGGTCCAGGCAAGCCCGTTCGGCGTCGTGACCCCGACGGGACGCGGTGCGAATTTCGGAGCCCTGGCTGGCCGGCTGCTCCACTGGCTGGGGCGACACACCGGGACCATCGTCTGATTGAAGTCGGCGCCAGGATCCAAATCCACGCAAAGGTGGTCTGTCCATCTGGAAGGTGAGCTCCCATGACTGAAACGACGGCCTGCTGCGGACGGTGCTCTCGGGCGATCGAGGACACGCCGATCGGCATCTCGGTGGATGGTGGTCCGGTGCATTCGACCGACCCCGTCCTAAGCAACTGCCCGGAATGCACGGCATCCAGGCAGGAGACCACCATGAACGCGATCTACCGCAGTGCCTGTCTTCTGGTCGTGTGTTTTCCCGTCATGAGCCGGGCTGACGTGAGGCTCGATCTCTCGACCGCGACTCTCACCCTGGACGATCGAGGTGTGGTCACCGCGCTGGCGTTTCCCGACGGGACGCGCTGGCCCGGGCTGAAGCAGCCCGTCTTTGCGCTCGAGACGGCGAACGGCACGATCTTCCCCAAAATCGTCAAGAGGGATGGAGAAATCCTCAAAGTCGAATTCGACGACGGATCGGCCGCAAGCTTTCAGCTCCGGCAGGAGAAAGGTCTGGCCCTGTTTCGGCTGGTGTCACTCTCGGCGCGAGGGCCGGTGGAGCGGTTCCGGCTCTTTCGTCTCGACGTGCCCGAACAGGCCCGTCTGGGGGCCACCCTGAACGCGGCATCCACGGACCGCTGGGCAGCCGCGGTCCTGGCCGCCGAGCTGAACGTGAATGCGTACTCGTCGACCCTGGCCTACCTGGCCTACCGGGCCGATCGGCCGGGCTGCTCGCACGAGTTCACTCGCACCCAGCAAGCAAAAGCAGGACGATTCGCCGCCCGGTTCGCGGCGACCTCGGACAGTCGATCTGGCGGCTGGAGCGTTCGGGGCAAGCGCTGGAGCAGCCCTCTCGACCTGACCGGCTGCAAAGCGATTCGCGCCTGGGTCCATGGCGACGGCCAGAACGAGCAGCTCAAGATTCAGCTCTTTGATGGGACCGGAGGCTACCGTGACGTCTACATCCCCATCCACTTCAAGGGCTGGCGGCTGCTGACACTGACCGGCAGCGCTCTCGACACCATGCGCTATGACCACGTGGCCGCTCTCAACCTCTACTACAATGGCTTGCCCGAGGGTCGAACCGTCAGCACCCTGATCGATCAGATCGAGGCGATGATCGAGCGAGGCGGCCGCCAGCAGGCCGTGGTCCTGGAAGACTTCGAAGATGCCGACTCCCCGTTCTGGTCGTCGCCCGTGAGCTCGCTGATGGTGGCGACCGAGAAACAGCACGGGCTCAGCCCCGCGAGCTTTGCCGTGCTGGTGGCGCCCCGGTCCGAGCTCTGG
>Ga0310038_10001418_pt1 | contig 18263 bp, 19 predicted proteins | sample Sb_taG_6_FD_200461 | JGI IMG/M metagenome (GOLD analysis project Ga0310038, IMG submission 200461) | Peat soil microbial communities from Weissenstadt, Germany - Sb_50d_4_PS metaG (v2) (version 2) | ecosystem: Environmental > Terrestrial > Soil > Wetlands > Peat | place: Germany: Weissenstadt... | reverse complement strand
CAACAGGAATTGAAATTAGCAGGAGGGTTTGGTGGCGGCGGGAAGAATTGAACTTCCGACATGCGGATTATGAGACCGCTGCTCTACCACTGAGCTACGCCGCCACAGTGCGGGAATCCGTGCAGACAAGAGGCCGGGATTGCCCCGGCCCACTATTGTATTCCGCGAACCGCCATTCTCATTCTACGCGAAAAGGCAGGAGATTTGGGCATGTTTGCCGCGTTCATGTCTGTGCGCGTTCCAAGCAAGGGGACCACGCACACTAGTTCGACGCGGTTTGAAACGCCGAGCTTTTCGAAGATGTGGAAGAGGTGGTTCTTGATTGTGTGTTCACTGAGGTTTAGCGCTTGCGCGATATCGCGGTTGCTTAACCCCTCGGCGATGAACCGGACCACTTCCTCTTCGCGTTTGGATAACAGATTCGCGCTGAAGCGATGGGGTCTCGTCGCCGCCTTTGACGCGCGGCCTCCGCCCAGAACTCCGGTCGGAACCCCGAGAGTGACCGTGCACTCGTCTTCGAGTCTGATGATGTCTTCAAGACTCATATGGTTAACGGGAATATCTGCCACGGTCCTCTCCTTGTCGATCTCCACAAACACATTAACACGAAATCCACGTTGATTTGCATGCCTCCTCCTGGACGGATCAATCGAAACCGCCGACGAAACCGGCCCACAAGCGTTACGCGACCGTCCCCGGAGGGCCTACCAAGGCTTCACGGGAGCTCTGCTTCTCCTGGATCCTGTTCTTGAATGCGGTGTACTCGGTTTTTCCGAGAAAAATGAGATCCTTGATGTCCGCAAGCCCGAACACCTTGCGGTAAAACTGGTGCGAATTCTGGGTCGCCTCTCCCCAAATCACCGCAGCGTCCATGTCCGCCGCCAGACATGTCACGAAGTAGAGGAGCGCGGTGCCAACACCTTGGACACTCTTATTGCGCACGAGCCGGGGATGGACAGTCAGGAAATCAATGTAGATGTTATTGGACCATGTTCTCCGGCAGTGGCACAGGCCGACGAGGCTGCCATCCCGTAGCCAGGGCGCTTTGGCAAGAACCAACACCGCGACTTCAGCATACGGGTTGTCCTGAATGAGATCCTCTATATCTTCGAAGCTGTCAGCCACCCGGTCTTTGGTGGTTTCCTCGCGCCACCTCCGGAAGCAGAGCGTGGCAAGTTCAAGGGCGTCTACCACACGGGGATTGGAGCCGGATCGGGCCGACTTTGCCCACCGCCGAAAAGCCAGGTCGTCTCTCCTTGTTGCGAACGAGAACTGTAACGTCTTTCCCGACGGGAGAGCGAACGTAGTCACCATGCAGCCGTCCTCTACGTTATCAGAGAGCCCCTTATACCATTAGTAAGCCTCAGGATCATAGTTACCTTTGGAGTTGTGTGCCAAGGGTGGCCATTGCACATTTCCACTTTCCACTTACCACTCGGCTCCCCCACTTCTACAATGGCCCCCGACACATGCGAGCCATCGCCGTCATTCCCGCGCGCCTCTCCTCCACCCGGCTGCCGCGCAAAGTGCTGCGTGAGATAGCCGGGCGTCCCATGCTGGCCTGGGTGTATGAGGCGGCGCGGGCATCGCCGCTCGTCGCCGAGGTGATCGTGGCGACGGACTCGGAAGAAGTGCTGGACGCCTGCCGCCAGAACGGCTGGAACGCGCGCATGACCTCGCCCCAGCACCGCTCGGGCACGGATCGCGTGTACGAAGTCGCCGGCGCCGTGGCTGCCGATGTCTACGTCAACGTGCAGGGTGACGAGCCGCTGGCGCGTCCCGAGCACATCGAAGCCTTGCTCGCGCCGATGAAGGATGCGTCGGTTCTGGTCTCGACCATCAAGACGCCGGCGGCGGCGGGCGACATTGACAATCCCAACGCGGTGAAAGTAGTCACCGACGCGGCCGGACGCGCGCTCTACTTCTCCCGCGCCACCATTCCCTACGATCGTGACCGTAGCGGCCAGCCGCGCTACTTCAAGCACCTCGGCTTCTACGCCTATCGCAAGCCGGCGCTGGAGCAGTTCTGCTCGCTGCCGGAGTCGTCGCTCGAACGCAGCGAGCGGCTGGAGCAGTTGCGGTTCCTGGAAAACGGCATTCCGATCTACGTTGCGGAAACGCCGTACAACACCATTGGCGTGGATACGGAAGACGACCTGCGGCGGGTGGAGGCAATCCTGAAGGATCAGCGCAGGCGCTGAGGCCTACGGCGTGGGGACGGTCTTCGCCTCGCCCGCCAATTCCTCCAGCAGGCGCTTCAGCCGCTCCAGCACTTCCTCCGCCTGGGTCGCCTTGAGCGAGAACTTCAGCACGCCACTCGGTGAGAACTGCGCTCCGGCCTGTCCGGCGACGAAGTGCGCCAGCTTCTCCGGATCGACGCCCGCTTCCTGGGTAAAGCGGATCGTCACCTGCTCGCGGCGCCGGTCGATCGCGGCCACGCCCAGCCGCTGGCTGGCCAGCTTAAGCCGCGCGTACTCCAGCAGGTTGCGCACCGCTGGCGGCGGCTCGCCGTAGCGGTCCGCGAGTTCCTCCCGCACGTCCTTGAGCTGCGCTTCGCTCTCGACGCCAGCCACGCGCTTGTACATCCGCAGGCGCTGGTTCTCTTCTTTTATATATTCAGCCGGAATGCGGATGTTGATGCCCAGGTTGAGCTGGACCGCGACTTCCTCCCGCGAGACCTCGCCCTTCATCTCGCGCACCGTGCGGTCGAGCATGCTGGTATAGAGTTCGAAGCCGACGGAGTTGATGTGCCCGCTCTGCTGTCCGCCCAGCAGGTTGCCAGCACCGCGCAGCTCGAGGTCGAGCGCCGCGATCTTGAAGCCGGCGCCGAGGTCGGAGAACTCCTTGAGTGCGGCCAGGCGGCGTCGCGCCAGCGGCGTCAGCTCGACATCGGGCGGCACCAGCAGGTAAGCGTAGGCGCGCCGGTTCGAGCGTCCCACGCGTCCGCGCAACTGGTAAAGCTCGGAGAGCCCGTGGCGGTCGGCGCGATTGATGATGATGGTGTTGCACAGCGGGATGTCGAGCCCGTTCTCGATGATGGTGGTGGCTACCAGCACGTCGGCCTCGTGCCGTATGAACTTCAGCATCACCTTTTCCAGCTCCGACTCCGACATCTGACCGTGCCCGACGGCCACCCGCGCCCGCGGCGCCAGCTCCTGTACCTTGGCCGCGATCTCGTAGATCGATTCCACCCGGTTGTGAACGAAGTAGGCCTGCCCGCCACGTTCCAGCTCATGCTCGAGGGCGGTCCTGATGAGCTTCTCGTCGAACGCCGCGACCACCGTCTGGATGGCGATGCGGTCTTTCGGCGGGGTCTCGATCACGCTCATGTCGCGCAGGCCGGTCAGCGACATGTGCAGCGTCCGCGGGATGGGCGTGGCCGACATGGTCAGCACGTCCACCTCTTTTTTCAGCTTCTTCAGCCGCTCCTTGTGGCGCACGCCGAAGCGCTGCTCTTCGTCCACCACCACCAGCCCGAGATCCGAGAACTTGATGTCCTTGGAGAGCAGGCGGTGGGTGCCGATCAGGATGTCCACCTGTCCGGCTTCGACTTTCTGCAGGATTTCTTTCTGCTGCCGCGCGGTGCGGAAGCGGCTGAGCATCTCGGTACGGATGGGATACGCCGCAAAGCGCTGCTTGAAGGTTTCGAAGTGCTGGAAGGCGAGCACGGTGGTGGGCGCGAGCACCGCTACCTGCTTGTTGTCGTTCACCGTCTTGAAGGCCGCGCGCATGGCGACTTCGGTCTTGCCATAGCCCACGTCGCCCACCAGCAGCCGGTCCATGGGCGTGGACGCTTCCATGTCGCGCTTCACGTCCACGATGGCCTCTTCCTGATCCTCGGTCTCCTGGTGCTCGAATGCGTCTTCGAACTCGCGCTGCCAGTCGGTGTCACGCGGGAAGGCGTGCCCCTCGGCCAGGCGGCGCTCAGCGTAGAGCTTGAGCAGCTCCTCCGCCATGTCCTGCATTGCCTTTTTGACGCGCGCCTTGGTGCGCGCCCAGGCCGTGCTTCCCAGATGGCTGAGCGCTGGCTTCTGGCCCTCGGCCGAGCGGTACTTCTGCACCAGGTCCAGCCGGGTGAGCGGGACGTAGAGCCGCGCGCCCTCGGCGTACTCCAGCACCATGAATTCGCCGGTGGTGTCGCCTTGCGTGATCTCTTTCAGCCCCTGGTATTGGCCGATCCCGTGTTCCACGTGCACCACGTAGTCGCCGACTTGCAGGTCGCGGAAGTCGGAGAGGAAGGCCGAGACCTTCGACCGGCTGCGCAGCGGACGCGTGAGCACAGCCTCCGACTCGTCGAACAGGTCGCGGGCGCCAAAGATGGCCAAGCCGGCCTCGGGCAGGGCTACACCGTCGGGAACGTTGGCTTTTACTACACTTGTAGTTGATATGTCCTGGGCGAAGTAGGCGGTCTCGTCCAGGTAGCTCTCTCCGCCCGGCGTGGGGGTGCGGCTGCCCAGCCGGAAGGGCACGCTGTATTCCGTGAAGACGTCCGCCAGACGCTCGACTTCGCCCATCGTCGGGACGGCAAAGATCACCCGCTTGCCCTCGGCCGTGAGCTTCTGGACCTCCTCCACCATGGCCGGCATGGAGCCGTGAAAGCGGGTGGTGGGCTGGGATGAAAACGACAATTGTAGTATATGACTAACATCGCTGCCGGTCTCGATCCCGAGGTGCTCCAGGCTACCTCCAGGCCGGCTCTGCAGCAGGCTTTCGAACTCCTCCGGAGGGAAGTAGAGGTCCTCGGGCCGGACCAGCCGTCCGATCCCGGCGCGCTCGTGCGCTTCCCGGACGCGCTCCCACCAATGCTCGATCTCCCGGCTGACGTCTTCCGGCTCATCCATCAGAACCGCCGCCTTGGGCAGCAGATCAAAAACTGTCCCGGCTGCGGTGGCCACGGGCGCGTAAAACTCCCATCCAGGAAAGACTGACGCCCCACCCGCCGCCACCGCCTCGGCCACCGCCGCTTCCCCTCCGCTGATGCGCGCGCCGGTAAGCCGGGTGTGGATGGCGCCCAGGATCTCGTCCGTCACCGGCGTTTCCGCCAGCGGCAGCAGCACCACTTCCTCGACAGGATTGGACGAGCGCTGGCTGGCCGGGTCGAACTTGCGCATGGATTCGACCTCGTCGCCGAAGAACTCGATGCGCACCGGGCGGTCCATCTCCGGGGAATAGACGTCGAGAATGCCGCCGCGCGACGCGAACTGCCCCGGCATTTCGACCACGTCCACCGCGGCGTAGCCGACGGTGTTCAGGTGCTCGACCAGGCGGTCGACGTCAATCGTCTCGCCGCGGCGCACCACCCGCGCCAGCTCGGCATAGAAGCTGGCCTCGCGCATCCGCATCAGCGCGGCACAGACGGGCATGATGACGATGGAAGCGGCCCCGGTCGCGATCTTCCACAGTGCGGTGGCGCGTTCTTCCTGGATTTCAGGGTGCGGTGAAAGATTCTCGAACGGAAGCACGTCGTAGCAGGGCAGCTTGACCACGGAGGCCGAAGCCGGGCCCCCCGTCAGCTCGCAGAACGCCTGAACGACCGGCAGGACTTCCTCTGCGGCGCGGTTGTCACGCACCAGCAGGATGAGTGGCCGCGATGCCAGCCGCGCCAGCATCGCCAGATACAGAGATTTGGCCGTAGGAGTAAGTCCGGAGACACGAATCCGCCCCGCGCCGGCTTTTAGCTGGGTAGCCGCACGCGCCAGGGCCTCAATCTTTTCCACGTCCGCAAAGAGTTCGCGGACGAACGGCAGGACCATGGAGAGTTGATTGTAACAGTTGAGCGCCGGGGTGAGTTCTACGCGAACCTGGTCTTGCCCGCGGGCGGTGACTCGGTTTCCAGGGTCTTCAGATCCACGATCTCTGAGGCGTGCTGGATGTCGATCCCGACCACCCGCCCATCGGAATCGAAATCGACCACCAAGCCTTCGGCAATTTCGCGCGAATCGGCGCTTGGCCTGGCGTTCAGGTCGATGTAGAGCGAGTCGGTGTCTGGGTAGTAGTGCAGCTTCATGAGCTACTCCTGTTGGGTTTGCGGGACCCGCCCCGAATCACTCTGCGTAATCCGCATCGCGCGCGCAAATCCTCACCGCCCAGCCGCCGGACTCGCGCTCAGGGATGCCGTCCCAGGACGGCACGAGGATGAATTGCTTCGATGGCGGGATATCGGGCGAAATCCTTTTCGTTAAAGGTCAAAATCCGCTTGACGCTGTGCACTGCCATCGCGGCTACCAATCGTGCGTCGTGGACCTGAACGCCAGAGACATTGCTCGTGACCAGCAGTTTCCGCCACTCCTGGTGAACGGCCGGACCATCCGGAAGCAGCTTCAACCTGTCTTCAAACAAGCGCGCCCGACGGTCCGCTTCCCGGGGAGAAAGCCCGTATCCGTTGCGGTCAATTGGCCGAGTGCAAGCATTCCAGAACTCGGCTACATTCTGCGACGTATAGCAAAGTACCGCAGCCTGTCTGAGAATGGCGTCAATTGCTGAAACTACGAGCGGGTAGTCGCGATCATCCGGTTTCACCCAGCGAAGAAGGACGTTACTGTCCATGAGGTATGGCGTGCCGGCCATTTAGGCGTGGTCCTCATAGAAGCTTTCGCGCGTGAAGGTTTCGGTCGGCAGATCGGGCAGCGCTTCCGAACCTGCCGCCAAGCCGTCGAGCATCGCATGGAAATCTTCCACGCTCAGGCTGGCTTGAGGCTGCGAGCGAGCGGCCAAAGCCTCCTGCAGAAGGCGTTCCGCCACTTTCTCCAAGGGGACGCCCCGGTCACGGGCCTCGGCGACGAGTCTCGCCTCCAGCTCCGGGGTGAGTTTGATTTCAATCGTCATGCTTCGCGCGCCTGATGATGATTCTACTAGGGCCGGGGCGTGGGTGGATTGACCCCCGAGTAAATCCTACGACGCCGTTCCCAACACGCGGTCGAACAGCGCCCAGAAGATAGCGTAATCGCGGTCCGGACGGTCGTGATGGGCCATGTGCCGCGTACGCGCGCGGTCGAGCCACGCCGGCAGCCATCCGCCCATGTGGAAGCGCCAGTGGATCTCCTCCGTGAGCAGGAAGTACAGGCTGAAACTCACCAGCACGCCGGGCGCGAAGCCCGCGTGCAGCAGCCAGTCGGCGGCGACCACCGGCGCGCCGTTGCCGACGAACATCATCACCACGAAGATCGCCTTCCCGCCCAGGTTGACGTGCAGCGGCTCCTGAGGCGTATCGATCGAGGAGTGGTGCAGCAGGTGGCCTTCGAAGGCGTAGGTGCCGGGCCGGTGCAGGATCCAGCGGTGCAGGGCGTATTCGAAGAAATTGGCCCAGAGGAAGCCGGCGGCCAGCCCGATCAGCCACATCTCCAGCCGCGGCGGACGCAAGTACGCCAGCACCGCGGCCGGCCCGCAGCCGCACAATACGGCGACGATCGCATTGCGGAAGTTGATGGCGCGTCCCTGTTCGAGCGCAGCGGGATCGATGGCAGCTTCGGCGGACATTCTCATCCCCCTAATGAGATGCGGGGGAGACTGGCGGTGAGTGTATCTTACACCGATTGCGGCTTTTGGCTGTTGGCTTTTAGCTTTTGGCCAAGGCTAATAGCCAAGAGCCAAGAGCTTATGGCAAGTGACGGCGGTAACCGCACGGGCTGCTATAGTAACGTGTTCCCATGCAACCCACGGCCACTCACCCGGTCGAATCCCTGGCGGCCTTCTTGAGTGGCCAGGCCGGAAGGTTTGTTCCGGGCTCTACTAATTCCAGTGCTACGATTCGACGGCTCCCTGGAGGTTACTACGATGAAACTAATCAGATTTGCCGTGTACGTTGCCATCTCATTGGCTATGTTTGGAGCCGGATGGCACTTTGGACAGCGTGAGACCGCCACTGTCCATGCTCAAGTGCAAACTAGTATAACCGTGCCTAAGTCCTACGGCATAGTGAAGGGCACAGGGCTACCCTTGCTCATGTTTGAGGCCCCGGATGGCACCATACGACTTGTGGATGGTGGCACCGGCAGGGTTGAGGGCCTCGTGTCGCGAAAGTAGTTCGCCCCCATGCAACCCACAGCCACCCGCAAGCTCGATCGCTCCCGCCAGCTCCAGCAGCGCGCGGAGAAGCTCTTCCCCGGAGGCGTGAACTCGCCGGTGCGGGCCTTCCGCGCGGTGGGCGGCGATCCGCCGTTTATCGTCAAGGGCCGCGGCTCGCGCATGTGGGACGCCGACGGCAACGAGTACATCGACTACGTCGGCTCCTGGGGACCGCTGATCCTGGGACACGCCGCGCCCGAGGTGGTGGAGGCCATCGAGCGCGCCAACCGCGACGGCGCGAGCTTCGGCGCCTCCACGCCGCGCGAATCCGACCTCGCCGAAGCCGTGCTCGAGGCCTTCCCGGCGATGGAGAAGCTGCGCTTCGTCAGCTCGGGGACGGAGGCCACGATGTCGGCCATCCGCCTGGCGCGCGCCGTGACCGGGCGCAAATACATCATCAAGTTCGAGGGCTGCTACCACGGCCATACCGACGCGCTGCTGGTGAAGGCCGGCTCGGGCGTTGCGACCTTCGGCATCCCGGGCTCGGCGGGCGTGCCCGAGGAGTTCGTGCAATTCACCCTGGCGCTGCCCTACAACAACATCGACCGGGTGAACGACGCGTTCAAGCGGCTGAAGGGCGAGATCGCGTGCGTGATCGTCGAGCCGGTGGTGGGCAACATGGGATGCGTGCCGCCGGCGCCGCAATTCCTCGACGGCCTGCGCTATCTGACCTCGCGCGAGGACGCGCTCTTGATCTTCGACGAGGTAATGACCGGATTCCGCGTGGCCTTCGGCGGCGCGCAGGAGCTTTACGGTACGCGTCCGGACCTGACCACGCTGGGCAAGATCATCGGCGGCGGCCTGCCGGTGGGCGCTTACGGCGGTCCTGCCGAGTTCATGGACCAGGTGGCGCCGCTCGGTCCCATGTATCAGGCGGGGACGCTCTCGGGAAATCCGCTGGCGATGGCCGCGGGCCTGGCCACGCTGCGGCATCTGCGCGACAACCGCGAGCTCTACGGACGCTTGGATCGCGCCGCCGCCACGCTGGTGGACATGGTCGCGGACGCCGCCCACCAGGCCGGCGTCGCGGTGACGGCCAACCGCGTCGGGTCGATGTTCACCTGGTTCTTCACCGGCGATCCGGTCACGGATTGGGATTCAGCGGCAAAATCCGACACAGCGCTCTTCGGAAAATTCCATCGCGCCATGCTGGAGGAGGGCATCTGGCTTCCACCATCGCAGTTCGAGGCGGCGTTCCTCTCCGCGGCTCACTCGATGGACGACATCAGCCAGACGGTCGTGGCGGCGCAGAAGGCGTTCGCCGCAATCAAGCTATAGCAAGGAAGCAGGGGGCAGGAAGCAGGACGCAGGAGGATCATGCACTTCCTGCATCCTGCGTCCTGCCACCTGCCTCCTGCTTGCTGCCAGTGTTCATCATCTCCGCCACTGTCACAAACTCATATCCCTCGTCCTTGCAGCGCCGGATCAGCCGATCAGTGGCTTCAACCGTGCGCGCGCGGTCGGCGCCCATGCGGACGTGCCCGCCGTCGTGCATGAGGATGACGTCGCCGCCCCGGATGCGCTCGGCCACGCGCCGCTCGATGCCGTCGGCCGTGTGAATCTTCCAGTCGTTTGAGCTAACGGTCCACATCACCGGCTCGAGCCCGAGCTTGCGGGCGACGCTCAGCACGTGCGGCGCGCGCGCGCCAAACGGCGGACGCCACAGCGTTGAGTGCTCGCCGACCGTATCCGCCAGGATTTTCCGGCACTGCTCGAGCTCGCTGCGCACGCGCGCGGCCGAGCAGAAGATCAGGTTGGGATGGTTGAAGGTGTGATTGCCGATTGCGTGGCCGGCGCGCGCCACCTCGCGGGCGATCTCCGGCTTCTCGGCGACGAACCGCCCGATCAGGAAGAACGTGGCTTTGACGTCATGCCGCGCCAGCACCTCCAGCAGGCGCAGCGTGTGGGGATCGTTGGGGCCGTCGTCGTAGGTCAAGGCAAGCTGCCGCGAGCCCGGGCCCGCGCCCAGGTACGTCCGGCCATAGAGCTGCGAGCGCGGCGCGTAGCAGGCATAGCCCGCGTAGCCGAGGGCAGCGGCGCCGATGAACAGCCCGAGCATGACGGCAATTCTAACTGGCTCTTGGCTTTTGGGTCTTAGCTTCTGGCCCCCCGTGTCTTCCTCCGCGTCCTCTGTGGTTTTCATTCCCGTTTCCACAACTCGCAATTGCACCCGGCGCTCGCCCGCGTTATGCTCGCGGTACTCGGTCATGGCCAACTTTTTCGAGCTCCCCCGTTACATCGCCATCGAGGGCCCCATTCGGGTGGGCAAGACGACGCTGGCCAACATCATCGCCGAACGCCTGCACGCGCAGCGCGTGATCGAGCCCGAGGACAACGCCTTCCTGCGCGCCTTCTACGAGGGCGAACGCGGCGCCGCCTTCCAGACCCAGTTCTCGTTCCTGGTCGAGCGCTACGAGCAACTGCGCGCGCTTGAAGCCGGGCCCAACTCCAACAAGACCATCATCGCCGACTACATCTTCGAAAAGGACAAGATCTTCGCCTGCATCAACCTGAGCGACACCGAGCTGGCCGTCTACAACCGTTACTTCGACATCTTCCGCGAGCAGGTCCCCACGCCCGACCTGGTCATTTATCTGCAGGCCACGCCCGAGGTGCTGAAAAAGCGTCTGCGCAAGAAGAAGGCCGCGAGCGAAGCCGCCATCCACGAGGACTACATTGGCGAGGTAGTGAAGGCCTACGAGCACTTCTTCTTCCACTACAGCGCGTCCGACCTGCTGGTGATCAACACCTCGGATATCGACTTCGTCGAGCGCCACGAAGACCTGCAGCAACTTCTGCGGCGGCTGACCGAGCCCATCAAGGGGACGCAGTACTTCCTGCCGCTGGGCGCGGAGTCGGCAAGCGCGTGAGAACAAGGAAGCAGGCGGCAGGAAGCAGCAGAAAGCGCTTGATTTTCCTGCCTCCTGCGTCCTGCCTCCCGCTTCCTTTTTCCTTGCTTCCCGCCCCCTCCGCGAGGCATCCTATAAGCCGTAACAGGCTGTATCCGCCGATGGGCGGAGCGGCACTGGAGGCACCGTGAGCGTTACCTCGATCAATTCTTGCCCCAGAATCACCACCACTACACTTTTTGAAAAAAAGCAACGGCGCGAGCCGATCACGTCTCTCACTGCCTACGACTACCCCAGCGCGCGCCTGGTGGACGAAGCTGGCATCGACGTGATCCTGGTCGGCGACTCCCTCGCCATGGTCATGCTCGGCTACGACAGCACCATGCCGGTCACCATGGACGAGATGCTGCACCACGTGCGCGCCGCGCGCCGGGGCGTGAAGCACGGCATGCTGGTCGCCGACATGCCCTACGGCTCCTACCAGGTCAGCAACGAGGAAGGCCTGCGCAATGCCGCACGTTTCGTCAAGGAAGGCGGCGTCGAGGCGGTCAAGCTGGAAGGCGGCGAGAAGCGCGTGGAGTTCATCCATCGCCTGCTCGACGCCGAGATTCCCGTCTTCGGACACATCGGCCTGACCCCGCAATCGGTGCACACCATGGGCGGATACAAGGTGCAGGGCAAAACGCTCAGTGCCATTGAGCAGCTCATGCGTGATGCGGTGGCCATCGACCGCGCCGGCGTTTGCGGCATGTACCTGGAGGGCATTCCGCGCGAGGTCGCGGCCATGATTACCGCCGAAGTGAAGGCGCCGACCATCGGCATCGGCGCCGGCCCCGAGTGCGACGGTCAGGTGCTGGTGCTGCACGACATTCTTAATCTGACGTTCGCTCCGCCGGCCAAGTTCGTACGCCGCTACGGCGACGCCGCGGCTCTGATCTCGAACGCGGTGAAGGCGTTCAAGCACGATGTCGAGAGCGGCGCGTATCCGGCGGACGAGGAGTCGTACCACCTGCCCAAGGAAGCGCGCGCGACCATCGAGACCGTGGTGGAACGCAAACGCGCGGTCGCGGGCCGATGAGACAGGGGGCAGGAAGCAGGAAGCAGGAAGCAGGAAGCAGGAAAATCTAAAATCTCACAGCGCTTTTCCTGCCTCCTGCTAGCTGCATCCTGCTTCCTGGTTCACTCATTCCACATGGCCCGCGCCACGCGCCACTCTCCATCCTCTTCGCGCTTGAGGATGCGCACCGCGTGGACGGCGCCGCCAATCTCGCTGCCCGTCGGCGGCTTCATTCGAAAACTGACCGTGCCCCACTGGTAGGCGTACTCGCCCACCACCATCACTTCGTTCCACTCTTCGTTGTAGGCCAGCATGTCGAAATTCGCATGCTGCTCCTTTTTCTCTTCAAAGAATCGCCGCAGCGCGGCCTTGCCGACAATCGGCTCATGCCGCGGCGGGAGCAGCACCGCGTCATCGGTCCAGAGATCGAGCAGCGCGTTCACGTCGAAGGCCATGCTGGCCGCGATGTCGCGTTTCTGCAGTGCCTGGATGCCTTCGCGGTCCTGCGCCTGCGCCGCTTGCGATGGCTTGGGCGCGGGGCGCTTCTGCGACCCGAGCGGCGCCGGGCCAGCCAGAAAGAAGATCAGGATCGCCGCCGGGAGAAAAGAACGCGAGAAGCGCATGGCCGGACCTCCGCCGCCATTGTACCCGCCGCCGGCTCGCCCCAACCCGCGCCAAAAATGCTACATTCGTAGGCAATGTCCGCACCTGAATCCCGCATTGTGAGGGCCTGCCAGGGACTGCCGGTGGACCGCACGCCCATGTGGTTCATGCGCCAGGCCGGGCGCTACATGGCCGAATACCGCGCGGTGCGGCAGCATCACTCGCTGGTCGAGATCTGCAAGAAGCCGGCGCTGGCGGCCGAGGTCACCATCACCGCCGCCGAACGCCTGCGCGTGGACGCCGCCATCATCTTCGCCGACCTGCTGCTGCCGCTCGAGGTCATGGGCTTGCCTTTCCACTTCGCCGCCGGCGAGGGGCCGGTGATCGAGAAGCCGCTGCGCGACGCCGCCGACGTGAACGCCCTGCGCACCGACCGCGCCGGCCAGTTGGGATACGTGGCCGAAGCCATCCGCCACGTGGTGAAGCATTTCGGCGACAAACTGCCGGTGATTGGCTTCTGCGGCGCCCCCTTCACGCTGGCCAGCTACATGATCGAGGGCGGCAGCTCGCGCAGCTACATCAATACCAAGCGCCTGATGTATCGCCAGCCGATGGTCTGGGACGAGCTGATGTCGAAGCTGGTGGCTGTGCTGGCCGAGTACAGCGTGGAGCAGGTGCGCGCTGGCGCCGACGTGATGCAGGTGTTCGATAGCTGGGTGGGCTGCCTGAGCGTGGAGGACTATCGCAGCTTCGTGCTGCCGCACGTCACGCAGCTCGTCGAGCGGCTGCGGCAGACGGGCGTGCCGGTGATTTATTTCGGCACCGAGACCGCCACGCTGCTGCCGCACATGAAAGAGACGGGCGCGGACGTGATCGGCGTGGACTGGCGCATCCCGCTGGACGATGCCTGGAGGAGCCTCGGCTTCGCCGGCGCGGTGCAGGGGAATCTCGATCCCGCGCTGCTCTTCGCCGACCACAAGATCCTGCGCGAGCGCACCTACGACGTACTGCATCGAGCCGGCGGCCGCCCCGGACACATCTTTAATCTCGGCCACGGCATCCTGCCCGGCACGCCGGTGGAGAACGTGCTGGCCCTGGTGGATTTCGTCAAGGAATACGCGGGCCGGACGGCTGTAACATCGAGGACTTCGTGAGCCCGCAAAGCAAGTCCGCCGTCCTGCTGCTGGCCCACGGCAGCCCCGACCGGGTAGACGAAATTCCCGAATTCCTGCGCTACGTGACCGGCGGGCGTCCGTTGCCGGAAGCGGTGGTGAAAGAAGTCCAGCACCGCTACGGACTCATTGGCTCGTCGCCACTCACGCGCATCACGCTCAAGCAGGGCGAGCTGCTGGCGCGTGAACTGAAGCTGCCGGTATACGTGGGCATGCGCAACTGGCGTCCGCTGGTCGGCGACGTGGTCGCCGAGATGCAGCGGGCAGGTATCACGCGCGTAATCGCCATTTGTCTCGCGCCGCAGAATTCGCGCACCAGCGTCGGACTGTACCGCGAGGCGCTGCTCGGTGATTCCGGCTCTGCGCCGTTCGAAGTCGATTTCGTGGATAACTGGCATGACCATCCGCTGCTGATCAAAGCCTTCGCCGAGAAGCTCGCAGCCGGATGGAAGCGTGCCTGCGACGAGGCGGCAGCGCGCGTGCCCATCATCTTCACCGCGCACAGCGTGCCCCAGCACACCATCACCGAGGGCGATCCGTATGAGGCCCAGGCCAAGGAGACGGCGTCGCTGGTGGCGATGGAAGCGCCGCAGCTCATTGTCGATGACTGGCAATTCGCCTTCCAGAGCCAGGGCATGTCGGGCGGCGCGTGGCTCGGGCCGACGGTCGAGGACACGATCCGCGGACTCAAAGCCAAAGGCCATCGCGCCGTGTTTCTGCAGCCTATCGGCTTCCTGTGCGATCACGTGGAAGTGCTCTACGACATCGACATCGCCTTCCGCCAATTCGCCGAACGGGAAGGCATGCGGCTGTGGCGCGCCGAGTCGCTGAACGAGTCGCCCACGCTGATCGCGGCGCTGGCCGACGTGGCGCGTTCGCGGCTGCAGCCGGCGGGTGAGAAGAAACAGCAGATTGTTCGGATAGCGAGTCGCCAGTAGCCGGTCGCCAGTTAATGAGCGCCACGGATTCACACGGATGAACACGGATTAGAAGAGAGAATCCGTGATGATCTGTGCAAATCCGTGGCGTCTCCGAGTACCCAGGCTGGCTACCGGCGACTGGCTACCGGCGACTTCTCATGCTAAGAATCGCCATCATCGGCGGAGGCATCAGCGGGCTGAGCGCCGCGTTTCACCTGGAGCGCGCCCGGCGCGGCGGCGCTGACGTCCGCTACACGCTGTTCGAATCGAACGACCGGCTGGGCGGGGTGATGCGCACCGAGCGCGTCGAGGGCTGCCTGATCGAGGCAGGGCCTGATTCCTTCCTATCCGAAAAGCAATCCGCCGCCGACCTCTGCCGCGAGCTCGGCGTCGAGGACCAACTGGTGGGCTCGAACGACGCCCACCGCCGCACCTACATTCTCGTCAAAGGCAGCTTGGTTGAGATGCCCGACGGGCTGCAGTTCATGGTTCCAACCAAGCTTTGGCCCACGGTCATGACACCGCTGTTCTCGTGGGGGACCAAGCTGCGGATGGCGCGCGAGTTCTTTGCCCGGCCGCACACGGCGAACGGCGACGAGTCGGCGGCGGCGTTCGTCGAGCGGCATTTCGGGCCGGAGGTGGTGGACCGCCTCGCCGACCCGCTGCTGGCGGGCGTGTACGGCGGCTCGGCAGAGCGGCTGAGCGTGCGCGCGGTGCTGCCGCGCTTCCTCGACATGGAAGCGAAGTACGGCAGCCTGAGCCGCGCCATGCTGGCGGCGATGAAGAAGCGTCCGGCCAACGGCGCGCGGCCGATCTTCACCTCGATGAAGGACGGCATGCAGCAACTGGTGGACGCGGTCGCCGCGCAACTCGATCCCGACGCGATTCGCACCGGCATGCGCGTTAAGGCACTCGGTCGCGAAGGGAGTGATTGGGTGGTTCTGCGGCAGGACTCGACGGCCGCCAGATTCGACCGCGTGATCGTGGCTACGCCCGGCTACATCGCCGCCGGTCTGCTGCGCAGTGTCGATCTGCGACTGGCCACCGTGCTCGGTGAGACCGCCTATAGTTCGTCCGTCACCGTGGCCCTGGGATATGCCACCGCCGGGTTCGATGGCCGCGGCGGCAAGCGCGAGGACGGCTTCGGCTTTCTCGTCCCGCGCAGCGAGGGCAAGCGCCTGCTCGCCTGCACCTTCGTTCACAACAAGTTTCCGCACCGCGCGCCCGACGACCGCCTGCTATTGCGGGTCTTCCTGGGCGGGTCGCACGATCCGGCTGTGCTCGAGATCCCTGATGAGGAGATTCTGCGTATGGTTTGCGTGGAACTACGGCAGATCCTGGGCCTAACGGCGGAACCGCGTTTCAGCCGCATCTATCGCTGGGAGCGCTCGATGGCGCAGTACGAAGTGGGACATCTGGAGCGCGTCGCCGAGATCGAGCGTCTGCGCGCCGCACTGCCCGGACTGGCGCTGGCCGGCAACGCCTATCGCGGGATCGGCGTCCCCGACTGCATCAAGTCAGGCCTGGACGCCGCGGCCGAGGCCCTGCGGCGTTGAGAGCTGCTAGCGATGAGGGTCTTAGTCGCAAGGTGATCTCATTTCACAAGTAGTACCCAAGGCCAGAAAAGATCGTCTTTGGCGATAGGTCCCGCACGCTGTCAACTTCGAGCCAGTGGTTCTCGTAGGCATTCCCTTCCAAAATGACATCGAGTTGCCCATCGCCGTCGACATCTGCTAGGTCAACCGGCGACCATGTCGTAACGGCAGGCACATCCGCATCGGTCTTTTGGAATGCCACCTTCCGCAGCACGCGCACATGAGAGCTCCGGTCGATAACCAGAATGACTTGGCAAAGCGTTAGACTCGGTCCTGCCGCACGATAGTGATACCCCTCGGCGAGATGCCAGCCAGCGGAAGTGGCTTCCCAGACAGTGAAATACGTCTGGTTCTCGTCTCTGGCGGGCAAGCCTAGCCGTCGCAACTCGCGGATAATTATGCTTCGCAGCGCTGGAGACGGCTGTCCGTGCTGCTGGCATTGCGTCGCTTGTTTGCTTTCACTCCATTCGCAATCGAAGTCTGCGCGGACACTGACGCCGGCTCCTGGCCTCTTCGGCCGCAATATCAGACACCCGTCATCGGGACCGTTTCCGTACGGCGATTCGCCGCAATAATGCGCCTTCACAAACGATTTGATTTTTTGGCAGCGAGGATTGGTACAGGCGGGACGATGCGGGTCCTCTCCGCTTTCTGCCGTCACCTCCACGCCAATAATGAGTAACGAAATCAACGATGCGATAAGGACGGTTCCGGTGGTCAATGGACGATTCGGGCGGTACATGCGAGTTCCTCTATCCTGATTCATACACCACCTGCTGCAAGCAGGGGAAGCAGGTTCTAGTCCCTCCGATACCCTTGATTACCTTTGTGTCGGCAACAAAGCCGGCCACCCCGTGTTAACACAAGTATGTGGGAACGCTTTATGACTAAGACCTGGCGGCTGATCCTGCTGATGGCAGGGACGTTCGTCTTTGCGGTCCTGGCGCTGGTTCTGGCCAATTCCCAGGACCACCCCGGCATGGCCGGCATGGACCACTCCAAGATGAGCATGCCGGAAAACTCCGCTGACTCGCAGGAGATGGACCACACCATGCCTTCCATGTCCATGAAGCACATGGACATGGGCCCGCACATGAAGATGACCGAGCCGCGGGCGGCGAAGCCCGGCGACCAGGAGCGCGCCGACAAGATCGTGGCCGAGCTGCGGTCGTCGCTCGCCAAGTACCAGAACTACCGCGCCGCGCTCGACGACGGTTACAAGATCCACCTGCCCAACGTGAAGATGCCGATGAAGCACTTCACCAACTGGCACTATGCCGTCGAGGCCCAGTTCCGCTTCAATCCCGAGCACCCGACCTCGCTGCTCTACGAGCAGCACGGCGACACCTATAAGCTGATCGGCGCCATGTACACCGCGCCCAGGCGCTACGGCGAAGACGACCTCGACAAGCGCGTCCCGCTGAGCGTGGCGCAGTGGCACGAACACGTCAACCTGTGCAGGCCTCCCAAGGGCCAGGAGCGGGAGATGCTCTCACCGCATGCGCAATTCGGTCTGGCCGGCTCGATCGCGACCAAGGAAGAGTGCGAGGCCGCGGGCGGGACGTTCTATCCCATCATCTACAACTGGATGGTCCACGTTTACCCCTTCGAGAAAAACCCGCCGGACGTCTGGTCGATGGAGCGCCAGATGCCAGGACACCAGCACGGGGATTGATCGCCTTGTAGCTGTGCCGTCCCTGAGCCTGATGGCTCACAAGAACGCCTCGTGCGAGATCACGTGTCAGGGCATGACTTCAGTCGTGCCGCTAGCCCTCAAGAATTGTCATCCCGAGCGAAGCGCGAGGCAAGCTTGCGAGCCGAGCGCGAGTCGAGGGATCTTGGGGTTGTGTTTTGATGGCATGCCTTCTGCAGCTTCCTAAAGATCACGTTAGGCCGACAGAACCAGGATTCCTCGCCTCGTCCTCACTCGCAAGGCTCGCTCGGGCGGGCTCGGAATGACAATACAACGTTGCTATCGGCACGACTGAAGTCATGCCCTGACA
>Ga0310038_10001412_pt1 | contig 18309 bp, 15 predicted proteins | sample Sb_taG_6_FD_200461 | JGI IMG/M metagenome (GOLD analysis project Ga0310038, IMG submission 200461) | Peat soil microbial communities from Weissenstadt, Germany - Sb_50d_4_PS metaG (v2) (version 2) | ecosystem: Environmental > Terrestrial > Soil > Wetlands > Peat | place: Germany: Weissenstadt... | reverse complement strand
CGGCCGTCCGCCTGGCCGGCGCCGGCGGGTGCTGTTGTCCGGGGGGAGGCCGGCGGGCGGGAGCGCCAGGACTGCTGCCGGTCCGGGGATGGCGGTGCGGCCGGGGGCGACCGGGCATTCCTCGACCACCCAGCGGCGGAACCCGGCCAGCGTGCTCGCCGGGGCCAGCGCCAGGCGCAGCAGCCACAGCACCACCGCGCCGGCGACCGCGAGCGGCGTGGCGTCATCGCCCGCGAGCACCTGCCCGTCGTAGCGCATCCGGGCCAGCGCCCAGGCCCGGACGACACCGATCAGGGTGTCGCTGGCCAGGGCATAGATGGTCGCGGGCATCACCCAGATCGCCAGGTCCCGCCAGCCGTGACCGGCGGCCATCGCGTTCATCGTGACCGAGACCGCGACGCAGGCCACATTCAGGGTCCGGGGCCGCAGCGCCCGCCTGCCATGCAGCGCCAGCGCGATGCCGAGCGCCGCGAAGATCAGCGCCCCGGCGTCCGGGATCCCTGCTTCCAGCGCGGCGATCACCGCATCGCGGCGGGCGGCGCGGACCATGACGTACTGGGCGTCCCAGCTGACCACCGCAGCGGCAGCGGCGAGGACGGCCAGGGCGGTCATCGCGTTGCGGAGCCACGCCCGGCCCGCGTCGCCGTGGTGCGGCCTGCGGTGCTGCCCCCCGTTCAGGCTGCTCACGCTGCTGGCGCTGCGCGGGTCGCCGCCGACCGGATAGAGGGGGTTGGGGTGGCTGGTGGTCCTGCCGCCGTCTGTCACGTGGGTGCCTCCTCGCCGCCTGGGCGTCTTGTCAAGACCTACGCCATCTTATATAAACTAGATGACTTATGCGTGTCAACTTGGATAGTGCGTCGGGCGGCGGGTCGTGTTCTGGCAAACTGGTGTAGCTCAGGCAGCGGAGGGAGACGGCATGGCACCGAGGAGCCGGGCCGGCGCGGACGGCCGGGTGCCCGAGCGCCGGGACGTGTACGAGCGGCTGGCCGATGAGCTGCGCCGGGACATCGTCTCGGGCCGGTACCAGCCGGGGGACCGGCTGCCCAGCACGCTGGACCTGATGGCCAGGACCGGCGTGGCGAACCTGACCGTCCGCGGCGCGTACCGGGTGCTGGTCGAGGAAGGCCTGGTCGAGCCGGTCGCCAAGAAGGGCTTCTACGTCCGTCGGCCGAACGTCATGGCCTGGCGGATGAACGCCGCCAGGACCGGGCGCCGTGGCGGCGCGATGCCGGTCGACGTGTGGGCCGCGGACGCGGAAGCCTCGGGGATGGCGCACCGCGAGGAGATCAGCGTGGGGATCGAGGACTCATCGGCCCTGGTCGTTGGCCGGCCGGTGGGGGAGCGGCTGGGCCTGGAGGCCGGGTCGCGGGTCCTGGTCCGCCGGGCGGTACGCCTGCTCGGCCCCGCCGAGGGCGACCGGCCGGAGACGCCGGAATCCCTGGCTGACGCTTACTTCCCGTACGACCTGGTCCGCGACACCCCCCTGGCATCCCCAGGCCCGGCCAGCGCCGAGGACGCCCTGGCCGGGATCGGCTGCCCGCTGCGCGGCCACGATGACGAGCTGCGGCCACGGCTGGCCACCACCGCTGAACGGCAGATCCTCGGGCTCCCGCAGGTATCGGTCGTGCTTGAGCTCGCCCGCACCGCCTTCACCGCCGACCGGCGCCCGGTCCTGGTGTCCCATCAGGTCCTGCGCGGCGACGGCGCGATCTACCGCTACCAGATCAGCTAGCCGACCGTTCGCCCACTGCGGTTCCGCACCAGGGGCGCCAGGGCAGCCCCGAAGCTGACAAGAGCCGTCGCTTACCTCTTCTGCGAATAGCGTGCGTTCGCCGAGCGCATGGTCATGCCGTGATGCGCATGATTACTCGCAACATTGGGCCACACCCGTCGATCGCGGCGGTGCGTCACTCAGCATCGTCGCCGCTGATCAAAGGACGCCTAACGCCGAGTATGGCGCAAGTCGTGTACAGCGCGCCGCGCTGCCTGACCCCAACATAATGACCATTCTGAGCAATCAACCGTTCCCACACTTCCCGCCAGCCGAGAGCGATCTGATCGGCATGCGGTGTCCGGCACGTTCTAATTCTGCATGCTCGCTCTTCGGTGGCGTGACCCGTTGCTGGCAGGATGCGACCAACGCCATCTGCTGCAGTACCCGCTCCTGGGCAGCTGGGAGCCTGTCGTCGCCAGGACCTGCACGACGAGGCTCGTTCGGCCCGCGTAGGAGCCATCGCAGGCATACTGCTCCTTCATGGTGGGGAAAGCTAATCTTTGAGAAGACTGTCCACCAAGGTCGGCAGCAGTTCGTCATCGGTGATCACCACCTCTCCGATCTGCCATGAGCGGAAGTTGAGCGGCATATCAGTTACTAGTACTGGAAGAATGACCCTCATATCGCGGCCGAGGTCCGTCCCTCCAAACCACTTAGCCTTGCGCGACAGCTTATCAATGTAGCCAGAGATGTCATCTTCTCCAAGGCTCTCCGCGATCGTACGGAATCGCGACTCGCTATCCGGCAGCTTGAGGCATTTGCACTCCACGACGATAGCTCGGCCATCATCCGTCGTAGCCAGGACGTCTATTTCACCTGGAGGAGGACCTGCTGAACTCCGGCCCAGGTCAATGCCTTCCTCCTGGATTGCCCAACGTCCTGTCTCCGAGACACGACCTGCCTTAAATCCCCGTGACCGTAGTTGCTCCGCTATGGACAATTCGAAAGGTCCGCTGAACAGCAGTCGGTACACGGACTCCCTCGGCCCAAGCCGCCTATCAGTATGAAGGTTATAGGCGGCCTCCTCGAAAAACATTGTAAGCGAGTCAAGGACATTCACTGCTGACGTCACGAAAACTTCACGCATTCGGTCTATGCGCATAGCCGGGCGTTGGACGAAGCCGTGGCGCATCGCGTACAAGTCGAGCCCTTCCCGCCATCTCGTCTGCCAGAAGAGCTTCACGATTTCCTTCTGCACTGCATTGGTCGCGTCGTCCCCAAATAGACTCTGAACCTCAGTCTGGTGAATGACCGCTATACCTTCGAGAATCTTTTCCGATGCTACGGCACCGCGCACTTCTACGGCAAGCAGAGCCAGCGTGATACGTGCCCACAGGCCCGCCCAGAACATCTGATCAGTGACTCGGCAGAGCACCTCGAAAAGAGCTTCCGGGCGACCACTGACGCCTTCCGTTGAACCGGAGAGTCGTAGCAGCGCGAGTCTTGCCAGCGAGCCATCTGGATCGAAAACAGCCTCACTTAGGAGCGCTGAGAATCGCTGGATCTTCCCTCTGCGGTGGAACGCCCTCCACGCACGAATACGCACTCTCGCGAATGCCTCGTTCCAGCTAAGGCCATTATGGTCCAGCGTAAGCCGGCCTTCGCCCATCGTCAGGTATAGATAAACCTTCGCGATGAGTGCCTGATCTAGCGCGCCCGCAGCCACGACCAGGTCGGTAAGTGCTTGCTCGCTTCGGGCACCTACGGAGCGACTGGCCATCATCTCTGTCCACAGCGATCCTGCTGCGAGCTTGAGTGCCCCACCGACCCACTGCAGATCGCCGGCCTCGTCGGTTCGATAGAACTCACCGACAGCCTCATGTATTGCCGGAATGAATTGATACGCTGAAGAACCGCGAGCCAGCCGGACAAGATGAGCATGCAGATTTCTTATTGTGCGCTCAAACTGACGAGGCTCATTGATTGTCAGACCCGATACGCCGTGCAGTGCGATATGGCATAGCTCTCGGAGCGGATCATTATTTAGGTTGCTCGCGAGAAGACCTGTGGATAGTTCAGCGCTTTGACGGTAGAGTCTTGAATCATTGAAATGAGCATTTTGTCTGTCGAAACTCGTCATGCACGCGTCTCCAGGATTTCTGCAGCAAGGCTGACTTACTCGCGCAATCCCTGCCCAGCCTCTGGCAGATTGCGCACATGCGGCCATGCTAGGCGATGTGCCCGCTAAGGGCCGGTGCTGGCCCGGCTTCTCGGGCTCATGTCTTACCACCTTGGTGGAGTGCCATCCGGAGATCCTCTGGCCGGCTGATCAGATCTAGCAGGTATAGATAACCCAGCAGAGCAAGGTCGTGAGGTATGTTCCCGTTGTGGTGGGTTAGAAGAGCGTTGGTTCGAACGACCTGGTTCACCCTGTTACTGCCGTGACCGTGCGTGCTGTCGCGCAATATCTTGATGTACTGAGCGGCGGCCTCGGCGGGCGTCAGCCTTCGCGGGCCCGTGCGAGGGTCATTCCATTCGATGTCGAGCGTTCCAGTTTGACGTTTGATAAAGAACCCCTCCTGCACCTCTTCGAGTGCGGTGATGGCACGCTTGGCTCCGGGCAGGAGGACTTCGCCCGCATTGGCGGATATATCCTCAGTCAGCGTGCTGAATGTTTTCTGGGCCAGTTGCAATGAGCAAAGCGCTGGAAGGTCACGTCCGGTCAGTCGCTCTAGGGTATCGAGTACAGTGAAAAGCAGCGTTCGTCGGGCATTAGCGTCTCGATAGGAGGTCTGGATTGAGGCCACTCGGCGAAACAGCTGCTCGACAGTCATCAGGGCGTGCAGATGCTTTGCCGGAACATAGGATCCGTCGCCGTCGGTGAAGACCGCCGGGTCGCCCAATATTGCAAACAGGTCATTCAGTCCGTCTGCCCACCAGTCGAGCGACGCTGTCGACGCGTTTGCGCTTAGAGCCGGGATCTTGGAGCTCTCGTAGGCGTCTTGGTTCGGCAGGACGTGCAGAAGCTCGGCAGCTGTGCCATGAGTGCCCGCGATCGGCTGACCAAGGGTATAGGCGATTGTGCCTATCATGCGGACGGCGTGGAAGGACCAGACTGCAGGACTGAGCGCACCCAGCAGCGGCGCGATGTACGCGTCAAGAGTATAGATCCCATCGTACAGGCCCTGAGATGAAGCGAATGCATTTTCGCCAGCGGCTGCGGCAACCTTGATCTGGCTCAGGTCGCCTAGCCCAAGCTTGTCGTCTGACAAAACTCGTAGCCATACGGATGCCACTTTGAGGCGATGGATCAAGGCGGGTGCACGCTGAAAGATGTGCACCCCGGCGTTCGCAAAGACTTTCTCACCTGGGTCACCGACCAGGCCTACGTCTACGAGATTTTCATAGACTCCTCTGACCGCGTCGGGCAACTCGACTGACCGAACTGCCATAATCTGAAGCTGAGAATGGGCAATTGCATCAGCCGGGTTGCCGGTTTCCGCGGCCCGTTTGCCGAGCCGGTTGATCTCGTCAGCGATCGAATCGGATGAAACAACCGCCGGCGTGTCAGTTGCCGCCAGTCGTCGAAGGACGTCGAAACGAGGCCGCTGCACCCCGGGACCAGCTAGGTGGCTAACGGTGACTAGCGATGGGCGGGATCGACGCCAGCCCTCGTCGGTCCGCACACGCCAGCTTCCGGCATCAGGATCCAGCAACTGACCGCGCAACCTCGCCTCGGAGAAGAACGCGGATGGATCACCACCCCACAGCCACCGCGGGATGTACATCACGGCGGCCGTGGGCACGGTGGCAGCCTTGGCCATCTAGCCACGATAGCTACGGCAGCCAGCGCGGAGCACCTAAGTTTCGCTCGGGCGTGCCGGCGATCAACCGGCTGCCGCACTCCCTAGTGCTTGATCGAGTCAACGGACGCCGCAAGGCAATCGGCGCAAGATCTGTTCGGCCCGATGCTGGCGGCGTCCCCGGAGACGGAGACCGGCGAGCAGATTGCGTGATCTGTGTTCAGTCGCGACCGAGATTCAAGATCGAAACCTGCGCCACATCGAGCCTGCGGCGCGCCATTGCGGTGGCGTGGGCAGGAGCACAGGGCCGCATCCCCGCTACTCCGATCTCAGGGTGGTCCGGGATCACCAGCCCCTGATGACTAGCTTGTGCTCGCTCGTGGCTGTTGCCAGCGCACGGTTGCCCGGCCGGGTTCCGGTACTGTGTATGCACTCTGGTCCGCCTGGCGGTGCGCCGCGTCGCGCCCGTTTCCGTCGTCTGGGAAAGCGAGCGTCATGGCAAGGAATGTGTCGGTGGTGATCACCGATGATCTCGACGGTTCGGCGGGGGCGCAGACCGTGGCCTTCAGCCTGGATGGCGTGAGTTACGAGATCGACCTCGCGCAGGCGAACCGTGCCCCGCTGGCCGGAGCGCTGGCTCCGTTCACCGCGGCGGGCCGGAAGGTCACCCGCGGCGGCGGCCGCCGCGGGTCCGGCCCGGCAGGCGGGCCGCGGGTGGACCGCGCCGCGGTGCGGGCCTGGGCACGGCAGGCAGGCCTGGAGGTATCGCCGGATCAGCGCGGAGGTCATGAAACAGTACGAGGCCGCGCATTAGATCACTGCGCATCCGGCCGCGGTTCCCCTGACTCCGCGCACGCCGGGCTGCTGACCGCCCGCTCGCCGAAATGGCGCTCCCGCCAGGCTGGCCAACGCCCGTTGCAGACAGTCCGCTCTTGGGCCGCGATCACGGACAGCGATCATTTTTCCAAGACCGGTCGCGCGTACCGCCGATTATTTGTGCTATATATTATTGAGTTCGCGGAGACGGAGAGCGCACATAATATCCATTCTAGCGTGGACGAGATCGACTATTACTGCCCGAGCTATGCTGGCTGATCCACAAAAGTAACTGGATCAAGAGTCTGCTGCTTTTCTTTGATGAGATTGCCGTCATGCTACCTAACTACATGCGCGATCGCGAGATGGCTGCGGATCCACGCCGGACTGTGGGCACGCTCATGCCGCCGACCGGGCACTTGCGGTGCTTCTTCCTGGCTGAGCGGCGGTAACTCCACGTTAGCTTACGCTCCGGGCGGTAGTGGCGAGGCCCGCGGCCTTCGCCGATGAGACTGTCACTGCGCTGTAGCCGTTGCCCGACGTCGCCTGCGGAGAACTGCGACGACGATGGCTACGATGACCACCACCGCGGCGATCGAGATGTACCACAGGGGGCTGAGGCTGGATGCTGGGCTCGCGGGTGCGGCCTGGGTGACCTTGCCGAGGCGGTAATTGTTAGCCGTCACCGCGACGAGGACGTAACCGGAGTGATGAGCGCCGTTCAGCTGATATCTCCAGGCGCAGCGGTAACCGCCTTGCTGCGGGCGGCACACCACGCTCTTCTGCGTCGCCGCGCCCCATCCGGCCGGGTACTTCTGGCTGAGCGCCGCCGCCGCCCCGACCTGGGCGACCGCGTAGCCGAAGCGCTGGCGCAGGAACGGCAGCTTCTCCATCGAGGCCAGCTGCGACTCGGGCACCGGCTGGAACAGGCTCGGCGCGGCCGCCGGGCTGGCCGGCCCGGTCAGGCTGTCCAGCACGGTCCCGCTTTGCGGGACCGCGCCTTGCGTGAAGTCCAGGTTCTGCGGAATTGGCTTGCCGGTGAGCACGTCGTAGCCGAGCTGGGAACAGTTGTCTACCAGCCCTTCGGCCAGCCGGACGAAGAAGTTCCCGTTGGACTCGTCGAACTGGATGGCACCGCCCATTAGATCGAACAGCTTGTACAGCTCGACCGCATCCAGGCTGAGGAACTCGGCCACGCAGCCGCCGGTGACCGGCGACGTCAGCCAGCCGGGCGGCGTGGGCGCCCAGGTCTGCGGTACCGGCAGGCCGGCCCCGGGCTGCAGGCAGCTGCCGCCGGGCCCGGTGACGCAGACAAACGTCGGCGACGGCTGGGTCGGCAGCGTCGTCGGCACCCCCGGACCCGCCGTCGACGGCTGCGGCGCAGGTGATGTCGACGGCTGCGGCGCAGGTGATGTCGACGGCTGCGTGCCGACTGTGGTCGCGTAGACCGGGCCGACCCATGCGGACTGCGTGTTGCCATAGCCGGTCGGGTCGCCCGGCGTGCCATAGATCTTCGACGCGACGTAGAACCAGTACTTCGTGTTCGGTGCCAGCCCGTTCCAGGTGTAGGAGCTGACCGTGGCCCCTTGTAGGTCCACCGACTCTTCGCCGTCGAGGCTGATCACGACCCCGGACTGGTTGCTGGCGTTGTTTGTCCAGGTCAGCTGGACGGACGTCGTGCCGACAGCCTGCGCGGTCAGGTTCGACGGCGCGGCCGGGACGGCTGTATTGCTGCCGATCGCCGCGTGCGACGACAAGGCGGCATGGGCCGGATAGCTGGTGGCCGCGAGGGCGGAAATGAGCAACGCCGCGATGTACAGGCCCATGAGCACGGGCCTGTACATGTTTTTCTTCATTGCTCGCCTATTTCTGTTACGGCAGCCGCAGTCCGGACTTTCGGCCGACGATTCTAATCATACAAGCGCCAACAGTGTCAAGGGCTTGCTGTGTAATGAGATGTCGTTCGGATGCGCCCAGCCAAGACCATGAGCGCCGACACCCGGCTCAAGAGAACAGCCGAATGACTGCTGCAGATTAACTATTCGGGATGGTGTTCGTGATCATGTTGCGCGACTCCCGGCCGCGCAGATCGGCGGCTCGGCGCGCGGTTATCAATAACTCCCCGCACCCGTTGACGACTCGACCGCGGCCGAGCCGGCAGCAGTCATCCCGTATGTTTATGCATTGCCAGCGTTCGGCGTGGTCGCCCGCTTCTGCCGCTCCGGGCGCGTCGCCAATCGGCTTTTGGTGGCCGTCCACCCGGCACCGCGAGCGCCCTCTGTTGGGCTGGCGGCCGGGCCAGGCATCATGAGGCAGCGCGAAGCCTGGCGTGCAAACCGGACTCAGGTCGGACATGATTCGCCAGGCCGGTTCCAGACACCGTCGGCAGGAGATGCCGACGTGGGCAAGTAACTACCCGGGGCCAACGCCGACTGGAACTGCTTATCGACGAAAGGGCCTCCGCTCGTCTCGGGGTTGCATACTCGCGAAGGCCTGGAACCATGCCGATGGCCGGTAGTCGCCCATGGCAAAGGCCATGTTGAGTTCGTCGTCGGGGTCCTCGATCCCGTCGAGGCCCGGCTCGAAGAGCTGGAGGATGTCGGTGTCCTGCAGCAGGACGTCAGGCATGGCATCCCAGTCGAAGTCATCGGGATACTCGGGCAGGGAGGCCAGGGTCGTCTCGTCCAGTCCCGTCCAGTCGTCTGCGACCGCGGGGGGTGCGTCCTGCAGGATCATATGAAGCGCCATCTCTTCCGCCGGGCACGTCGGCAGGGGCAAGCCGCCGTTCTCCAAGTCGGAGGCCAGGTCGTCATATGCCCGCGCGGCCTGGCGCCGCCACCCGGCATCCTGGTCCCATGTCATCCTCGGGTACCGGTCGAACAGGGACCAGCCGCCCTCATGGCGCACCGGGTCGCTGCCGTGCTCCTCGACGTCGTCATAGCCGTGATCGGCGAGCATCTGCGCGAGTGACCACAACACCGCCGCAGTCCGTGGTGCCATCTGAAATCCGGAGCACCTGCCGCATGTGCCGCCGCCGCACCGGCATACAGGAAACAGTTCCGCAAAGTGCGGCACCGGCGAGAGAGCCATGCCGTGATCCTCCACTCCCGGCACATTACACAACCTGCCACGACCGTCACCCCAGGCAGGCTCAATACCATGCCAGACGGATCGCCAAGTCCCTGTCACCACGGTCAATGGATTGTCAAGTGACGAGCGGTACCTGGGCTACGGGCTCGCCGTACAGAATCTATGAACAGTCCCTCGGCTGACGCGGGCAGGGAGCGGAACCAGCTGGGCATGCGATGTGCGGTTGGCCGCCAGCGCGCCGCCGGCGATCGCATCATGACCTGAGCCGGGTATGGCACGGCGCGGATTCCGATGGCGTGCGGCCGAGGGCGGCTGGCTGATGCCGTGGCGGGATGCGTCATGGCTGGGGGCCGGTGCCGCGGGCGAGGGCGTCTGCTCGCCGCAGCGCGTCGGGAAGCCGGTGCGGTCCGGCCATGTCCGCGACTATCGCCGCGGCCTGGCGCAGCGGGATTCCGGCGGCGGTGACGAAGAGCGGCCGGCCTGAGTTTCCTCGTAGTACCGGTACGGCATGGGTGGCGGTGCGGAAGAACGTCTTGGCTACGCCGATGACCGGGACCGCGTACTCGTCGTGGATGTGGGCTCCGAGCCCGGCGCGGCCTGCTGGATCCTGGTCCACGTAGCCGTCGATGACGACGAGGCGCAATGTCCCGGCGGTGGCGAGAACGGCGCGAAGGGGCGGCAGTTCGCGCAGGAAGAACTGGCCGGGACGGTACGGCGCGACCTCGGGCACGCAGGCGGTCCGCTCGGCGAGTACGTGAGCGAAGTCGGCGCCGCCTGCGATGATCATGGCTGCGCGGGCGCCTCCGGATCGCAGGTAGCAGACATCCACGGCCGCATATCCGTCCCGGCCAGCCGCACCGCCGTACCGGGACGACATCAGGCGGCTGCCGTCCTGGGCAGCCGGCGGATGTTCGTCGCGGCCTCGTGTCCCGCTGGCCTGGTGTCCCATGTTCCCCATGCACCGGCATCTTTGCTTTGACGGTGACGTCCGGCCATGCCGGCGGTCCGGGCGAGCGGATGGCCGGCCTGTCCGCTATTGCCGCCCGCATCGGGGAGGCTACCGCTGACGAGTTGCATCCGGCTGGGAGCGGCCCGCCGCCGGTGCCGGCCTGATGGCGACGTCGCTGCTGTTACCAGGTCGGCTGGCAGCGCCAGGTCTTCCGGCTGATTCGATTCTGTGTTTGTATAATGTCGTGGAGCAGCGGCGATTTCCGGACTGGCCGGCTGAGTGCCGGCTGGGCCACCCGTGGCGGCCGGGAACCGTGTGGATCGAGTGGGCTCCGTGCGATTGCCCGCCGGCGGTCGCCGCTCGGGGTGGTCACCTGGAGGTCCGGTGCGGGCACCAGGGGTGCCAGGAGAGGTGGCAGCGCCCGCTGTGCCGGCCCGACCGCACGCCGCTGGGGCATCACCGTCCCGGCCATTGACCGGCGACCGGGCAGCACGCCTCCCCGGCGCCGACCCGTCCAGGCCGTTGACAGCACCGATCGCATCTGATTTAAATAAGACATGTCAGAAGTCCGCGACGCTTGGGTCGGCGTGCAGGGCCGAATGGGTGGATGTCGGCCGGCGCGGATGCCGCGGTGGCCTGAGATCAGCCGGCTGACGGGCCGTGCCGCCTGCCGAGCCTGGCAAGCGGCGGAGTTCACCGGCAGCGGAGTACCTGTGGACAGGCAGCGGAACCGTCCCAAGCCCTGGTCCTGCCAGCCGGCAGGAAGGCCGGCCGCTGGCACTGTTGCCCTGATCAGCGGCGATGGGGAAGGGGCGACATGAACGCGGTCCATGACGTGCGTGCGCGGCTGCGGGCGGCGGAGGGCGTGACGGCGATCCTGGCGGCGGCGCACGACGCGTTTGAGTGGATGCTGCCGGTGCTGGAGGGTCACGAGGATCCGGCCGGGGCGATGTTCGCGGCTTTCGTGACGGCCGGGGCGGCGGCGGCCGATGGCCGTGACGCGCTGGCGTTCGCGCCATCCCTCCCGGCGGCGTCCCGGATCTCAGGGGGCCCGGCGGTTGCCTGCGGGCGGCAGGCAGGACCGGATCGGGGTTCTGACGCGTATGCTGCCGGGGCCGCGGTGGCGGTTGTCTGCGCGCTGCTTGTGTCCCGGCTTGCCGAGGCAGGGTCGCTGGCGGCTGATCGCGGGGATCAGGTCGCCTGCGCGGACGCCGGGCGGTCCGCAGGCAAGGTCCGCCGGCTGCTCACCGGGGACGGGCCGTGACCGGCCCGCCGGTCTTCGGTGACTTCGCCCGGCTGGCTGCCGCCCAGCTCCGGCCAGCCGGCGTGCCCGACCGTGCCGGGTCCGGGACCGTGGGACAGGCGGGCCGCTCCCTGCTCCTGCTGACCGCCGCGCTGGACAGTTTCCTGGCGGATATCACGGCCGGGTTCGCGTGGGTTCCGGCGGGGGACCGGCCGCTGCTGAGCGGGCGGGCGCGAGCCGGTCTCGAGGCGCGGGAGGCGGTGCGGCAGGCCGCCGCCTGTCTGCGCCAGATCGATGACGGACCTGACGCGCCTGCCAGTCCGGAGCCCGAGGGCGCGGCGTCCCGCCGCCTGGCTGCGGCGGCACAAGCGCTGCGGGCCGGGCAGGATCTGCTGCACACCCATGTCGCGCCCGGACCCGACGGCGTCCGCACGGACCTGTCGGAGTGGGCGCCGGTCATCGCCTCCGTGCCGGTCGCGCACGCGCTGCTCGGTGAGATCGCCATGGTGGCCAGGCGCGCCGCCGCGGCGGGAACCGAGACGGGGCTGCGCCAGCGCGTGCGCGGCACGTCAGCCGCGCGGCAGCGGCTGGTCTGGGCCTGCCAGTGGCTGCAGGCCGCGGACTCGGTCATCCGGAAGGAGCTTAAGCGCGATCCGGTCGCCGCGGACAGCCGCCTGCTGCTGTATGCCATCCCGGTGAACGGCCGTCCTGCGCGCCGTGTCCCGGACGGCGCCGAGCCGGTGGCCGGCCTGTGCGACGGGGCGGTCGCCACCGCGCAGCGGCTCCGGCACGCCGCCCGGGTGCTCCCGGCGCAGGCGTCGTGGTCCCCGGCCATGACCATCACCGGGCTGCGCGAGGTCGCCGTCACCAGCACCGTGACCAGCCGCAACTGCGAGGTCCTGCTCCGCACCCTGACCGCGGCCGCCGCGCGAACCGGGTCGCGGCACCTCACCGCCGCCCTGACCGAATCAGCCGACGCGGCAGAACACGCGTGCGCGCTGTGGCTGTGCCTGGCCCGCGAGCTGAAGAAGGTCACCACCGACACCCGCGGATACCTCTCCCCGGTCGCCGCCGAGGCCGGGGACCTGGCGCTGTGGACCGGGCGGCTTGCCTACGCCGATCCGGCCTGGACCCCGGCCAGCGGGCCATCGCACCAGGCCCGGACGGTGCAGAGCCTGGCCGGGGAACCGGGTGACATTCCCGCGGCGGTCGCCGCAGGCCACCAGGCGTTCGAGACGCTCACTCACCTGGCGCGCACCGACCAGGACCAGGTCCGCGCGGCGGCTGCAGCCGGGCGGCTGCTCGTCCCCACCGCCAGCCTCCCGGACACGATGGACATCCCGCACCCGTTCGCCCCCGCACCACCGCACCGGGTCCGCGCAATCCTGGACATCTACGGGGCAGCGCGCCAGGCAAGCCTGGACGCCGCAGTCACGCTCGACAGCGTCGCCACGGCGGTCCAGGCACCCAGCCAGGTACTCACCCGGGCACGAGCCGCGCTCGAAGCGACCCGCAGCGGAACACCACAGCACCCGGCAGCCCAGGCCCCTGACGCGGATGCCGTCGCCGCGGCCAGTCCGGACGAGCCGCCAGGACCCGTCGCGCAGCTCCTGCACCACCTGGGCGTCACCCGCGCCGACGTGCTCCAGCGTGCCTCTGATATCGACACCGCCGGCTACCAGCTGATCATGACCGCAGCCGACGACATCACCACGCCGCCCGCCACCCCTGCCACAGGCATGTCCCGCGGGACCGCGGACCTGATCAGCTACGTGCTCACCTCAGCTGACGCCCGAGCCGCAGCCCTTCTCCGGCCGCGCGCACCTGCCCGATCCGGGACCCGGCAGCGCGAACGTCAGGCCGAAACATGAACAGCGGCCCCCACTGCCATCAGCGCAGCCAGCTGCCGGCGGTGGAGCCTGCCGTGGCTAAGCCGCTGCCCCGCAGGGAGACGGGCGTCAACTTACGCGCATCACGGCGGCAGCGGCGGTGCTGGTCGCCATCGAGACCATATGGTCCGCAGGCGCCCGCAACGCCTGCGTCGAGCGCGCTGGCGGGCGTCGGCCGTGATCGTCGGCTGTGTGGGCCGGTGCCGCGCGGCAGTGCGGTCGGCGGTCGCCAGCGGAAGGAGCAGGATTCCGTGACGGGCGGCGGCAGAACGCTCCGGGCGGCGCTGGCGTATGCCCGCATGGGCTGGCCGGTGTTCCCGTGCCGGCCCGGCGAGAAAGTCCCGGCGACCGGCCACGGATTCCTCGATGCCAGCACTGACCCGGATCGGATCGCGTCCTGGTGGACCGCAGCACCCGAGCGGAACGTCGCCATCGCCACCGGAGCGCCAGGACCGGACGTGCTCGATGTGGACGTCCGCCCGGACGGCTCGGGGTTCGCGGCCTTCAACCGATTGCGGCGCGAGGGCATGATCGGCCATCCCCGCGTCATCGTCCGCACCCCCGGAGGCGGGCTGCACGCCTACTACGCCGGGACAACGCAGCGCAGCGGACACCTCGCCACCTGCCACGTCGACTTCCGCGGACGCGGCGGCTACGTCCTCGCCCCGCCGTCCATGGTGAACGGCCGGCCGTACGTCGTGATCAGCCACCAGAACAGCGACCACGTCTTCGACTGGGACAAGGCCCGCCAGCTGCTGGACCCGCAAGCCAGGCCGCCGTCTATGCGCTCGCATCGAGCGGGCCGCGCCTGTGATCCCGGCCAGCTCGCCGCCTGGGTCGCCGCCCAGCCCGTCGGCAACAGGAACGCCGGCCTGTTCTGGGCCGCCAGCCGCGTCATCGAGGCAGGGTACGCCGACGCCCTGGACGGGCTCGCACGCGCGGCGCAGGCCGCGGGCCTGACCGGCGCAGAAGCCAGGCGCACCATCCGGTCCGCACAGCGACGGGCCTCAGAAGGCGACACGCCTGCTGGCCGCGATCGCGAGGCCGCAACGTGACCCGGCTTCAGCCGATACACCGGTCGGCCCCGACCTCAGATGCGCCGTAGCTGCCTCCTTCGCTCGCCGGACTCCCGCCAAAGCCCCGGCAATCACGCAGAGAGACGTCCCTAGACGTCCCATGCCGGGGTAGAGACGCTGGCCCCGTCCCGGCAGCATGGCCGGAGATCACCAGCGAATATGCCCGAACGTCCAAGACGCTGCCGAAGGCGAGCAGCGACGCCCGTTTGCAGTCAGCCAGGCAACTGGGGTGCCCGGGTACCGAGCCGGCCGGCGGCCAGGAAGAAGGACCTCTGATGTCAGCGGCAGCACGCACCGGGCATGACCAGCGAGCCTGTACCCAAACGGCGGCCGATGTCAGGCTCGCCGTCGCGGACGGGCTTACCGCTCACGATCTCGATGTCCTTGATCCCGCCGGGGAGGGATCCCAGTACCTGAAGGTGACGAACGCGCGGGGTGCGCTCTGCGAAATCATGATCAGCGAGCACGGGTCCGTGACCTGGGAGTACCACCCGTTCAGCGGCGGTCCCGGCCCCGCGCAGGTCACGGCCATGGTCTTGGAACTCCTCGGCGTCGGCAACGGCCAGGACCGGGGTGCGTCCTCGAACCGGTGGCCGGGCCTGGCGCTGACGGGGATCGTCGGCCAGGCGCTGACAGAACGCGGGATGCGGGTCCGGCTGGCGGAAGCTGGCCGCGATGAAGATCTCAGCGAGATGTACGCCGAAATCGTGGTCATCAACCCGGCCCGCCCCGACCGCGGAACCGCACAGGCCAGCGACGATGGCATGATCCGGTGGGAGTGCCGTCTTACCGACCCGGCCAGAAGCACTCGGGAGATTGACCCGGCCGAAATCGCGGGAACCATCGCGCGGGCGCTAAGCGCCGCGATGGGCCGGCGATCGCGAAAGCCATGCACCATCCCCAGGAGATCGAGGCACTCCTCACCGAGTTCATGACCGACTGAGTCCGCAGTCAGGCGACAACCCTGCCGGGCCGCATGCCTCCTCAACGACCACCGTGGCGTCGTGGACCAGGACCGGCTGCGGCCCGCCCATACTGCGGCCATCCTCGTCGCACCCCGCAGATACACTTCCTGATCGCCGGGGAGCGCGGACAGCGGACAGCCGGGGCCAGTCCCCCGCATAGGCGGATTCCAGCCACCCGGTGTCGAGCCGGTCAAGGAACTCGGTGCCGCTGGCCGGGGGTCCGGGCGGGGCCGTGACGGCGAGCATCAGTGCGGCCTGGGTGATGTCGGCGTAGTAGGCGGCCGGGCCGGCGTCGGCGGTGCCAGGAGCTGGAACAGCACGACGGCGAGGTCGCGGGGCGGCAGGGTCCACAGCGACACCGACGCATTGTCGGGCCAGATCGCTACCGTGGCGGCGCCGGCGGCGTGCAGCATGGCGCGGGTACGGGCGGCCTTGGCGCGGGCGTCGGGTCCGCCTTTGCAGTCCAGGACGACCAGCAGCGGACGCGGTGCCCCTTGGTCGGCGGCGTGGCGTGTGGCGGTGTACCAGCCGGCCCAGGTGCGGATCATCAGGTTCGTCTTCCCGCTGCCGGACGAGCCGATGATCACCTGGTGGCGGGTCATCGCCTGGAACGGCACCGCGAGCACCGGCCGCCACCGGTGGCCGACGGCCCGGATGGTGCCGCCGATGACGATCCGGCCGTGCTTGCCGGTGAGCGGAACGAGGCCGGGGGCGGCGTTGCGGCCTCGGGTGGCGCGGGCCTGCCGCCGCCATTGCTGCTGGTCGAAGATGACCGGTGCGGTCGCGGTTGTCCCGGCCAGCCCGGTTTCTATCCGGTAGATCCGGGTGGCCCAGGCCCAGGACGCGATCAGCAGCGCGGCGGGGACGGCGACCGGCGCGCAGACCACGAACGCGGCGAGGGTGTCGCCGAGGCTGAACGCGTGCCACCCGGCCCGCCAGCCCAGTTAGGGCGCGGCGAGCGCGGCCTGCCAGGACCAGGACGTGATGGCCTGGACGGTGAGGTAGGCGGCGGTCATCGGCAGGGACAGCGAGGCGGCGCGGCGCAGCCGGGCGGGGGCCAGCCGCGCAGCCACGCGATCGTCACTGCGGTGATCGTGACGGCGGTGACCGGCGCGGCAGCGATCATCACCACGGCGGCGATGGCCCACCGGGCGAGCCGGATACCCCAGCGGAGTGCCCAGCGCCATATCAGCAGTTGCATCAGGAAGTCAGCAGCGCTCCTTCCGGGAGGTCACGGACGTCGACGCGGCCCGCGAGCGGAGCGGGCAGGCTAGCGGCGGCGCGGCGGACGACGGGCAGGGCGGGCGGGGCGCACAGGTAGACGACGTGGTCATAGTGCGGTGCCCGGCCGGGCCGGGCACCGGGTTCCCAGCCGGCAGTGCGGGTGAGCAGGCCGGTCATGATCGTCGCGGTGCGGGAGGTTCCTTTCGGGGTCAGTTCGGCCTCGACCGCCCCGCATTCGCCGGGGTAGGGGCTGGCGTCCACTTCGGGCCAGTGGACTTCGGCGTCGGGGACGTGGCCGATGCTGGTCCGGGCTGCTGCGCAGCGGAGGTGCCGCTCGCTGCGCCACCACGCCGACCCGAGCTTGAACGGCTCGTCGGCTTGCAGGGTGATCCGGGTGGCGAGGACGGCGCGGATGTGGGCCAGGCGAGCCAGCGGTGGGCGGCGGGCGGGGTACCGCAGCCCGGCGGCCCGCATCCCCGCTGGGGTGAGCCAGCACCATCCCGGGCCGGGGCCGATCCGCCCGGTCCCGGCCAGTCCGGCTCGCCGCCACCGGCTTGTGATCGCCCGAACCCTGTCCGGCCGGACCTGCAGGGCCGCGCCGAGCAGGTCATATGGCGCGCCGTACATGTCGCCGGTCAGGAGCAGGCCAGTGATGTCGCGGGCGGCGATCCGAACTACCCCAGCGTCGGACCGCCGGGCGGCGGTAGCCGCTGGGCGGCCGGATGCTGAGGGGCGGCGTGGTCCGGTCATGTTTTGGTCCGTGCGTCGCGGGGCGGCAGCTCCCCCCTGTGTCTAGGGTCATGTTTCTCCTTCCTGAACTCCCATCCGGTGGGATGGGGGGTCGGCAAAGTCCGGGCCGCCCGTCGGGCCGGCGGTCCGGTTGGTGCTGGCGGTGCGAGGAAGTGCTGCTATTGCGAGCCGGGAAGTCGCGTGATCGCGAATCAGAACCGGCGAGTCTGCCAGCGAAGCCGCTGGCGGGTGCGGCGGGAATGGCGCCGTCTGCTCCTAGACCTACCCCGGTCCCGGGCTCGGCAAGACTAACCCGGCGGTGACATCACCGTTCCCCATGTGGAGCAAGCCGCGCAATGTCGCCTGGGCAAGACGCGCTACCTGCTCTCGTGCTGTGGCGATCGAAGGCCGCGAAGTCGACCGGCATCTAGCCGTTGGCACGCCGCACTTGATCCCGGTCAAGTGATCTCGGAACGGCTGCCGTTGCTTTCGCCACCGGTAGCTGCTCCCGGCGACATGCCTCGCAATCGCTTGGTTCGCCAGGTTGGTAGTACCATGCTTACAGTCAAATGGTGACCGCACGATCACGGGATCAGAGTGACCGGGAAGACGCGTGCGCCAAGCCCAATGACAAAGATTGAAATGTCGGCCTGTTTGTTTTAGCGTGCAAGTGCCTTAGTAAGATATCGAGGCTTATTCAGCGTGCATTCTGTAGAAATACAGTCCGACCACGACTGAGATCGTCTGGGCGAAGGTGCCCAGGGGTCTTCGGTAATCGGTGTGCATGATCCTCCAGGTCTTGAAGTTCGCT
>Ga0310038_10001405_pt1 | contig 18373 bp, 19 predicted proteins | sample Sb_taG_6_FD_200461 | JGI IMG/M metagenome (GOLD analysis project Ga0310038, IMG submission 200461) | Peat soil microbial communities from Weissenstadt, Germany - Sb_50d_4_PS metaG (v2) (version 2) | ecosystem: Environmental > Terrestrial > Soil > Wetlands > Peat | place: Germany: Weissenstadt... | reverse complement strand
GCAAGCCCAGTGTGGGCCTAAGATTTTCTTTTTGCCCGGCGCGCCGGCCTTCGGATATAGATGGCGGCGCATGCCCGTGTGGCGGAACTGGTAGACGCGCACGACTCAAAATCGTGTTCCGCAAGGAGTGGGGGTTCGATTCCCTCCACGGGCACCACTTCAAACTTCGCCGTTGTTCGCTGTAGTTCGTCGTAATTCAATTAATGCCGTTATATCAGGAATTTAAAGCGACAGCTGGTTCGCTGCCGTTCGCGGTCAGTTGTTGGCATCCAAGTAATTTGTTGGTATTTTTGTTGGTATCGCGCGAGTCGAAACTAGGACGATACCAACATGCTCAATGACACCCGGGTGCGCACCATCAAGCCCTCCAAAAGGCCAGTCAAACTCTCCGATAGTGGCGGGCTTTATCTTCTGATCGCGCCACACGGGAGCAAGCTTTGGCGCTTGGCTTACCGCTTTGGTGGTAAGCAAAAGACACTTGCCATGGGAGCTTATCCGACGATTACGCTGAAGGCGGCCCGTGATAATCGCGAGGAGGCAAAACGGCTGCTCGCCAACGGCATCGATCCTTCGACGCAACGCCGGTTGGAAAAGCAGATCGCATCGACCGGAAATACATTTAAGGCCGTCGCTGAAGAGGTTCTGGCGAAGATGGAGAAGGAGGGGCGCTCTGATGCGACTCTCACTAAGAAACGTTGGCTACTCGACTTCGCCTATCCAACACTCGGTGATCGTCCAATAGCTGAGATCACAGCGCTGGAGGTGCTTTCCGTACTCCGCCGAATCGAAGCGCGCGCGCTTGCTCGGCATTTTGTGGGCCAATATCGCGGCGGCTCATAATCAGCTTCAGAGCATCTCCGACCGTGAGGCACGGCTCCATGAGCTCGGCGGGGAGCGCCGTGGAGACTTTCCTCTCCGGTAACTGTAATCGAATGCCCGAACGCATGGCTCATTGCCGCCGGCGAAGCCACATGAGTTCGCCGGTCTTTCGCTGCGAATCACAAAAAAACACTACCGCAAAATCAAACGTTTCGCAGGTGAGCAAACTAGCGAGGGAGAGGAGCACCCTCAGTGGCATTCGCATAATGCCCATTATTACGGAATGTCGGGGCGCTGCTTAACGTGCCGATCATCGCCTACGCGCCACCGTAACGCCATTAATCTTCGGCATGCAGAACGGCGAGCAAGCGCAGAATTGCTCAGGCCGCTGTACGCTGTCCACTCGGAGGCGGACATTGGGTTGCGGCGCAATATTGGTCGCGTTGGGCTGGGGGCACTCGAGTTGAAGTGATCGAGGTCCGCTGTATGGTGATTTACTTGGACGCCGGCCTGTTGGTAATATACATGAACCACAGCTTGGCGGTGTTCGGGCAATTCAAGAGTCAGCAGGGCGAGCCTTCGGTCGGCGCTGCATAGTCAACTTGAACGATGCCTTACGGCAAACTAAAGAGAAGGTTCGACGATGCCTTATACGATTGATCAATTTGCTGCCGATTGCAGGGCGGCGCTTCTGAAGGATCCCGGCCCTGCGGGTCGCGAGCGCGTTCGTCAGTTTACCGAAAAGGCCTGCGCAGATCGGGACTTCGTGGCCAAGTATCTCGGACCGAATGTAGATGCCGAGCGGACGATTCTGTATGAAGATCCCGATTTGCATTTCTGCATTCTCGGGCACGTCTACAAAGGCGCCAAGAACAGCGCTCCCCACGATCACGGGCCGAGCTGGGCGATCTACGGTCAAGCCGCCGGCGTAACGGAAATGACGGATTGGCGACTCGTTGAAAAGTCGGCGGTCGATAAGCCCGGCAAAGTCGCAAAGATTCGAACATACGGATTGACGCCCGGCATGGCTCACCTCTACGGCGAAGGGGATTTGCACTCACCGCGCCGCGAGGCCGAGACGCGCTTGATCCGTATTGAAGGAATCGATCTCACCAAAGTGAAGCGCGATAAATACGAAATCGCAGCTTAGGATCGACGGTTAAAGAAGACGGGTGTGAACAGACTCTCTGTTTAAGCGATGCAAATTGGGAAACAGGTCACGCGCAATTTCCATCTGTGCGCCCAACGCCGGAAATATCGCTGCGTCGCACTAACCGACGTGGTGGGGCACGTAGACCCTGTTCGCTTGTTCTCCTGCCCTCCTTGCTCGAAAAATGCACCGGTTTGCTGAGTAGACCCGTTCCGGTTATCAACGGCTCATCTTGCAATGCTCCGCATACTGCGATGAATTTCTTTCGACGTAGAAGCGGAGCTGCCTTAATGCAAGACGATGCGATCTTGGACTCAATAAAAGTGGCGCTGTTGGAGCGCTTCGGCGAGGAATTTGCGATTGATCCGGAATTGTCCGGCCTGCGCGAGCTTGCAAAAATCGCCGGGCATCGTTCACATCGGCGCTACCTGCCACGCCGGATCGAACCTAACCTTCTGCGGCTCCTATGCGCATGCGCCCTCTCGGCGCCGTCCAAAAGCGACCTGCAACAAGCCGATATTGTTGTCGTCAGCGATGCGGCCCTACGAAAGGCCATTGTCACGACCATCCCGGATATGCCCTGGATCATGGAAGCGGCGGCGTTTCTGGTGTTCGTTGCCAACGGCGAGCGGTTGCCGATGATGGCGAAGCTGCGCCAAAAGCCATTTCCGAACGATCATCTCGATCAGTTCTTCAATGCCTCTGTTGATGCGGCGATCGTGCTGACGACATTTATTCAGGCGTCGGAAGCGGTTGGGCTCGGCTGCTGTCCGATCAGCGCGATCCGCGATCATCCTGCCACTGTCAGTGACTTGCTGTGCTTGCCGGATCGCGTCATTCCGGTGGCGGGGCTCTGTGTTGGCTGGCCGGCCGAGCCGGGCGTGGTCACGCCTCGCCTTTCTCTGAGCACCACGGTGATCGAGAATGCATACGGCGAACGCGATCTCGCCGCCGAGATCGACGCTTATGATCGGCGCCGTGCAGCGTTGCGGCCCTACCGGCGTCAACGCGATCCCGAACGCTGGGGCGAGCGGCAACTCTATGGATGGTCCGAGGACAAGGCGCGCCAATACGCGGTGCCGACCCGCAGCGATTTCGGCGGTTTTGTGCGCGGTAAGGGATTTTGCCTGGATTAGCCGCTTGTCGGCCAATTGAGAGTGCGGCAGGCATACGTTTTCCGACGAGAAGCATTGCGCCGAGCACACTTGTCGTGCTGGACTGCGGCGGCTGGAGTATCTCATAAGAAAACCGGATGTTCGATGAGCGGGAGGCATGGTTCGGATGAAGACGCTTTTCGATAAGGTGTGGGACAGTCACGTCGTCGCCCAGGAGGAAGATGAAACGCTCCTGTATGTCGATCGTTGCCTGATCCACGAAGGTTCGCGACACACATTCGACACCTTGCATGAAAGGGGTTTGCCAGTAGCTCATCCCGACAAAATATTTGCGTTTTCAGATCATTACATACCAACCGATACACAAGCGAGGGCAGGCGGTATTGCCAAAATTCCCGATGTTGAAATTCGCAATATGGTCGAGTTACTGATCAAGAACACCGATGAATACGGGATTGCCCGGTTCGGCTGGGGCGACGATCGGCAGGGCATTCTTCATGTCGCCGGACCCGAGCTCGGGCTCAGTCAGCCGGGAATCGTGCTGGTGGGTGCGGACTCGCACACCTCGACGCATGGAGCGTTCGGCAACTTGTCGTTTGGTATCGGCTCATCTGAAACAACTCACGTGGTGGCGACGCAAACGATCTGGCAACGCCGGCCTGGCACCATGCGAATCATGATCAATGGGCGAATTGGTTTTGGCGTAACGGCGAAGGACATTATTCTGGCGATCATCGCCAAGATTGGAATCGGCGGCGCGATCGGATATGCAATCGAATACGCCGGCTCGACCATCGCGCAGATGTCGATGAATGAGCGGATGACGATCTGCAATATGTCGATTGAAGCCGGCGGCAGAGCCGGCATGATCGCGCCGGACGATATCACCTATCAGTTTCTAGCCAATCGTCCGTTCGCGCCGAAAGGCCACGCTTGGGATAGCGCGCTGAAGTTTTGGCGAACCTTGCCGTCCGACGAAGGTGCAAGGTTCGGCAAGAATGTCGATCTCGACGCGGCTGCTGTCAGCCCGATGGTGACTTGGGGAACCAATCCCGAGCAGGCCTTGCCGATCACGGAACGTGTTCCCGATCCAGAGCAACAAGACAACGCCGACCGCCGCATCGAATTCGGCAAGGCGTTGGCGTATATGGACCTGCGGCCGGGGATGCCGTTGACCGAGATAACGGTCGATCGAATTTTCATTGGGTCATGCACCAACAGTCGCATCGACGACATTCGCGCCGCCGCGGCGGTCGCCAAGCTCGGCCGCGCCGTTGTTCCTGCATGGGTCGTTCCCGGCTCGGAGAGCATCAAGCGCCAGGCCGAGGCCGAGGGCCTCGATCGCATTTTCATCGAGGCCGGTTTTGAATGGCGGTCCGCGGGATGCTCACTTTGCACCGCGCTCAACGGCGATCAACTCAAGCCCGGGGAGCGCTGTGGATCTACGTCAAATCGGAATTTCCAGGGACGGCAGGGACCAGGAGGTCGCACCCATTTGATGAGTCCGGCAATGGCTGCCGCCGCGGCGTTGCGCGGCCACCTTGTGGACGTGCGCGAATTTGGCGTGAGGAACTGATTATGGATCCGTTCTCGACTTTATCTGGAATTGCCGTTCCGCTTGGTGAAGCGAACCTTGATACCAATCAGCTATGCCCGACCCGCTTCAACAAGGTACCGCGCGGTCCGCGCTTTGCGCAGATCCTTCTGCATGATCGGCGCTTCAACGCGGACGGGTCCGAGAAAGCCGATTATATCCTCAATCAGGAGCCGTATCGCCACGCGGTTATCGCCGTAGCCGGCCGCAACTTCGGTGTTGGCTCATCGAGAGAAACAGCCGTCTTCGGTCTGATCGGTTTCGGCATTCGTTCCGTTATCGCGCCCAACTTCGGCGACATTTTCTTCAACAATTCCCTCAAGAACGGCTTGCTGCCGGTTCGCCTGTCGGGCACGACCGTGGACGCACTGATGCGGCAATTGCTCGGTCGACGCGGCGCACAACTAAAGGTCGATTTGCCTAATCAGGAGGTCACCGGTCCCGACGGCAGCGTCTACCACTTCGAGATTGAGCGGTTAAGCAAGCAACGGCTTCTTCGGGGCTTGGACGAAATCTCACACACGCTGGAATACGGCGACACGATCAGATGTTTCGAAGATAATCACAAGAAGACGTTCCCGTGGCTAAATCCCTGAAAGCTCGCGCCTGCCGTTCTATCCGCTACAGCTTGTTCAGGAGCTCCTTATAGCGATCGAGGATGGCATACGCGGCTTTAATCTGCGCTAGCGACTCCTCCGGGCCGAGCCAGTCGGCACTGATGCCTTGTTTGTTTGCTTTGGCAATGTATTCCGGATCTGCGAGCACTTTCTTATAAGTATCAAACAGCTTTGCGCGCCGTTCCGGATATTTTTCGCGCAAATCGGCATGGACGATCAGGGCTCGCATCGAGCTCGGCACGAAGTCAACCGTGATACCATCGGGCTTGAGCACCTCATTGACCGTCGGCACGTCCGGAATGAGCGAGGCGCGGCTGCCGTAAAGCACGGCGATTGGCCGCATCAAGCTAAGCATAGTGACACTGCCTTCAAGCGAGACCATTGCAAAATCCAATTGATTGCCAGCAACGGCGGTGCGCAATGGGGCGCTGGATTCATAGGTCACTAGGCGAACCGTGGACAGCGGTAGCTTGAGCGAATCGAGCATGATTCCGAAATTGAAATATTCGCCGGAATCCCTCACCACGCCGCAGCTCATTTGCCCCGGCCTTGCCTTTATGGCGTCGACAAGCTCCCTGAATGATTTCACCGAACTGCCGGACGGAACGAATATCCCCGTCTTGTCAGTCCACTGGATATTGAAGATATCGAAATCTTCCAGCTTGTAACCGGCATGAAACTTGTTGATGTCGACATACCAGTAGGGCGACGGCCCTGAAACGAGCAGCGTATTGCCGTCATGAGGCTGACCGAGAAAATATTTCGTGCCGATAACCATGGCTCCGCCCGGCTTGTCGATCACGTTGACCGGAATTCCGAATTTAGAGCTGAGCGGTTGGGTGAGACTGCGGGCCATGAGATCGAAGCCGCCGCCTGCGGTGGTGCTGACGATGATAGAGATGGGCTCGGTCGGCCACGGATCGGCAGCGAATGCAGGCATTGATGATAGTCGGCTGGAGGATGCCGCAGCAACGGAGAGCCACAGAAACGAGCGCCGGGTCATCGGCCTCTGGCTACGGCTTCGAACTTTCTCAGCTGAGATCTTCGAATGCCTCGTTATGCGACTCATGCCGTTTCCTCGCTTGGACACTGTTACGCCTTTGTCAAAACGTTTGTTGTCCTCTGCCGGCGCCACCATTGCATTATCGGCCGGCTGAACAGTGAAAACAAAAGGAGTGCGAGAAGCACCAGCGCAATGGGGCGTCCCAGAAAATAGCTAATCTGCCCGCCACCGCTGATCTGATAGGTCTGGAGCAAATTCGCTTCGACTTTGCCGCCCAGAATGAGTCCGACGACACATGCCGGGACCGAGTAATCGTGCCGCTGCATGAACCAGCCGATAAATCCAAAGACGACCATCGTGATTGGTCCCACAATGTTTCCGGAGAAGCTATACGAGCCGAATGTCGCCAGTACCAGGATGACCGGGATGAGAACGCGTACCGGGATGCGAATGACGTTGGCCATGAGCCCGATCAGCCCCAGCCCAAGCACCAGCATCACTGCGCCCTGAACAAAGTTGTTTAGAATGATTGCGTAGACGATATCCTTGGACGAGTCGAGAAATTGCGGGCCGCCGGTCACGTCGTGCAGCGAAAGCGCGGCGAGCATCACGGCCGATGATGCGCCGCCCGGTATACCAAGTGCCAGCAATGTCGCCATCGATCCGGCTTCGGAGCTGGCGTTGCCGGCCTCCGCGGCGATCACGCCCTTGGGATTGCCCTTTCCGAAAGTTTCGGGATGTTTGTCGCCCCGTCTGGTTTCTGCATAGGAGACAAGATTGCACACGGCGGCGCCGACACCGGGCAGTCCGCCGATGGTTGCGCCTATGATGAGACCGCGCAGGATCACGACAGGGTAGCGCAATGCATCCACCATTCCGCGGGCAATCTCACGCACGTTGACGTTGCGCAGGTCAGAGCGCTGTACAAGGTAGCTGTTGCCGGCGAGATTGAACAACTCGCTCGCCGCGAACAGCCCGATCATTGCGGAGACGACCGGGACGCCATCGAGCAATTCCGGCACGTCGAATGTTCCGCGCATCACGTCGCGCGGGCTGAGTCCAATCGTGGCGATCAATACTCCGATAAGGCCGGAGAGGAGGCTTCGCGACATGTAGCGGCCGCGCAGCACGGCGATCAGCGTAAGTCCCCAGAGCATGAGGAGCAGCATCTCGACCGGGCCGAGCCTGAGCACCGCGTGCGAAATTACTCCGATGCCGAGAAACAGGATTAGGTAGGCACCCATGTGCCCGATGGTCGAAGCCGCGAGTGCAAGGCCGAGAGCGAGATTGTGCTCGCCCCGTTGCGTCATGGGATAGCCGTCGAATGAGGTGGCGACCGCAGCGGGCGAGCCAGGCACGCCCATCAGGATCGCCGGAATCGCGACGCCGAACGCCGCGCCGGTGTAGATCGCTGTCATGAATATCAGCGCGGACAGCAAGCTCATCCAAAGCGTCGCCGGCAGAACAATTGCCAGGATCAATGCGGAAGAAACGCCGGGTATTGCGCCGCCGATCATCCCGAGAGCGATGCCCGGAAAGATCAGCAGCCAGGCGGTATATGATTCCGCCAGGATGTGGACGGCCGATTGCAGGGCTTGCCAATCGATCAAAGCGCTCTCCACAGCGAACGGGCGATGCCCAGAGGAATCGGAAATGTCAGCAATGCCAATGCCGCTATGCTGATGGCCGCCGAAATGCCGAGCGCCAGCGATAGCGTGAAGATTACGCGGCGTTCACCGAGCAGCCACAGGGTTGCGATGATGAAGATAAACGAGGCGATGTCTAAACCGAGATAGGGTATGGCGGCGACAAACAAACCAAATAATACCATCAGTAGCGCAATGGCTCTGCGAGAGCCGGCCCGAAATCGCGACGAAGCAGATTCCGCAGGCAACTCATTTTGATCGGACGCGGATGTTTTTGGCACTCCGCTGCGCCCGACGATTTCGACTGCGCCGATATAGAGCAGCAGAATAAATGCCGCTGCGCCCACAGGAGCAATGAGAATAAGGTTGCTGAAAGTGGGGGACGCAGCAGCAGCATCCACAAGATACCATACCAGGAACCCCAGCATTATCGTCAGAAAAAATACGTGCTCCCAATCCGTGACGTGCTGTCGCTCGCTCGGCATGCTCCCGCCCCGATCGGGTGTTGGGTTTAGTTGTGGCCCGATCTCTAATATCAGAATGCTATCGCTTCAGGCAGCGAGGTCAATCGGCTTAACTTGCTTAGCAACGTCATCACCCGTCGAACTGGCGGATGTTGGCCGACCGGAGCACAACCGGAGCAGTGAGTGCGCCACTACGCTGTTCCGGCGATGCAAATTGCGCCAGTTCGTGCTCGATGCTGGGCTGATAAGGTACGGTGCCGGCCTCGCCGCGAGTTACCGTCTCGTCGGCCATTATGCTGCTGGCAAGCTGAAAGGCGGAAAGTCTGCCGGCAGGCTGGTCGAGCAGGCGACCTTTTTCAAACCAGCCACTGTCCGCCAACGAGGACGCATCGTCATTAGATAGATCGGGCTGGATGGGGTGGGCGAGGTAGGTCCAGATTGTCGCGAAGCGTGCGGCCTTCGTACTCAAGACGGAACAATCCGCGGTCCTGTAGTATTGGGACGACGTGGTGCACAAATTCATCCAAGCTGCCTGGGAGATAGGCCGGCATGATATTGAATCCGTCGGCGCCGCGTTTGAGAAAGCGGTCTTCGATCTGGTCGGCGATGTCTGTAGCCGTTCCGACGACCGTCCAGTGTCCCCGAGCGCCAGCGATTTTGGTAAAGAGCTGTCGCACCGTGAGCTTGTCACGGCGCGCCATTTCGGTGATCAGTGCGACTCGGCTCTTGTTGCCAAGGGTTTCGGGGAGCTGCTCTGGAAGCGGTTCGTCCAACGGATACCCGCTCAAGTCCGCTCCGCCAAGCATGTCCGCTAACAATGACAGACCGACGGTCGGATGAATCGACGCCTGTAGCCGCTCAAAGTGTTCATTTGCCTCGGTTCGGCTCTGCCCGATAATCGGCATTACCCCGGGCATGATCAAAAGGTGATCCGGCAAGCGACCGTATTTGGCCACGCGGCCCTTAAGGTCGCCATAGAATTCCCGGGCCGACTCCAGTGTCGGCTGAGCCGTGAACACGACCTCTGCAGTTTCTGCAGCTAGCTCCTTGCCCGTTTCGGACGAGCCTGCCTGCACGATGACCGGATATCCTTGGATCGGTCGGGAAATATTCAGTGGACCCCGTACCTTGAAGTGCGGTCCATCGTGATTGAGAAAATGGAACTTCGCCGGGTCGAAATATCGTCCTGTCAGCTTGTCGCGGATGAATGCATCGTCTTCCCAGGTATCCCAAAGTCCCTTGACCACATTGACGAACTCGCGCGCCCGTTCGTAGCGGTCCACATGTGGCGGATGGGCCTCGAAGCCGAAGTTGAAGGCTTCATCGGGACTTGAAGACGTGACAACGTTCCAGCCCGCTCTGCCTCCGCTCAGATAATCCAATGATGCGAACTTGCGCGCTATATGGAACGGTTCGTTATATGTCGTCGTAGCAGTCGATACGAGACCGACGTGTTCAGTCACGACGGAGAGCGCCGAGAGCAGGGTCAGCGGTTCGAACTGGCTGTTGTATTTGGGCGTATGGCTCCAGGCCTCGACATCGGCGGCGTCGCGTGCGCCCAGCGTATCGGCGAAGAACAGGAAATCGAACTTACCCCGCTCTGCCGTGTGAGCAAGGTCGATATAATGCGGAAGGCTCAATCCGCCGTCTGCTTGGGCAGCCGGCTGACGCCAGCCTCCAAGATGATGCCCGGTCGGATAGAGGAACACGCCAAGCTTCAACTTTCTATTCTTGTCGGCCATTCCTGTATCCTTTTAACGCGATCATGCAGGGGTATCGTCCTGAAGCCGGTCCCACGCCTGCCGATTGGTACGTGATATCCATCTTTGCAAGCTGTACCTGCTGCGTTGCAGTAGGCGCGCTATTAAGATCGCAAAATCGCTCAGAAAGTGTATCGTTTTCCGACAGCAGAGGGCGCCAAGATTTTGTCACCGAATGCGCCGGCAAGCGCCGTGAGTGCGCGCCAGCCGGTGCAATGTCCCGCCGCGATCGCTTTTAAATTGAAGGCGCGCAGGCCCTCCACTGTTTGCGGGATGATCGCTTCGTTCGAGCCCGACAGATGCAAGCCGCCCATCACCGCGTGCAGGACGACACCGGGAAAGCTGTCTCGTGCGTGCATAAGCACATTGACAACGCCTGCATGTGAGCAGGCACTGAGTACCACCAAGCCCTTATCCGCAACGTTGACCGCAAGGAAGCGCTCATCCATCAGCAATTCGTCCGGCTCCCAGCTTTTGCCGTCTTCCGTCAGTCGCACCTGGCCGGGATATCCGCGCTCGTAAGGCGTGACGCGGGGGATCTCCCCACTCACGAAAAACATATCGTCAAGCAGAGCCCGCGGCTCGGTGGTCACCAGGACCTCCGCCCCGAAGGCTGTGAGATCTTTGACGCTGGGAACATCTTCCATGCGGCGTAGTGTTCCGTTCGGCAGCTTTACGGCGCGCGAGTGGAACATGCCAGGATGCGCATAAAAGGGAATCTTGCGCCCACCGGTGCGGCTGCGTATCTGGTTCAACGCAAGCAGCATTGCGCCCGCGTGATCCCAATGACCGTGTGATAGCACGATGCTTTCAACCATTCCGAGATCGGCGCCGAGACGAGTGACGTTGCGCTCGAACGCATAGTCTTCCGGTCCCGTATCGAACAGAACAGTGTGACTGGCAGCACCACGGTGCGCGGTGACGAGGCAAGAAAGGCCGTGCGCGGCGCAGCACAGGCACTTACCAGCCATCATCCGGATGCCACGCCGTGTCAGGCCGGCGGACTCACTCTCAACGTGAGATGGCGTGCTCGAAAGTATATCCGTGGCGTTGTCGACCAGGACCAGGATTTCGAGACGATCGACAGGCGCAAGTGGCATGGCAGATATTTAGCCCACGCACCAAGATAGCTCCAGTGCCATGTGGGTCACTGGTCCGGGTATGCAACTTCCGGATTGGGTCTTGAACTGCACCGCCACCTCACGGAAAGCGTTGCGGAAGTAGCCCTGATGGCGGACGTGCCGGAGCTTGCTTAACCTAGCTGGCGATTGATGCTGTCTCGGCGTTCTCAGCATGGCTTTTATGTCGTCGGTCAAGTCATATTTCCGACTGTCAGGCCGCATCGCCCTTGAAGGCGGTATTGTGCTTGGGGAACCAGACGTGGCCCTTGAGCATGTAGTTCCAATACATCAGCGGCAGGCCGGTCACCTTGATCCACCAGCCGATCCAGTGCTCCTTCGCGGGATTGAGCGGCAGCGTCGGTGTCACTTTCCCGCCATAGATGAACTCGGCGAGAATAGTTTTGCCCATGGCCGTCGTCAGCGGACAGGATGCATAGCCGTCATAGCCGCTCTCGACCGCGGTTTTTCCCATCATATGGATAATGTTACCGACAACGACGGGTGCCTGTTTGCGCACTGCCGCGGCGGTCTTTGAGTTCGGCGTCGAAGCGACGTCGCCGAGGGAGAAAACATTGGGGTAGCGCACGTGCTGCATCGAGTTCTGGTGCACCTCGACCCAACCCGCCGCATTCGCCAGCGGGCTCGACTTGATTTCCTCGGGCGGGCTTTGCGGCGGAGATACGTGCAACATATCGAACGGCACGGTGATGCGCTCGCCCTTGTTTTGGTCGCCCACTTTCTCGAACGTTGCTTTCTTCGCCGATCCGTCGACCGCAACCAGGTTATGCTGGTAGTGGACTTGAATGCCGTATCGGGCCGCGATCTTGACCAGTTCGCGGGCAAAAAACGGCACGCCGAATATGACCGGCGCGTGGACGTAATAGTCCAGGTTGCAATCTTTGAGAATACCCTGGCGGCGCAGATAGTCGGCAGTAAGGTATGCAATCTTCTGCGGCGCCCCCGGGCACTTGAACGGCAGCGGCGGTTGGGTAAACACCGCCCGACTGCCGGCCTTCAGCCGCTGCAGGCAATCCCACGTGTAAGTGACATGCGCGGGGGAGTAATTGCTACACACGCCATTTTTGCCGAGGGTCTCGGAAAGGCCCGCGACCTTGTCCCAGTCGAGCTTCACGCCGGTGCAGACCACGAGATAATCGTAGGTCAGAGCATCGCCGTTCTTGAGACGAACCGCGTTCTTCTCCGGCTCGAAAGTCTGGGCGGCGTCATTAATCCAACGAACGCCGGCGGGGATCAGGCTTTTTTCCGCGCGCCGCGTACGCGCCAAGGGATAGACGCCGGCGCCGACCAGCGTAAACGCCGGCTGATAGTAATGCTCCGGCGATGGCTCGATGATGGCGATATCAACTCTCGGCGCACGGCGCCTCAGGATTGCCGCAACGGTGATGCCAGCGGTACCGCCGCCAACAACAAGAACTTGATGATGTTTTGGTTCCGGCATTTCTCCACCTCAATCAGTGTGCGCCTCACACTTTCCGTCAGTGAGTTCGGTCAGCATGGGCCTTTTCCGCATTGTATTAGGTTACACTGTGCACCAGCATGTAGATAGCAACGAGAAAAATCAGCGCCGCGAAAGCAATATTGAGAAATTCCTTTCGGTTTGCCAGTGCGTGGGCAGTGCGGCTTCCGGCAAGGCCACCGAACACGCCTCCACCTAGCAGCAATAGGGCAATTGTCCAGTCAACCGCTCCCGATCTCGCGTAATTGGCTGCCGTCGTAACACCGAACGCGGTCACCGCCACAAGTGACGAGCCAATCGCGTTGAGGATGGGCATGCCAGTTGCCAGGATGAGGCCTGGCACGATCAAGAAGCCTCCACCGATTCCAAAAAAGCCAGCCAGCGTACCTGTCAATAATCCGATGATGACCAGCCAAGGCGCGGTTTCCCGATTGAAGTGAACAGTACTAGCTTTGGGGCTCGGGCGTTTGCGCAGCATCAGAACTGCAACGACCACCATAAGAACGGCGAAAGCGGAGAGCAGGCTTTGCCCATCAATAATCTTACCGACTGTCGAACCAAGCCACGCACCGGCGACCCCCGATACCGCGAAGACAAGTGCGCAGCGCCAAACGACGTTTCCAAGACGGTGGTGGTTCAACAAGTTGGCAGCGGCATTAGCGGCAACTGCCATCGCGCTGGTGCCGATCGCCACATGTGGATCTCCTACACCAACCACATAGACAAGCAGTGGTACCGCAAGGATCGATCCGCCTCCTCCGACAAGGCCGAGCGAAAAGCCGACAAGACAGCCTGAGGCGAGGCTAAGCCCAACTTGGGGCAGGGATGGTGCCATGGCGAAACCTGCCCTTCGATCCGCCCTTTCAATAGGCTATTGCTAAATTAGATAACGCTAATATATTCGTCAAGCGCAAAGATTGTATCCAGGAGGGTCAGGTCATGAGTCAGCAGCCGCTAATTCAAGCCTTCTTCGACGAGCCCACCAATACCGTGAGCTATCTCGTTGCTGACCCCGTTACTAAGAATGCGGCGGTGATCGATCCCGTGCTCGACTATGACCCCAATTCCAGTCAAGTCGATAGCCGCTCGGTCGACGCAATATTGCGTGCCGCGAAAGATTTGGGTTACAGCATCGTATGGTCCCTTGAGACCCACGCGCACGCTGACCACCTATCTGGCTCACCTTACGTCAAGGCTAAGACGGGTGCCAAAATCGGCATCGGCGATCATATCAAGGACGTACAGCGCATTTTTCGCCCGGTGTTCGACGCGACCGATCTCAAAACAGATGGCAGCGACTTCGACCATTTGTTCAGCGACGGCGAGCGCTTCAAGATCGGCGGTCTAGATGGGGAAGTTATCTATACACCCGGCCACACTCCAGCCGACATTACATACAAGATCGAGGACGCGGCGTTCGTCGGTGACACGTTATTCATGCCCGACTATGGCACGGCACGCGCCGATTTTCCCGGTGGCGACGCGCACATGCTTTATCGCTCGATCAAAAAAGTATTGGCGCTTGCGCCCGAGACGCGGCTCTTCATGTGCCACGACTACAAGGCTCCAGGCCGCGATAACTACGCATGGGAGACTACTGTGCGGGATGAACGCGAGAACAACGTTCACGTCAAGGATGGCGTAAGCGAAGATGCATTCGTAGCGATGCGAAATAAGCGCGATGCCACGCTCTCCGCGCCGCGGTTGCTGTTGCCGTCGATTCAAGTGAATATTCGCGCCGGAAAATTTCCGCCCGCACATATCAATGGCGTGCGCTATCTGACGATCCCAGTAAGATTTAAAAACGAGCAAGTGGTGAGTTGATTCCGGAATACCAAGAGCAGCGGCGCTATTGGGCCGGCCTGTCGGCCTTGAACTGAGCTTTCTCCATTTCCAGAAAAATCCGGTAGGCATTGCCGCGGTTGTTGGCGTCGAATGCCGGGATGTTCTTGTACTTCGACCAGTCGGTCCGGTCGTACGCCGCGTCAAATTCGACCCAATCTTCGGCGGCCTTGGCCATGGCGGCGCGCACAAAGCTAATGTAGTCGCGGGTAAATGCGATGGCGTCTTTCGCGTTTGCAGAGGGCCGACCGTGGCCGGGAATGATGAACTTCGGCGCGAGCGTCTCGACTTCGGCGAGGCTGCGCAGCCAGTTTGCGGTATCGACGTCGTCGGCATTCATGAATGGGATGCGGCCATTCTGCACCACGTCGCCGGCAAACAACACGCCGTCCGGCTCGACCATCATCATCGAGTCGCTCGCCGAATGCGCCGGGCCGGCATAAACCAGCACAAAGCGCTTGCCGCCGAGATAAAGCGTCATTTTCTTGTCGAAGGTGATATCGGGAGGTACAACGCGGGTATTGTTATCGACCCATGGCGCTAGCGCCGAACGGCGCTGGTCGAGCCGCTGCTCGGCGCGCTCGCCGGCGGTCTCCTCGTCTTCGCGATATTCCGTCGCCCGCTGCTGCGCGACGACGAGGCTTGCGCTATGATCTTTGAAGGCCTGCAGTCCGTAAATGTGGTCGGCGTGATAGTGGCTGACGACATTGTATCGCACAGGCGCGGTGGTGATCTTTTTGATGACTTCCAGCAGGTTCCAACCGAGGCTCGGCGTGCCGAGGGCGTCGAATACTACGACGCCATCCGCGGTGACGACGAAGCCAGCGTTGGAGGTGTGGCCCTGGTTCTTTTGCTCGGGGATGCCAGGGCTGCCTACGGTGTAATAGATTGGCTCGCCCGGAACCTGCTCGATGGTAAGCGGCTGGACGAGCGGCGGATAAGGTTCGGCGGATTGCACCACCGCGGTCAAGGCGCAAAGCGCCACCGCCACAGCGATGCACCGCGAGATCGCCATCAGGCGAGATCCCCGCAGTACAGATCCTTGAGCAATTTGAGAATCCTCGCCGCGCGGGGATCGCAAACACGATAGTAGAGCGTCTGCGATTCGCGGCGGAAGGCGACCAGGCCGTCTTCGCGCAACAGGGCGAGATGCTGCGACAACGCGGACTGGCTCAAGCCCACCGCATCGACCAGATCGCCGACCCTCATTTCGCCCTGCGCGATCAGGAAGCACAGGATCAGGAGCCGATGTTCGTTGCCGAGCAATTTCAGCATCCGCGCCGCCGCCGCGGCCTGTTCGGTCAAGACTTCGAGCTCCGCGCGCGGCTTGGCACGGCGGTCGCGAGAGGGTTTCGATTTTCGCGATTTGGTTATGGCGTCCATGGCGGTCGGCAATCGGCTTCCTGCGCGGTTCGGGGACGTGGCATAATTTAGAATTGACTAATTTAGCACTCATTGATAAAGCGCAATCTAAGCCAAAGGCCAGGCGGCGACAATAGACAAGGCTAGACTTGCGGCGCAGCGACCAGGCGTAACGGTGCGTCAGGGAGGCAGGATGGGCCAGGGAGTGGACCGAGGCAGCAGCGCATTGCCGTTGCGCAATTCGCGGCGCTCCTTGCTGCGCCTCGGTGCGGTGGTCGCCGGCGGCGCGATGCTCGGCAAGGCAGAGCGTGCCGCAGGCGAGACATCGCCCCCAGGCGAGCCGGAATGGTCGCAAACCATCGGCGCCGGCGTTGTTGACCGGCCCTACGGCAAACCGTCCGAGTTCGAGAAGGACGTCATTCGCCGCGACGTGCCCTGGCTCACGGCGAGCAAGGAATCCTCAGTCAGCTTCACACCGTTGCAGTCCCTGAACGGCATCATCACCCCGAACGGTCTGTTCTTCGAGCGCTTCCACGCCGGCCGCGTCGACGTCGATCCGCGGCAGCACCGGCTCTTGATCCACGGCTTGGTCGAGCGCCCGCTCGTGCTGACCATGGACGACATCATGCGCTTTCCGTCAGTGTCGCGCATCCATTTCATCGAATGTCCGGCCAACGGCGGCATGGAATGGCGCGAAGCGCAGCTCAATTCGCTGCAATTCACCCACGGCATGATCGGCTGCGCCGAATGGACCGGCGTGGCGCTCTCGACCTTGCTCGGCGAAGTGGGCTTGAAGAAAGAAGCCAAGTGGGTGATGGTCGAAGGCGCCGACGCCGCGCGCATGAACCGGAGCCTGCCGCTCGCCAAGTGCCTCGACGATTGCCTGATCGTCTATGGCCAGAACGGCGAGGCGCTGCGGCCCGAACAGGGCTACCCCCTGCGCATCCTGGTGCCGGGCTGGGAAGGCAATGTCAGCGTAAAATGGTTGCGCCGCATCAAAGTAGGCGACGCGCCGTGGTACTCGCGCGAGGAAACCTCGAAATACACTGAGCTGATGCCGGACGGCAAAGCGCGCGGCTTCACCTGGGTCAACGAGGCTAAGTCGGTCATCACCTTCCCCTGTCCGGAGAAGCCGGTGGCCGCGCCGGGCCTGTACGAAATCCGCGGCCTCGCCTGGAGCGGCCACGGCAAGATCAAGCAGGTCGACGTCTCATACGACGGCGGCGTCAACTGGCAGACCGCGCAACTGCATGAGCCGATCCTGTCCAAGGCGCTGACGCGCTTTGCGCTGCCGTGGCGCTGGGGCGGCAAACCAGCGCTGTTGCAATCGCGCGCCATCGACGACACCGGCTTTGTGCAGCCGACCATCGCGCAATTGCGCCAGGTGCGCGGCACCAATCCGATCTATCACAACAATTCGATCCAGACCTGGCAGGTCAAGCCGGACGGGAGCGTGTTCGATGTCCAGCTCGGCTAGCATTCCCGCTACCGCAGCAATGCACGCAATCATGCTGCTTGGCATGTGTTCGGTCGGCATTTGCTTGGTCGGCATTTCCGCCAACGCCGCGAGCCCGGGCGCGTTCGGCTACGGCACCGTGGCGACGCCGGCCGAGATCGCCGGCTGGGATATCGATGCGCGCGGCACCGACGGGCTGGGCCTGCCGCCGGGCAAAGGCGACGTAAGCCACGGCACCGATGTTTTCATCCAGCAATGCGCCCCATGCCACGGCACCTTCGGCGAGGGCGAAGGCCGCTATCCCAAGCTCGAAGGCGGTGTCGGCACGCTCACTGCCGATCGCCCGGAGCCGACCGTCGGCAGCTACTGGCCGTTCGCGCCGACGCTGTGGGACTACATCAACCGGGCGATGCCGTTCTCGGCGCCACACACACTGTCGGCCGACGACGTCTATGCCATCACCGCCTATATTCTCAACTTCAACAATATCGTGCCGGCGGATTTCGTCGCCGACCGCGACAGCCTGCCCAAGGTGAAAATGCCGAACCGCGACAATTTCACCTGGATGGATCCGCGGCCCGATACCAGGAACATCGCCTGCATGAAAAACTGTATCGATCCGAAGGCGGTGAAGATCGTCTCGACGACTGAAGGCAAGGATTTGACGCCGCGAACCACCGGTCCGCTCGATGCCATGAAGGCCAAGTAGCGTGGCGGCGCGCGCCATGCGGGAGAGTGCAATGCACCGTCAGCGCAAATTCACTGTAACGGCGCTGGTTCTCGGCACGCTTTGTGCCGGCACCGCGGCCTGGCCACAGGCACCGGCGTCACGCGGCCAGGCGCTGGCCTTCGATCGCAGCAAGGGCAATTGCTTGACCTGTCACGATATCGCCGGCGGCGATTCCCCGGGCAATGTCGGCCCGCCGCTTGCCGACATGAAGGCGCGC
>Ga0310038_10001377_pt1 | contig 18609 bp, 27 predicted proteins | sample Sb_taG_6_FD_200461 | JGI IMG/M metagenome (GOLD analysis project Ga0310038, IMG submission 200461) | Peat soil microbial communities from Weissenstadt, Germany - Sb_50d_4_PS metaG (v2) (version 2) | ecosystem: Environmental > Terrestrial > Soil > Wetlands > Peat | place: Germany: Weissenstadt... | reverse complement strand
CCAGGGGCAGGCCGGACAGCCAGCGCTGGATGTCGCTCGGCGCGATCTGGGCGATGGCCTTGCCGCCCAGCCCGGGGAGAATGTGATTGGCCAGGTGGGACCGGACCTTCTCCCCCCGCGTGGAGTCCGCGTGCCAGCCCCTCGCCCACCCGTCCGCATACCGGCGGAGAGTGACCCTGCCCGCGTCCGGGTCCAGGTACGTGCCCCGCAGCACGTCCGCCTCAGCCTGGACCTTGAACCGGTCGGCCTCCGGCCTGCGGTCGAACGACTTGTTGCGCTCCCTGCCGTCAGGGTCCAGATAGCGCACGCGCCAGCGGCGGCCGGAGCCGTGCCGGGGCGATCTCACCCTGCCGCCGTCTTCCCCGGCCACCCACCAGCGGTCCTCGACGTGCGCCATATCAGGTCCCTTCTGCTTCGGTCCAGGCGAGTCCGTCCGGGAGCGGCGGGGGCCTGAGCCCCTGCTCGCGCATCGTCTCGCGGGTGGAGCGCAGTGCCTCCAGGCCGAGCCTGCGCAGCCGGGCGATCTCACCGCGTCCCCAGGTCATCTCCCGCGTGACTCCGGCCAGCTCCGCTGTGAGGCGGTCGTGCTCGCGGAACAGGTAAGCCGCCGAGCGGTGCGAGGGCGGCGCGAGCCTGAGCCCGTCAGGAGATCCGCTGAGGACGGCGGAGCCGCAGAACCATTTCGCCGCGTCCCACGGGCTGAGTTCCTGGCCTGGCAGCGCCTCCATGCTGTCCTCCTGCCCCACCGGGCAGATCAAGAGGATCGGTGGCACATCGAGCGCGGCGGCCAGCACCAGCAGCTCCCCGATGTTCAAGCTCGCCCGCATGCCCAGCTCCAGCTTGCTGATGGTGACGCGGCCAAGCGGCAGGCCCAGCTCCGCGCACCGGCCGGCCAGCGCCTGGACGGACAGCCCGGCCTGTGCCCGGCGGAGCGCCACGCGCCTGCCCGCGCTGGCGGTGACCCGCGCCGTCCACTCGTGTCTTTGCTTCATAACAGAACAAGAATACCAATGATTGTCCCGTATTGACAAGCGCTAGTCGCAAGCTGCATGCTTGATGCGCCGCTCAGGTGCCTCAGCGACCGACGTGCTGATGATCACCGATCCTCCTGACAGGGCGTCTACGCCGATCCCAGGAGGACAGTCATGCCCGTGGCGCAGGCTCTGCCAGGTCTCATGTCCATTCCCGAGGTGGCCGTGTGCCTCGGCGTCCCGGAGCAGACGCTCCGATTCTGGCGCTATAAGGACATCGGGCCGAGGTCGATCAAGGTCGGCCGCCATGTCCGCTACCAGCGTGCCGAGGTCGAGCGCTACCTGCGCGAGCTGCAGGCCGGGGCGTCCCGGTGAGCGGCAAGGGCGGCCTGGGCGCGCTGGTCATGGCCACGGGCGGGGGAATCCTGCTCTGGACCGGCCTGACCAGCTCCACGGGCAACCCCCGGGACACGCTCGGCGCACTGCTGGCCGGGAAGAAGCCCGGCACTCCGGGCACCGCGCCAGCGGCCGGGATCTTCGGCCCCGGTGCCACGGTCCCGGTCGGATTCGGGGCAAGCGCCACGGGCTCGGCCATCGCCTCCGATGCGCTCAGGTACCAGGGCCATCTGTACTGCTTCGGCGGCAGCCAGATGGCGTCCACCAATGGCTGCCCGGTCGGCCAGTGGGATTGCTCCAGCTTTGTTAACTGGGTGATCGGCCACGACCTGGGAATGGCCATTCCCGGCTATGCGGGCGGGACGTACAACGGCACCAGTCACGGCCCGTCAAGTTTCGTCTGGGCTGCCTGGACCGGATGCACGACGGTGGGGCACTCGGCGAGCGCTGCCGTGGCCGGGGACATCCTGATCTGGATGGGCGGAGCCGGGCACATCGGGATCGCCCTGGGCGGAGGCCAGATGATCTCCGCGCTCGGACCCAATGGCACGCCCAGCACCACGGTCACCGGGATCACCGGTACCGCGAGCGGGATTTTCCTGGTGCGGCGGCTGAATGCGACGGGCATCACCATGGGCCGGAAGAAGTGACCTGACATGGCGTATCCGGCCGGAGCCTCAGCCTCGGCGATCGGCTCTAGTAAACCTGGGTGCCGGGATCGGCCTGAACGGGGATCGCGCACACGATGTTCCACGGCTTGTAGCCCTCGGCTCGGCAGGTGATCGCCAGTCGCAAGGGCGCGTCAGCGAACTTGCTCCGCCAGTACTGCGCGTTGGTGTTCCAGGACGGGAACGGGGGCGCGGCAAGCCCGAGGGTGACCGTCTCGTCCTTGCGCAGCGCAAACGGGCCGAATGCCGTGCGGTTCTCATTGACGCCAGCTATGCCTGCCTTGAATATGTACGGCCCCCAGTAGGCCTTGGCGAGCGACTCCTCGTTATGCGTCGGCCCAGGCTGGGGCTTGCCATCCTCCTCGCGGATCCTGACCGTCACATCCTCAAGGCGATCGAGCGATTGCGGCCCTACGAAGTGAATGGATAGCTGGGCCTCGTCCATGACCGTCTCGTGGCACGCCATCTCCAGCTCGGGCCTCAGATCGTCGTGCTGCCGGCTCTGCTCGATGGCCGCCAGCTTCTCGGTAGCCCTGGCTGAGATCTCCGCCGCCTTAGCGGAATCGACAGAAGCACGGGCTGACCTGCGTGAGGACCACCAGGCCCCGCCAGCGAAGAGCGCCGCTACGAGGGCGATGCCATCGGCGATCCAGCTCGCTGCGTCCATGTTGGATCAGCCTACTCAGGCTTGCGTGGACATGGCCGGAATGCCTTAATCACTGGCCCTTTTTCATGCTCGTGCCGGCAGCCGGTCTCGCGGAGAGGAGCAGCAGACGCCCTCCCGAAGATTTTTTGGTCAAGGGACAAGCCCTGTAAATACCAGGCGTACCGAGTCATACTCCCATCGCTAATTGCAAGGAAGTTTGTTTACGGGAATGGCCGGTCGAGAGGGATACAAGAAAGGCTGTAATTGTTCTATCCGGGCGGCAGGAATAGTCTCTAACCACGATTCGAGATGAAGCTGGAGGCGCGATGGGAAACAACACTCGGGGTACCGGGGTGCTGATCCCGGAAGAGCTTGAGGAAGCAGCTCGGAGGGAAGCCGGATATCCCGACGCCTCGCTCGGAGCGCTGATCCGTGCTGGCTTGCGGCTTCTGGCCGCCAGCGACCCGGACGTGGTTCAGGAGGCCATTGCCTCCAGCTACCTCAAGCCCGGCCCGAAGCAGAAGGTCCACTAATAGCAAAGAGCCCTGGGGCCTGAACCCCAGGACTCCGCACAGAAAGACATGACACCAACATGTCAAACGTTCAACTACACGATACATCAGTCCCGGCCGTCCTGCCAGCCGGAGCCGTGGCTCCTGCAATCAACCTTGATAATACTCTGCCGCCGGACCTTTCTGGTGCCTTTTCTGGCAATGGTCAGGTAGAAGCCCGCGATCCCTCTGACCTGGTGGCGCTCCGCGCCAGGCAGGAGCAGGACTGGGCGGCGATGGGGATCGATCCCTCGAAGTCCCTGGAGAACGACCCGGGCCGGCTGACCGGGGCCGAGGACGAGCGGCGCGAGGAGCTGCGCCAGGCCGCCATCGCCTATGCGGAGCGAGGCTGGCGGGTGATTCCCGTCAGGTGGGTAGACGACGAGGGCGTGTGCCAGCAGTGCCCCCAGGTCGCGCAGTGGGGAGAGTGCCATTCGCCGGGCAAGCACCCCGTCCACCCGAAGTGGCCGGATCTGGCTACCTCCGACCCGGATAAGGCCGCCCGCTGGTGGCGTCCCGAGCCGGCCGAGGGTTACATGGCCGAGGAGTGGTTCCCCAGGGCGAACGTCGGCATCGTCACCGGCAAGGGCTCGGGCATCTGGGTCCTGGACGTCGATCCTAAGGCCGACCCCAGGCTTGACGGTGAGACCACGCTCGCGGTGCTGGAGCGCGAGCACGGCGAGATGCCGCTGACCCGGACCCACCAGACGGGCTCGGGCGGACGCCATCACATCTTCCGTCATCCCGGCTTCGAGGTGCGGAGGTCAGTCCGCAAGCTGCTCGGTCCCGGCCTGGACGTCATGGGAGAGGCCAGCTTCATCGTCGCGCCGCCCAGCGTCTCCGCCAGGGGCTCCTACGAGTGCTCGAACCCGGCCCAGGACATCGACCCGGTGGACGCCCCGGCGTGGCTGGTGGGCATCCTCCGCAGTCACAACGACCGCCAGCTCGGGGAGGGAGTGCCCGGCGAGCATGCGGACGCGGCCCTGCCCTTCAGGCGCAAGTACGCGCAGGCGGCGCTGAGGAACGACTCCGAGGCCCTGCGGAACGCTCCGGCCGGCCGGCGCAACGACATGCTGAACGAGTGCGCCTTCAGCCTGGGCACGCTCGGCGGAGCCGGCCTCCTGGATGAGGAGGACGCCTGGAGGACCTTGCATGAGGCGGCCCTGGCGTGCGGGCTGAGCGAGCCGGAGATCAGGCCCACCTTCCTCTCAGGCTGGCGCAAGGGCCTGGAGAAGCCCCGCAAGATCGAGTGGCATGTGGCCGGGCACGAGTACCCGATGAGGAAGTGGAACGACCTCGGCAATGCTGACCGGATGGTCGATCACTTCGGCGAGATCCTCCGTTGGTGCCCTGATCGCGGGACGTGGATGGAGTACATGGCCGGGCGATGGACGGCGGCAACACCGGACAGCGGAGGCTGGCACGCCGTCGCGATGATCGAGTCGATCCCTCTTACCGAGGCGCTGAACTATGACGACGAGCCCGAGGTCGATGACAAGGGGAAGGAGCTGCCCTCTCGCCGGAAGCAGTTCCTGGCCTGGGCCAGCCGGCAGGAGAACCTGAAGTCCATCAGCGCGGCAGCGCAACTCGCGAAGTCGCGAACGGCCATGCGGATCAGGCAGGACACCTTCGACCGCAATCTGCTCTGGCTCAACAACCTGTCCGGCGTGGTGGATCTGGGAGCGGACAAGAACGAGCTGATCCCGCACGACCCCGAGCAGCGGATGACCATGCAGTGCCCGGTGCCATACGACCCGGACGCGAGAGCGCCGAAGTGGGAGGCGTTCCTGGATCGGATGCAGCCCGATCCAGAGATGCGGGCCTATCTGCGGCGGGTGATGGGCTACACCGCTACCGGGCTCATTGACGAGCAGGTCATGTTCCTGCACTACGGCGAGGGCGCGAACGGCAAGACCGTCTTCCGCGAGGTGACATCCCACGTCCTCGGTAGTTACGCCCAGACGGTGCCGGTGGACACGCTGCTGACCAGGAGGACAGAGGGAGGCATCCCCAACGACGTCGCCCGGATGAACGGGAAGCGGTACCTGGCCGCGTCGGAGACCAAGGCCGGCAAGAGCCTGGACGAGCAGATGATCAAGCAACTGGCCGGCGGCGACACGGTGAGCGCCAGGTTCCTGCACGCGGAGTTCTTCGACTTCCGCGTCGTGGGAAAGATCCATCTCCTCACCAACCACCTGCCGCATCTCTCCGATGACTACGCCTCCTGGCGTCGGCTGCAGCTCATCAGGTGGGGCATCACCATCCCGGAGCACGAGCGCGACGGCTCCCTGGTGGAGACCCTCATCCGCGAGGAGGCGGCCGGGATCCTCGCCTGGATCGTGCGCGGGGCGAGGGAGTGGCGCGAGACCGGGCTGAGGCCGCCGGCCTCCGCCGAGCAGGCCAAGGCGGAGTACAGGCGCGATGAGGACACGATCGGGCGGTTCATCGCTGACTGCCTGGCGGAGAGCGAGCAAGTCCGGGGGGCAGCAGACCGCTCTACCAAGGCCATCTACGGCTCCTATCGGCTGTGGTGCTCTGACCAGGGGCTCAGGGAGCCGATGACCCAGCACAGACTGACCCGTGCGATCCAGGATCACGAGAACTCGCTGGGCCAGAAGCACGAGTACGTCAAGGCGAATAGCTGGGCAGGCTTCCCATGTCTGGCGGTGAGGGCGCGATGAGCGTCCGGGTGATCACGGCAGACCAGTCCGCTTCTGGACTTCCAGTCCGCTTCCAGTCCGCTTTCCAGTCCGCTTTCCAGATGATCTATACCCCCTCTGACCTGGGAAGTCTTTTTTCCAGTCCGCTTCAGTCCGCTTATAGGGAAGTTATCGGAGATAGCTCACACGCGAGGGAAGACGCTCATCGTATTAGCACGATGGTCACTCACAGTAGTCAAGAGGTATCTCTCTCCTCTAGTAGCAGCGCTACCCCTGAAGAAAAGCGGACTGAAGCGGACTGCGCAGGTCAGGGGCTTGGAAAGCGGACTGGAAAGCGGACTGGAAGCGGACTGGAAGCGGACTGGAAAGCGGACTGGATCAAGCCCGAATCATCTGGGCAGCCTGGAAAGGCACGAAGTCAGTTACTCTGCGTGACGACGCATCCCCCGCAGAAGTGGACTGCTACCTCGCCGCCGGGGTGGGTAGCGCGTGATGGCGATCGGCAATGACGGCTCGGCCATCTGCGAGCTGTGCGCCGGGCAGTTCTGGGCGGGCATCGACCCCCTCATCGAGGTCTGGCCACGGTGGATCTCCGGCCCGTGGGGCGACCGGATGTATGACCCGGGCTTTCACGTCTGCGTGGCCTGCCTGCGGGCCATGTTCGCTGAGCAGTACGCGAACGAGCTTGTCGGCATGGGCCGGGCTCGCCAGAGGGCGGCCTGAATCGAGGAGGGATGATGACCACGATCGCTGAGGCCCGGCCGTGCTGGGGGCTTCCCGCCCCGGATCAGGGGGCATACGCCGGGCCGGCCACCATCACGCAGATCGGCGCGCTGCATCGCGAGTTCGCCCGCCTGGGCTTCAGGACGGACGACCGGGAGGAGCGGCTGGAACTGGCGGCCGAGCTGCTCGGGCTCGACGGACTCGGCTCGTTCCGGGGGCTGAGTCTCGGGAAGGCCGGCTGGCTCTTGTCGCACGTGAGCCGCTGCGGCACCCTGGCCGAGCTGGAGGAGGCAGTCGCGTCAGCGGCCCCGCCGGAGGAGCCAGCGGAGACCGATCTCGCCGAGGGGCTGAGCGTCATCGACGCGCTCGTCTACGTCGTCCTGCTGGTCGCCATCCAGTCGGCGCAGCGCCGGTCCCAGGCTGGCGAATGGAGCCCGGGATGTATCCCTGGTACCCCGGATGCCGCAGAGGCGCAGAGGCCCGCTCAGGCCCGCGAGGGCACTGGCGGCGCTCCCGTGATGAATGACACCAGCAGCACGGCTGGCAGCACCCCGACCTGCTGCAACTCCGATTACGTTTCGTTGCGTTCCGTAACATGAGAACCGTGATGGAAATGGCCGCCACGTGCCCCGAGTGCTCCGCCCAGGTGCCTCAGCAGCGCACCGGGAGACGGGCCGTGTACTGCTCGGACACCTGCCGGGCCAGGGCCTACCGCGCCCGGCAGGCAGGGAGTCCTCGCCCAGCTTCCTCACGACCCAACGTCATCGCCCTCAGGCAGGTCGAGCCCGAGCTGCTTGCGTGGGATCCGCCCTCGGAGCCTCGCAAGTCCTGCCGGACCACGGAATCGTGCCCGGACTGCGGCGAGCCGCTGCTGGCAGGACGCCGGGGCACATGGCGGGCATGCCCAGCCTGCCGGCGCGGTGTCACGCCCGCCGCAGTCTCGGCACCCTATGCGCGTGGCGACGCCGCGCCGCAGCGGCAGGTGGCCAGCCAGCGGGAGAAGGATCTTGCCGCGATCGGGCTGGCAAGGCGCAAGGGCCTGATGCTCGCCCAGCTCGCCGTGCTCGCTGATGATGACCGGCTCGACCCGGAGTCCGTGCCCGTCGTCGGATGGTTCGCCGACGAGGTGAGGGCCGCCGGATCGCAGGATCGCCTCGGCGAGCTGGCGGATCTTCTGCGGGAGGCCGGGATCCGCCGCAGGCACTGGTGGCAGGGGCAGCCCGCCGCCATTGAGTCTCCCGCCAATGACGATGACGATGATGACGACGACTGGAACCCCGGTCCCGATCGCGGCGGCGGGCGCTTGTCCACTGCCGCGCCCGCCATCATCCCGGCGAGCGAGCTGGCGGCCAGGGGCTACGAGCTTGGCCCACTCAGGGCCGGCCGCTGCCAGGTCACGGAGACGCACGAGGGATACCGGAACATCTGCTACCTGGCAGGTAACCACTGCTGGGGCGACGGCCAGGTCTGCCAGGGGCATTACGCGGCGCTGACGACGCCATTGCGGGCGAGGTCAGCATGACATTGCCCACGGCCAGCCTGGAGCGGGCGCTGCGGCGGGTGGGCTCGGTCTGGCATCCCACGGCCGCAGCGCACCATATCGTGTACGGCACTACCGGGGCCGGCAAGTCCACGCTGATCAAGGAGCTGCTGGGCCTGTGCGGCGACGAGCGTGTCCTGATCCTGGATCCCAAGCCGCACCCCGACCTCATCTGGAATGGCCCGGACGACGACCCTCATCGCTGGGGGAGGCCGGTCACGGGGATCCACCCCATGTTCGGCACCGAGCGTGAGGGAGGAGGGCCGCTCGGGCTGTGGTTCCGCCTGGCCGGCACGCCTGACCGGGCCGGCACGGCCCGCCGGTTCGGCGATGCCCTCGCCACCGTGGCGGCAGAGGGCCATTGCGTCCTGGTGCTCGACGACGTGCGGGAGATCACCCGCCAGCTCCGGCTCGCCGAGGCGGTGGACTCGGTGATGAACCTGGGCAGGTCGGCGAACATGATGGCGATCCTGTCGGCGACGGAGACCGGGTACGTGTCCGGCCGGGCTCAGGCCGCGATGACCTGGATCGGTTACACCGGGGGCAGCCTGCCAGCGGCCAGGTCAGGAGCGGAGCTGCTCGGCTGGCGCGGCCGGGACCGGCAGGACTCCTGTGCCTCCCTCGCACGGCATGCGTGGATCTACCAGGATCACGAGGCCGGCAGCGCCGGGCCAGTGCTGGTGGCCGCGTGATCGATCCGGCGGCGACCGCCGCCCTGGAGACGTTGCACGCCCCGCTGAGAGCGATGCAGGCGGCTCTCGATCCCGGGTAATCCTCTGACTGAGAAAAGCGCGCCGTCGTGCGGGTGAGCGGGAAAGGTGCCCATGAAAATCAACCGGGCTGATATTCGCCCCGACGTCGGGCGGTTGGCTTTGCTATTGCCCGGAATCCGCGTTTGCCCAAGTGAAGAGGCCCCTCTTATGTGCGCAAATGAGGCAACTTGCCATCCAAACTTTGGTCATTTCGGCCGTTTCAGGCCATTGGGCGTTGGGTGAGCTATTCGCGCTGGTCAGCTACCGGCCCGGAGGGCCGATGAAGCGCACGAACTGCCTGCCGAAATCGGTAGTAAGCCGGTCCATCAGCGATGTGGGCGAGACCATCCCAATCAGGCTGGCCGTGAGCATCCCTGCTGAGCCGAGTTCACTGGCGACGAGCGTGTAGAAGTCTTTCCGCCCCTGCATCTCGGGCAGCCCGGCTTCCACGGTCTGCGTTCTGCTCCCGGCCATTCCAGCCTTCGGCGGAACCAGGACCTTAGATGCGAACCAGGCGGGAGGATCATCCCAGAGTGTGAGGAGCCGTAGGTGCGAGGGCGTGAAGCGGTCGATCAAATTCAGGAAGATGGCCTGGGTATCCGCGTCGGGCGCGTCCGGGGCCACCGAGTTGAGCACGGCGTTGCGGAGTGCGCTGATCTTCTCCTCCTGGTGGGTGTGCTCGATTGTCCGAGTGGCCGAGACCACGGCATCCACGAAGAGGTCGTTGTCCGCCAGGCTCTCAAGATCGAAGTCGTCTACCCGCTTGCCCAGTTCCTCGACTGCCTCGGCCAGCTCGGTGAACCACTGCTCGCGCCGCTGTTCCAGCCGCCAGCTAAGGGCGGTGACGAAGGTGACGGCCAGGGCGGCCCCGACCAGCGGGACCGAGCCGAGGCCGGCCTCCACGGCGCGCTCGACGATCTCCCGGCCGGTGCTCTTGCCTGGTGGCTTGGTGTCCATGCCGGAAGGCTACGGGTAGCTGCGGGTTTATGCGTCCTGCGCCGGGAAGGAGCGTGACGAAATATCCCTGGCCCTGCTGCGGCTGCGGCGGCCCGGTCGAGCTGAGGCCGGTCGGCCGGACGGCATTCGCCTGCTCAGACGCATGCCGGGCAGCCGCCTGGAGGGACCGGCGAGCCGGGCGCTCCGGGGCGGAGCTGGCCGGGCTGCAGGCGGCCAGGCGGGCGGCGAGGGCACGAGAGCCGCTGCGCCTGACCCCGGGAGAGCAGGCCATCATCAGGTACGCCTGGCTGGCGGCGCTCGGCGCGTACTGCGCTGAGCACAGGGATCGGCAGGGACTGGCGGACATCACGGAGATGCTCTCCTGGGAAGTGGTGGCGGGCATCTGGCCAGAGCCGTTCGCCCAGGCCGCGATGGCGGGCACGTGGCCGGGAGACGAGGGCTCCGAGGGCGTGATCGAGGCCGTCATCCGCGAACGAATGAAATTGCTGGCGCTGCGGGAGCGCACGCAGCGCGGAGGGCGGACTGCATGGCCGAAGGCGTGACGCAAGAGCCTGAGCTGGCCGCGATGATGGCTGCGGCCGGGCAGTGCCAGCTCCCCGCCGTGTTGCGGACACCATGGCTGTTCGCGCAGGCCAGGGCGATTCAGGCGTCATCTGGCGATGTGGCTGCGGCCGATCCGGGGGCATCGGCTGACCGTGACGAAAGCACCGCCGCCGTATATGTTGCGCCTACCATGTGCCGGTGCGGCTGCCAGCGTCCCGTGCCCCGTGCCCGGACAGGGCGGCCCGGCCTGTACGCCTCCCACGCGTGCCGTCAGCGGGCGTACAGGAGACGCCAGCGGCTGGGCCGAGCGGTTAGCCCCGGTCACTGATCGTCGTCGTCGGGCACCCCGAGGGCATCCGTCTTGAGCCCCATGAACTGGACGAGCATCGAGAGGCAGGGCAGCAGGCTCGCGATAGCCCAGATCGACAAGAGCCCGGTTATGCACCCGACGATGTCGAGCAGGATCCCGGGTGAGCCGTCGCTCATCGTGGACAGGGCAATGAGGAAGATCATAGCGAAGACGCCGAGGACGGCGGTGAACAAGAACGGCCCGAGATAGCGGACAGGCTGCCGGTCGATGGCGGTCAGCTTGCGCATGAACGACTGATCCATGAATGCGGCGAGAATTGCCACGCCAGCTATAACTGCGCCAATAACCACGCCCAGAAGGACCGCCGCGACCGATACGCTGCGAAGCACCGCATCGGGGGCGATGATGGCTAGGACCAGGCCTCCCGCACCGCCTGCCATCCCGAGGTAGAGATCGAGCTGGAAAAGCTCACGGCGGTTGAATCTCAGAGCCCCCCACAGAGGTGAGAGCGCATGCTTCGACATGACTAGCTCACCTCCGCCGGCCGCTGGTGGTCATGCTAGCTGAGCGTGCTGACAGCCTGAGTCCTGCCAGCCCGCCGCCTCACTGGCCGTCGCGGACGTATAGCCGCAGTGCCGCCAGCACGAGTTCCATGCCCAACATCAGGTCAATGCCGAAGTCATCGATCAGCTCCTCGTCGGCCGATAGCCTGCTGTTGAACTTGACATTGCCGGCTCCATCGTCCCGGCGCGCAATCAACTGAAGTTCCACATCTCCGGTCTGGGTGCCATCGAGCTTGTCGGTGAATGCCTCAGAGGTTATGTCCAGGGTCCTGCCACGCTGTGCGGTGAACTCCTCAGTCTTCTTGCGGGCAGCCAGCGCCCTCATTTCAGCGCGGTCGCTGTCGAGTTCGCGCCCTGGATTGGATGTCTTGATTATCCGCCTCATGAAATGAACCATCGGGTGTTCCCGGAGCCACTCGTCTATCTCGGCCCTGGAGGTCACCAGGTCTACTTCCCACTCGGTGGGGATGAGGCCCGCCTCCCCAACTGCCCTGTTCAGGACATGCTCCAGGCCGTAGGCGAAGTTCCCAGGACGTATCTTCGCAGTAGGTGCAAAGGCAACCCATCTGTGACTTTCGGTGAGGTCTACCGCGAAGGGTGCCACCGTCGCACGTGAAGCTGCATCCAGGTCAAACGTCTCTCCCTTAACCCATGACCATGCTTCGGCGTTGAATATCTTGCGGTCCTCCGGGGACGAGAAGCCCAGGGTGCCGGTCATGAAGTCATTGCTGGGATCGATGGTCATGTCGGCGGCGGTCCAGGTCCGGAGCAGATCCCCGCTTGCCCCGCGCTGGGTGGTCTGCGTGAGCCGGCTGTTCGCCAGCTCCGTGAAGTCCTCGGCGAACGTGCGCATCGCAAGCGTCTCCTGCCCCACGGGCCTGCGCCGATTGATCCTCGCGAACCTGACCTTGCGCAGCTTCGCCATCGGTCATCTCCTTGAGTCAGCTCCGGCGAGACGGCGTGGTCGCTGCCGTTGTTTCGGCCAGTCTGAGTTCGAATGACTCCGCGCTGAGCCTAGTAACACGGCTCGGGATCAAGGAGCCTTTTCGTCACCTCGGCCAGCCACGTGATTGCCTCGCCCCACTGGGTGACGACCAGTTTCTACTCGCGCAGAACCTTTCATCACCCGGCGGATGGTGCCGAAGTGCACCCGTAGAACCCAGCCATCTCCCGCTCGGCGCGCAGGAACGTGCCCGGGGCCACCTCGCCTGAGCGCCGCCGCCCACGAGGCGATCTGCCGTGTCATCCCGCAGCCTGCCGGTGCGGTCAGCCCTCGTCCTGAGGGAGCACCCAGACGCCACGGCCCGGTACGGTGCGGACGAGACCTTCCCTGCGCAGCACCTCGAAGGCCCGCATGACCGTGCCGACCGCGATCCCGTGCTCCTGGGACAGTGTCCTGGCCGAGGGCAGCGGCATGCGGGGAGGATACTCGCCCGAGGCGATGCGCTCCCGCAGCAGGTCCGCGAGCTGGGAGTAGGCAGGACGCCCGGCCAGCGGGTCGATCATGAGGCCAGGCTAGGGATCGCTCAGATGACCTGGTCATGAGGGTTAACCTGGTGAACCTGGTTAGGCTATTCTAAGCACTATGCCTTATTGCCCCTACTGCACTAGGTTCCTTCCCGCTACGCGGTGCGATGTGCCCGGATGCGGCGGAAACATCTGCGAGACCTGCGGCCTGTGCCACCGCGAGGAGACCTTCCACCGCCAGGCCGTGGCGGCCATCGGAAGGGTCATCGCGCAGGATGCCGGGTGACCGGCTGCTCGGTGATCTCGGAGCCGGACCCCGCCGTAGACCGCTACATGGTGGTCCAGGCGCTCCGGGACGCGGTCATCTTCCGCTTCAGGGAAGTCGCCGAGCCCTGCCAGGCGTGCCTGTCCCACCCCTCCCTGCTCTGCGTCACCTGCCAGGGCGCACTCGACCTGGCCTCGGGATACCAGTCTCTTATCGGCTGGCTCATGCCAGAGGAGGGCTCATGACCAGCAGGCCCGTGTCCGCCGTCTCCGCCGCTGCCGTAGCTGCCGTGGCCACGCTGGATGGCCAGCGGCGATGCGAGCCCCTGGTTCCTGATGACCGGCGACCTGGACCGGTTCCGCGCCGAGCTGGCATGGATCCAGCCGGCCGCGCGCCTGATGACGAGCGCGGCCTGTGCGCCTATGCGCATCCCGGCCCCTGCCGGTGGCCGGGCGAGGCCACGGCATGACGACCTGGCAGGATCCGGCGATCACGGAGTTCATCGGCGAGGACGTGGTGACCTGGGTGGTCGAGTACCGGCCTGACCACGCCTGGGCCATCCTCTGGGGTGGCGGCCGGAGCGTGGTCAGGCCGTGGCCGCCACTCCCGATCAGCGTGGCGTGCTCGGCCGAGGCCGCCGACCTTGAGACGGCGAGGACCGAGGCGAAGCGGATCGCCAGGCTGATCGCGGAGCGCCAGCCTGCCAGCTTCTGGGACCAGCCGTGAAGGCCAGGAGATGGGTCTTCTGGATCCTGCTGGCGTCCTTCGCGGGCGGGATCCCCTTGCTCATCGTCGGCGCGCTCAAGAACAATCCCGCCGCTGCCCCGGACGCCAGCGGTGTCGAGGGAGCGCCTTACATAGCTGCGGCAGCCGTGATGATCCTGGTCCCGCTGCTGACGGCCGCAGTCCGCATAGCCATCGCGATCATCAGGGCCGCGCACGCCGAGCACCGCAGGTACCGGGCGTGGAAGAGCACGCTGTCCCCTCAGGAGCGGGCCGCCGTGCAGATGGCTGAGGCCGCCGCCATGTGGGCGCTGCACCTTCGCCTGCGCGAGCACCACAAGCGCGTGCAGCACGAGCAAACGGTTTCGGCCCTGGGTTACGACCCTGCGACCCCGCCTTCCCAGCGCCCCGACCCGTTCTCGCGCAACAACCCGTACTGGAAGCCACCGCACTGAGCGACTGATCTGTGAGACATTCGCTCCAGGATTACCAAGGAGGAGCTATGAGGGCTCGCGTCCCAGGTATCCCCGCTGTCCTGGCCACGATCCTCATCGCCGGGTGCGGTGCCCCCGCTGCGTCGTCGCGGTCAAGCTCAGGGACGGTAAGCCGGGCTCAGTGGCCCTCCACCGCGCTGAACGCGATCACGGCCGCCGACTGCATCGCGGCTGTCCGCACACTGAATTCACTTAGCGCTGCCTACCGCAGTGCTTCAGGTCCGAGTCAACTGGCCGCAGTCGCCAGCATGGGGTCGAACGCCAGCTCGACGCTGGGCTACATGCTCAATACCAGTCCCGGCCTGGATGAACTCATCTCGGTGGACATCCAGCAAGCCGCCTCGGACGCGGACGTCCTCGGCACATGGATCAACGACGACCTGGCCGGTCTTCCAGGTAGCGCGCTGCAAGTAAACCAGGAAGCACGTGCGCTCGGTCACGACACGATGCAGATCTACAGCGTGTGCGGCAGATGATCTCAGGGCGGCTGCCAGCAGCCGCTTCGATGCGGCGATCAGGGCACTGACGAACCTCGCGTCCATCCCGCCCACGGGCGTGACGCCCGCGCATTCCAGTCAGGGCAACGCGGACGTCATGGCACTCAACCGCTTCTTCCGCACTCCTGGCCTGGTGACTTGCTAGGGCTTGGCGCAACTCTGGCAGATGCCGCCAGGCGCAGCAGCACCCCTCTGAGGACATGCCCCCAGTCTGCGCGCCCGGCCAGGAGATCAGCTACCGAACTCCCCTGCCCGCACGCCAGCGACGAACGCACGCCATTCAGCGGGCGTGTACCGGAGGACCGGCCCGTGACCGTGGTCCTTGGTGTCCCTGATCAGGATCAGGCCATCGTGCTCGGCCACTTCGACGCAGTTACCGCCGTTGCCGCTGTAGCTGGACTTACGCCAGCGAAGATCACCTATACGTTCCATTGCTCCTCAGCTACCTTCAGGATCAGCTCTCGGGATTGCGCATGCGGCAGGGCATACTGCCGGATACGCTCGAAGGCTACCGCCGCCGCCCGGACTTGTGATCTTGATTCCGCCGTGTGCCCTTCCGGTACAGCGTCCGTATGCAGCACATCAGCCGTGCCGTCAACGCTCGCCAGGCTGATGTCACCGGAGAGTCCGGCAGTAGCGCCCACGGCTGTGGGAACGACCTGGACCGATACGTAAGCGAGCCCGGACAGTTCCGCGACATGCCGTAGCTGTTCGTCCATGGTCTCCGGTGACCCGACCAGGCGACGCAGCACGAGTTCGTCAATGAGCGCCACAACCTCCGGGGGGTCGGCACGGTCCAGGATGGTCGCACGGTCCAGCTTCGCCTCGACCAGCGCGCCAATCGCCTCGTCGCTGGTGTCCGTCTGAGCGGCTAGCAGCAAAGCCCTGGCGTAGGCGGCCGTGTGGAAGAGCGCAGGCACGATGATCGGTGACCAGTAGCGAAGAATTGCCGCTTGTGTCTCGGCCGCTAGCCACGTCTCGAACCATCGCGGGATGGGTCCGTCAGCACGCCTCGCCAGGGTGGCCATGCGTCCGAAATGCTCATAGTCCAGATCGCACGCCTTGCACCACGCGACGAGCACGTCGGGGGTCGGGGGCCGCTCGCCTGTCTCGGCCTTGCCGATGACGGACCGGTCAAAGCCAAGGTCATCCGCTAGCGCCTGCTGTGACTTGAAGCCTGCCGCGTCCCTCGCTCGCGCCAGCTCGTCGCCCAGGAACGCGGCAGGGTCGGTTTCAGGATCGCGGCTATTGGGGCGGGGCATGGGGCGTGCCTCCGGGGTAGCGGCGGAATGGGGCAGGTCTTCTTGCCGCGTAGCTTTACGATCCCCCCTGCTGCGAAATTGTACAAGTGGATCACGTACCGGGCGCACGCCATGCCACCGCCTTCGAGCGCACCATTAGGGTGCGCCTGCCGCAAGCTAGTGCCGGCCTTGTCGCCCCGCCGAGGCTAAGTGGAACGACGTTCGATGACCCCCAGTCTGGTGGCCTGGACAGGGGACAGCGGGAGCCCCCTCTAGCCGTGCGGGGCGAGCCCAGCTCCGAGGCCGGCACTACCACCTGGCCGAAGGTCAGCACGTTAAGGCTCGATCCGGTCCCGGCCGCTGCCGGGCAGGCCAGGGAGCACGCAAGGGGTGTCCTGCGCGACTGGGGGTTGCACCACCTCATGGAGGATGGCGTAACGCTGGTGAGCGAGCTGGTGACGAACGCGCTCCAGGCGTCGTGGACTCTCATCGAGCCCGCTCCGGTCGGGCTGGGCCTCCTGGCGAACGAGGGGCACCTGATCATCGAAGCGTGGGACCACTGCCTCAAGAGCACCGGCTTCCCAGCCCCCGACGACCCGGACGAGGACGACGAGCGGGGCCGGGGCCTGCTCATCGTGGACAAGCTGAGCAATAGGTGGGGGGTCAGACGCCCCCGCAACCTGGGGTTCAAGATCGTCTGGTGCGAGCTGCTTGTCTCACCTCGCGACGCGGAGCACCATGCCTGACACTGCCCGGCAAGCATTTCCCGAGCCCGCTGCGACCGTGCGGCACCTCAGCAGGCTCACGATGGCTTACCCGGCGTTCCAGTTCAGCCGCGAGCCGTTCGGGCGGAAAGGCACCCGCTGGGTGGCCGAGCGCCGCGACCGTGCCGCAAGCGGCCTGCGCATTGTCATCACCGATGACCTGATGGAACTGCACACCGCGCTGGCGCGAGACAGGGATCGCTGCCGTGCCCGGTGACGCCAGCCTCGCCCGGCTGTTCCGCGAGTACGGTGACCGCTGGGTGATCGAGCGGGTCGGTCGCGGCACCGAGTGGGTGGCCTGCCGCCGCGACGGCGACCTTATCGACATCATCGGCGCACGTGATCTCGGCGGCCTCCGCTATCACATGGACGCGGCTGAGAAGGAGGAGGCAGCAGTGGCCTTGCCGTCGCACAGGCCGCCTGGCGACAGCGGTACCAGCCGGACGGCAGGGCTCCCCGGCTAGCACGGAATGTCGCCGCTGGCTTCGGTCCTGATACTTGCCACTAGCTGGCTCACCCTGCGCCTCGACAGGCCATCGCATCCCCCTGCAAGCTCATCGGTCCTGCTGAGAGTTAGCGGGCTGCCGCCCTGGCATTCGGCCTCGGGGTGGTGGCAGCCCTCGCCGCAACTGGCAAGCTCGGGCTGCCTGGCCGGGATCAGGCTGGGGACACTTTCGCCTGAGGGTGGCTCCCGTTCGCCTCTGCCGAGATCTCGCGGTGCATTCTGGCTGCGGCCGTGCGGGTGATGCCAAAACGGCTGGCGAGTGCCCGCTGGCTGATCGGGTTGCCCGCCGCGATGCTGGCGGTCAGCGCCGCCCTTGCAGCCGACTCGGCATCGGCCGCCACCGCTGGCACGGGGGTGGCTGAGGCGGCAGGACTTTCCGTGCCCTGGTGGCGAGCTGCCACTACCCGCTTGAGCACGCCAAGGCCAACTGCGAGCGCGGATGCGGCGGCCAGAGGCGGGACGGCTGCCGTGGCACGGTCAGCGAACGTGTGCCCGGCGATGTGCCCGACGTTGCCGGCCACCGACACTGCCAGGCCGGCCAGCGTGACCATCCACGCCGACATCCTGGACCGGGGAGACCACCGGTCGGCCAGCGCGACGAACAGGGCAAGCTCGCCCACCGCGATGAACACGTCGCACTGGAGCGGGAACCCAGCCGCCCAGACGCCGGACAGGCCATGGTGGCCTGCCCATAGGTACAGGCCCCGGTAGCTCTCTGCGAAGCTCACGAGAGACGCGGCGGTCACCAGGACGGTGATCACCGCGAGTGCGGCAAGGCGGGGAACGCGGAGGACGCCGGTCACTGCAGCCCCCTCAGGTCATGCGCTCCGCTGCGAGCATCAGCCAGCAGCGACTCGCGGGTCGCCCTCGGCATCTGGGCCGCCCTGTCACCAGGCGAGCTGGTGACCGGAGCAGGCTGGCGAGGCCAGGACAGCCCGGAGACCTGAGCGGCCGGTGATCTGGAGACCCGGGCTGAGGCGGCCCGCCGCTCGTGCAGTCTGCCCGCGTAGTAGGCCAGGCCGGCCAGCATGGCGGTGACCAGGAGCCAGCCGATCAGCCGCAGGGTCATGAGCACCATGTCGATGGTGAAGATGGCCGCGAGGGCGAGCAGCACGTTGCGCCAGCGGGTGCGGCTCCGGCGGCTCACGCCAGCCACCCCCACGTCCTGCCGTTGATGATGTCGGAGACCGTGCTCGCCGACACGCCGAACTCGGCCGCGACCTGCCGCTGCGTCATCTCGCCCCAATCGCACGCGTCCCGGATCTGCCGGGCCTTCGCGTCCGTGAGCTTCCGGCCCCGGGCCGGCCCGGGCAGGTAGTCGTCGCCGTATCCGACCGTGCCCTTGACGAGCTGGTCAACGAACGAGGCTTCCC
>Ga0310038_10001375_pt1 | contig 18627 bp, 18 predicted proteins | sample Sb_taG_6_FD_200461 | JGI IMG/M metagenome (GOLD analysis project Ga0310038, IMG submission 200461) | Peat soil microbial communities from Weissenstadt, Germany - Sb_50d_4_PS metaG (v2) (version 2) | ecosystem: Environmental > Terrestrial > Soil > Wetlands > Peat | place: Germany: Weissenstadt... | reverse complement strand
CGGGAACGGAGCGGTTGATGAGGTTCAAGAACCCTCTGAACTCGACGGCCCGGTGGCGATCGGTCATGTCGGCGATGACCTGGCCCGAGGCGATGTCGAGGGCCGCGTAGAGATTGGTGGTGCCGTTTCGCTTGTAGTCGTGCGTTCGACGCTCGGGCAACCCGGGCCGCAGCGGGAGGATGGGGGCGGTGCGATCCAGGGCTTGGACTTGGGTCTTCTCGTCCACGCAGAGCACCAGAGCGCCTTCGGGAGGGTTGAGGTAAAGACCCACCACGTCGCGGACTTTTTCGACGAACTGTGGATCAGGGGAGAGCTTGAAGGAGTCGACCAGATGAGGTTTGAGTCCGAAGGCCCGCCAGATGCGACTCACGCTCGACTGGCTCATCCCCGTCGCCTTGGCCATGGACCGAGTTGACCAGTGAGTGGCGTCGATGGGTGTCTGCTCCAAAGTCGCCACGATCAACGCCTCGACCTGGTCGTCGGTGATCGAACGCGGGACACCAGGGCGCGGTTCGTCGTGCAGTCCTTCCAGGCGCCCGGTGATGAACCGCCGCCGCCACTTCGACACGGTCGCTTCGCTGACGCCGAGGCGCCGCGACACTTCCTGATTGGTCTGACCGGTGGCGCACTCGAGGACGATGCGACACCGAAGCGCCAAGGCCTGCGCGCTCTTCGGCCGCCGAGCCCACCGTTGCAGCGTGTCGCGCTCGTCCTCGTCCAGGACCAGCTCAGCCTTCGGCCTGCCCCGCTCTCCCATGGTCCCCTCCCATCGTCGCCGATGAGAGGAAGAACGCGCGGAACGGGAACGAAATTCCTATATCTGAAAGAATCTCAGACTCAGGACACTAGTCCGGCGCCTCGCTCGCCTCGATCGCCAGGCGGGCGACGACCTGTTGCTCGGTGATCGTCCGCTCGGCCCGGGCGCGGCCGAGGAAGCTGATCGTCCAGTGCGCGAGCGCGGACGCTCGGTTCTTGAAGCCGGTGAGGAAGGTGAGGTGGACGACCAACCAGGCCACCCATCCGACGAACCCGGTCAGGCGGAGGGGGCCGATGCGGGCGACCCCCCTGAACCGGGCGATGGTGGCCATCGAACCGAGGTCCCGGTAGCGGAAAGGCGCGCCCGGGCCGGCCGACCCGGTCCGGACCCGTCGCAGGATCACCCTCGAGGCGTGGGCCCCCGACTGCATCGCCACCTCGGCAACGCCGGGCAGGTCGTGCAGTGCCATCATGTCGCCCACGACGAACACCTCGGGATGGCCCGGCAAGGAACAGTCGTCGAGGACCGCGACCCTTCCGGAACGGTCGACGGTCGCCCCTGATGCCTCCGCCACCATCGCCCCGAGGGGCGACGCGCCGACACCGGCCGCCCAGATCACCGTGCGCGTCTCGAACCGAGTCGTCGTCCCGTCGCTGAGCCGCACCTCGAGCCCGTGGTCGTCGATGTCGGTGACCATCGCAGCGGTGTGGACCTCCACGCCCAAACGACCGAGGTCGCGCTGCGTCCTCTTCGAGAGGCGGGGCCCGAACTCGGTCAGCACGCTCGGGCCGCCGTCGAAGAGGAGCACGCGGGCCGCGGCCGGATCGATCCGGCGGAAGTTGCGGTGCAGCGAGCGCCGGGAGAGCTCCACGATCTGCCCGGCCATCTCGACGCCGGTGGGGCCGGCCCCGACCACTGCGAAGGTGAGCCACGCGGCCTTGCGATCCGGATCTCCCTCGACCTCGGCCATCTCGAAGGCCCCGAAGATCCGGCCCCGCAGTTCCAGCGCGTCGTCGATCGACTTCATGCCCGGCGCGAAGCGGCTGAGCTCATCGTGCCCGAAGTAGGAGGTGAGCGAGCCCGCCGCGACGATCAGGCTGTCGTAGGGGAGGGTGTGGGCGGCATCGCCCTGATGCGCCGTCACGGTGCGGGCATCGAGGTCGATCGCCGTCACCTCGCCCAGCATCACGGTCGTGTGGCGCTGACGGCGCACGACGTCACGGATCGGCGGTGCGATCTCCCCCGAGGACAGGATGCCGGTCGCGACCTGGTAGAGGAGCGGTTGGAACAGGTGGTGGTTGGTCCGGTCGACGAGCGTCACCTCGACGGGGCCCCGGCGCAGCACCCGCAGCGCGAACAGCCCACCGAACCCGCCCCCGATCACCACGACCCGGTGGCGGCCGGCGTCGCCCACGGGGGGCCTCAGGTCCGTCCGGGCGGGCTGACCGTGAGGCCGGGGTCGGTCTCCGCCACCGGGGCGAGGACCGCCTCGACCGCCGCGAGCAGATCGGCGCCGAGCTCCACGTCGAGGGCCATCACGTTCTCTTTCACCTGCTCGGGCCGGCTGGCCCCGACGATTGCGGACGCCACGTTCGGGTTGTGCAGGACCCAGGCCAAAGCCACCGAGGCGGGGGTATGGCCGGCCTGCCGGCAGATCTCGGCGTAGCGGGCCACCGGCTCCAGGATCTCGTCGTGCATGTAGCGGCGGATCATCGCGGCGCCGGTCGGCGCGGCGGCCCGGCTCTGTTTGGGGGGCGGCGCGCCCGGGGCGTACTTCCCGGTCAGCACCCCCTGCGCGAGCGGCGACCAGACGATCTGGCTGACCCCGGCCTTCTCGCACGCCGGGATGACCTTCTGTTCGATGACCCGCCAGAGCAGCGAGTACTGCGGCTGGTTGGAGACGATGCGGTCGAGGCCCATCCGGTCGGCAACCGCGACCGCCTCGCGGATCTGATCCGCCGTCCACTCCGAGACGCCGATGTAGTGCACCTTGCCCGCCCGCACCAGGTCGTCGAACGCCCGCAGGGTCTCGTCGAGGGGGGTCTCCACGTCGTAGCGGTGGGCCTGGAGCAGATCGAGGTGGTCGGTCTGCAGGCGGCGAAGCGAACCCTCACAGGACTCGATGATGTGCTTGCGCGACAGCCCCCGATTGTTGGGATTGGGCCCAGTCGGCCAGAACACCTTGGTGCAGATCTCGATCGAGTCGCGTCGGACCCCCGCGAGCGCCCGGCCCAGGACCTCCTCGGCGGCGCCGCCGGCGTAGACGTCGGCCGTGTCGAAGGTGGTGATGCCGGCGTCAAGGGCGGCGCGGACACACGCCACCGCCGTCTCCTCCTCGACTTGGCCACCGTGGGTGATCCAGTTGCCGTAGGAGATGGCCGAGACCACCATCCCGCTGCGCCCGAGGTGACGGTGCTGCACGGGCCGAGCGTACCGGGGGCCACGGCGGCCCTCCTCTGGTCCTACGCTCGTTTCGATGGGCCCGCGGACACGGCCGGTGCAGGACGACGAGGCGGAGCAGCCGGGGAGTCGGGGCCGGCTCCGGATCGGCCGCGCCGTGTCGATCCCGGTGGCCGAGGTGGAGTGGCGGGCCACGACGCCGGGCGGCCCCGGCGGTCAGCACGCCAACCGGACCAACTCCCGGGTGGAGGTCCGTTTCGACGTGGCCGGATCTCCGAGCCTCGGTCCCCGGACCCGGTCCCGGCTGCTCCAACGGCTGGGACCGGTGGTCACGACCAGCGCGGGGGAACACCGCTCCCAGGCGAGGAACCGTCAGGTAGCGCTCGATCGGCTGGTGAGCCGGCTCGCCGAGGCGTTGCGGCCTGACCGACCCCGAAGGCCAACCGCCCCATCGCTCGGCGCCCGGGAGCGGCGGCTCGCCGAGAAGCACTCGCGGGCCGAGGTCAAGCGGGGCCGTCAGCGGCCCGGCCCCGACGACTGACCGTCACCGCGTCGCGGCGTCGTCCTCGCGCTCGCTCGTCAGCTCGGGGCGGGCGGCGTGGCCCGTTTCCCAGACGCTGCGCAGGAAGTCGACGATCTCGGAGGTGAGCCGTCGGGGCCGGAGCCGCAGCTCGAGGATGGAGCGCGCTTCGACCAAGCGCGCGTCCGGGAGCTGCGCGGAGAGCCGGGCGGCGTCGCCGAGGGGGTGCAGCCGGTCCGAGCGGTGCCCGATCACGAGCGTCGGGATGGTCATCGACACCCGCTCCTGGACGGTCGGGGCGACGGGTCCGACGACCACGCCCTTCAGGATCGCGGCGATCTCGTCGGGGTCGAGCTCGACCAGCCCCATCGCGCTCCCGAGCACGCCGAGCCGCGCGCGGGGGAGGCGGCGGGCGAAGCGCAGGAGGGCCCTCACGACCGGGGCGACGTAGCTCACCGCGAAGAGGACCGGGGCGAAGATCACCAGGGCGGCGGGGACGGCCTGCTCGAGGACCGGCATCTCGAGCACCATGCCGAGCAGCCGTTCGGGTGCGACCAGGGCGAGCTGGAGGGCCACGTCCGCACCGAGCGAAACGCCTCCCACCACCGCCCGCTCGACCCCGAGCTCGTCGAGCAGCCGCACGACCCGGTGGGCATAGGAGTCCATCCGGTGCAGGGCGATCGCGTGCGGCTTGTCGGAGCGGCCGTGGCCGGGAAGGTCGAGCAGGATGACGCGGAAACCGGCCTCCGCCAGGTCCTCGGCGAGCCGGTGGTTGAGGTGCGAGTCGAGGAGGATCCCGTGCAGGTAGACGACGGTCCGGTCGCCCTTGCCAAACACCTCGTAGGACAGCGACACGCCGTCATCGAGGAAGCTACGGATCTGGTGCGGCATAGCCCGCCATGATCCCACGGAGGGCCGGTGGTGTTCCTCTCCGGCTCCGGTGAGAGTGCGTCCGTCCAGCTCAGGTGGAGAGAATGCTGCCGGCGGCCACCACCGCGGCAACGACCACGGCCTCCGCCTCCGGCCCGTACGCCTCGCCGACGCCGTGCAACGCGGTCAAGGCGGCGAACCCGGCCGCCACCAGCGCCGCGTCGTCGGTGGGATCCTCCTCCGAGGTGTCGCCGAGCGAGGGGACGGCCGCGCCGAGCTCGAGCTCGACGGTGCCGGCGTCACCGGGCCGGGTGGTCACCCGGGCCCCCTTCACGATGCCGGCGTCGGAGATGCGAGCCGGGGCGACCCCCCGCAGCTCGGAGAGCGCGAGGTTGGGGACATTCAGGTTGAGCACGGTTCGGGGTGGCGCGGCGGCCACCACCGGGATGACCGCAAGGGCGACCGCCGCGGCCGTGTCCCAACGGTGTGGGACCGGTTGGGACCGCAAGGAGACGGCCAGCGCCCGCAGGCCGTGCTGGGCCGCGCTCAACGCGGCCCCGACGGTGCCCGAGTGCAACACCGAGCGGCCGACGTTCACCCCGAGGTTGATCCCCGATACGACGATGTCGGGCCTGGGGCCGAAGGCGCCGTACACCCCGACGATCGCGGTGAGGGCGGGCGGGGCGTCGAGGCCGAAGACGTCGACCCCTTCGACCCCCTCGATCCGGACCCGACGGAACGCGATCGCCTCCCGCTCGTAGACCGTCCCGACCGCCGCCGCCGCTCCCGAGTAGTTGGCGAGTGGCGCGACGACCACCAACTCGTGGCCATTCGACCCGGTCCAGGCGGCCAGCGCGCGCACCAGCGCGGCCAGGCCGGGGGCGTGCACTCCGTCGTCATTGGTGACCAGGATGCGCACTCGGCCAGTACGATACCGCCGGCGTTTCGGGCCGGAGTCCGTCGACCGGGCGCCCCTCTCTCCCATGCCCGCACGCCCTCCGGCCACCCCATCCGACCCCCCGACGCCGCGCGAACGCTCGGTGACGGGGGAGCAGTGGGAGATCGCGCACGGAGCGCAGCGCGCCGTCATCACCGAGGTCGGCGCCACGCTCCGGGCCTACAGCGTCGACGGCCGGCCGATCGTGGCCGGGTTCGGGGCCGACGAGTGGTCGCACGGGGGACGGGGGCAGGTGCTGGCCCCCTGGCCGAACCGGCTGGGCGACGGGCGCTACCGATTCGGCGAGACGGAGGCCCAGGCCGCGCTCGACGAGCCGGAGCGCAACAACGCCATCCACGGGCTCGTCCGCTGGATGCCCTGGGAGCTCGAGGTGAAGGCGCAGAACCTGGTGGTCGCCCGCCGACACCTCTTCCCCACCCCGGGCTACCCGTTCAACCTCGATCTCCGGATCGAATACCGGCTCGGGCGCGACGGCCTCACCATCACCACCGTCGCCTCCAACGTCGGGCGGGCGACCCTGCCGTTCGGGCTCGGGTTCCACCCGTACTTGCAACCCGGGACCGACACCATCGACACCGCACTGCTGTCGCTGCCGGCCCACGAGCGTCTGGTCCTCGACGAGCGGGCGCTCCCCACCGGCGAGGTCCGGGCCGTCGAGGGGACCGAGTACGACTTCACCGCGCCGCGTCCGATCGGACCGACCCAACTCGACACCGCCTACACGGGCATCGCCCGAGGGAGCGACCGTCTGGGGTGGGCCGAGCTCGCCGATCCGGCCGGGGAGCCGGCCACCGCGCTGTGGATGGACGAGGGTTTCTCCTACCTCATGTGCTACACCGGGGACACGCTCGATCCGCCGCACCGGCGCCGCGCGGTGGCCATCGAGCCGATGACCTGCCCGCCGGACGCCTTCAGGTCCGGTCGCGGGCTCATCATCTTGGAGCCGGGCCAAGAGTGGGAGGGGGCATGGGGGATCGTGCCTCGATGAGCGAGCACGACGGCGTCGGCCGCTGGGACGGGAAGGTGGCACTCGTCACCGGTTCGTCGAGCGGGATCGGCGAGGCCGTGGCGAAACGGTTCGGGGCGCTCGGCGCCTCGGTGCTCGTGAACTCCTCGAGGTCGGTGGACCTCGGCAAGGCGGTCGCCAACTCCTTGCCCGACGCCCGCTACGTCCAGGCCGACGTGGCCGACGAGTCGCAGTGCACGATGCTGGTCGAGACCGCCCTCGCCGAGTGGGGGCGCCTCGACGTGCTCGTCAACAACGCCGGGACCGGACCGGTGATCCCGCACCAGAACCTGGCCGAGGCGACCCTGGAGGTGTGGCGAGAGGTGTTCTCGGTGAACGTATTCGGCACCTGGGCGCTCACGGTGGCGGCCGCCCCCGCGCTCGCAGAGACCAAGGGCTCGATCGTGAACGTCACCTCCCTCGCCGGGATTCGTGAGGTGGGCAGCTCCGTCCCCTACGCGTGCTCAAAGGCCGCCACCAACCACATGACCGAGCTCGTCGCAAAGGTGCTCGGGCCCGACGTCCGGGTGAACGCGGTGGCGCCGGGACTGGTGGACACGCCGCGCAGTGCCACCTGGGAGGCCGCCCGCCAGCACTACCGCCAGGTGGCCCCGATGCAGCGCGGCGCGACCGCCGACGAGGTGGCCGACGCGGTGCTGTACGTGGCCGGTTCGCCGTACATGACCGGCGAGGTGCTGGTGATCGACGGGGGCTATCGGCTCGTCCGCTGACCGATCGGTAGCGTCATCCAGCGTTGAACTTCGCCAACCGGAACGGTATTCGGTTCGGTGGGCGAAGCGCTTGGGTGAGGTGCTGCCAGGCGGGATGGTTGAACCGTCGGGCGACGAGGACGGCGATGACGTCGCGCACTCCTGCGATGCTCCATCGCGACCCTCCCTGATCGACCCTCGCGTTGATGTCTCGCATGACGCGCTCGATGACACCACTGCCGATCTCTGGACCGCCCAGGAAAGCAAGGCCCTTTCGGAGCTCGGGATTGAGGCAGGTGAACACCTGCGAACGGGCCACCTCGAGGAGCGACAGGGCCCGGTGGTGGCCGGCCATCCGGATGGTCTCGCTGAAGGCGTCGTATTCCTTGAGCGCCTCGGCAGCACTCAGCTCTCGGGCAATCGCCGAGCGCAGCAGCGCGACGAGTTCGGCTCGTCGCTCGTTCCCCCATCCAGATGGCGCCTTGTCCGCATAGAGGGCCCAGCGGAAGCCCCGTGAGAGGTGCCACCAGCATCGCTGCACCGGGACCCCAGGCCACAGCCGCTGGGCCAAGAAGGTGACGCCCTCCTCACCGTCGACCACCACGACACGGGGTGCGAGCACCCCGGCCAGCTGGTCCGCCATGTCGGGCCAGCGCTCGCCGACGGTGAGGCCGAGCAGCTCGGCATGGGCACGGCGTCGACGCATCGATCCGGAGCGGCCGGTGAGTCCGATGGCCAGGTTGCAGTCGGCGCCCAGACGCAGCGGGCCGGCCCGCACTCCGGTGCCGTCCAAGATGATCACCTCGGCTCGGCGCAGCGCCGGGCCGAGATGGGGAACCCCGAGCATGCCGGCGACCTCGGCGGTTGCGGCATAGGCGCCGGCGGGGGTGGCCCGGCGATGCCCAATCGAACCGGCCAGCTCGGCGGAGCGGGCGAAGGACATCTGGGAGGCGAGCTCGGCCAGATCCAGACTGAGCCGGTCGGTCCGTCGGCGGCCGTGGAGGTCCATCAACTCCAAGAGCGGGGCGAAGACCTTCGCACAGCGCCGACAGCCCACGTGCCAAAGGCGGACCTCGACGCGACCGGCCGAGGTGTCGAACCGCCGGGGCCGACTCCGCCGCCCCTTGCGGGCGAAGTCATCCCCCGCCCCGCACCCCGGGCACCGGAACGGCGCCGGGAGGCCCCGCACCGGCGACCACTTCGGGCCACAGACCTGGTCGATCAGGCGCTCTTGCAGCTCGTCGAGAGCCGCGGCGAGCGCCGCGCCGGGTAGCTCTTCAGCCATCTGCACCGCCAGAGCCTCGAACCCCGACCACATCGATGCTTCATCGAGGTCGGGCGCATCTATGGACAGCGCCAAGTTGATCACGGTCACGCTCCGCTCCTACATCTTCCGGAGCGAAGTTCAACGGATGGTGATGCTAACGAGAGCTCTTCCGGTCAGGGTCGTTACATCACGCATCGCGCGATTCCTCACTTCGCTCAGACGTCCAGGCGATCGGCGATCGAGTCGAAGTGACCGGTGTTGCAATGGAGATATTGTCCAAGTGGCAATGCTGAGCTCTGCCTTTTTCCGGCCGAGAAGACTCGCATCTCGCTCTCCAGTGGGTCGAACAACTCGGGGCCGACCTTCAAGACGCGGACTACCCGATCGAGGCCAGAGCACTCGGTCGCACCCTGATCCGCTGGAAGCACCAGATCGCGGCGTGGCACAAGGCCCACGTCAGTAACGGACCGACCGAGGCCGTCAACAATCTGATCAAACGGGTGACGCGAGCGACTTTCGGGTTGCACCTCGTTTCGCAACTACCGCGTACCGTCATTGCTTTACGCCGGCAAGCCCAACTGGGATCTGCTCGCCAAAATCACACCCCGTTGAAATCCGAAGCGCCACTTTAATGACCGGATGACGTCGTTCTACATGTCGTCACCGAGCGGCCTCCAGATCGAATACGGATGGGCTGGCCTACGAGTCGATGCTGGGACCTGGGTGGAGTACGCTTAAGGCGGCGTCGGAGGTGCCAGTCTCTGGGGTCACCAACCGGTCGAAACCGACGAGCACGGCGCTGTCTCTGGCGGCCTTACGCGCGCCGTCGACTGAGGTCGGCAGCTCGGTTACAGAGCCGAGAGCGCGCAACAGTTCGGCTCTTAAATTAATGTCGTGCGGGGTGCTGCTCCAGGATCCGAGCCCAGATGGCCCTACGAGGAAGGAGGGAGAGCCGCTGACTCGTCATGGAAGGCCACCCGCCCAGCGGAACCACTTGAAACGGAGTCAGTCCCGTGTCCGACGTCAAGCCCAGTCCTCGTTTCGAATCAGTGCCTGCGAGCCCAACCGTACCCAAAGATGAGCGGCGCTATCTGTGTTCCCCCGCCTCCTGACATTCTGTTCTCACAGTGCATCGAACTCAGTTTGGGTACGCTCAAGAAGGCTCGACCCGTCTATCACTGTGTTCATTAGCTTGCCAATCGACGGCGACTCGATCTCCACCACGTCACCCGGTGCCAAGAACAGTTCCGTCCCCCTGCTCCCGTCTGCATTCGTCACGGTCCGGTCAGCGGCCGTACCTGCTGACGTGCCTCCACATATGATGTCGCCGGGGACCAAGGTGAAGTCCCGAGACAACATCTCGATGATCTCTGCGAACGAGAAGATCATCTCCGCAGTCGTATAGGCTTGGCGAAGGTCACCATTCACGCGTGTTTCCACTCGCACACTCTGCGGATCGGTGTTCCCGACCTCAATAGCCGGCCCCATCGACACAGAGAAATCGAAGTTCTTGGACAAGTTGTAGCTAAGCGGGAACGGCGTCAAGGGGTCGTCCCGAATGGCCCAATCATTTGCAAGCGTAAGACCCCACACGTAGCTCGCCGCGTCCTCTGCCCGTATGTTCTTTCCCTGCCGACCAATGACTACGGCTACTTCTCCTTCATAGTCGAAGTAGGCGGTACGGGAGGGGATCGGGATCTCGTCCCCCGGTCCGGCTACATCGACGGGAACCTTCCAAAATCCCCACTGTCCGCTCGCTCGCGACTCGGCCAGCACGCTGTCGATCGTCACCCCAGATCTACCTAGTAGGTTGACGTACATGCCGAGCACGTGTTCGGCGTAGTTCGCCCCTGCACACGCTATGCGCCTACCAGGCCACGGGGCATGCAACTCTGCGAGCGTTGCTGATCTCACCACGTCCTCGTGCCCGCGCTCCAGAGCTATCTCCGCACACTCGTGTGCCTGGTCCAGAACGCCCTTACCTCCCCGAATGAACCCCTCCAGTGTGCGAGGAATCTCTGAGCTCACGGTACAGACATCGACGACGTCACCGTCTATCAACAACCCGGGACGCCGATCGGCGCCGAAGACTACGACCTCCATAGCACTCTGCCGCCTATTCGCCTGCGCTCAGTCGTTCTTTTGCCCACGCACGGAACTCCGGAGAATGCGTATGCAGTTCCTGCGCATTTCCCTTCAGGTCATCAAAGACGTGTAAGCCCGTAAGATCCCACACGTCGGCGCCGGGGTCGCCGAAATCCTGCGCATAACCACCGGGATGAGTAGCCGTGATCTCCCACCAATTGTCATCACAGTCAGTGAAATAGAATGAGTAGTCACCATGAGCATGCGTCGGCTTCCGAATCGAACCCAGGCCGTAGTCTTCTTTGACCTCTTGCAAGATGGCGAAGGCCCGATCCACTTCGTCGGCGGAAGCGACGTCCAGACCGTTGTGCTGGAGCAAGCCCATTGGATGCCTCTTGGCGGCTCCTTTAACGACTACGTAGGTGTGTTCGGTCCCTTTGCGGATAAGAAGTGAGTTGTGGCTTGTCTGGATCACCTCGAAGCCCAGAACCTCTTCGTAGAACCGCCGGCTCTTCTGCAGATCAGAGGACTCGAGAGTGCCATGCCCAATGCGCAGCACATTGATGATCGGGTCCCGCTCGGACTTGTCAGTAATCGTCATTGGTTACCTCCATCTCAACCACAAATTGCGGACGAGCAAACAAATCCCCGGGTACATCTTCTCCTGGGCGGTCACGAAGCTCATAGCTGACGAGTCGGTCGTCAACCTTCGAGTGCGACCCATTCCGTCCCGGTGAATTCCGTTGGGGCATGGTCATAAACCTCCGTGTGATAGAGGGCGCCGTCCGACTCGACGACCATCGCCGCAGCTGCGCCAGCGCCCGGTCCACCCTCTCTTGCGAGCTCACGGCTCCAGTGGGTCTCGAATGCCTCGCGGTCAGCCCAATGCTCGACCATCGCTATGCGCTGTGGGTTGGTCACGCTCCTGAACATCTCATACTGCAGGCAGCCGGACTCGTCCAACACTTCAGCAAGGTGATCTGTCCATGCGTCAATAAAGGTCTCCGTCGACTCTTCGGCAATCTGCATTTGGACAATGAGGCGTATTCCAGCCACGATCTATCGCTCCTTGGTAGAACCCGTTACTCAGCGGCGGCGGCATAATGAACGGTAAACGTTGGCTCGGCAACGGCAAACGACTCCCAGAATCCTTGGCGTGCAATGATTACCTCGAGCACGAAGCCTCCTAGGTGCGCCGCCGTATCCAAGTAGAAGTACTCACCTAGTCCCTGCGCCGCTCCGCAGTTCATCTCGCCGCTTTGCACTACTCGGACGCCGATATCCTTCAGCCATCGATCCAGTATCTCGAATTCCGCATCGCCGGAAAGCTCCGTGGCGTAGAAGTGATGAATACCCTCGCCGACGCGGTCGAAAAAGTCTTCCTTGTAATGGATCGGGGGCACAGTCACCTGCAGAACCTCTAATGCGAAATCTGCCACAGGTGTGAGCGACGTGAGTATCCGATGTTCGACTGGCGCACCTTGGTATGTCGCACGACCAAGAGTGACCATCGGAGCACACGCCCTGGGGGCAGCGTTCGGGGTCCCCACCTCGAAGAATGAGACCTCAGGTAAGCCCAACAGGTCGGCATACCTGCGCATCGAGGCAACGACGTCCTTCACGACCACCCCGAGGTGCATTCCGTCGACGCGGGCCAACGGTATGGGGTGGACGCCTTCTGGGCGGCGAACTTCATCGCTCAGATCCCACGCCTCGTCTGGCTCTGCCACGCTTGCCCAGTCGTCCACCAGCGGCACCAATACCATCAGATAGAAGCCGCCGAGGGACTCACGCGTGTCGAACAGATGCCATTGGATAGCTCCATCGATCGTGTCGGACTGACCGACCTTCACCCCTTTAGAGGCAAACCAATCCTTCAAGCGGATGAACGTGTCAGGAGAAACGCTGGTAGTGCAAATGTGGTGTATGCCCTCCCCGCGAGTGGCAAGGAATTCATTGAAGGTGCTCGCGTCACCGCCGTGCGGTTCGATCAGCTGAAACGCGATTCCCGTTCCGGCATGAACTCCGTAGGCGCACGTAAACGAATGGTTTACACGGAGTCCATGAGAGAGTGTCTCTCCAAGGCGTTTGGGTCCGCAATGGAAGACCTTCCACTGAGTAACTCCGAAGAGATCTGCGTAGTTCCGAGCGGTATCGCGAGCATTACGGACCACGACACCGGTGTGATACAGACGCTCCACACTCAGGCCCTCGCCCGTTGCTTTATTCACCAGATTCACGACCCCCTGAACGTCGCTCCATAGTGTCGGCCCCGGTTGAGGAGGACTCAAGCACGGCGCGAACTTCGTCCAGTACCTCTCTTATGGTAGGCATACCGCAGTACCACACCAACACGAAGCAGATCTCGAACAGCTCATTGGGGGTGATACCACTGAGAAGAGCCAACTTGACATGCTCACGTAAAGCACCCCGACTTCGCATCATTCCGATATCGACGCCCAGAACTGCGAGCGCTCTGTCCCGCATACTCAAGCCAGGCCGCTGATAGAGGTAACCAAACGAGGTTCCGACCGCCCAATCAAGCAGGTCCCCCTGCACATCCCGCTCGGCACTCTGATGATTCGCCAGGACGCCGTCGGCGACCCTGTCGCCGGCAATCTCTCTCAGTAGAGCGACCCCGGCGTGGAAGCGCTCTTCTGCCTCTGGCCCAAGCGGAACGGTGGTCATCGATCACCCGAGTCATTCAGGACGGACTCGACGAGGTGCACCAAATCGGCATGGCGTACACATGCAAGCATCTGTAGTTCGAGAGGGTCGAGCCAGTTGCTCATTTCCGAGCCAAGGTCCTTCACCTGTAAACGAGGCCCGGCCGCCGACAGATCCAACTCGACAAGGACCGACGCGAACTCGTTCTCCAGACGAACCGGTCCGGGATTCAACAGCACCGCTCCCCAAGTTCTATCCGCACGAGGGCGGGAGCCCAACGGGCACGCTTCATGGGAAGAACGTCATGGCATCGAGAGGCCCATCGAGCTGGCAGAGCACGACCTTCTTTCTTGCCATCAGCCAGGAATCGGCCGATTTCCGCAGGAGGTACTCGCATCTGGACGGGTACACATTGACGTTCAGTGAGTCGCGACGGGAGGACCCGCTCCTGTATTCATAAAGAAGAGTATTGCATCGCAACACAGCCTCGCTGTCGTCCGATTGGACCTCGATGTTAGAGACGAAGCGCACGGTGTTGGACGGCGGATCTTGGGAATGATTCAATCCGCTCTCCACGATTCGATATATGCGCTCGGCGCACTCGCGTCGATCCTCGTAAAGGATGGAGAGGTGGACCCGCGGATCCGCATCTGCCGTGTTGACCGGGATCCAGTAGACGAAGTCTTCAGAGGTGAGAGCCAACCAGGATTCGAGGTCAAGCTCATCTAGCAGACGAGCTTCGACGGACAAGAACGCCTGCCCCTCGGACCAATCCATCAGGCCGTCCGCATCCGCTCGAGCCAACCACCATAGATAGACCGCTGCGACAGTTCGCTCTGGTCGTCACCGACCAGCTCCCCCTCTCCGCCCAGCCGAGCCGAAGCCGAACCACGGCTGAACCAGACCCAGGGAGTCAGACCTTCACCCATCGCCCGATAACCCTCCTGCATCCTCGAAAACATCTCGTGGTCGTCCGGCCCGACGTACCCGGCCGGACCATACAGGTATCGGTGGTCCCGAACCCTCTGCTCGTTGATCCGTTCCGTCACTCCGGGCACATCAGGGAAAGCGACGTGATGTTGGTACACCTCGGTAAGGTGCGGATTGATCGGTCGAAACACACGAATATTGTCCGCCGTAAAAGCAGCGTTCGGGAAGAGATGCCACCGAGCCCATCTCCGTAGAACCTCGTCAGTGCGCTCTTCACCAAGTCGGTCTATCACGGCTCCGACGTATTCCTTCGGAGTCGTGTCACGCCAAGGGCGAGGATAACGGTCGGACTGCATCTCGGATATGCCATGACCGTGCCCAGCATCGATCGTCGCCAAGGTCGAGAGGTCGCGTGGCCTCCAGCTGAAAGGCGTTCCCGTCTTGCGCTCGATAAGGACACTGGTCACCTTGTGCAACGAGTCGACGTGATAGCGCTCGTCGGCCCCCTCGAGCCCCAGCTTCCAATTGGCATCATAACGGTGCTTCCACACTCCGCCCGTCACCACGATCTCGCCCGTCGGCGAAGCGTCCATCCAGTCGTCGATGTAACGTTTCGTCACACCGAGAAAATCGGACAGCGGAATAACATCTTCGTGCAGACTTCCGAAGACAAGGCCACGGTACGTGTCGAGCCTGGCGATCCGTCCCAACTGGCGGGGTATATCCTCAATCTCAGACTGGGCGTAGCCCGAACGCAGGGTCACTCCAACAAGTTCGCCTGTATTCCGGTACATCCACCCGTGGTATTCGCACCGAAGGTAGTTCGCATTGCCGCTATCACGTTGGCAGACGGTCGCCCCACGATGTACACACCGGTTGATCAGCCCGTGAATGTCGCCATCCTCGCTGCGCGTAAGAATCACAGGAATCTGGCCCATATACGTCGTTTTGTAATCCCCGGGTTGTGGGATTTCTGATCCGTGGGCTAGATACACCCAGCCGCCCTGAAATATCCTCTTCATCTCCAGGGCGAAGATCTCCGGGTCTGTGTAGACCGAGGCGTGGACGCGTCCACGCTCATAGTCGACTAGATCGCCCAGCCGCTCCTCGAGCCTCTGATCCCCGTCTATCATCTCACCCGTTATAGTGACAGTCGAGTGTTACGCGGGACATTATTTGCCGCCACCGCCTCCACAGAAGGACTCGGCCCTTGGAGCTCTGGAGCGCAGGAACCGGAGCAGAGTCTGCCTCGCGCACACAGTGGCTTCGGCGCGTGCGCGGGCCGGTCCGCCAAGGTGCACGGCGACTGGCTCGACACCCCGGCCGCCAGGCGGGGCGGGAACAGATCAGGGTGGTCGACATCGACCGGTTCCCGGCCGACGCCAACGCCTTGCGCTCCCGGCCGCCCGACGCCACCTGGTGGTCGACCACTTCAATGCGCCGAAGCCAACAACAGGCTCAAGCGGTTCAAGAAGGCCACATTCCAGTTCACCAACCTCCGCCACCACCGCGTACGAGTAGTCCTCTACGGCGAACCACATTGGAAGCTCCTACCGCTCATCCGGCTATATGCCAACGGTAGGGCAGACCGGACATCATGCTGGTGCGCTCGTCGCGTCCCCGCGGATGAGGGCGACGGCCGCGCCGGTTGATCCACTCCGGAGCGGAGCATCTCCCGCTCCGTCCCGGGCGATTCCCCGCGACAGACAGCCCACTACGGGCTAGGAGCGTGAGTCCGGATCGGTCAAAGGGCCCGGACTGACGCCTGAGAAACAACTATTCGGGCCGCCCGGATTCGTCCTTGAGCGGAGAAGGCGATCGAGAGACCGTTCTGAAAGTGCGTTCGAAGCCTCTGCTGCCCATTCACGTTCCTATGCGGTTGCCCGGGCCAGTTTGCGCAGGTTGTGGCAGAGCGAGTGCAGAGCCCATTCGCCTTGGGCACCCTCAAGTCCGCGTAGACGGAGGATGCCCGCCCCTTGTCGGACTTTCATCTGTCCGAAGACCCGGCTCGACGATCGCCTTGCGTCTGGCGCAGTCGGCCTTTCCTGCTTTAGTGCGAAGTCGGCGTGCCATCTTCTCTTTGACCGTGGCGTCTTTTGGGATAGGGCCACGTGGCGCGGCTGGCACCTGCTCGTCATGCTTGAGGCGCTCGGTGGCGATCAACACGTCGACGCCGGCGTCGGTGGCATCGATCACGTTCTTCTCCGAGAAGTAGCCGGGTCGTCGACGGGTGGGATGCAGCTTCATTCGTCGCTGCGATCAAGCGGATGCTTGAGCAACCAGCGATGCTGTTCGTGTAGACGAGCGATGCCTGATCACTCCTACAAAGGCCTCGGCATTCGGTGAGCACGAAATGCTCTTGTCGGGTCGTGACGGCTCAGGTAATGCGGGATGCAAGCTTCGTGCTTCACTTACTAGTGTGGAGAGGCGGGCCCGTACGTTCTTACGGCACCCGGCTCGATGTTCTCGCGCAGAGAAAGGTGGATCCGCAATGAGACGCTCGCCGATCGCAGGGATGGGATATATCGTTGTCCAGACGACCGAAGTGGAGCGCTGGCGCAGCTACGCCGCCAGTCTGCTCGGCATGATGCCCTCGAAGCTCCCACTGCCCGAAGGAATGTACGCCTTCCGCATGGACGACCGTATGGCGCGCGTCATCGTGCAGCCCGGCGACAATGATGTCGCCGCTGTTGGCTGGGAGGTCGCCAGCCGCGATGACTGGGATGAACTGCTCCAGCGCCTCGAGAAGGCCGGCGTGAAGGGTGAAACCATCACCAGCGCCGAGGCGCAGCAGCGCGGTGTGACTACGGTACACCGGGTGAATGACCCTTCGGGAGCGGTGGTGGAGTTCGCGCACCTCCCGATGCTCGATGCGATCGACCGCTTCGTGTCGCCGACGGGCGTACGTTTCGTGACCGGCGATCAGGGTATGGGCCACGTAACCAAAGCCGTCGCAAACTATAAGGACACAGTTGACTTCTACATCGGTCTGCTCGGCTTCCGCCAGCGCGAGACCATCGACAAGGCGATCCAGGCCTCGTTCTCGAGTCCGAACCCGCGCGAGCACTCTGTCGCCCTCGTCGACGGGCACGGCGAAAACCACTTCCACCATTTCATGGTGGAAGTCGATTCGATCGACGACGTTGGCCGCTGCCTCGACCGCGTTATGAACGGCGAGGCTAAGCTTACGGTCGGTTTCGGCCGGCACTTCAACGACCGAATGATTTCGTTCTACATGGCTTCGCCGAGCGGCCTGCAGGTGGAGTACGGCTACGACGGTTTGCGGGTCGATCCCGAACTATGGGTGGAGAACACCCAGGGGGGCGTTGGTGGCTCCAGCCTCTGGGGCCACCACCCGGTGGAGGGCGCGCACCACGAGGCGGTGCGCGAAGGGTTTCAGCGCGTGGACGCATGACCCGGACGAGATCTGCCGAGGTCGGCGACCGTGCGGCCGGGGGATGGGTCGGCGTCCCAGCCGGATCAGAGATTGAATGTGCGGCACTGACAATGGCGAGATCCCTAGCGCGACCGTCAGAAATCCTCCAGCGCCGTCAATTCTTGCCGCGTCGCCGCCAAGAGTCTCGCGCATTATGGACAGAGGTGCTCTCCTTGGGGATCGCTAAAGCTGCCGGCCGCGCCCAGGGTCAGAACCGTTGCACGTCAACAAATCCACGACGCGTAGGCAAAGCCTCCTGAAATGTCAGCCTCAATGTATTCGGGGCGTCGTCTTTCATCGAGCGCGCCTAATAGGGAAATGAGATTGAGGATTTCCCCGGCGGCATTCCCGCTGTAGCGGATCTGCTCCTTGGTCGTCTCCGCGACGAGCTGGTCGAGATCGCCGATCGTCACAAGTTCCGTCACTCTCTCTACCCATTGCGGGTCGGGAACGCCAACTGTGGACCCAGCGTGGACCCTAGGTCCACCGATCTCCAGACTAATGGCGCCACTCGATACGAGTACAATCCTCCTATCCGCGTACACCTCGTCAAGAGTTTCGGCAATGGCGCGACCCAATGCCGCGGCCCTGCGAGACGAGATCAGCGGATCAGCCAAACCGTTTATGTAAACAGGGACTAGCGGAACGGTCATGTCTGGTGTCAGGAAGTGAAGGGGGACGGTTACTGAGTGGTCGACAGTGAAACGCTGCACAGCCGATACGTCGAATTCCTTTTCGATGAGAGATGAGTGCAACTTTCTCCCCAGCGTAAGGTCGAGAGGAATCTTCGAGTACAGGACATGTCCAGGCGGGTGATCACTCGGCCCGTTAGTTTCTTCGCCCACCCCGATCGCGATGCTGGGTACGTGGTTAAAAAAGAACGTATTGAGATGGTCGGAGTCAAGCATGACCAACACGTCGGGCTTGAGATCGAGGAGTTGCTGGCCCAGCGCGTCCAAGATGTCACAAGCCCGTGGATGGACTTTGGCCAGCATAGCAAATACCGCCTCGGCTGGATTTG
>Ga0310038_10001372_pt1 | contig 18645 bp, 9 predicted proteins | sample Sb_taG_6_FD_200461 | JGI IMG/M metagenome (GOLD analysis project Ga0310038, IMG submission 200461) | Peat soil microbial communities from Weissenstadt, Germany - Sb_50d_4_PS metaG (v2) (version 2) | ecosystem: Environmental > Terrestrial > Soil > Wetlands > Peat | place: Germany: Weissenstadt... | reverse complement strand
ATGGCACGCGATGCTGGGATGGCTCACTTGATCGCGTTGGATGGGCTGGCTGTCCCCCCTGCCTTGCCGCCCGCAATGCGCCCCGAAGAACTAGGCGTCGAATTCCGTTGCACCCACGGCCACCGTCCGCCAAAGTCCGGCGGCGGCAGCGAGGTCGCGTACATCATCTATACGTCCGGCTCGACGGGCCAACCTAAGGGTGTGCGGATCGGTCACGACGCCTACGTCAATTCCGTTTTAGGCGCGGGCGAAGCTATTGGTCTGACTCGCGAAGACCGCAGCCTGATGTTCGCGTCGCCTTCGTTCGACGTTTCTCTATCCGATATCGGCCTGCCCCTGGCCTTCGGCGCAGCGCTGTGCCCGGTCCCTTATGAAATCATCAGTTCACCCAGCCGTTTTCGAGCTTTCCTGGCGCAGTTCGAAGTCACCGTCGCTGACCTCACGCCCAGTTATCTGCGGCTTTTCGAAGGCGCCACACTGCCCTCCCTGCGAGTTCTGGTTACCGGTGGAGAGGCGCCGTTTCCAGCGGATGTCGAAACCTACGCCGGGCGTCTCGCCTACTTCAATGCCTATGGTCCGACCGAGAACGCCATCACCACGATGTTGGGCAGACTTCGGCCCGGCAGCCATGGCTTCCTCTCGGGTGGACGTCCGCTGCCGAACACCAGCGTTCATATTTGCCACGCCGAGGGAAACACGGTAGCCCCCGGCGTGATTGGAGAACTGTGGCTTGGCGGCAACGGTCTGGCGCTCGACTATGTGGGACGGCCGGATCTGACAGCCGCAGCGTTCGTGAAAACGGCGGGCGGACGACTCTACCGATCGGGCGACCTGGGCCGTTGGCACTCCACTGGCGAGATCGAGATTCTCGGACGCATCGACGACCAAGTGAAACTGCATGGCATTCGCGTCGAGTTGGGGGAGATCGAACAGGTCCTAAGCCGCCACACCGATATCGCGCAGGCGGCAGCGTTGGTCGATCGCGACGCGGAAGGCAATCACAAATTGTGGGCTTTCGTTCGGCCGGTGCAAGGGATGGAATCGCCGACGGAAGATGGCTGGCGCGAGTATCTGGCCGACCGCCTGCCAGCGTATATGATCCCGTCCGCAGTGATCGCGGTTGACGAGATTCCCCTGTCCACTTCCGGCAAAGTGGATAAAGCGACTCTGATGGCGCAGTTGGCGGGACGGTCATCGCTGGCTGGGTTAAAGCTCGCTGGCGAGAGCGAGCCGCAACCCGGTCTGGAAGCGCAGATCGCCCGATTGTGGACTGACATGTTGGGCCGGGAATCTATTGGTCGCGATGACAATTTTTTTGCGCTTGGGGGCCACAGCTTGCTGGCGATTGCCGTCGCATATCGCCTTGAGCAGATGCTTGGCTATCCTGTGCCTGCCCGTGAACTGTTCGCGGAACCCACGCTGCGCGGCTTCGCTCGACGCGTGAGCCGGCTAAGCGAATCGGTTCCACAGGATGAAGAAGTCTCATCAGACCGTGCTACCGAGGGCCAACGCGAATTCTGGGTAGCGGAGAAGGCAGGCCTCGATACTCGCGGCTTCAGCATTCCTCTGATTTTGCTCCCGCGCGGCAAAGTTTCATCCGCAGAGCAATGGCGTTCCGCATGGGACGAGTTGGTATCGCGGCACGATGCGCTGCGCGCATGCTTTCAAGAAGACTGCAATGGAGTTTTGCGATGCTCCGTCCTACCGGAGTTCTCCGGTGATTTTGAGATCTCCACACAGCATGAATTGCCGACAGCATTGGCCCACATCCGCGAGCGTCAGGCCCTGCCTTTCATCATGGAGAGTCCACCGCTTTGGCGCGCAGGCCTCGTGCACGTGCTCGCCACAGATCAGCATCTCTTCTGGCTCGTGCTTCACCATTCGGTGGGAGACGGGGTTTCGCTCGGCGTCCTGGCAGACGAACTTTCTACTCTGCTCGAAGGTGGAACTCTGCTTCCAGTCGCAGGCCATTTCGATCAGTCGGCCGGTCGGGAAGAGCGCTATCTGGGTGGCCGCGCCTGCGGGGAAGATGCGCTGTATTGGAAGGCGACACTGGCCAGCCTTGGTGACGCCGCGTCCGAAACACCTCATCCTTTCGACGAATGGTCACTTGATTTTCCGCGCCCACTGGGACACACCGCAGCCAATATCAAAGGAGCTCACAGTTTCCGTGTTGGTCTGGATGCGGGAGTTGCTGCCGGTCTTCGCAACTTCGCGCAGAGGAATGGCGCCAGCCTGCATGCCCTGATGTTAACGATCATGGCTCTAGAGGTGCGCCGCCGGACTGGCCGTCCTAATTTCTTCCTTGGCACAGCGACTTCCACGCGCGACTCAGTCCGCGAGGCGCGGATCATCGGCTACTACGTCAACCTGCTTCCCCTGCCGTGTCGGGTAAGGCGCACCGAATCTGTCGAAGAGGCACTGCGGACGACACAGAGGAATCTGGCTGCGGCGTTGCAGCACGCACGCTATCCATTCGCCCGCATGTATTCGGACTTCCGCGAGGGCAGTTCCGTGACCCCGCACCCGGCGCGTTATCCCCTGTGCGACATGGCAGTCACGGAGAATCCGGGTCCTGCCCTCACCAACTTCACCAGCATCGCCCAACCAACTGGCTACGAGCTTCGCCGGAATGCGCCCGCTCAGGATATGGTGCTTGTGCATGAAGGTCAGGCGGACGGCAGCCTAACTCTGCAGTGGTACGTTAACGCCGCCATCTATGAAAAGGAAACGGCCGAAGCCTGGATCAACTCCCTGGCGGAATGGGCGCGCTTCCTTGCCAATGGCGAGCGGCTCGCGGACTCTCCGTTGCCCGACCTGCTGCCCGAGGAGAAGAAGTTGCTCTCGGCCTGGGAGCCCGGCCCCGTAGTACCGCATCCGGCGCAAAGCTTCCCGGCGCGGTTTGAGCAGTGGGCACGAAGTCAGCCGGATCGCCCCGCCGTCGTCAGCGAACAAGCGAGGCAAACTTATGCGGAGTTAGACGCAAGATCCAATGCCCTTGCCCATGCTCTGCTGGCCCCCGGACTCGCCCGCGAGGAAGTGATCGGTGTCCTCACCGGACGCTCCGTCGCCCTGCCCGAAACCGTGCTCGCCATCTGGAAAGCTGGTGGCTGCTACCTTCCCTTGGTAGCGGATCTGCCTGCCGAGCGCCTGGCCTTCATCGCTCGCGATGCTCGAATCCGGACCCTGGTTGTTCTTGACGGGCTTGAACCACCGCCAGCTCTGGCCGGAATGGGATGCCAGATCTTCCGCCCGGAAAGCCTGCAGGAAACCTACCTGTCCAGCCACAGCCAAACCATCGAAATTGGCGGAGGTGGCGTCAGAGGTTCCGAGCTTGCCTACATTATCTATACGTCGGGGTCCACGGGAGAGCCCAAGGGTGTCATGCTGCGCCACCAAGGGTTGAACAATCTTGCCCTGGGGATCGCGACCGCTCTCGACATGCGATCCGATGATAGGGCCTCGATCATGGCTTCGCCCGGCTTCGACGCATGGATCTCGGAGCTAGTAATGGCGTGGGCGGTCGGAGCCGCGGTCGTCCCCGTCCTCCGCGACGAAATGGATGACATCCAGGAATTGCGCGCGAAGTTCGTCCGTCTCGGGGTGACGGTCGCGACTATGCCGCCCTCCTATCTCCGGCTTTTTGAACAAGCGGACTTTCCCACCTTGCGCCTCCTGCTGACTGCGGGTGAGCCGCCGCATCGTGCCGACGCTCTCCACTATGCCTCGCGCCTGCGCTACATAAACGGCTATGGTCCGACCGAGAATACGGTCGCCGTCAGCTACGGGGAGGTGATGGCAGCAGCGCAACAACAACGATTAACGGCAGGTACACCGTTGCCAAACACTTCAGTTCATATCCTCGGCTGCGAGGGAGAATCGGTTCCGCCCGGCGCTATTGGCATGATTTGGCTTGGCGGCCAACAGCTAGCCTCGGGATATCTGAACCGTCCCGATCTCACGGCCGCAAGCTTCGTGGAAACCCCGGCTGGACGGCTCTATTGCACCGGTGACTTAGGCCGCTGGACCCACACCGGCGAACTGGAAGTTCTGGGGAGGTCCGACGGGCAGGTCAAGCTGCGCGGTCAGCGAGTCGAGTTGGGTGAAATCGAGTATCGGCTCGGCTCGTATCCGGGAGTGCGGCAGGCGGTGGCGGTGGTGGAAGGCGCAACTGGCGACACGCAGATTTTGCGGGCGTTTGTCAGTTTTCATTCGGGCTTATCCGAGCCCACCCAGGCCGAATGGCGAGATTACTTGTCCGCTACGTTGCCCTCCTACATGCTGCCCTCAGCCGTGATTCGCGTTTCAGCCATTCCCGTGAACTCTGCCGGGAAGGTGAATCGGGGGGCGTTGCTATCAGCGGTTTCAGAATGGAGTGCATTCTTAGAGGACAACGGACGCCGTAAGCGCACCGCGCCTCGTGAAGGATTGGAGCAGCATATCGCGCAAGTCTGGGAGGAGCAACTGGAGCACCCGGTCGACGATCGGAGGGTTATCGCGCGCGAGGATAATTTCTTCGATCTCGGTGGCAATAGCCTGCGCGCCATCGCTGTGGTCAATGATCTGCGGCGCACACTGCAGTGCACCGTCAATGATCTTTATGAACATCCCTCGTTGGCGGAATTCGCCAGCGTCTGCCGAGAGCGGCCCGAGCATTTGCGAGCGCTGATTCAATCCGCCGCACAACATTGGCAAAGCTACCGTAAAGGACTCGCTGCCTATGAGACGGAACGCGGCTCGGCTCTGACCATCGCACAACGCGACTATCAGACTCGGAGCCAGGCCTATTGGCAGAGCGGCACGCAAGGGCACCGAGATTACAGGCGCGTCCTGCTCACGGGAGCGACCGGCTATCTGGGCAGTTATCTACTCCGCGAACTTCTGGACGATAGTAATCGCCAAGTCAGCGTCCTGGTGCGTGGCGAAGACGGCCGTAGCGAAGACGGCCACACCGCCCGCGCCCGCTTGGGAGAGATTCTGTGCCACTACTTCGGCCACGAGAAGGGTGCCGCTTTGCGGGACAATCCCAGGCTCACTGTGCTGGCCGGCGATTTGCGCCGCGGCGATCTGGGCCTGTCAACGCATGATCGCGACCGCTTGGCGGATGGCCTCCAGGCAATCTTTCACAGCGCTGCCAACGTCAAACACTTCGGACATTATTCCGAATTCCACGCTGACAACGTTGCCGCCACAGCTCGATTATTGAAGCTGGCATCGAATCACGCGGCCACACCGGCGGACTTCCATTTCGTATCCACGCTCTCCGTCTGTGGGAAGGCTCCGGAAGCCGGGTTCCGCTTATTCACCGAATACGACGGCGTGCCCGAGGTGCTGGACGACAACTACTACGTTCGCAGCAAGCAGGGGGCGGAGCGGCTAGTGGTCGCGGCGCGGGAGAATCTTGCCAATGCCTGCATCCATCGCGTTGGCAGTCTGGTGTTTGCGGCTGACGGCGGACCGTTGCAATTCAACATCCGCGAGAACGCCCTGTTTCGGCAAATTGCGGCCTTCCTGCGCCTGGGAGTTGTACCCGACGACTCTCATTTGTGGCTGTGCCATGTGGATCTGGTGGCGCGAGGACTTGTGTTACTGGCGAATGCGGCCGATCTGACGAACGAAATGCATCATTTGGAAAACGTCAGAAGAGATTCGTTGGGGGCTTTCGTCGGTGCCGGGGACAGAGTGGAAATATGCGATTTCGATGCCTTCCTGAAGCGCCTGGAATCTGCTGTAGGCGAACCCGACATGAGCGCAGCTCTGGCTGAGACGATGGAGAATCTCGGACTGTATCGCGGCTTGTCGCCGCAAGGACGGGCGCGCCGTCTGGAGATCCTTTCCGACCGAACCCAGATGCTATTGGCGCGGCTGGGGCTAGTCTGGCCGCCGCTTCCAGAGGCAGGCCAGAAGGAAATGCTGCGCCATGCGGCCCGGCTCTTCTCTCCGCATCCGCGACCCGAGGCAGCAGTCCCAACTTCTCACTTCAATCAAATTCCAGCTATTTCACAACAAGGAGCCTTAATCATGGATACCCTAACAATGAATCCCCCCGCGTCACTCAGCGCCGTCGTCAACCCCGTCCTCTCGCTGGTCCCTTCCGCGAAACTCCGTGACACATTGCGCCGAGCTTTCTCCGAAGAGCACATGGCAATCGCAAGCATAGAAGAATGCTTCCGGGTGTTTCCCTCAGCGGCATGGTCGAAAGACCTGCTCTACACCTTCGCCAGCTCTTGGAAAGCCACTCACCTGAAGATGCTTGCGATTTACGGGCTTTCCTGCCGCCTGCAAAGAACTGCCGACGTTGCGGGAGAGCTCGACCGGTTCAACCTGTATATTGCCGCCGCCAGGAATGCATCGACCAGCCATGAGGATCTCGGCCTGGATTTCGATGGCCACACCCATGCGGAACTCTACGAGGATTTTGCCGACGCTCTGACCGGCGGCGACCTGTGGCAACTTTCCAAATATCGTCTTCCAGAGGCCCATCAGTTCAGCCAGTGGATTTACCGCAACATGGTGGTAGAGGCTATACCTGTTGGCTTGCTGACCAACATGTTCTCGGAAATTTACAACCACGGCGAGTATTCCATTGCTCTGCCTGCAGCCAACTCCTATTTCCAGCAACATACTCGCCTCACCGCTTCGGAACGCCGCAAGGCCGTCACTTACATCGCTGCCCATGTGGAAGACGAGGTCGAAGCCACTCACTTTCTAATCGTGGTCGAGGCTCTCGATCGCTACTCGGCGGCCAGCAAAACACACTTCGACTCGGAGCGGGCCGGTCTCGTATTCCGCACCTATCTGCGGAAGCTCGCGCTGGTGATGCGGAGATTGACGGAGATGATGCGGACTGAACTCGCCAGCGGAGCTGCGCAGACTTTGTCAGCCAGTGACGTCGCTTGATGGCCGCCGCACAATCCGCCCTCGCACCGCTGGCACTTGGGATGCCCGCACCTATGTCCGTACAACGATTTCTGCACTACGACGCCGCAGTGCAAGCCATGTCGGACTATCAGGCCGCCCTATGCGAAAACGCGTCGGGGAGACGATCGAAAGGCTTGACCGTCACCGACCAGGATTATCCGGAGGAAGTCTTTTGCCTGTTCCCGGCCCGTCCCCATCGCCCGCCGCTGGCGATTGTCGGAGGCATGGGGCCGCTCGCCGGCGCTCTGGCTTTCCGCCAGGCTTGCCAGCGTTTCCAGAATTCCCGTGTGGTTGTGCTCTATCAGGCCTGCTCCATGCCGGACCGCTCCACGGTCATTTTGGGCGAGGGCCAACCGGACACTCCCTTGTGCCACGAAGTGGCTGTCAGGCTGGCCGACGCCGTTCGAATGGCGGTGGATTTTGTGTCTGGAGCAAACCAACCGGCGCATTGCATCATAGCCTGCAATTCCGCCCACTACTTCTGGCGACTGCTGGCGGACGACCTCCGGCAGACCGCAGCGCGGGTGGGCAAAATGTCGTGCAACGTTCGGATGATCTCCTTGGTGGAGTCCGCTGTGAACGCGCTCAGGCTGCAGTCCTGTAAGAGAGCGTTGCTGTTGGCAACCGAGGGCGCCCAGGCAGGCAAGGTATTTTCTGCCCCGTGCCGCGATGCCGGCATTGCCTTCGACGAACCGTCGCCTACCCTGAGCCGTCTCTTGATGAGCGCCATATTCGAAGGCCTGAAGTCGCTTGACGAGCGCCGCGCGGTGGAACTCGGCAACGAATTCTTCGAGTCCATCCTGCGATGCGGACGAGACGACCGCCGCTATGACTTCATCCTTGCCGGTTGTACAGAAGTTCCGCCGACGATTGCCCTCCTCAGACTCCGGGGAAGCCCCGCCGTTGCCGCTTTTCTCGCCCACGTGAAGATCGTCGACCCCATGGAGGAAGCCCTCGGCCATGCCTGAACTACTGCATTCCGATGCAAGGTCAATGTCCATCGCGGAGCCCACATCCGCCACTAGCGCCTTCGTCCCTTTCCCCCGGGAAGACGTCGCGGGATCCATTCCGGAGCGATTCGAACGGCAGGTGCGCCTGTGCCCAGACAAGACCGCCGTCGCCGACTCCGAGTCCACCCTCACCTATCGCGAACTGAACCGACTGGCCAACCGCATCGCGCACGCCGTCCTCGCCATGCGAGGCGCGGGATCCGAGCCCGTGGCGCTACTGATTGGAAGTGGTGTTCCGGTTGTGGCAGCCATGCTGGGAGTGCTGAAGGCGGGGAAGTTCTACGTCACTCTGGATGATTCGCAGCCTGCCCCTAGGACGGCGGCGATTCTTGGCGAATGCCGGCCGGCCCTGCTGATTACGGATAGCAGACACATGCAACAATCCGAGGCGCTGTGCGTTGCGCTCGGCCTGCCACTGCTAGACCTGAACTCCCTCGATCCATCCCGGTCTCCAGCCCTGTCCGAAGAGAACCCGGGGCTGCCAATCATCGCCGACAGCCTCGCATACATCCTCTACACCTCGGGCTCCACGGGGAAACCGAAGGGAGTGATGCAGGACCATCGCTACGTGCTGCATCTGACCATGGTTTACACCAACGGCGGACGGATTTCGACCGCGGATCGTTTAGTGTTGCTCTATTCTCCGAGCTTTGCCGGCGCGGTGCGCGACATCTATTGCACTGTGCTGAACGGAGCGACGCTCCTTCATTTCGATGTGAAACGCAACGGCCTCGACGGCCTCGCAGACTGGTTGCGGCATGAGCAGATCACCGTGTTCTTCGCCGTGGCCACCATGTTCCGCCACTTCTGCCGCATGCTTCCTCCGCAGTACCGTTTCCCTTCGGTGCGTCTGGTCTTCTTAGGGAGTGAAACCGTCTATGCCGGCGAAATCCGTCTTTACCAGCGCCACTTTTCCGAGGATTCTCGCGTGATCGTAAGCTTCGGCGCGTCGGAGCTTAGTCCCATCTGCCAGTTCCCCATTTGGCCCGACTCGCAGATCGAGGGAAGCACCGTGCCTTCGGGATACCCGGTGGACGATGTCGAGTTGCTGCTTTGGGATACCGAGCGCCAACCAGTAGCCGCGGGTGCTGTCGGCGAAATCGTGGTCCGGAGCCGCTATCTATCCCACGGCTATTGGCGCCATCCCGAACTGACTGAACTGGCATTTGTCGGTGACCCGGAAGGCGGCGATCGGCGCATATTCCGCACCGGCGACCAGGGCCGTCTGCTACCCGATGGCTGTCTGCTGCACCTCGGGCGCGGCGATTTTCAGGTCAAGATCAGGGGTTACCGCGTGGAGACCGCCGAGGTGGAAGCATTCTTCACCGCCACCGGATTGGTCCGTGACGCCCTGGTCACCGCCTGGCTCGATTCCGCAGGCGAACAAAACCTGGCCGCATGGTTGGTCCCGGAGCACGCGGATGCCCCACCCTCCATCAACCAACTGCGCGCGCTAGTCGCCGCGGCGCTCCCCGACTACATGATGCCTGCGGCCTTCATCCTCATAGACTCCCTGCCATTGACGGCGAATGGCAAGCTCGATCGCCGCGCGCTGCCCGACCCCCGCCTGGCCGGACAGCGGCCGGACATCGCTTATGTGGCTCCACGCACCGCCGTGGAACTGCGCCTGAAAGAAATCTGGTCGGAGCTTCTCGGTTGGGAGCGCATCGGCATTCAGGAAAACTTCTTTGGCCTGGGCGGCCATTCCTTGCTTGCGATGCAGGTTGTGGCTCGCGTTGCCGCCGCCTTCCACGTGAAGCTGCCGCCGAACTGCCTGTTCGAGTGTCCTACGATCGCTCGACTGGCGGAGGCGGTAGAACACGCGCGCAACATCGAAGCGGATGAGGCGATTCGGCCGACGCCAAGGGGCGCGGATGCGCCTCTGTCCTTCGCGCAGCAGCCGCTGTGGACCCTCGCCGTGATCGAGGGGCCAAGTGACACGTTCAACATGGTGCGCGCGTTTCGCCTGGAGGGCACTCTCGATTCGTGTGCACTGGAACGAGCCCTCGCGGCGATCGTTGCCCGGCACGATAACTTGCGCGCATCATTTCGAATCTCGGGCCGAATTTCGGGTCGAATATCAGACGACAGCGCGGTGCAGACGATTGCGCCGGAGCATGCAAACGTGCTTTCTTTTGTGGACCTGCGGCACGTGCCGGAGAACCGGCGTAAAGCTGCGCTCGATGCCAGTCTTCGCGCGGCCCATAGCCCGCGTTTCGACCTAACCCACGGCCCTTTGTGGAGCGTAAGGGTGATCCGCCTGGCCGGGAACCAGAACGTTCTGCACCTCTCAATGCACCACATCATCAGTGACGACTGGTCGGTTCAGGTTTTGCTGCGCGAACTGTCGACAATCTACGCCGCGTGTCGCAGCGGTGCGGAAGATCCACTCCCCAAACTGCCGGTGCAGTATGCGGACTATGCCGCGTGGCAAAGGCGTTGGCTAGCCGGAGAACGACTGGCCAAGCAACTCGACTACTGGCAGACTCATCTTCGGGGCGCTCCGCAACTTCTGAATTTGCCACTCGACCGTCCGCGCCACGCTGGCGAAGAATCTCATGCGGGAATGGTGCCGCTGCACCTTAATCGTGACCTCACCTTACGATTGCGGCGCCTCAGCCGGGAATCGGAAACTACCCTCTTCGTAACCGTGCTGGCGGCATATGCGATTCTGTTGTCGCAGTACGGTAACCCACAAGACATCGTTATCGGAACTGCTTTGGCCAACCGCTATCCCGTGGAGACCGAGGCCCTCATCGGCTTCTTCGTCAACACGCTCGCGCTGCGAGTGCAGTGGCGCGAGGGAGCGACATTCCGCGAGATTCAGGCCGACGCCCACCGCGCCGCGGTGACTGGATATGCGCACCCGGACGTCCCCTTCGACCGAATTGTGGAGGCCCTGCGGCCCGACCGAAGCGCCCTCCACAGCCCCGTCTTCCAAGCACTGTTCGTCCTGCAGAGCGTACCCAAGCAGGAGCTCGTATTACCTGGGCTAGTCATCACCGCCTTGGATCTGGCTCGGCCTACAGCCGGGGCTACCTTCGACCTCACGCTCTCGTTGCAAGAGGCTGGCGGAGAGTTGCGCGGAGGTTTGGAGTTCAACGCCGCATTATTCGACACGGCCACGATCGAGCTCATGGCGGCGCATCTTGCAAAGCTGCTTGCGGGAATCGTTCAAAATCCCGACGCGGCCGTGGCGCAGGCGCCATTGATGCACGGAGAAGCCAGAGCAAGTTAGCAGCCGGAGCCCACAACATGATCAACTTCATGAAGTTCGGCATCATCGGCTTCCTGCAAAATGAGACCCACGCTCTGAACCGGAAGCTGCTGATACTCACCGCTGCTTCCGGAATCGCCAACGCATTGAATCTCGCGGTGATCAATGCCGCGGTCGACGCCTTGCGCGGCGGCGGACCGTCCTGGCAGCACTTTGTTTGGTTCGCCTTGTCGATCGCGCTGTTCGTCTATTCGCTACGCTATATCCTCTATGAATCGACGCGGATTTCAGAGGCCGCCATTTGCAGCGTGCGCTTGCGGCTGGCCGACAAGATTCGCCGCTCCGATCTGCTGACGCTGGAAGCCATCGGCGAGGCCGACATCCATGCCCGGATCAGCCGCGACACGGCGGCTATCGCCCAGGCGGCACGACCTTTGTTTGCGGCCGCGCAGGGCGTCGTCATGATTGTCTTTACCCTGGGATATATCGCCATAGTGTCGCCCGTGGCCATGCTGCTCTGTGTGATTCTTATCGCCAGCGGCGCCGCCAAATACTTCCGGGACCGTGCCGCCTACGACCAGGGCTTGAATGACGCGTCCAGACAGGATGACCGACTATTCGACGATCTCAACGGATTGCTGAAGGGGTTCAAGGAACTCCGCATCAACCGGATGAAAAGCGACGATGTGTTTCAGGACTTCCAATCCACGGCCACTCGTGTGCGTGAAGTGCGCACTCGCGTCAATATCCTGTTCTCGAACAACATCATTTTTGTCGAGATGTTCTTTGTCCTGCTGCTAGGGGCGGTCGCCTTCGTTCTTCCTGTCATCGCCACTTCCTTTTCAAGTTCCGCTACCAAGATTGTTGCCGCCATCCTGTTTTTCTTTGGGCCTCTGACTAATGTGGTCACGTTGATCCCCATGCTTTCGCAGGTGAATGTAACGGTCGATAACCTTCGCCGTCTGGAATCGACTTTGGACAAAGGCCTGGCAAAGTCCGCGGAATACGAGGCCTCGCCGCTCGTCGACATGAGTTCGTTCAGTACGATAAGCTTCCACGGTGTCTGCTTCCACTACAAGGATCCCGATGGAAAGGCCAGCTTCCAGGTCGGCCCCATCGACGGCGAAATCCGACGCGGCGAAGTTCTGTTCCTGGTTGGCGGCAACGGCAGCGGCAAGACCACCTTGCTCAAACTGTTCACCGCCTTGTACCTGCCGACGCAAGGGGCCATGTATCTCGACGATGTGGAGATCGGGCCCGCCAACATTCAGTCATACCGCAACCTTTTTTCGGCCATCTTCTCGGACTTCTATCTTTTCGAGAAACTGCACGGCTTGAGCGCGGCCGATCCGGAGCGTATCAACCAGTTACTCCGGCTGATGGAGATATCCGACAAAACCGCTTTCATTGAAGGACGTTTCACCAATATTCATCTTTCGACCGGTCAACGCAAGCGCCTGGCCTTAGTCGTTTCCTATCTGGAAGAGAAGCCGGTGTACGTTTTCGACGAAGTCGCAGCCGACCAAGACCCTGAATTCCGGCGTTACTTCTATGAAGCGCTGCTGCCCGAACTGAAGAACAGCGGCAAGACGGTGGTGGTTGTTTCGCACGATGATCGCTATTTCCACGCCGGGGACCGCGTGCTGCAAATGGACTACGGAAAGCTAACGGCTTCACGCCGCGCGGCATGAGATGCATCCGCAGCGCATGCACGATTGCGTGCGAGCGAACCACTCCTCGCATTGGACATAGGCGCGGAAAAAGGAACGCGTGAGAATAGCGACGCTTTTGCCGTCTCGGACCGCAATCTCGAACAGAACAATGAAGGCATGTCTGGCGGCTGGAGCAGCAGGACTCTTGTTGACAGCGGGCCTCATTTCCTTCCATGTCCTGCGTGGCAAGCCGGTGGTGTTCGTCGAAACCATAGAGCGCCGGGAAGTACCGATTGTCGTAGAACTGCCGGCCCAAACGGAAGCCGCTGCTACCGTGGAAATCCGCGCGAATGTCGAAGGCCGGTTGACTGAGATGTCCTTTCACGAAGGAAACATGGTGAAGAAGGGGCAAGTACTGTTTCGCATCGACCCGCGGCGGTGTGCGGCCGCGTTGCAGTTAGCCCAAGCCGCGGTCGAAAAGGCGAAGGGCGACCTGGAAATGGCTCGAGAGCAACAGCATTTGGTAAATGCCCAGTCGGCGCTCGGCCAGGCGGAAGCCAATCTGCTGCGATCAAACCAGGACGCGGAGAGGATGAAGCCATTGGCTGCGCGCAGAGCGGTGCCCGAACGAGACTTGGACGCAGCCATCGCGGCGCAGTCCTCGGCTCGGGCGGCGGTCGAGGACGCACGAGCCACTGTAAGAACCACGACCGTCGGCGACCGCGTCGGCCTTCGGCAGGCGCAAGCCAGTCTGGCTGCGGCCGAGGCGACCCGCAACAACGCGCAGATGGATTTCGAGGAAACCACCATTCGCGCTCCAATTGACGGTCTTATCGGCCGAACCGAAGTCTCGGTAGGCAACTATGTTGGACGCAGAGAACCGACTCGGCTCGCGACTATATCCCCGTTGGATCCAATCAATGTTAGCTTCGGCATTAGCGAAACACTTTACATACTTACTATCACCAAAGGCGTCGATCGCGAGGCGTTGGCGCATCTCGAATTGATTCTCGCCGACAACAGCGCTTACCCTTTTCGTGGCCGCTATACCAACCTCGGACGCGCCATGGACGCAAAAACAGGAACCATTCTGATCGAGGCGCAATTCCCCAACCCAAAGGGCATTCTGGTGCCTGGGATGTCTGGCCGAATACGCATGCCGGTTGAAACTCGGGATGCCGCGTTGGTTTCCGAACGCGCGGTATTCGATGCGCATGGCTCGAAGGCGGTGGAGATTGTTACTGCCGACGATAAGGTGGCAATTCGCAGCGTGGAGACCGAGGGGAGCTATCAGGGAAAGAGCATCGTCATCGGAGGGCTAGCGGGCGGGGAGACCGTAATCGTCGAGGGAATGATGAAGGTGCGGTCTGGACAGAGGGTGGCTACCAAGGCCGCTCCGGCTGAGCGGGACAGGTAAGCCCACAATGTCCACCTCGTCATTGTTCATTAAACGGTTCTCGCAAGCGTTTTGCAGCAGAGCATTTTCCCGCCGGCCAGACTGCGGCATGCTGGCTACAGTGGCGCTCGGCACGCCGATATTGGCAGTGCTGATGCTTCTCGGCTGCGCTGGCGCCCGCTACCGCCGGCCTGACGTTCCGGTCCCGCCCAGCTACCGCGGAGACACCTCGGTACACGGCAGCGACAACCCCACTTCTGGCAGTCTCGGTGAACTGCGATGGCAGGACCTAATCCACGACGAGGAGTTGTCGAAGTTGATTCAGGAGGCGCTGTCCCATAACTTCGACGTGCAAATCGCGGCGACCCGAGTGTTACAAGCGCGCGCTCAACTAACCATTTCGCGCTCGGCCTTCTACCCCGCGGTTGACGCATCGGGCAGCTACAACAATTCCCGGCTTCTTGCCCTGGATAGCAGCGAATCAAGCCTTTCCGTCAGCATGGGTTGGGAACTCGATCTGTGGGGACGAATCCGAAATATAAGCGTGGCCGCGCGCGCCGGATTGCTGGCCAACGAGCAAGCGCGACTGGAGGTTCTGCAATCCCTGGTGAGCGATGTAGCCGGCGGCTACTTCCTGTTGCGTGATCTGGATCTGGAATTGGAAATCACCCGGCATGCTCTCAAACTGCGCCAGGATTCTCTAGCGCTAGTGCAGCTTCGCGTGGATAACGGCTATTCGCCAGAGATAGACCTTCGCCAGGCCGAGGTGCTCGTTGAAACCGCCTACACCGCGCTCACTGGGATAGAACTGCAGATCGAGCAGACCGAGAACCAGCTCGACATCCTGCTCGGGCGAAATTCCGGACCCATCGTGCGCGGTCGTCCGCTGCTCGAACAGGAGCTTCCTTCCAATCTCCCTCCCGGCTTGCCATCAACCCTCCTCGACCGCCGGCCCGACATCCGCCAAGCAGAGCAACAGCTCATCGCCAATCATGCCCTTGTGGCGGTCGCTAAAGCTGCGTACTACCCGACGTTATCGCTGACGTCGTCTGCTGGATTCGAGAGTTCCGCCCTGCACAACTTTCTTAGCGGTACCAGCGGCATATGGTCCTTTGGTCCTGCTGTAAGTCTGCCCATCTTTCATGCCGGCAGCATCCGTGCTGGCGTACGCAGCGCCGAAGCGCTACAACAGCAAGCCTTGCTCATCTACCAGCAGACCGTGCAGCAGGCTTTCCGTGAAGTAGCCGACGCCCTGGTGAACCGGCAAAAACTTTCCGAGTTGCGGGTCCAACAAGAAGGACTCGTCGAGAGCCTCCGACTAGCAGTGGAACTGGCCGATCTGCGATACCGGGGTGGAGTCGCCAGTTACCTAGAATACCTCGATTCCGAGCGCCAATTGCTCGACGCACAACTTCTGCTCGTGCAAATCCGCCGGCAGGAACTAACGAATGTTGTAACGTTGTACAGAGCTCTCGGCGGCGGTTGGCAATAAGGTTGCCGCCATGGATGTTAGCCGGACACACCGTTAGACAAGAGCCGGGATGAACCCTGTCGGGTTGATGAGTACGGCAGGATTTCAGAGTTTGGCAACGAGTCTGATGGGTGATGTTCGCGGAAAGTGCTTTCCCGCTACGCGGAGTCTTGCACAATGCAGCGCTCCCATACAAACTGCATCGCGGCCGGGTCCGTCATTCGCCACGCGCAACCCGCGAGCGCAAGGGCCACATAGATTCGGGCGTACGAGCGAGACGAGTTTCTGAGCCCGTGATTTCACCCCACGATCGTCACGTCTCTAACAACTCCTCAAGGACTTAGGCGGCCACCTGGAGTCACTTAAGTTGTTGAGACTACAGCTTAACGTAGCCCTGAAAAAGCACAGCCCAAGCAATCGCGAACTGGTTGGGGGTTGGGGACTAAATTGGGGACTACGGCCTGTTTCTTGCGCGTACTTACAGGTGCTTAGGTGTCATCCGTGCGCTTGTAAGTTGTTTGGTATCAGTTTCCCTTTGAACTCATAACCCAAAGGTCGGTGGTTCAAATCCACCCCCCGCAACCAACCCACCAGCCCTACTATCCATTTCCCCATTGTTTCCTCGCTTTTCCAGAGATTCCTGACCTTAGCTGGTTTACTTTTTACTGTTTTTTTTACTATGGTTCGCTGCAAGTAGCGATTTTCCCAGTATTGCCTCGATAGGGACAACAGGAGGTCCCGCGAGAATGGCGAACCAAGCAGTCAGGATCTATGACCACCAGAAGCAGCCGGACGGGAAGTGGAAATTCATCCCGGTAGACTTCGAGATTGACCCGGCCAAAACCGCCCAGCAGCTCTGCTGCAAGATGGGCCTTAAGGGCCGTCTCCGTAAAGGCAACTTCAAGCTGAGCTGGTATGAAGGATCCACGAAGAAGTTTGAGCCGGGCAGCTACCCGCTCCTCCAGGAAGCAGTCAAGGCGGCGAAGTTCCGGCAGGTCCAACTCCAGGGCAAGAGCAACGGCATCGTCATCGAGGACCCCAAGACGAAGGATGCGGGGCGTCTGACGATTGATATTGCCGCCGCAGCGTACCTCCGGACCGTGGAGAAGGAAGGACGGCCCGGTACATTCGCACTGGCGAAGTTCGATCTTGAAGAATTTCAGAGGTGAAACGCTGGCAAGAACGGCTCTAAGCGAACCCTCGTGGACCAGATCACAAAAGATGACCTGCTGGATTTTCGCAACATGATTGTCAGGTCAGGCCGCGCTCCTCGCACCGCCGTCAACAAGGTCATGCGCGTCAACAATTTCGTAATGACGTCTCTCAGTCTGAAACCCGGTGAGGGTCCAATCAAGCAGAAGGATGCGGAGAAAATCATCACCAAGCCGAATGAGAACGATGTGGATTATTACAGCCAGCAGGAGCTTGAGAAGTTTTTCTCCGCCTGTGACCACCGCCAGCATTTGATTTTCAGCGCGTTCCTGTACTCCGGTTGCCGTCGCGAGGAGATTGAGTTCCTGTATTGGGACGATCTTGATTTGACTGAAGGCGACTTGAACGTTCGCCCGAAGCCAGAATTTGATTTCACCGTCAAGACAAAACAGGAGAGGTCTGTCACGCTACCGCCCGACTTGGTGGAGCGGCTCAAGGCGTGGGAAAAGCGCGCCACTACCCGACTTGTGTTTCCTACGAAGAACGGCGGGCCGCTCGGCAACAGCCTGCTGGTTTCCTGCAAGCGTGCGTGGAAACGCGCTGGCCTCAACTGCGGAACCTGCAAGACCTGTCTGAATCTTAACGAGTGCGAACGAGCCTACTTGCACAAGTTCCGCGCCACCTATGCAACGATGAGCCTCCAGCGAGGAATGGACCTTGCGACGCTTCAGGAGCAATTAGGGCACGAAACACTTGAGGCGACAGTGCGCTACCTCGGCACGCTCAAGAAGAAAGCCAGAAAGGAGAAGGTGGCTGCGGTGTGGGCAGCGATAGCCTAATCAGAAATGGAAACCCCTCCTTCATGTTCTATCGTCGCCGTTCCGTCGAACTGTTCGAACGAGTCGAATCTAGCAGCGAGAGTCTTATAGCTTTCTTCCCGGTCATCCGGATAGCGCCAATCTTCCAAATACCAAATTCTCTTGATGCCAGCTGCGTAAACCAGCAAGAGACATTGCAGACACGGACGCAATGTGACGTAAAAATCCGCACCAGAAACGGCGGTCCCCTTTGCAGCGGCCGTCGCGATGGCCCGCTGTTCAGCGTGGATGCAGATGCAGTTGTCGTAGCCAACTCCGGTCGCACCGCCTATCGAACACCTTTTGCAACCTGCAACGATGCAATCCGCAAATCGGGAAGAAACACCGTTAAAGCTTTCGGCTAGAACAGCTCCGTTCGACACGATTACTGCTCCAACTTTCCTGCTCGAGCAGTTGGATCTGACGGCCGCTTGTCGCGCAAGATTGAAAAACTCGTTGTACCCATTCATTTGTGAATCAGAGCCCTCTCATCAGCGAGATTGAACAAAAGATTCCGATAAGACGAACCCTTCGATATTGCTGCCAGGGACAATGCACTGTCGTTGCCTTTCTTCGTGAGGCTATAACACGCAAGGACTTCCGCAAGCTGTTTCCAAAACTCCGGAAGTTCGCTAACAAATCTAACCCCTTCAGAGGCGCCTAACCTTAACGCGCGCTCAGCTGCAAGGAACTGCCTGAGATCCTTAGGATCGGAAAGGGGAGGCATTTCCAAGCCCAGCCACGTCGTGTCTTCCAGAACCTTCCGTGCTCTCTCCAGGTGTTTTGCGTACAAGTGCAAAGAGCCGACGTAATGATAATAAACTCCGAGCTTCACACCCAACGACTAGCAGGTCGCAGAGAGAATGAGCGTGGGGCGGCGCATCGGAGAGTCTGAAGCGCAGCAGCATACGGCATTGTGACAAGTGCGAGACACACAACCAGTGTGCGCGCGGAAGCACGAGCGAGATT
>Ga0310038_10001368_pt1 | contig 18674 bp, 14 predicted proteins | sample Sb_taG_6_FD_200461 | JGI IMG/M metagenome (GOLD analysis project Ga0310038, IMG submission 200461) | Peat soil microbial communities from Weissenstadt, Germany - Sb_50d_4_PS metaG (v2) (version 2) | ecosystem: Environmental > Terrestrial > Soil > Wetlands > Peat | place: Germany: Weissenstadt... | reverse complement strand
GTCCATGAGGGAGACCAACTCCTCGCGGTTCACGCCGAACGGGAAGAATCCGTCGCCGATGCGGCCGGCTCGCTGAGCAGCTGCCTTGCTGTGACCCCCGACGTGCACCGGGATCGTTCCGCCGAGAGGCTGGGGCCGCAGGTAGCAATTGCGGAAGCTCGTGGTGCCGCCTTCGAAGCTTGCCTCTTCCTGGGACCACAGGGCCCGCATGGCGGCGATTGCCTCCTCGGTGCGCTGGCCGCGGCCCGCGAAGGGGATCCCCAGCGCCATGAACTCCTCCTCCAGCCAGCCGATGCCCGCTCCGAGGATCGTTCGTCCGCCCGAGAGGAAGTCCAGCGTCGCCAGCTCCTTGGCCAGCACGAGAGGATTGCGCTGCGGCACGATCAGGATGCCGGTGCCGAGCCGTAGCGTCGACGTCCTGGCGGCGACGTAGGCCAACCAGATCAGCGGATCAGGGAAGACGGTCCCTTCTCCGGAAGGGAGCTTCCCGGAGGGGTCGTAGGGGTACCTGGACTGGTACCCGGCCGGTACGACGACGTGGTCGACGGTCCAGATCGACTCGAAGTCGGCGGCTTCGGCGGCTTGGGCAAGGCCGACGGCCTCCTCTGGTTCGACGAACGACCCGATGTTGGCGAAGGCAATACCGAACTTCATTCGCTCCACGCCTGTCCAACCTCACTTCCTTCAGCGTCTCTTGTCGCGTGCAACATTCGGAATGTCATCAGCAGGCGATCGCACGTCGTCACGGGAGGCCGTCTGCGGAGATGTCGATCAGCAGATCGCCACCATCCGTTGCCCGGGCCACGTCTCCCGGCCGCAGGATGACCGTCGTGAACGGGCTCTGGATGGCAGCCGGTCCTTCGATGGACGAGCCTGGACCGATGCTGGAGAAGTCGTAGTAGGGAGCACCTCGCTGCCAACCGTCGCCGGCCCACATATCCCGGTGACCAAGCGGTGCAGGAGTGGCTCCCGCCTCGAGGGTCACCGGGGCGATCTGGTCCACCTCTCCGACGGCCGTCAGGCGGATCCCGCGCACAATGGGCTCCTGTGCCCGGGCCTCGATGAGGCGGGCCTCCTCGTTGCGCCGGTGGAACTCGGCGACCGCGGCGCCGACGTTCGTGGGGGCGTCCACCGGAATGGCGGCATCGAAGGTCTGCCCCGGGTAGACGAGGAGGATCGACCACTCGAGCCGGATCCGATCGGCGGGGACCCCGGCGTTGCCGAGCTCGGTGAGGGCCTTGTCCTCCAGCTCCTGAGCCAGGCGGCGCAGCGTGTCCGGGTCGGCCTCCTGCCAGGGCACGATGTACCCCCTGGAGTCGTCGATGACGTGATCGGCCGTGAGCAGACCCAGGGCGGAAAGGCCGGGGGCGGCGCTGGGCACGAGCACCCGCCGCATGCCGAGCGCCGCGGCCTGCGTCGTGGCGTGCACCCCTCCCATGCCGCCGAAGGCGACGAGATCGAGCCGGCGCGGATCCGCCCCGGCGAGCGAGAGCACCCGGCGGATGGCGTCGGTCATGTGGGCGTCCACCAGCCTCACGGTTGCCGCGGCCGTCGCCTCCGCGTCCAGGCCGAGCTTGGAGCCCAGACGGGCCAGTGCGGCGGCGGCGGCCTCACGATCGAGCTGCATCCGCCCGCTCGCAAAGCGCTCGGTGTCGAGTCGGCCCAACACGAGGTCGGCATCGGTCACGGTCGGTTCCGTTCCACCTCGGCCATAGCTGACCGGGCCCGGCACGGACCCGGCGGACTGGGGCCCCACGTGGAGGATGCCGGCCTCCTCCCAGGCAATCGATCCTCCCCCGGCCCCGACCGACGGGATGTCCACCATCGGAATTCCGATGCAGTAGCGGTGCCTCCAGTTCCAGTCCATCTTGACCTCGGGGCGGCCTCCCCGGATCAGGCATACGTCGTAGCTCGTGCCCCCCATGTCGACACTGACCACGTCGCCGAGGCCTGCGTCGAGTCCGGCTCGAGCGGCCGCGATCACACCACCCGTCGGCCCGGAACCGATAGTGGCCACCGCACGGCGGGCCGCGGCGCCGGCGGTCGCCACCCCGCCGGCCGACGTGGCCACCAACAGTTCGTGCGAGAACCCGGCCGCGGCCAGTCGGTCGGTCAGCCGCTCCAGATAGCGGGCGATGGGTGGGCCGACGAATGCATTGACCAGGGTGGTCGAGGTCCGCTCGAACTCGGGGGGCTTGGGGAGAATCTCGTGGGAGAGGGACACCATCTCGACATCCGGGTATTCGTCGAGGATGATCTCGCGGGCTCGCAACTCGTGCTCGGGGTTGATGAAGGAGTGGAGGAAACAGACCGCGATGGACGTGACCCCGAAGGCGCGCAGACGAGCGGTGGCCTTGCGCACACCCTCCTCGTCCAGCGCTGTTTCGACCTCTCCCTCCGCCGTCATGCGCTGAGCGATCTCGAGCCGGACGCGGCGACGGGCGATGGGAGCGGGTGGCGGCGCGGCCGGATCCCAGATGTCCTCTTTGAAGCACCGTCGGAACTCGATCTCGTCGCGAAATCCCTCCGTGACGAGGAGGCCCGTCGGGGCACCCTTCATCTGGATCAGCGCATTGTCGCCGGTCGTCGTCCCGTGCACGATGGTGCGAGTCTGAGCGAGGAGCTCAGCCAGTTCGAGGCCCTCAACGGCGGCCAGCTGGGCCAGGCCGGCGAGCACGCCATCGCTCTGGTCCTGGGGCGTGGTCGGAGCCTTCTCCAACGCCCGGCTCCCGTCGGGCCGTCGCAACACACAGTCGGTGAACGTTCCGCCGACATCGATGCCGATCCGATAGCTCACCTTCTCGCTTCCCTCTCGAGTTTCGTCGCATCGAGGTCGACGGCGAGCGTCATCTCCTCCAGCGAGCCCGTGATGACGACCCCGTAGTCCTCGAACGCTCCCTCGACCGAGACGTACTCGTCCCACACGTCGTCGAGCACGGCGGAGGGCTCCCGATCCAACGGGTCGCCCCATCCCCCACCTCCCCCGAAGTGGTACACGAGACGCTCGCCGGTCTGGAGGAGCTTGTTGGCCACGGAGGGGTTCACCTCCTCGTCGCCCACCATGCAGTGATCGGGGGAGCCGTGGTGACCACCGGCTATGCCGGGGTGGATGTGGCGTTGATTCACCACGTACTGGTTGACGTAGGTGGGCGTCCGGACCTCCTTGACGAAATTGCTCCCGCACCCTCCGCGCCACTGGCCCGGACCCCCGGAGTCGGTGATGTAGTTCCGGCCCCGGAGGATGTGCGGAAAGAGGTGCTCGTTGATTTCCGCGCTGGCCTTGATCAGGTTGCCGCTTGCGGCCGCCAGGGCCCCCCACGCGTCCTGTCCCCGCACGGCATTCACCCATCCGGCATTGACCTCACCACCGTGGTCGAAGAACGGAACACCGGTGCGCGGGTCGACGTCGCCCCACATTTGGCGCGGGCTGCCGTACTTGTAGCTCTGTGGAGCACAGCGGTCCGGGATGATCTGGCTCATGGCTAGGGCGATCGCGTCGCTCACCTCCACTCCGGGGTGGTGGGTCCCGCTGGAGACCGGCTTCCCCTCGGTCGGGTTCAGGCACGAGCCCTCCGGGACGCGCAGCTCCATGCAGTCGAAGAAGCCCTCGTTCTTGGGGATGCTGGCGTCGACCATGCTCGCCAGCTGGGCGATGGCGTTGCCCCGGGTGTTCCCGAACGTCGACCAGGCCTGGATCTCGGGACGGCTGTCCGAGCCCGCGAAGTCGATGATCAGCCGGTCCCCGTCGACCGTGACGGCCACGTGGACGTGGATGTCGCGGTTCCCGGCCGGGTCGGCATCGAAGTAGACGTCCGCCTCGTAGGTCCCGTCGGGCCACGCGGCGATCTCCTGGGAGAAGCGGCGGCGGGCGTCGGCGATCGACCAGTCCACGGCCGCGCGCACGACGTCGGCCCCGTAGTCGTCGATCAGTGACTTCAGGCGCTCGGCCCCGAGTTGGGCCGCACCCACCTGGGAGCGGAGATCGCCGACGAAGCCAGCCAGTCGGTTGTTGGCCCGCATCATCAGGACGACGTCCCGACGCTCCACGCCGGCATCGAGGATCTTCAGGATCGGATATCTGGTGCCTTCGCTCCAGATGTCCTTGGCGAAGACGTTGTACCCGCCGGCCATGGCGCCGCCCGTGTCACCGTGATGGCACTGGATGGATGCGAAGAGCACGAGTTCCCCGGCGTCGTCGAACACCGGGCTGAAGACGTTGAAGTCCGGGAGATGGCCGCCACCGTGGTAGGGGTCATTGGCCACGATCACATCGCCCGGATGCAGATCGTCCTCGAAGAAGTCGATGGCCAGGCGCACGGGCAGGGTCGAGGACAACATGAACTGGGGGATGCCGACCGACAGCGCGGCAAGCCTTCCGCTCTGGTCGAGAATGGTCGCGTTGCGCTCGTTCGACTGGTTGAGGATCGGCGTGGTGGCCGTCCTCGACACATAGGTGGCCATCTCGAACGAGACGGTCTCCATGGCGGAGCGGATCACTGACGCCGTGACGCTGTCGGTGCCTCCAATTGAGGTCATTGGTGGGCCCCCCCATTTCGATGTGAGGTCGGTCTCGAGCGACCGGATCTTTCCTGCCACCTGCGGTGACCTGCGGTGAACGGTGGTGAAGCTACCAGCATGTTCCGGGCGAGACCCTGCCGCACGCGCCACCGTGCCACGGTGCGACAGGACGGCACGCAGAGACTCGACCGGGTGGACTCTGGTCCGCTGATTGACCGACTAGCCATTTAATGGCATATTCTGACATGAAATCCCGAAGGGTGGGGGCCTGCAAGTGACAAGCAGCATGACTGACGTCTATTACGACCCGTACAACGTCGAGATCAACGTCGACCCGTACCCGGTGTACCGGAGGCTGCGGGAAGAGGCGCCGCTCTACTACAACGACACGCACGACTTCTACGCCGTGAGCCGCTACGAGGACGTGGAGCGCGGGCTGCTCGATGCCCAGACGTACATTTCAGGGAAGGGCGGGATCATCGAGCTCATCAGGGCGAACATCGAGATGCCGCCCGGTGTGCTCATCTTCGAGGACCCACCGACCCACACGATCCATCGGCGCCTGCTGTCCCGGGCCTTCACACCTAGGCGGGTGGCGGAGCTGGAACCGAAGATCCGGGAGTTCTGCGCCCGTAGCCTCGACCCGCTCGTCGGCTCAGATCGCTTCGACTTCATCGCCGATCTCGGCGCCCAGATGCCCATGCGCACGATCGGGATGCTCCTCGGCATTCCCGAGGCGGATCAGGAAGCCGTACGTGACCATGTTGACGCCAACCTTCGCACCAAGGAAGGCGAGCCGATGGAGGTCAAGGAGAACTTCGTCACGGGTGAGATGTTCGCCGACTACATCGACTGGCGGGCAGATCATCCCTCGGACGACATCATGACCGAGCTCCTCAACGCGGAGTTCGAGGACGAAACGGGAACCCTGCGGCACCTCACTCGTGGCGAGCTGCTCACCTACCTCGAGGTCGTGGCGGGAGCCGGCAATGAGACCACCACGCGCCTCATCGGCTGGACCGGCAAGGTGCTTGCGGAGCATCCGGACCAACGAGCACAGCTCGTCGAGGACCCCTCCCTCATTCCCGCGGCTATCGAAGAGGTACTTCGCTTCGAGTCGCCCGCGCCGCACGTTGGCCGGTACGCGGTCCGGGACGAGGTCGCAGTGCACGGCGAGAAGGTGCCCGCCGGGAGCATCATGCTCTTCCTCCTAGGATCGGCCAACCGGGACGACCGGCGCTACCCCGACGGTGACCAGTACGACATCCACCGGACCATGGATCGGCACCTCACCTTCGGCAACGGCATTCACCTGTGCCTGGGCTCAGCGCTGGCGCGATTGGAGGGTCGTGTCGCTTTGGAAGAGGTGCTGGCGCGGTTCCCGGCCTGGGACATCGACTTGGCGAATGCTCGGCTCTCCCCCACTTCCACGGTACGCGGCTGGGAGACCCTTCCGGCGTTGATCAGGTAACGCGCCAGGAGCTCCTCCGGACCCAGTCGGCCACGTCTGCTGCCATGGCCGCGGGGTCCTCCAGCGGACCGAAATGGCCATGCTGAGGGCGATCGATGAGCGTTCCCCGAGGGAGAGCCCCAGCGATTGCCGGTGCGAATGCTCCGGGCCCCATCCCGTCTGGACGTCCGACCACGATGGCCACCGGCATCTCCAGTGAATCGACGGCGTCCCACGCACCGCTGGTCGCGGCTCGGCGGAAGACGTCGGCCTCGGTGGAGGGACGACACCGCAAGGTGACCGAGCCGTCCGGGGTCCGCGCGAAGCCGCCATCGACGTAGGCCCGCAGAGCATCGGGGTGCAACTGGTCGAGTGGAGGCTTCGATCGATAGTTCTCGTAGGCCTCGTCCAGGGAGTCGAACTCGTTGCGGCGCCGGGCCGCCGCCTCGGACATGGGGTTGTCACCGTCGAAGAGGGGCCGGTCCGCCGGAGGGACGATGACCGGCTCGTACAGCCACAACGAGCGAAATGCGTCGGGCCGTGCGGCCGCAGCCAGCACCAGTGCTGCGCCACCCATCGAATGCCCGATGCCGTGAAGAGGTCCCGCGGGCAGGCGATCGCTGTCCAGAGCGGCGAGGACGTCATCAGCCATGCCGGACCAGGCCAACCCCGCCCCCGGCGGGAGTTCGGACATGCCATGGCCTCGAAGGTCGAGCGAGACGCAGCGGAACCGATCGCTCAGGAACGACGCCATCGGTTCCCACGCCCGACCGTGGAGCCCGGTGGCATGCGAGAAGAGCAGCACGGGAGTCGCCGTGCCGCTCGGTCCGCCCAGGTCGTGCAGGGCAATCCGCACGCCGTCGCTCGACTCGATCATCTCGTGCGCACGGCGTGCCATGGCGAGCGGAAGGATATCGGCTGTCGGGAACCCCGAATCGGGGCTCCCCTCTCACCCTGCCTGCTAGACAGGCCGGCGTGCCCGCCGGCCTGAAGGATCGCTGCGCCGCGCTCTTCCGCGAGCACCGGGTCGAAGCCTTCGGCGGGACGTTCCACGTGCCCAACCGCGAGAGCTACCCGGCGCTCTTTGCCTGGGACAGCGGGTACCACGCCCTGTCGCTCCTCCATCTGGAAGCCGATGCCGCGGTGGAGGAGCTGGCGACCGTGTACCGGGTGAACCGGCTGCCTGACGGGCTGGTGTCGCATCAGCGCTGGGTCCCCGGGGCGGAGGAGCACCAGCACTTCATCGAGAATATCTTCGGACCGATGTTCGACGGGGACCGCACACCCTTCATCGATCCCCCCACGACCGCCTACGCCGCGGCCCGCCTGTCGCTGGCTCTCGGAGCTCCCGCCGACCAGCTCCTGGAGGGGGCCGTTGCCCACCTGCGCGCGCTGGCCCACCACCGAACGGTCGACGGCCGGTCTCTGCCCGTGGTGCTGCACCCGTTCGAAACCGGGACCGAGGGCAGTGCCCTCATGCGGAGCCTGCTCCCCCGTGGCCTGGGCGGCTCTCTCGCCCGGCTCAAGGAGCTCACGATCTCCGGTCGCTCTGCCGGTATGGTGCCCGAGGCGGCTCTGGCGGCGGGCCACGGTTTCGTGGTGTACGACCCCACCATGTGCGGCTGGTACCTGTTGGCCCTCGAGGAGGTGGCCGCCGCCTGCCGGGCCCGGGGCCGTGAGGCGGAGGCTCTGGAGGCCGACGCCATGGCCGCGGCCGTGGCCCAGGATGTGGAGGCACTGCTCTGGTGGGACGAGGGACGGATCTTCGCCGCCTACGACCTCACCCGGTCCCTTCCGTTGCAGGGCATCGGGGCCATGGGCCTGCTGCCCGCCGCCAGCCGCGCCCTGGCGCAATCGGGCCTGTCCCAACGGGTCGCCGAACGCCACCTCCGTCCGGATGGGCCGATGTGGGGGGCCTACGGCTTTGCGGCCGGCACCATCACCCCTGGGAAGGGTGTCGGTGCCTACGTCCAATGGGATGGCAACGCCGTGTGGGGAGCGACGGCCTACTGGGCCTACCTGCTGGCCGCCCGGCTCGGCCGGTGGACCGAGGCCCGCCGATTGCGCGGCCAACTAACGGGCCTGATTGACGCCCACGGCTTCCGGGAGTTCTACGACGCGCTGACCGGCCAGCCCGGTGGGGCGGGAGCGGAGTCCGGCTTCAGCTGGCCCGCCCTGGTCCTGGACATGACCATCGCGCCGGATTAGAGCCCTCAACAGCCTGCGTTACTTCGCCACCGGGGAGTCCGAGAACTGCAGCACGTTCTTCGCTGCGTCATAGGTGACCATGTACACCGGCCCAATCGCATAGGCCCGACCCGGCCCGAATGACACGGGTGTGCCCGATCCGGGGATGACCGCTTCCCTCAGCTCGTAGCCGGCGCGGGCGAAGCTGGACCAGGTGAGGTTCTTGCCAGCCGCCTCGGCGATCGTCGTGAACAGGGCGAGATTGATGCACGCCGATTCCACCGCGTAAAAAGTCTGGTCCGAACCGACGAGCGGGTTCGTGGGTGGAGTGATCTTGAGAGCCGGGTACGCCTTCCGAACGACGCGGTCGCACTGCTGGACCGCAGGCGTGTGCCAGATCTGATAGTTCGAAGGAACCGGGCTCGACGTCAGGACGTTCTTGAGATACTGCGGCGAGATGGAGGAGCCCAGGACGGCCGTCTCGAGACCGGGCTCGCTCGTCGCGATCCACGGCGGATCGTACGTGCTCTGATTGGCGTGCAGGGCCTCCGGCCAGATCGTCGCGCCGGTGCCCACGGCGATGACCTCATTGACTCCGGCTGACTGGAAGATCTGCGTGATGGTCGCGGCCTGCTGGTAGGTCGCGGCCTCATCGCCCGCCGGTGCGCTATCCACCGCGGTCCGGAGCACGGGTACGCCCAACGACTTCAGTGCCGCTTGGACGACCTGCAGCTCACGTTCATCGGTCCCACCTCCGGCGAACAGGCCCACCTTCTTACCCTTGAACACGCCGCGACTCGCGAAGGCCGAGAGTTGTACCGGGTCGTAGGCCGCCAGTGGCGGCTCCAGGGTGAAGTTGGGCGCTCCACCGGATTGCACGATCTGGAAGCTCCCCGCGATCACCGGTACGTGGTACTGCTGCACGTAGCAGTCGGTCTGCTGCGGAGTGATGGCAACGAACACCGAGTCGTCCTCGGCAAGCTGGGTACACGCCGTCATCGCTGGTGCCGTTCCCACGGGGTTCACTGCCACCAAGTACGGCACCAGACGCCGGCCGTCGACGCCGCCATGGGCGTTGATGTCCGAAATCAGGGCGTTGTACGCGTCGGGATAGTTCCCTTGGTCCAGCGTGATGCCGAACTGACGGACGGCGGCGAGGTCGACGTAGGGGATGCCGACCCGGATGGTCGTCGCAGTCACACCCTGGCTCGGCGGGATTGAACCCGCGGACACGGAACTGGCGCCGCCGAGAACCACCATGGCGCTGAGAATCAGTGAACCAGCAACGAGGGAGGCGAAGCTCTTGCGCATTGCGGATCTCCACGGAACAGGCAGCCACGGGCGGCTGCACCCGGGCACAGTTGCACAATTTGCAGCCTGACGGGATTCAGGCCCGTGTCGCCCCTCACTGCCCTGCCAGCGTTGACGCCGGGGTATGTCCGGCGCGGCTCAGATGCCCGTGTGCTCGGCGCGCACCGGGTTGGGATCCGGCACGTGCGGCATCAGTGCGTTCGGTGGAACGGTTCCGAGCCGCCCCGCCTCGAAATCCTCGAGGGCTTGCACGATCTCGTCCCGGGTGTTCATGACGAAGGGCCCGTAGTGCTCCACCGGCTCCCCGATCGGCTGGCCGCCGAGCACAAGGACCTCGAGGTCGTGCGTGCGCGAGTCCTGGGCATCGTCGGCTCTCATCGCGACCCAGGCACCCGGCCCGAAGGACACCAGCTGTCCACCTCGGACCGGACGGCCCTCGCTGCCGACACGTCCGGATCCCGCGAGCACATAGACGAGGGCGTTGAATCCGGGGTCCCAGGGGAGCTCGGCCAGAGCCCCAGGGGACACCGACACATGCAACAGCGCCATGGGCGTGTGGGTCGAGCCGGGGCCGCGGTGGCCATCGATGTCACCGGCGATGACCCGGATGAGCGCGCCGCCGTCGCCGGAGGACAGCAGAACCACGTCGTCGGCCTCGAGTCCCTGATAGGCGGGTGGAATCATCTTGTCCCTGGCCGGCAGGTTCACCCAGAGCTGGATGCCGTGGAACAGGCCTCCGGACACCACGAGCTCCTCGGGTGGCGTCTCGATGTGCAAGATGCCGCCACCCGCGGTCATCCACTGGGTGGCGCCGTCGGCGATGAGGCCACCACCGCCATGGGAGTCCTGGTGGGCGAAGGTCCCGTCGATCATGTACGTCACCGTCTCGAAGCCGCGATGGGGATGCCAGGGCGTTCCCTTGGGCTCGCCGGGCGCGTAGTCGACCTCACCCATCTGGTCCATGTGGACGAAGGGGTCGAGATCACGCAAGCTCATGCCGGCAAAGGCCCGGCGAACCGGGAAGCCCTCTCCCTCGAGCCCGCTGGGCGCCGTGGTCACGGACGTCACCGGACGCTCGGCCGAGTGGGTCCGGTCGAGAGCGGCGACCTTGGGTAACTGCGAGAGATCGTTGATGGTCACCGCGGGCATGTGCACCTCCCATTGGGACTCGCTGGCCTTTCCTGCGGCCGCCCTCGAAGAATACCCACGACGCCCTCACGTCATGTCATCTCAATTCTATCTTCGGACTTCCGGGGGACCCTCTGATTGTCCGCCATCTGTCACGACTAAACATCCGTCGTTTGACTGTCAGGCCCTTCATCACGTCGCTCCCAAGGAGCCACCCATCCCTCTCGCCGGCTCGGGTGAGCCGGGATGCCAGGTCGCTGTCCAATATTCACCGTGGTCCGAACGACTGCGTCGACCGGTCAATGACCTGGGAGATCGGAATCTTCGAGCGCGAGTCCCGCGAGCGCGTCCCTCAGGACGTCGCGTGACGTGATGCCCAACTTCGGATAGATGAGGTACAGGTGAGAACCAGCCGTCCGATCCGACATGAACAGCCGGACACCGATCTCCTTGTTCGTCTCTCCTTGTTCGTCTCTCCTTGTTCGTCTCTCCTTGTTCGTCAGTCCGGCTCAAGGTGCCGCAGAATCACGCCTCGCGGTAGTAGTGATCCTGCTCGAGGTCCTCGAGCAGCGAAGGCCCGGTCGGCTCCCATGCGAGCAGCTCCCGGGTGACGGCGGCGGAAGCAGGACTGTCCAGACCGACGAAGTGGCCCAGGTAAGCGAAGTGCTCGGCCGCGTCGGCAGGGGCCACCGACGCTGCCGGGACGCCGAGGTGCCGACCCATCGCGTCGGCGATGTCGCAGAACGCAACACCTTCGTCGGCGGCCGCGTGCAGCACGGAGCCGGCGGGCGCGGCCTCGACGGCGAGGCGAAACAGGCTGGCGGTGGCGGAGCGGTGCACCGCCGGCCAGCGGTTGCTCCCGTCTCCCACGTATCCGGCCACGCGGCGCTCGCGGGCGATCCCGACGAGCGTGGCCATGAACCCGTTGTCACCGTCGCCGTGGACGGTCGGGGGGAGGCGCAGCACCGACGAGCGGACGCCGATGCCCCTCAGGGACAGCGCGAGCAGAGCCGTGGCCGCCCGGATCCCGGCCGGGTTGCCCCGAACCGCGGCGTCGGGCACGAGCCCGTCGCCCTCTGTCGCCACCCGACCGGGCGTCAGTCCGAGCATGCCCGAGGCGAGCACCAGCGGCCGGTCGGAGTCGGCCAGGGCCGCCCCCATGGCCTCCACGGCCCGCCGGTCGGCCGCCCCGGCAGCGGCGAAGTTGCCGCTGAAGGCCACCTCGTGTTGGAACGCCAGGTGGATCACCCCGTCGGAGTCGGCGGCCGCCTTGGCCAGATCGTCGGCGTCGCCCAGGTCGCCCCGGTGAACAATGGCGCCCGCTGCTTGGAGCCGCTGCGCCGATGCCTCGGAGCGGGCCAGGCCAACCACCTCGTGGCCGGCACCCAGCAGCTCGGGCACGACGGCCGAGCCGATCCAGCCCGATGCGCCGGTGACAAAGATTCTCATGATGTGACCTCCGAGGAACACGTTGATGTCAGTGACTGCTATCAGCGTAGATCCCATGTCAGTGACTGTCAACACCTAGGATGGGGGCATGGGCCGATGGCAGCCGGACAGTCGGGGGCGGCTACAGGAAGCGGCCCTCGCGCTCTACTCGGAGCGAGGGTTCGACCAGACCACGGCCGCGCAGATCGCCGCCCGGGCGGGGCTGACCGAGCGCACCTTCTTCCGGCACTTCGCCGACAAGCGCGAAGTGCTCTTCGGTGGATCCGCCCTGCTCCAGGAACGGATCGTGGCCGGCGTGACCGGTGCGCCAGCCGACGACGGGCCACTCGACGCCGTCTGCGGGGGGCTCGACGCCGCCGCCGCCATGCTCGGAGAGTTTCGCCGGGACCTATCCCGCCAACGTCAGGCCGTGATCGCGGCCAACCCCGAACTGCGCGAGCGCGAACTCGCCAAGCTGGCTGACTACGCCGCCGCGGTTGCGGTCGCCCTGCATGAGCGGGGCGTGGGCGAGCCGCAGGCGACCTTGGCCGCTGAAGCCGGCATGACGGTGCTGCGCGTGGCCATCCAGCGCTGGGCCAGCGGGGACAACAACCAGAACCTCTCCACCATCATGCGCAACTCTGTCGCAGAACTGCGAGCGGTGGCAGCCAACGGCTGAGCCGACTAGGTGGGGAACGCAACGCACCGGATGGTCAATGCGGCATCGCCACCACGTTGCGACCGGTCGTCTCACGCCGCTCGAGCGCCTCGAGCTCGGCGGGGACGTCCCCGAACTTGATCTGCCGGCCGATGACCGGGCGGATCGTTCCGGCCCGGGCGAGGTGCAAGATGCGGCTCCAGATGTCGACTCCCAGCGCGGTGGACCCACGAGGTCGAAGTTCCCGTAGATGCTGGGCTGGATCGGGAGGGGGTGCTCCTCCGTCTCGATACCCGAGGCGAACCCGATGATGAGGTGGCGGCCGCACCACCCACGGTCTCGAAAGCCAAGTCGACTCCCCGGCACGGACGGCGCGATGCAACGCGCAGAACCTCACACCTTCAGGCCGAACACCTTTGCTGCATTGTCGTGGACCATCTGCATGAGTTCGTCCTCGGGAACACCAGCGAACTGCTTGTCCACCCAATCCTGTGAATTGGGAAAGACACCCTCTTGATGTGGGTAGTCGTTTCCCCACATCAAGCAGTCAAGCCCGGTGACGTCGCGATTTCGGATTGCGATCGGGTCGTCCATGAATGTGCACGCGATCTGCCGCCGGATGTAATAGCTCGGCGGTGCTTCCGTTGCGTTCATGGGAGAAAACCCTTGCTCAGTCAGGAACTCGTTGCCGAAACGTCCCGAGTAATGATGATCGAGGAAGTGCATCAGCCATGCGAGCCATCCCGCCGAGCACTCCGTCATGACGATCTTGAGTTCGGGATGGCGCTCGAGGACGCCGCTGCATGCAAACCAACAGACGGTCTCCGCCATCCCGAGTGAGGTGAGGACGAAGCCGGTCGTCGCACCCTGACCTGGGGTGAAGTGCGTCTGCATCGCCCACGGGTACAGGGCGCGCGATGGGCCGACGTGTGTGGCCAGGGGCACGCCAAGACCCTCGGCAGCCTCCCAGAGGGGCTCCCATGCCGGATCGGTGTATGGCCGGGAGGGCAGGACGTCTGGGAGGAGAACCGGCCGAAGCCCGAGGCCGGCCGCGCGCTCGAGCTCTTCGACCGATGCCTCCACGTCGCCGAGCGGAAGGCTGATGCCGGGCGCAAATCGGTTGAGGTGCTCTTTGAACTCGTCATGGATCCAATCATTGACGAGACGTGTCCAGGCAATGTCCACGTCGGCGTCACTGTGCGTGGAGAACGCCGCCCCGCCAATCAGAACAGCACCGACCACACCGTCGCGATCCAACTCGTCGATATATCTCTGTGCCGTGAAGCCAACAAGCGCCTCGGCACAGCAATCGCCGGCGAGAACCCGAGCAAGCGCGCTCTCGTCGTCTGGGTCCACCTTGATGCCCTGCTCCATGAGGGCGGTCATTCCGGTGGCGCCTCCGGCCTCGAGTGCCTCACGCATCCCCTCGGGAATCTGCTCGGGACGTACCAGGTAGACACCGTCGCTGCGATTCTCGAGATGCGTCACTCGGCTGCGCATCCGCTGTGGCAATTCGTCCGCCAAGGTGGGGGGCGGGGCAATGTGGCAGTCGGTCGTGATCAGCGGACGCTTTGTCATTCCGCTAAATTGCCATATACTGGCAATTTATGTCAACAGATCACCACTAAATGGCGAAATCAGTTCCTCGTGCATCATTCGCCCGACGCATGCGCTGGACACCGAACCAACAGACGGCGACCCGCTGGCGTAGGCGAGGGCTCACACGTCAGCTTGGACGAGAAGCGCCGCTGCTCGCTTGAAGATGTCCCGCTCGGTAATGAGCTCCGCCATCTCAGCTCGCAGTCGTTCCAACTCGTCCCGATCCGAGCGATCACCGCCGAGATGCGCCGCCTCGACCAGATCGAACGCGGATTTCAACATGCGTGCGACATCGCCCGCGCCCCCACTCAGCAGCCATCGGTTCCATACATGGAACGTCACCCCCGTCAGCACGGCGGTCACCACCCCCACTCGAAGGGATTCCGGTGTGTCGCCAAGGCGCGCCGCGACGGCGGCAGCGACGGAATCCGAGAGCAGAGCTCCGAACTCGCCAGAGGCGCGAGCGATCAGATCCGGGGTATCGAGGAAGATGCGACCGGACACGACTCGCAGATCGGTGTCATCTCCCAATTCGGTGGCCGCCTCCGTCACGGCGGAGACGAACGCATCGTAGAGGGGCTCTTCCTCGGGCCGGTTGCGTAGCGACGAGCACAGCGCCTCAATCGACCGACGGGGTAACGCCAACATGACGTCGTCCTTGGAGGCGAAGTACCGAAAGAACGTCCTCTCGTGCATGCCGGCGGCTTGGGCGATCTGTTCGACCGTCACCTGGTGATAGCCATCACGGGCAAAGCAGGCCAGAGCGATCTCCTCGATGTCATGCGCCACCCGGCGACGTCGAAGCTCCCAGCCGCCCTCGGTCATCGCTCCAGCATAGGACCGCCTGGCGAGAATATTGTCATATCCTGGCGAAATGGGTTCCCAGAGGCGCTCCGGATGGCCGGTCAGGATGGGTAGAGCAACCGCGATGAAGTCGAGTGCGAAGATTCGAAGGTTTCGGGTGGTCGTCTACTAGACAGGGCAGCTCATGGATCTGGAGATCGCCGGAAAAGTCTCCTTGGTGGTGGGGGGCAGCAAGGGAATCGGCTTCGAAGTCGCCCGGATGCTGGCGAATGAGGGCTGTCGTGTGGCGGTGGTCGCTCGTACGGCGAAGTACATCGATCGCGCGGTGGCGAGCATCGAGGCAGAGGGCGGCACGGCCCTAGGAATCGCCGCCGACATGACCGATGGAGAGGACATTGGGCGAGCGGCCGCCGAGGTCAGGTCCTCGCTCGGGCCGCCGCTGATCGTCGTGAGCCAGGCCGACTTCCACGTCCGCGGGTACTTCGCCGAAATTGCGCGCGCAGAGGACTACGTCGATTCATATCGCGCCTACACCCTGAGCCAGGTGCACCTGTTGCGCGCCGTGCTTCCCGAAATGCAGGAGGCTCGTTGGGGTCGCTTCGTGCACATCGGCTCTGCGACGGCCAAGGAGCCACAGTCCAGTCCGCCGCACACAGTCGCCAACGCAACCCGGCCCTCGACGGTTGGGCTGCTCAAGAGCGTTGCAGACGAGTACGCCCGCTTCGGGATCACCGTCAACACCATCGCTCCCGGCTGGATCGGGACCCGAACCACCGCCTGGTACCTCACCGAGCACGAAGGTCTCGTTGACGACGATGCCCGACGGGAATGGATGATCGAGACGGCCGGAGTCCCCGCAGGCCGACTCGGGGAGCCGACGGAGATCGCGTCGACGATCGTCTACCTCTGTTCGCAGCACGCGGGATACGTCAACGGCCACTACATCGCCGTCGACGGCGGGCTGCACCGATCGGCCTTCTGACGACCGAGTCCCAATCAGCCGCAGGACGCCCCACCCCCTGACCGCAATTCGTCGACGAGGGGCGGCATGATCTGGATCCTCCCGAGGGACGGGAGGGCCGCAGGGCGCCTTGCATGCCCCTTGTGCGAGGAATAGTGTCCCATTCGGTAATAACATCGGTAAGGGACTCGGGGGAAACGTGAATAGTCGGGGGTGGCTATGAATCCGGGCGTCAGCGATCCGCCGGGTCGGCCCAGCGTGCCCGTGGGTTGGGCCCTACCTCCGGGGCCGCACGATTCGGTTCGGGACGTTTCGCGCGCGCCCAGCTGTTCCTCGTCCTTCTCGCGGGTTTTGGCTCGAAGCGCTCGTGCCCAGACACCGGTCGGAATGTGACGTGACGCAAGTCGACGACGGAGTGAGGCCGTCGACAGCTGACGGCTCGCTCGCGGGGCCCATGTTGGAGTTGTCGGGGATCACCGGTGGCTACGGGTCCACGACGGTGCTGCGTGACGTCTCGTTATCGGTTCCAGGCGGATCGGTCGTGGCGCTCCTGGGTCCCAATGGGGCCGGCAAGAGCACGACCATGCGCATGGCCTCAGGGTTACTCCGACCACAGCATGGCCGCGTGATGCTCGAAGGGAAGGACGTCACGCGCGCGACGCCGAGCCGAAGGGCACGAGTTGGCATTTGCCACGTCATGGAGGGTCGCAGCATCTTCCCGTCCCTAACCGTCCGCGAGAACCTGCGGCTGCAGGCGCCTCGGCACAGTTCGATGTCCGACGTGCTCGACCGAACAGAGCAGGTGTTTCCCCAGCTGGCCCTGCGGCGAAAGCAGATAGCAGGCACGCTGAGCGGGGGCGAGCAGCAGATGCTGGCCCTCATGCGGGCATATCTCTCGAACCCGAGGGTGGTGCTCGTCGACGAAGCATCGCTCGGACTTGCCCCAGTGCTCGTTGATCAGATCTTCGACTTTCTCGCACAAATTGCCCGCGACGGCGTATCCCTGTTGATCGTCGAGCAGTACGCCGAACGAGTCCTTGCCATCGCCACCACGGCATACCTGCTGAATCAGGGCAGCGTCGTGCACTGCGGACCCGCACAAGATCTCGACGAGGAACAAGTCTTTGCTCTCTATGCCCAGTAACGCACTTACGCCGTGCGAACGAGAGACCGATCTCTCGACGCAATACATCTGACAAGAACCCCACACAGGAGGACCCAATGAAGTTCGGCCGAATCGTGAACATGGCGCTGTTGCTCGCGCTCGTTTTTGGCGCCGTTGCCTACGGCAACGCGGCGCAGGCGAGTGCAGCGACGCCCAGCGGGGCGCCGATCGTGCTCGGAAGCGTCGGCACGTATTCGGCCACGACCGGCAATTTCTCGGATCCCGGGGAGCCAGCGATCCAGGCGTGGGCCAGCTGGGTCAACGCTCATGGCGGTATCAACGGCCATCCCGTCAAGCTGATCGTCAAGGACAACATGAACGACCAGGCCCAGGCGGTGTCGGAGGTCAAGCAGCTCGTCGAGCAGAACCACGTCGTCGCTTTCGTGAGCAATCAGGACGGCTCGCTGAACTCAGGCTATGCCACCTACCTGCAGCAGCAGCAGATTCCCGTTCTCGGTGGCAGCGTCTACACGCTGGAACCCTGGGACAACAATCCGATGTTCTTCCCGCAGGGCATGACGGCCCTTCCCCAGCTCACGGCCATCATTCAGAGTGCGAAGAAGGCGGGCCACACCAAGATTGGTTCCTTGGCGTGCTCGGAGGCCGCACAGTGTGCACAGGCGAACTCGTTCCTAAAGTCGCTGGCAACCAAGGGAGGGACCCAGTACGTCTACGGCGGCTTGGTCAGCTCCACCGCGCCCGACTACACCGCGAACTGTCTCGCTGCCCAGCAGGCGGGAACGCAGGCGCTCGTCCTCCTGGTTCCGACGGCCGCGGAAGGCGAGACGATCGCCAGTGATTGCGCCCGCCAGAATTACAAGCCCGCGTACATCATTCCAGGGGAAGCGATCGGCCCGGGGTACCTGAAGCCCCAATTCGCCAATGCGATCAACAACGCGCCGATCCAGCCCTGGTTCTCCACCGCGCCGGACATGAAGACGTTCCACCAGGCGATGCAGAAGTACACGAAGATCAACTTCACCACGAGTGAGGAGCCCATGAACGCGGTGGATGCCTGGGTCTCGGGTCTCATGTTCCAGGAGGCCGTGAAGCTGAGCGGAGCGACGGGCGTGCCGACGAGTCAGCAGATTCTGGCTGGACTCGCCAAGTTCAACGATCAGAAGCTGGGAGGCATGACGGGCGGGCTCACTTTCAACAACCCCTCGAGCAAGAGCGAGGGTTGCTACTTCACCGTCGTCATCAAGAACCAGCACTTCACGCTGCCTGGTGGTGCTACCCCGGACTGCGTTCCTTCGTCGTAATCCTTCCTTGAGAAAGGTCATGCCATTGGTCGAGACGGTGGCCGTTGAGGACGCTCGTGGCTGACATCCTCCCGTTCATCGTCATCGGTCTCACCGTCGGATCGGTGTACGGCCTCGCCGCGACCGGGCTGGTCCTGACCTACAAGACGTCGGGCATCTTCAACTTCGCCTACGGCGCACTGGCCTCTGTGTCGGTGTTCGTC
>Ga0310038_10001361_pt1 | contig 18725 bp, 12 predicted proteins | sample Sb_taG_6_FD_200461 | JGI IMG/M metagenome (GOLD analysis project Ga0310038, IMG submission 200461) | Peat soil microbial communities from Weissenstadt, Germany - Sb_50d_4_PS metaG (v2) (version 2) | ecosystem: Environmental > Terrestrial > Soil > Wetlands > Peat | place: Germany: Weissenstadt... | reverse complement strand
TTCTTGACCGCTGCTATCCCCGCGTTGCTCAACCCGGCATTGCCCGGCTCGAGACAACCGTCACCAAAGACACTGCGGTTGTTGTAGGTGATCTGCATGATGCGCACGCCCAGGTTCCGGAACATCTCGATGCGCTCGGGATCGTCCTCCAGAAACGTGGTGTACTGGAAGCCGGGAATTATGCCGACCCGGTTTTCCCTCTTGGCGCGGGCGATATCCGAGTGCTGGCGAACAATTCCCAGCGCGTCAGGATACTTCTCCACCAGGGCTTCCAGCCATGCCAGGTTCTTGACCGTGCCCTCGAAATCCCGGTCCGACAACGTGTAATTGACGGCTGTAATCCCCGATTGCCGAACCACGGCCACGGCCTCGGGGCTGGGAGATTTCTCTATATCGAGAAACGGACCACAGAGGGAATCCATGACGATGGCGCGTTTATAGAGTTCAGCGATATCGGCCGCAGCACTTGGGCGCGGACCCGCGAGCAGACGGGGAGCGAGCAGCGTTGCGGCAGAGAGCTTGAGAACAGAAACGGAGAATTCCCGGCGATTCAAGACCCAGCTCCCCACGGCAGCGCAATGTCTTCGGGCAGCATGTACGCGGTGGCTAGCCCGCCTCGGCCAGCTTGCGCCGGGCGATTTTCTCACGCAGTTCGCGCTTGAGGAACTTGCCGGTGGAAGTTCGCGGGATCGCATCGACGAAGATGTAGTCGTCCGGCAGCCACCATTTCGCGAACTTGGGCTCGATGAACCTGGCGATATCTTCGCCGCTGGCTGCCATGTTCGCCTTGAGGACCACGTAAGCGACCGGCCGCTCGCCCCACTTGGGATGCGGGGCCGCGACGACCGCGGCCTCCGCGACGGCGGGATGTCCCATGATTGCACCCTCCAGATCCACCGAGCTGATCCACTCGCCGCCCGACTTGATCAGGTCCTTGGTGCGGTCGCAGATCTTGATGTATCCCTCAGCATCGATCGTGGCCACGTCTCCGGTGCGAAGCCACCCATCCGGCGTGAACTTGCCGGGATCGCGCTCCTTATTGTGGTAACTGGCGGTAACGAACGGGCCGCGCACCTGGATCTCGCCCATGGCTTTGCCGTCGGCCGCCACTTCGCGGTCATCGTCGCCGATGACACGGAGGTCGACAAACGGTAATGCGCACCCGGTGCGAGCACGAACGGCATAACGCTCGTCTTCGGGCAAGCTGCGCAAGTGGGGCTTCAGCTTCGAAACCGTGACCACGGGAGACGTCTCGGTCATGCCCCAGGCGTGGATCACGGTTATGCCGTACTTGTCGAAACCGCGGATCATGGCTTCCGGCGCCGCCGAGCCGCCCACCGGAATACGCAGGCCCGGGGCAAGCCGGTACTCTCTTTCCTTGCGCTCGAGCAGTTGCAGGACTCCCAGCCACACCGTGGGGACGCCGGCGGCCAATGTCACCTGCTCACGCTCGCAAAGATCAAGGATGCTGGGTGGGTCCAGATGAGGTCCGGGCAGGACCAGTTTGGCGCCCACCATCACGCTGGCATGGGGCATACCCCAGGATAGAACGTGAAACATGGGAACCACCGGCATCACGACCTCGTGCTGCGACATTCCGAAGCTGTCCGGAACGGTGATGGACAGGGAATGGAGGACCATGGAGCGGTGCGAGTAAACCACCCCCGGCGGCCGTCCCGTGGTTCCCGAGGTGTAGCACATCGCTGCGGCATCATTCTCGTTGAGTTCCGGGTAATCGAAAGGGCCGTCGCCGGTCTTGAGCAGCTCCTCGTAGTTTTCGTACCCCGAGGGTATGGGCTTTCCAGTTAGCGGGACAACAAATACCCGTTCCAAGCGAACGCGATCCTTGAATTGCTCGAGGAGCGGCAGCAGGACATCATCCACGATCAAGAAACGGTCTTCGGCATCGTTCGCGATGTACGCGATATCGTCGGGATGGAGGCGGAGATTGAGGGTGTGCACCACGCCGCCGGCAACCGGGACCCCGAAATATGCTTCCAGATGTGCGTAATGGTTCCACATGAGGGTGGCCACCCGATCGCCTTTCCTCATGCCCGCCCGGGTGAGCGCGGCAGCCAGAGCTCGCGATCGCCGGTAGAAATCGCTATAGGCGAAGCGGTGCAGCGATCGATCCGGCAGCCGGGAAACGATCTCGGTTTGGGGGAAGTAGCGTCCCGCCCGCTCCAGCAAATGCACCAGCGTCAGCGGATAATCCATCATGGTGGATCGCATGATTCACTCCTCTCGCGCATGCCCGCGCGCATTGGGCCGGCATCGGCTTGCGCCGGGAATTGTGCTCATTAGCGCGAATCCTTGCAAGGACATTCGGAGGACTTGCTGGCGGGAGGGATCAGGATCAGCGCAGGTCGCCTTTCATCTCGGAGAGCCTGGAGCCGCACTCCGTAACTATAATCTCAAGAAGATCAGGATTTGACAAACAGCGAGTCGCCGGGCAAGTCTGGGACCAGCGGATTTCATACAACAAAATCCTCTCTTGTTGCGAGGAGGACTTCATGCGCTGGCTCGTGGTAGTGCTCGTGATGCTCGTTCTCGGTGCAAGCGCGCAGCCGCAGAGCTTGACGATGCCGCCCGCCCCGAACGTGCCGGGCCTGACGCCCGCTGCAGAAAAATCCCTGCGGGCAATCGATCCCGAAAAGATCCGCGCGCATGTTCGTTTCCTCGCCAGCGACCTGCTGGAGGGACGGGGTCCGGGCCAGCGCGGAGGCACGCTCGCCGCCGAGTACGTGGCCACGCAATTCGCTCTCTATGGGCTGAAGGCGGCCGGCGAAGACGGCACGTACTTCCAGACCGTGCCCATGGTCAACATCCGCACGCTTCCGCAGACGACATTCACGATTACCGCAAAGAACGGGGACACGCAGGCGCTGCGCGGCGGGGAAGATTACATCGTCACCAACCAGACCCTTACGCCGCAAGCCGACGTGGAGACGCCCATCGTGTTCGTCGGTTACGGCATCAACGCGCCCGAGTACAAGTGGAACGATTACGCCGGCGTGGACGTAAGAGGCAAGGTCGTGCTGATGTTCGTCAACGAGCCGCCTTCGCCGCTACCGGCCACCGACGAGTCGTTCTTCAAGGGCAAGGCGCTCACCTACTATGGACGCTGGACGTACAAGTACGAAGAGGCGGCGCGCCAGGGTGCGGTTGGCGCGATCCTCATTCATCAGACGCAAATGGCCAGCTACCCGTGGACCGTGCTCAGCCGCGGGTGGGGTGCGGAGCGAGCGTATCTGCGGAACGATCCCCAGCTCAAGCTGCAAGCCGCGTCGTGGATCACCTTTGACGCCGCCCGCAACCTGTTTGCATCCTGCGGGCTCGACATCGACAGAGTCATGGAGCAGATGCGCCAGCGCGGTTTTCGAGCCCTGCCGCTGGGCGCCACGCTGAGGGCGCACATCGTCAGCAGCGTGCGTCAGTTTGACGGACGGAACGTCATGGCGCGGCTCGAAGGCGGCGATCCGGCACGGGCGCGCGAGGCAGTGCTCTACACCGCTCACCACGATCACTTCGGCATCGTGCCCGGCAAGGCCGGCGACAACATTTTCCACGGAGCGATTGACAATGCCACCGGGGTTGCCATGCTGCTGGAGTTGGCACGCGTGTTCGCCGAAGCGCCGCCCGCGCGCAGCATCCTGTTCGCCACCGTGGAGGCTGAGGAGCAAGGGCTGCTCGGGTCACAGTATCTGGCGGAGCATCCACCGCTGCCGGCGCGCAACATCGTGCTCAATCTGAACTTCGAGGGATTGTTCATCATGCCAGCCGGCGTCCCCGAGGAGCTGCAGGTTTCCGGGGCGGAGCGCACCACCTTCTATCCGGAAGTCGAGCAGGTCGCGCACGCCTTCGGCATGGCCATCAAGCCCGACCCGTTTCCCGAGTCCGGCTACTACTACCGCTCGGACCACTTCAGCCTGGCGCGCGTCGGGGTACCGGCGTTTTCGGTCGCCGCGGGAAACAAGTTCGTTGGACACGATGAATCCTGGGGAGAGGCGCAGGCCAAGGACTACGTCGCGCACCGCTATCACCAGCCCAGCGACGAGTACCGCCCGGACATGGATTTCCGCGCCAACGCACGAGTCGCGCAGGCCGCCTTCGCACTGGGCTGGCGCGCGGCGCAGCCTTTGCTGGGCATCGACTGGCTCCCAGGCGACGAATTCGAGATGGCCCGGAAGCGCTCCCAGCAGGCGCACTGAACCTCGGATGGACCCCGTGAAGGACCGGCTTGTAGCTTTCACGCAGCAAACTGGCCACAGTGAGCCAGGCTCACACACTGCTGCCGCGGCTGCGGCAAATCCACGCTGCGGCACGGGGATTGCACCAGCTCCGGGCCACTCGTTTTTGCCTACACCTGGAGTACATCGCCTTCGCGGGCAACCATCTGGTACAACACCGGATTGACGAAGAATCCGATGAAGAGGCGGGAGATGAGGCCGGCCACGATGACTATGGCAAACGGCCTTTGAGTATCCGATCCAATGCCAGTGGAAAGGGCCGCTGGCAGTAATCCAAGGCAGGCAACCAGAGCCGTCATCATGATCGGGCGGAGCCGCAAGAGCGAGGCTTCCCGTGTGGCGGCGCGGATACCCATTCCCTCCTGCCGAAGCTTGTTGATATAGGAAACGAGAATGACGGCGGTTTCCACAGAAACCCCGAGCAACGCCAGAAGACCCAGGACCGAGGAAACGCTGAAGGGAGTGTGCGTCAGTTTCAGCGCAACCAGCGCACCCACCGGTTCGGTCATGATTACACCCAGGGCGATGGTGACGGGGAATTTGAAATTTCCATAGAGCGCAAACAAGAGCATGAAAATTAGCACTACGGCAAGCGGGCCAATAAAATACATCTGCGATTTGGCCTCGAGAAACTGGCTGTATTCGCCGCCCCACGCCATCCGGTAGCCCTGCGGCAGGGTCACGGCCTTCTTGACTGCCGCTTGGCCGTCTCGCACTGCCCGCTCCAAATCGCGCCCTTCGATGCTGTACTGCACCCCGATGTAGCGGGAGTTGTTTTCGCGATAAATAAAGGACGCACCGTTTCCCTGGCTGATATTGGCGAGCTGGCTGAGTGGGATCTGCTGCCCGTCCGGCGTCCCCACCAACAGATTTCCGATCTCATGCGCGCTGCTGCGGAATTGGGGTTGCATGCGGACCACAAGATCGAACAGCTTCTCCCCTTGAATGACCTGGGTGGTCGCCTGCCCGCCTACCGCGGCCGCAACCACAGCTTCCACATCCGCAACGTTGATCCCGTGCCGCGCAATCTTGTCGCGATCGACGTCGACCAGCAGGCTGGGCTGGCCAAGTTCGCGCACCACCGTGAGATCGGTGAACCCGGGCACACTGGAGAGGGTGTTTTTGATCTGGATCGCTTTGTCCTGCAGCACGTTCAGGTCTTCGCCATATACTTTGACCGCCAAGGAACTCTTGAGGCCGGTCAGCGCCTCATCCACGGCATCTTCGGCGGGCTGGGTATAGTTGAAAATGATCCCGGGGAAGGCCCTGAGTTTCTTATCGATCGATTCGATGAGCTGTTTTTTCTCGCTGATCTCGCCGGTCCAGGCTTTGTCCTTGTAGGACTTCAGGCCAACGTAGAACTCGCAGTTAAAAAAGCCGGTGGGATCCGTGCCATCGTCGGGCCGTCCTAATTCCGAACCCACCACCGTGACCTGGGGATAAGACATCAGAATGTCACGGATCTGAGGAGCAATGCTGCTGGCCTCTTCGAAGGAAATGGTGTAGGGCATGGTAGCCCGCACCCAGAGCGCACCCTCATCGAGGTGAGGCATGAACTCGCCGCCAATGAAGGGCACCAGCAGCAGGGTCGCCGCGAAAATCACGGCCGCGATCGCGATGGTGGTCTTGGGCCGATCGAGCACCCAGTCCAATTGAACTGCGTATTTCCGCTTCATCCATTCGAAGGCGCGATTCGGCTTCTCGCGCACGCCTTTCTTGAACCAGGCGGAGGCGAGCACGGGGATCAGCGTGAGCGTCAGGATGAGCGCGCCGACCAGGGCAAAGGACATGGTCTCAGCCATGGGGTGGAAGAGTTTCCCCGAGGCCCCGCTCAGCGCATAAATCGGCAGATAACCGGCGAGGATGACGGCCACCGAATAGAAGATGGGGCGATCCACATCTTTCGCGGCTGCCAGAATCACTTCGTTCAGGTTGTACTTCTGCCCCTCCCGCAGTGCCAGCTCGCGGTAAATGTTTTCAATCATCACCACGGTGCCATCGATGACAATTCCGAAATCAATGGCGCCGATGGAAAGCAGATTCGCGGCAACGTCGTGCGCGTGGAGCACGATGAAGGCAAACAAAAGCGAGAGCGGAATGGTGAGGGCAACAATGACGGCGGCGCGCAGGCTCACCAGGAAGAAAATCAGCACCACCAAAACCAGCACCATGCCGCGAAGCAGGTTCGCTTCCACGGTCTCCGTGGTCAGGCCCACCAGCTCGCTACGGTCGTAAAAAGGATGGATCTTGACGTCAGGCGGCAGGATCTGGCGGTTCAGCTCCTCGGTTTTTGCTTCCACTCCTTTCAGCACGTTCTGCGTCTGCTCCCCGCGCAGCATGAGGATGACGCCCTCGACGGCATCGTCATTTTTCTGGAAGCCGAATTCGCCCAGGCGCGGTGCGTGCCCGATGGTTACCTCTCCCACATCACGCACTCGGATGGGCACGCCCTTGTTGGCGCCAACCACGATATTTCCAATGTCATCCGTGTTCCGCACCAGCCCGATGCCGCGAACGTAATAGAACTGTCCGCCCTGGGAATAGAAGCCGCCGCCCGCATTCGAGTTGTTGGCCGCCAGCGCCGTGATGACTTGCGGAATCGTGAGGTGATACCCGTAGATGCGGGCCGGATCGAGCAATACCTGGTATTGCATCACCGTTCCGCCGAAGCCGGAGTCGTCCGCTACCCCGCGGACAGATCGATAGGCCCGCTCCACCACCCAGTCCTCGATCGTCTTTAACTCCTGCGGTGAGCGGTCGGGACTTTCCAGGACGTAGCGATACACCAGGCCGCTGGGGCTGAACAGGGGCGCGAGGCTCGGGGTTACTCCCGCCGGCAGCGTGGCTTGAGCGAGCCTTTCAAACACGATTTGCCGCGCAAAATAGCTGTCGGTGCTTTCTTCGAAGGTGAGGATTACATCCGACAAACCATAGAGCGAGATGGAACGCATCACCGCCATGTGGGGGACGCCGTTCATCTCGAGCTCAAGGGGAAGCGTGACCAGCCGTTCCACCTCTTCGGCGGCATGGCCTGGCCACTGGGTTATGATTTCGACCTGCGGAGGCGAGAGGTCGGGATAGGCGTCCACGGGCATCCGCTGAAACGACAGGATGCCCCCGACCGTGATGAACCCGGTCAGCATGACTACCAGGAACCTTTGCCGCAGCGCCGCTTGGACTATTCGGTGGATCATTCAGTTGTCAGAGTTCCTGGCCCGTGGGTTCCAAGGTTGCACCCTCCGGCTAGCGCTGCAACGAGTTCGCAAACTGCAAGAACAAGCTGCCATTTCCGATCACTTGGTCGCCAGCTTTCAGCCCGCCGGTAATCTCCGTCTGTCCATTCAAACTTTCTCCAAGGGTCACGGAGCGTCTGCCAAACTGGTTCGAAGACGCCGCGGCATAAACAAAAGGCTGGTTCTCGGTATCGCGCAGGACAGCAGCATCCGGGAGCACAATGGCATGCGGGATGGTGCCCGCATTCACCGTCCCGACCACGTACATATCTTTTTTCAATTTCTCGCCGGGATTGCTGGTCTCGATGCGCGCCTGCAGCGTACGTGTATTCGCATCCAGTGCGGCTGCGACGTAGGAAATACGCCCGTGGAAGACTTCAGGATAAGTATCCGTCTGAATGGTGACCGTGTTGCCGACGTGCACGTACGGCAGATCCTTCTGATAGATATTGACCAGCACCCAGACGGTGCTGATGTCGGAAATCATGAAGCATTGGGTGGTGCCGGGCTGGATGAACTGTCCGGCGGACACATCCTGCTCGACGACCAAGCCGCTAATCGGCGCCTTCACCGGAACCTCAAAAGAAGGCGGAGCTTTCACCAGGGCGTCGGGATCGGCAATGCCGAGGACTTTTAATGCGGCTTGCGCCGCCGCCAGGTCACCGCCCGCCTGTACCTCGGCCGACTGCGCCTGCTCCAAATTCTGTTCGGCAATGGCGCGATGCTGGTACAAATCCTGGGCTCGGGCGTAGGCCTTTTGCGCCAAAGCGTAGGCGTCCTTGGCCTTTAAGTAGTTGGTGCGGAGCTGCGAGTAATCCGGGCTCGACACGTACAACATGGGCTCGCCCCGACTTACTTTCTGCCCGGGAACCACCACCACCCGGCTGACCGGCCCACTCACCTGGGTGATCACCGGGGTGGTGCGAAAACTGTTGTAAGCGACCGCCCCCGTCAGCCGCAGGGATCGAGTCAGCGTCGTGGGTTGGACTGTAAGCACCTGCACATGCGACATCTGGTCCTGCGGAATGGCAAACAGCTCGGGATTGTTTGAGTTTTTCGCGCTATCCGCGTTCGCGGCGGCGCCTGGCCGTGATGCCTCGCAGCCGGAAAACACCAGCACGAGCGCCGATACGGCGGCCAACGCGGCCCAGCGTTGCCAAAAATCCCCACGCACGCTCATGGCAGGTTCCTCGTCCCCACCGCTGCCTTCAACTGCTCCAATGCGGTCGCATAAGAGGCCAGGGCCTGGCGATAGGCCAGGTGAATGGAGCGGTAGCTGCGCTCGGCGTCGAGAAAGTCCAACAGGCTGGCGGCGCCGCGTTTATACGCATACTCGCTGATGTCGCGCGAATCCTGCGCCTGTTTGAGGTACCCGGAAGTATAGAGTTGCACCACTTCGTCGTTGCTCCTGACCGCCGCATAGGCATTGGCAACATCGGAGAGAACCATATCGCCGGCCGACTGTTGCAGCTCCTGCGCCTGCGTGAGGGCGTGCCCGGTCCGCGCGATCTCTCCTTGATTGCGGTTGAATACCGGCAACCCAAAATTCACGAAGAGCGAAGCCGTGTTCTCGCCGGAAACGTGGGTAAAGTCACCCGTGCCATTTACGTCCACCTTGGCGTTCGCTTTGGCCAGGAGGATTTGGCTTCGTGCAGCCGTTATCCCCAGTTCCGCGGCACGGAAGTCGGGGCGCTCGCGCAGCGCCTTCGCCTGCAAGTCTTCCAGGTTCGCCTGGAGGGGCTGATACGCCAGGTCGCCCATCACGTCAAAATCGGCCGGCACCGCGTTGTAGCCCAACAACTCACGCAGGCTAACCAGCGCCTGCACTTTCGCCAGGCGGGCGGAGGACACGTCGGTCTGAAACTGCAAAAGCTGCAGCTTGATCTTGAGGTAGTCGCCTTCGCCGATGTATCCCGCCTTGAGTTGTGCCTCGCTGATATCGACCGTCTGCTGGAAGCCCTTTAGATCCTGAAGCGCGAACTCAAGCGTGGATTCCGCCAGTAAAACGCTGACGAACTGCTGGCCCACGTTGAACGCCAGGGTTCGCTCGGCGTCGCCGACCTGGGCCCGGGTGACGGCCGTCTGATCGCGAGCGGCTTGCCAGCGCCGTTGCCGCTTGCGGCCACGTTCGAACAGGTACCCGATCCCAATATCGAACTGCTGAGTCTGGTTCAGATTTTCCTCGGAAAAATCTTGCGGACTAAACAGTGGGATGAACTGGGCATCCGCCCCCAGAGTCGGATTGGGGCGCAGGTTGGCGGTAATCTCCTGGGCCTGATTCTGAAGAATCAGGGTTCGCGTGGCTTTTATGGAATGGTTGTGCGCCAGCGCCAGGTCAATGGCCTGATCGAGACTGATATGCGTCGTATTTTGGCCCATGCCTGCCCGCGCTAGCAGCAGGAAAAACATGGCGGGAGGGGCGAACATCCGAAAGTACCGGGAGCGCATAGGGGTTGAAATCCAAGCGCACTGACTGTGGCGCGACTGATCTGGTGCGGATGATCGAACCTAAATGAGCGCTACGCCAAGCTCCGTCGTCCGTAACATCCTCATCATCCTCCTGTATCTAAGACTGCGGCTCAGGGCTCAATGGGTGCATTGTAATTCACGGAATTCACCATCGCGCCATACTTCTGATCCTCTCCAATCGCTTCTGAGCCGCTCGCTCGCGAATTTTTGCCCTCGGCATATTCTGCGCGCTGTTGCAGGTCTCCTGACCTATGGGGAAGTTCCGCCCAGCGCTCTGCGACCCCGTCCAGATGAGGCAAAAAACTACTTCGCTGGTGCGGGCTGGGGTGCGGCCTGTGGGGCCGGCGTCCCGAAATTCACCTTCGGCACCTCGCGCGATCCCTCGGCCGCCTTGAAGTAAGCATCGTTGGGCTTGAACCCGGCCCACCCGGCGAAAATGTTGTTGGGAAACTTCTGGATGTAGGTGTTGTAGTCCTGCAGGGTGTCGTTATAGCGCTTGCGCTCAACCGCGATGCGATTCTCGGTGCCCGCCAGCTCGTCCTGCAGCCGCATGAAGTTTTCGTTCGACTTGAGCTGGGGGTAGTTCTCCACCAGCACCAGCAGGCGGCCGATGGCGCCGTCGAGCTGGTTGTTGGCCGCGATCTTGTCGGCCGGCGTTCCCGCGGAGAGCAACGCGGAGCGCGCTTTGGCGATATCCCCGAAAACGGTCTGCTCCTGTGTGGCGTATCCCTTTACCGTCTCGACCAGGTTGGGGATAAGGTCAGCGCGGCGCTGCAACACAATATCCACCTGCGACCAGGCGGCCTTCACCGCCTCGTTCTTGGTCACCAGCGCGTTGCGCACGCCAACGTATTGTCCGAATACGACCAGTGCGATCAGCACCAGGATGATGATCACGATCAATCCTTTACTCATCTCATTCTCCTGAAAACAGAATCCGGCCCGCGATTCTCAACTACGCGGTCCCTGCCTGTCCAGCATGCGATCTACCGCCGCGGTCACCTGTTCCACGGCCGCCAAGTACCGCGCGGCCACTTCCTGAACCTCGAGTTGCCTGGGATCGGCCCGATGCTCTCGAATGTCCAGCACGCGCTCGAAGGGTGAGGCGTCCCAGCCAAGATTGCCGGCCAGCGCCTTCAACGCCTCGCGCTTGGTGACCGGCATGGGCAGCCCCTGAGCAATCAGGGCATGCCGAAAGAGCGTAGAGAACGCGGGCAGCGAACGCAGCAGCAGGTCCCAGGTGCGCCGCTTGTCGCCCGCTGCCAGCAGCATCTGTTGCCGCAGCAGGATGAGTTTTTCCCGCAGCTCGTACTCTAGCTGCGCGCGGTGCAGGTCCATCGGGATCTCGAGCGAGGCTACCACGTCCGGCCCAAACAGGACGCGATGCTGCTGCCGCATGTCTATCAGCTCGATGGCAAAGACGTCCGCCGAGCGCTCCAGTTCTTCGCGCGTGATCACGAGCGGCATGGGATGCTTCTGCTTCGTCCACCACTTAGCCGTGGGAGCGAGCGCGAGCAGCTTGGGCAGCGCCGTGTCCTTGAGGACGCACAGCAGGTTAACATTGGAGTACTCTGGATCGTAATCGCCCGAAGCCGCCGACCCGTACAGGATCACGCTCTCAAGGTTCGTCCCCGCTGCTTGCTGCAGCCGCGTAACCAACTCCCCGATCTGTTTCTCCGGAACTGGTTTTCCTGTTGCCATGACATACCTCGCTTGCCGCGCGCTACCAGCTACCGCCTGCTCCACCGCCACCGGTGCTGCCGCCGCCAAACCCTCCGAAGCCACCGCCACCACCGAAACCTCCGCCACCCCAGCCACCGCCCCCACGGGATCTGCCGCCTCCGCCGCCAAATAAGGAAAATAAGAATATGTAGAAAAGCAGCCGGCGCAACGGGGGTACAAACAGCACGATGAGCGCAAGGATAACCAGGGCAACGATCGCACCCGGAGACAGTTGGGTCGCTTCGGGCCGGCGGGGAGTGATCCGCCTCGGTTGCGAGATCGTGATCTCGACCCCCGCGTCCTTCGCTATTACGTTCACCACGCGCGAAGTCAGCAGGCTCACCGCAGCGTTGTAGTCACCCTGCCTCAGGTACGGGACGGCCTCGCGGCCGAAGCCGCCCACCTTGCCGTCCGGCAGGATCGGCTCCAGGCCGTAACCAACCGTGATGTGGTACTTGCGGTCCTGGACTGCAAGCAGAACCAGCACACCGCGGTCTTTGCCCTTCCGTCCGATGCCCCACTTCTGGTACAGGTCGACGGAGTACTTGAAGATATCCTCGCCGTCGGTGGATTTGATGGTGACGACCGCGATCTGCGCATCCGCTTTCTGGTCCGCCTGGCGGCACATCTCGTTGAGCTGGTTCTCTGTGGTTGCGCTCAGCACGCCAGCGAAATCGTCAACGTAGCCGGTGGGCTTGAGCGACGAAATGGGCTCCGCGATGGCCGGCATCGCGAACACTGCCACCAGCAGCGCCAGAGGAAATAATTTCCGGCGGCGCCGCACCGCACACCCATCGACACTTGCAATAGCCGGTGTCGTGTTCAAGAGCTTATTCATTGGCCGTTTTGGAATCACGGCGGCAATCGTGAACGGGCTCATGGGCTGGCTCGTGCTGGCTGGCGTGCGCCCTCTGCTCAAAGTGCTCCCTTGGTATGGGTTCCTGTGGCCTCTTGCCAGAGGAGTGGGCCTACCCTAATAAAATAACACCCACCTTACTCATCCTGATCGGGCAGTCTCGGGCAGTCCTTCCTCGGAGGCTGAGCCCGGTCACGAAAGCATGTGCGTGAGATCACTGCCAAGCCAAGCCAGGCATGGGCAAACTGTGCTCTCGGGCAGACACTTTGCTCGAGTTGTGCGCCCCTCGGCGCACGGAACCGTTGGCAATTGTCCGGCGCTGATTGCGCCCACGAGTCAAAGGATCCTTCCATGGAACGAGCAATCTCATTCACCCTCAATGGCAAGCCGACGCGGGTGACGGTCGATGATGAGCGCATGCTGCTGTGGGTGCTGCGCTCCGATCTCGGCCTCACCGGCGCCAAGTTCGGCTGCGGCGTTGCGCTGTGCGGCGCTTGCACCGTAATCGTGGACAAGGAAGCGGTCCGGTACTGCACGGTCCCGGTCAAGGACATCGCCGGCAAGCACCTGCTGACGATCGAGGGCCTGAGCAAGAACGGACAGCTTCATCCCCTGCAAGCGGCGTTCGTTCGTCACAGCGCCCTGCAGTGCGGCTACTGCACGCCCGGGATGATCATGCAGGCCTATGCGCTTCTGCTGAAAAACCGGCGGCCGACGCGTGCAGACATCATTCGCCACATGAACGATAACTTGTGCCGTTGCGGCGATTACAACCGCATGGTCGAGGCCATTCAGGAAGCTGCCGGGGCCACGAAAGCGAGGGCGTCATGAAACAAGATCAAGCCACTTTGACCGAAAACGGCGCCCTTAGCCGCCGCGATTTCCTCAAGCTCGGGGGCACGGGGCTGGTGGTGTTCTTCTGGGTCGGCCCCTTGGACGCGTTTCAACAACCTCCACAACCCTACACCGAGGCGCCGCCCTCAACCCCAACCGACTTCAACGCCTTCCTTCAAATCCGGCCCGACGGCCGTGTCACCTGCATGGTCGGCAGGGTCGAACTCGGACAAGGTTTGCAGACGGCCGCAGCACAGTTGGTTGCCGAAGAGCTCGATTTCCCCTTCGATTCGATCGACATGGTGATGGGCGATACGGACGTGTGCCCGTGGGACGTAGGCACATTCGGCTCGCAGTCCATGAGGGTGCTCGGCCCGATCCTGCGTGGAGCCACGGCCGAGGCCAAGGCCGTTCTCCTGCAAATGGCGGCGGAGCAGTTCAATGCTCCGGTGGAACGGCTGCAGGTGAGCGATGGCGTCATCACCGATTCGGCGCAAGGCAAGCGCGTCACTTACGCCGCCCTGGTTCAGGGCAAGCAGATCGAGCGCCACTTGGGCAAGGTGCCTTTGAAACCGGTATCGGCGTTCAAGATGATGGGGAAGTCGCCCCAGCGCAAGGACGCCCTGGAGAAGGTGACCGGCAAGGCCAAGTACACCGGCGACATTACTGTCCCGGGAATGGTGTACGCCCGGATTCTAAGACCGCCGGCCCACGGCGCAAAGCTGAAGAACGTTGACACCAGCACCGCGGAGAAAATGTCTGGCGCCCGGGTGGTGAGGGACGGTGACTTTATCGCCGTAATCCACGATCGGCCTGATATGGCAGATAAGGCACTGGCGCTCATCAAGGCAGACTTCGATCGCCCCCAAACCGGTCTGGACGATAAGTCGATCTTCGACCACATACTGAAGAACGCGCAGCCACCCAAGGTGATGGCTGAGAGCGGAACTCTGGCAGATGCGGACAAGCTGGCAAATCCGCTCGAGCAGACGTACTTTCACAGTTATGGCGCGCACGCACCCATCGAAACTCAATCCTCCGTAGCGATGATTGAGGGCGGCAAGGCGACCGTATGGGCGGCCGTCCAAATTCCATTCATCGTGCGGGACCGGGTCGCGCAGGCTCTGGGGTTGTCCAAACAAAACGTGCACGTCATCATTCCCTATGTCGGCGGCGCTTTCGGCGGGAAGAACAATGCTCAGAACGCTATCGAAGCGGCCCGCCTGGCGAAGATGGTCGGCAAGCCGGTGCAACTCGTCTGGCGTCGTGACGAGGACTTCTTCTACGCGAGGTTCCGTCCCGCCGCAGTAGTGAAGATCCGCTCTGGAATGAACGAGGGAAAGATTGTTTCGTGGGACTACACGGTGTACGCCGCCGGTGACTGGGGCGCCGTCACCTTTTATGACATCCCGAACCAGAGGACGACGACGGTGCCGATTACGCAGACCGCCTGGCGGAACCAGGACAATGGCGCCGGGCTGCACCCGTTCTTCGTCGGGCCGTGGCGCATGCCGTGCGCGATTACCAATACCTTCGCTCGCGAATCGCACATGGATATCCTGGCCAGCAAAGCGGGCGTCGACCCTGTCGAGTTCCGCCTGCGGCATCTGACCGACAAACGCATGCGGCGCGTGCTCGAGGCGGCGACCGGGCAGTTTGGCTGGAAACCGGCGCGGGCGCCGAGCGGCCAGGGCGTAGGCGTAGCCTGTGGCACCTTTTACAAAACCTATGTCGCGACTGCGGTCCAGGCCGCTGTCGACAAGAGCACAGGAAAGGTGCAGGTGGAACGCGTCGTCACCGCCGTGGACGCAGGCGTCATCGTCGACCCGGAAGGCACGCGCCAGCAGGTTGACGGCTGTATCACCATGGGCGTTGGCTACTCGCTCAGCGAGGAGGTACGTTTCAGCAATGGCGAGGTGCTCTCCCGGAATTTCGACTCGTACGATATTCCGCGCTTCTCCACCAATCCCAAGACAGAAGTGGTGCTCGTCGACAACCCGGAGCTGGCTCCGGATGGAATCGCCGAGCCGCCGATTATCACCTTGGGCGCGGCCATCGCTAACGCGGTATATGACGCGACCGGGGCCAGGCTGTTCCAGCTCCCCATGACTCCGGCTCGCGTACTGCAAGCGCTGAAGCAGAGCTGAGAACGAGCGGGGCCATTGGGCTAAAGAGTCAGCGCGCCGGAGTTCTGGTCTCTGGCGCGCTTTTTTCAAGCGAAACCCTGCTAGCGGGAGGCATCCGGAATGGGCACGGTAGCAAAAACCAAAACGACCACCGTGGTACAGGCGATGGCCGAAGTCCTGCGGCGAGTGGGGACGCCTTACGCTTTCGGCCTTCCGGGCGGCGAGGTGGTCGAGCTCATAAACGCGCTCAAACAGGCGGACATTCCCTTCCTATTGACCAAGCATGAGAACACGGCCGCATTTGCCGCCGGCGTGACCGGCGAAATCCTGGGCATTCCGGGAGTCTGTGTCGCGACCATCGGCCCTGGCGCCACCAACATGGCCACCGGCGTCACCAATGCGTGGATGGACCGCGATCCGGTAATCGCAATCACCGGACAGATCGCGGCGCCCCGGTATAACGTGGCCACCCACCAGGTGCTGGACTCCGTGGCTTTCTACAGGCCCGTCACCAAATGGAGTGCGTCGGTACATCCGGGCTCGGCAGCGGAGACCATGCATAAGGCAATCCGCATCGCCGCCAGTGAACGGCCCGGTCCTGTTCATCTCACTCTCTCTAGTGATCTGGCCAAGGCGGAAGCGGGCGGAAAATTTCCGACGACTTCTCCCGTTCGCACTTACCTCGGTATGGGCGCGCCCTGCAAGGAATCGCTGTCCAAGGCCAAGGGAATGATTGCTGCCGCTGGGCGCCCGATCATTTTTGCCGGACTGGGGGTTCTCCGTGCCAATGCAGGCGACGGCCTGGTCGGTTTGGCGGAAAAGCTGGGCGCACCGGTCATCGTAATGCCCAAAGCCAAGGGCGTGATCCCGGAGGACCATCCGCTCTTTGCCGGCGTTTTTGAAATGCTGGGAGACAAGCTAGTCCTTGAACTGGGGGGGCGAGCGGATCTCATCGTCGCGTGCGGGCTGGACGTCGTGGAGTTCGACAAGCCCTGGAATTTTCAGGCCACGGTCGTCCACGTTGACGCGTTGCCCAACCGCGACGAGTTTTATCCAGCGGAAGTAGAGCTGGTCGGTCATCCTGCGACAGCACTCTCTGCGCTCGCCGAGCAGTTGCCATCCCGTCGCGCGTGGACGGCGCAGGAGATCAGTAGTCACCGCCGGGACTTGTTGGAACTCATCACCCGCGCCGGAAGCGGGATGGCGTCTCACCAGGTAGTCGCGGCAGCAAGGAAGATACTGCCCAAGGAGACCGTGGCTACCTGCGACGTCGGCGCCCACAAGTTCCTGGTGGGCCAGTTGTGGACAACCTACGCACCCAGGTCTTTCTTTATGTCTAACGGCTTGTCAGCGATGGGATACGGGTTCCCAGCCGCGATGGCGGCCCAACTGGCATGGCCGGACAAACCGGTAGTGGCCTTCCTGGGCGATGGAGGATTCGCCATGTATATGGCGGAACTGGAAACCGCCCGGCGTCTAAGATTGCCGCTGATCGTGGTGGTCTTGTGCGACGGCGCCCTCTCGCTGATCGCCATGTCGCAGGAACGTCGCGGATTGCCCCACCACGCCGTGGACTTTGCGAATCCAGACATCGCAAAGGTGGCGGAAGCATTTGGCGCGGACGGCAAGGTCTGCGAAACCGCTTCCGAGGTGGAAACGGCAATAGCTTCGGCTTGGAGCAACCGCAGACTCACCGTGATTCAGGCCATCGTCGATGCGGGACCGTATCGCGTCTGATGAAGCGGGCTGGGCCGCCGAGTTTTACGCCTGCTTCCCGGGCGTAGGCGAACGAAGGACAACCTATAGCAGCAAGGAGAGGTTATGGCCTCCATGGCACTGGCGAAACCGACTCGGGCAGACGAGAGGAATGCTGTGCTGGCAGGGTTCCTGGGCTGGAGTCTGGATGCATTCGATTTTTTCATTCTCGTCATGGTAGTTCCCGCCGTCGCCAAAGAGTTCCACACTTCCGTCCCCGCCATTGCACTCACGCTGATGGCGAGTCTAATGACCCGGCCGGTGGGTGCGATCATTTTTGGCGTCATGGCCGATCGTTTGGGACGCCGCATCCCCCTGATGTTGAATGTGATCTTTTACTCTCTCCTCTCATTCCTGTCGGGACTGGCGCCCACGTACCGGATGTTTTTTGTCCTGCGCCTGCTGTATGGGATCGGTATGGGCGGGGAATGGGGTGTGGGCGCCTCGCTAACCCTGGAATCGGTGCCCCCCCGGCTGCGGGGCATCCTGTCCGGTCTTTTGCAGGGCGGCTACACGTTCGGTTACTTACTGGCGGCATTGGCCTACTACACGGTCTTTCCGCATTGGGGCTGGCGTCCGATGTTCTTTATCGGCGGCTTGCCGGCGATCCTGGCACTATTCATACGCAGCAAGGTCAAAGAATCGGAGGCGTGGCGCCAGAACCGCACCGATTGGGGAACCTATGGCCGGGCGATCGTCCAGAATTGGCAACGGTTCCTGTACATGGTGCTGCTCATGATGTTCATGAATTCCATGTCGCACGGGACCCAGGACATGTTCCCCACCTACCTGACCCGGCAAAGACATTTCCTGCCGCATACGGTGGCCGTGATCACCATGATTGCCACCCTGGGCAATCTGTCGGGGGCGCTGAGCGGCGGGCACTTCTCCGAGCGAATAGGGCGGCGGCGCACCATGATGACACTGGTGGGGTTGGGCCTTTTGCTGATCCCGCTTTGGATCCTGATGCCCACCGTCCCCACAATCATGCTGGGAGCTTTCCTGATGGGTTTTATGGTGTCCGGTGCTTGGGGCGTCATACCCGCTCATATCAACGAACTGTCACCCCCGCAATTGCGAGGGTTCCTGCCCGGCTTTGTCTACCAGATGGGGGTGCTGTGTGCTTCCAGCATTTCCTATATCGAAGCCCGCGCCGGAGAACACTTCACGTACTCGCGGTCGATGGGCTTCTCGATGGCGGTGGTGCTGACAGTGTTGCTTCTGGTAATCAAGTTTGGCCCGGAAGCGAAGGGAATCCCATTCCTGCGACGCGAGGTGCCGGTTGATTCGTGACCTGAAACTAAGCTCGTGACCTGGGATTGGCGGAACGACGCCGACGAGTGCTTTACACCAGCAACGGGTCACTTGTGTAAAAGGCGATTCATCAACAGTAATCCGGTGAGGATCGGCAGATTGATGAAGCGAGCGGCGTCACTGCCGGATGGGATGGGCGACTGCGATAGTATGCGACCTCACTCTT
>Ga0310038_10001356_pt1 | contig 18741 bp, 19 predicted proteins | sample Sb_taG_6_FD_200461 | JGI IMG/M metagenome (GOLD analysis project Ga0310038, IMG submission 200461) | Peat soil microbial communities from Weissenstadt, Germany - Sb_50d_4_PS metaG (v2) (version 2) | ecosystem: Environmental > Terrestrial > Soil > Wetlands > Peat | place: Germany: Weissenstadt... | reverse complement strand
GCGCGCCAGGATCAGGTTGAGCGTGTCGATGAGATCCGGCGCGGTATCGATCAGCGTGCCGTCGAGATCGAAGACGATGGTGAGCATGGCGCTTCGCCTAGCGGGCAAGCGGCCGCCGCGCAAGGCTTTAGGATCAAGGCTCTAGGATCGCCAGCCGAACGCGGCTAGATACCGGCACGCCCGACGGCGTTTTTGCCGGGGCCGGGAGGCCTGCCACCTCATGGACATCGAGGCTCAAAAGCGTGCCGCTGCCGCCCGCGCCGTCGAATTCGTGCGCCCGGGCATGCGGCTTGGGCTCGGCACCGGCTCGACCGCCAAGCACTTTGTCGACTTGCTCGGAGAGCGCACGCGTGGCGGCCTCGACGTGGTGGCCGTCCCCACCTCGGAGGCGACCCGGGCCCAGGCCGAGCGGCTCGGCATCGCGCTGACCACGCTCGACGACACGCCGGAGCTCGACTTGACCATCGACGGCGCCGACGAGATCGCCCCGGATCTGACCCTGATCAAGGGCGGCGGCGGCGCGCTGTTGCGCGAGAAGATCGTCGCCGCGGCTTCCGCCAGGATGCTGGTGATCGCCGACCAATCGAAATGGGTGCAAAATCTCGGCCGCTTCCCGCTGCCGATCGAGATCGCGCCCTTTGGCGCCTCAGCGACCCGGCGCGCGGTCGAGGTTGCGACGGCGGCCGCCGGCTGCCCGGGTGCGGCACCTATCCGCAAGGCGGCAAACGGCCATGCTTTCGTCACGGATGGCGGGCACTGGCTGCTGGACGCCCAATTGCAGCGCATTCCCGACCCGCAGGCTCTTGCGGCGCGGCTTGCCGCGGTCCCAGGCGTCATGGAACACGGCTTATTCATCGGCCTGGCGTGGGCTGCTATTGTCGCCGGTCCGGACGGGGTGCGCCTCATCGAGCGGCCCTAATCCTTAAAGCATGGAGGGAGTGCGCCTATGATCGCCCGTCTTGCACTGCGTCACGACATGTTGCGGAAAGCAGGCATGGCCGCGCTGGTCGCGCTTGCCGCGATCGGCATTACCGCGCCGGCACACGCGCAAAACCAGCAACCGTCCGCCAACGCCATTTTGATCGCCAAGCAGATCGTCCAGCTCAAAGGCGTTCAGCAAATGATGAACCCGATCGCGATCGGCGTCGTCGAGAAGGTCAAGGGCATCGTCATGCAGTCGAATTTCATGTGGGCGAAGGACATCAACGAAGTCACAGCCCAGATGCACAAGGAATTCGATGGACGCTCCGGCGAGATGGTCGACGCCGCCGCGCGCGCCTATGCCGCGCATTTCACCGAGCCCGAGTTGAAGCAGATTTTGACATTCTACCAATCCCCCGTCGGCCAGAAGATGGTCGTCGAGGAGCCGAAAGCCATCGAAGACTCCATGCACGGCGCCGCCGAATGGGCGGACAATCTGTCGGTCGACGTCATGAACCGCATGCGCGCCGAAATGAAGAAGCGCGGACACGATATGTAGCATGTCGGATTTCGACGTCGACCTGTTCGTCATCGGCGGCGGCTCGGGCGGCGTGCGCGCCGCGCGCATCGCCGCGCAGCACGGCGCCCGCGTCATGCTGGCGGAGGAATATCGCCTCGGCGGCACCTGCGTCATCCGCGGCTGCGTGCCGAAAAAGCTTCTGGTCTATGCCTCGCGCTTCCACGGCGAATTCGAAGATGCCGCGGGCTTCGGCTGGACCGTGCCGCACGCCACATTCGACTGGGCGACGCTGATCGCCAACAAGGACAAGGAGATCGCGCGGCTGGAGGCGGCCTATGGCTCGCTCCTGGAGAAGTCCGGCGTCAAAGTCGTCAAGAACCGCGCCACGCTCGCCGATGCCCACACCGTGCAAGTGGCGAACGGCGATCGCGTCAAGGCGGCGCATGTCCTGATCTCGACCGGTGGCACGCCGAGCTTTGGCGGCAAGATTCCCGGCATCGAGCACGCCATCTCGTCCAACGAGGCGTTCCACCTGCCGGAATTGCCACGCCGCGTGGTGATCCAGGGCGGCGGCTATATCGCGGTCGAATTCGCCGGCATTTTTGCCGGCCTAGGCGCCCACGTGACGCTGGTCTATCGCGGCGAAAACATTTTGCGCGGGTTCGACGACGACGTGCGTCAACACCTGCGTATGGACATGGAGAAGCACGGCATCAGGGTGGTCACCGGCTGCACCGTCGCGGCGATCGAGCAGACCGGCACGCATTATTCGGTGCAACTTTCCGGCGGCAATCACATCCCCGCCGACAAGGTGATGTTCGCCACCGGCCGCGTGCCGAACGTCGCCAAGCTCGGACTGAAAGAAGCCGGCGTCGAGATCGCAAAGAACGGCGGCATCGCCGTCGACGAATATTCGCGCACCACGGCGCCGAACGTATATGCCGTCGGCGACGTCACCAACCGGATCAACCTGACGCCGGTGGCGATCCGCGAAGGCCATGCCTTCGCCGACACCGTGTTCGGCGGCAAGCCCACCATTGTCGATCATGCCAATGTGCCGACCGCGGTGTTCTCGGAGCCCGAGGTCGGCGCCGTCGGCCTCACCGAGGCCCAGGCGCGGGCGAAACTTCAGCAAACCGATGTCTACAAATCCATGTTCCGGCCGCTCAAGGCGACGCTGTCGGGCCGCGACACCACGGTGCTTTTGAAACTGATCGTCGACGGCAACACCGACCGGGTGGTCGGCTGTCACATTGTCGGCGAGGGCGCCGCCGAGATGGTGCAACTCGCCGCCGTCGCCGTGAAAATGCGGGCCACCAAGGCCGATTTCGACGCCACCATGGCGCTGCACCCGACCATTGCCGAGGAGTTGGTGACGATGCGGACCCGCAGCGCCACCTACGCCCGGGAAGCCGCGGAATAGGCTGATTTTTCGGGCGAAATCGGCGGGGTGTCGCTGGCCTCCGGCGCCGTGTATAACACCGGAAATTTGTTGACTGTCACCGGGTCTGCTGACTGTCAGGGTGGCGGGACATGGAGACGGTGTGATGTCTACGCGTTTGAACATGGCGAAGTGGAGCCCGGACTCCTGGCGCTCAAAACCGCGATTGCAGATGCCGGATTATCCGGACCAAAAGGCGCTCGGCGACGTCGAAGCCCAGTTGGCGACGTTCCCGCCGCTGGTTTTTGCCGGTGAGGCGCGCAACCTGAAAAAGGCGCTGGCGCAGGTGGCGGCCGGCAACATGTTCCTGCTGCAAGGCGGCGATTGCGCGGAAAGCTTTGCCGAGCATGGCGCCAACAACATCCGCGACTTCTTCCGGCTGTTCTTGCAGATGGCGGTGGTGCTGACCTACGCCGCGGCCGAGCCTGTAGTGAAGGTCGGCCGCATCGCCGGCCAATTCGCCAAGCCGCGCACCTCGCCCACGGAAAAGCGTGGCGGCGTCGAGCTGCCGGTCTATCGCGGCGACATCATCAACGGCACCGATTTCACCCTTGAGGCGCGCACGCCGGATCCGCGCAGACAATTGGAGGCCTACCGCCAGTCCGCGGCGACGCTCAATCTGTTGCGCGCCTTCGCCACCGGCGGCTATGCCAATCTGGCGAATGCACATCAATGGATGCTGAGCTTCGTCAAGGATAGCCCGCAATCGAAACGCTACCAGGAGCTCGCCGGCCATCTCACCGAGGCGCTCAATTTCATGCGCGCCTGCGGCATCGATCCGGAAGTGCATCCGGAAATGCGCACCACCGATTTCTTCACCAGCCACGAGGCGCTGCTGCTCGGCTACGAGCAGGCTTTCACCCGCGTCGATTCGACGACCGGCGACTGGTACTGCACCTCGGGCCATATGGTGTGGATCGGCGACCGCACTCGTCAGGCCGACCACGCCCATGTCGAATATTGCCGCGGCATCAAGAATCCGCTCGGCTTGAAGACCGGGCCGTCGCAGAAGCCCGACGAATTGCTGCGCATCATGGACATTCTCGATCCGGACAACGAGCCCGGGCGGCTGACCTTGATCTGCCGCGTCGGCGCCGACAAGGCCGCCGATCTGTTGCCGCCCTTGGTGCGCGCAGTGAAGCGCGAGGGCCGCAACGTGGTGTGGTCGTGCGATCCGATGCACGGCAATACCATCACCTCGGTCACCGGCTACAAGACCCGGCCGTTCGACCAGATCCTCAAGGAAACGCGGACGTTTTTTCAAGTTCATGCCGCCGAAGGCACCATTGCCGGCGGCGTGCATCTGGAAATGACCGGACAGAACGTCACCGAATGCACCGGCGGCGCGCGCGCCATCAGCGACGAGGATTTGAACGACCGCTACCACACGGTCTGCGACCCGCGACTCAACGCCGAACAGTCGCTCGACTTGGCGTTCCTGCTCGCCGACCTGCTCAAATCCGAGCGCCAGGGCAAGGCCAAGCCGCTGCCGGCGGTGGCGGGGATGTAACGGAAGGCGGACGACAGAGGACAGATGACGGACGACGGAAAATAGAATGCAGGCGACAGCGATTATATCTATCTTATTTGTCCTCTGTTGTCCGTCGTCCGTCATCCGCTGAACCATGAACGAGCGCCCCGCCGATCGCCTTGCCATTGCCGTCGCGCAGCTCAACCCGATCGTGGGCGACGTCGCCGGCAATCTTGAGCGCGCCCGCGCCGCGCGGGCGGCCGCCGCCAAAGACAAAGCCGACATCGTCGCTTTTTCCGAGCTGTTCATCGCCGGCTACCCGCCCGAGGATCTGGTGCTCAAGCCGGCATTCCAGGCCGCCTGCCGCGCCGCCGTCGAGAGTTTGGCGCGCGAGACCGGCGATGGCGGACCTGCGGTGCTTATCGGCGCGCCCTGGGTAGAGGACGGCAAGCTCTACAATGCCTATGCGCTGCTCGCCGGTGGCCGCATCGAGACCGCCCGTTTCAAGGTCAACCTGCCGAACTACGGCGTGTTCGACGAGAAGCGCGTGTTCGCGCCGGGACCGCTGCCCGGGCCCGTCAGCTTCCGCGGCGTGCGGCTCGGCCTGCCGGTCTGTGAGGATACCTGGACCGATTGGGGCGACTACGAGAACGTAGTCGAATGCCTGGCCGAGACCGGCGCCGAACTGCTCATCGTGCCGAACGGCTCGCCCTATTGGCACAACAAGAGCGACGTCCGCCTCAATGTCGCCGTCGCCCGCGTCACCGAGTCAGGCCTGCCGCTCGTCTATATCAATCAGGTCGGCGGCCAGGACGAGCTGGTGTTCGACGGCGCGTCCTTCGCGCTCAATGCCGACCGCTCGATCGCATTCCAACTGCCGGCGTTCCACGAAACCGTGGTGACGACGCAATGGTCGCGCAGCGGCGGAACCTGGCGCTGCACGCAAGGGCCGATCACGCCGGCCGAAGATCCCGAGCAGGCCGATTACACCGCCTGCGTGCTCGGCCTGCGCGACTATGTCGACAAGAACCGCTTCAAGGGCGTCGTGCTCGGCCTCTCCGGCGGCGTCGATTCGGCGCTGTGCGCGGCGATGGCGACGGATGCGCTCGGCGCCGCCCGCGTGCGCTGCGTGATGCTGCCGTACCGTTACACGTCCAAGGACTCGCGCGACGATGCCGCGGCCATCGCCAAAACGCTCGGCGTGAATTACGCCATCGTTCCGATCGAGAGCGCGGTGGCGGGGCTCGAAGCGGCGCTCGCCGGCGTCTTTGCCGGCGCGCCGCGCGACGTCACCGAGGAGAACCTGCAGGCGCGCGCGCGGGGCACCATCCTGATGGCGATCTCCAACAAATTCGGCGCCATGGTGGTGACCACCGGCAACAAGTCGGAAATGTCGGTCGGCTACGCCACGCTCTACGGCGACATGAACGGCGGCTTCAATCCGATCAAGGACCTCTACAAGACCGAGGTTTTCCGCCTGGCGCGGCTGCGCAACCGCTGGAAGCCGGACGGCGCGCTCGGGCCAAGCGGGGCGGTCATTCCGGAGAACGTCATCATGCGGGCGCCGAGCGCGGAATTGCGCGAGAACCAGACCGACCAGGATACGCTGCCGCCCTACGACATCCTCGATCAGATCCTGGAGCGCCTCGTCGAGCGCGAAGAACCGACCGCGACCATCGTCGCCGCCGGTTTCGACCGCGACACTGTGATGAAGGTGGAGCGCATGCTCTATCTCGCCGAATACAAGCGCCGCCAGGCGGCGCCGGGCGTGAAGGTCACGCTGAAGAATTTCGGCCGCGACCGGCGCTATCCGATCGTCAACCGGTTTCAGGATTCAGGCCAGGCCTTGCCAAAGCCCGACAGCACCCTGGTCAAAAGCGCCGCCATGGCGAAAGCGGGCGCGGCGGATTTCTAACCGTCATTCCGGGGCGCGGCCAAAGGCCGCGAGCCCGGAATCCATAGCCACTGTCCTCGAAGAACAAGCTCCGAGACTATTCTGCGATTCTCGTGGTTATGGATTCCGGGCTCGACGCGGAGCCTGTCATCGGGCCGGCCACTTTGGACCGGACCCGTTGGCGTCGCCCCGGAATGACGCTACCGCGACACGAAGGGCGGTCCGACCGTGCGCACGGTGCGCTTGGAAGGATCGGTGTCGGAGGCGTTTGTCGGCGGCGCGGATGCCGGCGTCGGCGCAGGTGTTGTTGCAGGTGTCGTTGTGACGGCCGCCGGCTGACCGGGCGCGCCTTTGACCGGCTTGGGCTGCGGCGCTTGCGACAATGTCTTCGCGGTCTGGTCGGTGACGACGATGTCGCCGCCTTGCAGCGTCGTGGAATCGTCGGCGTCCTTGAGTGCATCGGCCCAGCTCTGCCCCGGCTTGCGGCACGAGCAGGTCGGCGTGAACTCCTTGCGATAGTGGAACGCGTTCGGCAGTGCGGTGTAAGGCTGGCCGCTCACCGACACTGCCTGCTCTATATCCTCGCCCGGATTGCGGTAGCTGTAGAGCGCGACTTCGGCCGCGGGGCACAGGCGCTGGCACGAGCGCTCGTCGTCGGCGAAGTGGCTCGACATCGTCGAGTACGAGATCGGGAAGTAGTAGCCGTCGCAGGTGCGTACGCAGACTGTCTGAAAGGTGCCGGTCGGCAAGCCGTCGCCGCCAGGATTGAGAATGGTGCCGCCGCCCGAGCCTCCGCCGCCGAACAACTTGTCGAAGAACCCTGTGGGGCCAGCCTCGTTGGCCGCGGCGGTGTATTGGGCGCCGCAATTGTTCTGCGCCAACTGCCCGATCAGGCCGCGGCGCTGGCTGTCCTGGCTGCCGGTGCCGCTCTTGAGCTGCTCGAGATCGGTGGTGGCACGGTCGAGGTTGCCGCGCATCTGCTGAATCTGCGAGGTGATCGGCCCGCATTGCGGCACCAGGCTCGAGAACAGCGACAGGAAACCTTGGCCCTCGCAGCCCTGCTTGTGCGCTTGCGCCAGGGCGCGGTCGAGGTCGGCCTGCTGCTTGGCGACGGCGTCTTCGGCGCGCTTGACCTGGTCGGCGCGGGTCGGATCGGTCGAGCCCGCGTTGACGGCGGCGAGCTGGCTCTCCAGCCGCACGCAGGCCGGGTTCGACGCCGGCTGGTTCGGCGCGCCCTGGGCGGCCGCGGAAGCGGCTAGCGCCACTACGGCAAGTGTTGTTTGGCCAAGACCGCGCAGCAATCTGATGATCATGGACCCCGTCATCCGCCCCCCGAGTGGTGCGGATCAAGCCCGGCAATGGTGACTAAAGTGTGATTCCCTCCCCCCACCCGGGCGCGCGCAAGCGCGGCCCGGGTGGGGGGAGGGGAAAGAACTATTCCGCATCCGGCTGGTTCTCGGGCCGCGCCCGGTCGAAAGCGGGCAGCGCCATGCAGGCGGCATCGACAGCGACGATCTTGGGAAACTTTTCCAGCGGAACCTTCAGCCGCCGCGCATTGGCGACCTGCGGCACCAGGCACAGGTCGGCGATCGTCACCGCTTTGCCGCAAGCGTAAGGCCCGGGCTCGATCAGCGCTTCGAGCGCCTCGAAGCCGGTGATGACCCAATGATGGTACCAGGCGTCGATGGCGCCTTGCTCCTGGCCCATCGCGTGCTTCAGGTAGCGCAGCGGGCTGGTATTGTTGAGCGGATGAATGTCGCAGGCGATGAGGTCGGCGAGCGCGCGCGCCTTGGCGCGCCCGATCGGGTCCTTGGGCAATAGCGGCGGCTCGGGCTGCGTCTCGTCGAGATATTCGATGATGGCGAGCGACTGCAGCAAATGCTCGCCGCCGGGCGTGACCAGAACCGGCACGCGCATCTGCGGATTGACGGCGCGGAATTCCGGCCGCTTGTTGTGGCCGCCGTCCTTGACCAGGTGCACCGACACCGTCTCATAGGCGATGCCCTTGAGATTGAGCGCGATGCGCACGCGATACGCCGCCGACGAGCGGAAGTAGGAATAAAGTTTCACGCGTCCTCCTATTCGTCTCGGTCAAGATCTTGGCCGTCCAAATCTTCGCGGTCCAAATCTTCGCGGTCTATGCCGTCGGTCTCGTTCACCGACTCGGCGACCAGTTCCGCGGACCGCTCGGTGAGCTGCTTGAGCGCGCGATTGAACGCTTCGCGGTCGGCCGGAGTGAGGATCTCCGTGAGCCTGCCGGCAAAGTCGAGCGCATGCGGCGCCACTTCCTCGTACATCGTCCGTCCCGCCGCGGTGAGCGAGAGAAAGGATTCGCGCATGTCGGCGCGGTTGGCGCGCCGCACCAAAAGCTTGCGCTGTTCCATGAGCGCGACCGCGCGCGACACCTTGGTCTTGTGCATATGGGTGTGCGCGCCAATGGCCTTGCCGGTCATGACGCCATACTGGCCGAGCGTCACCAGCACCCGCCATTCCGGAACGCCGATGCCGTAGCGCCGCGCATAGACCCGCGACAGCGCCAGCGAGACGAGGCTCGCCACCACATTGAGCTGGTAGGGCAGGAATTTTTCGAGTTTCAGCGGCGCTCGTTCGGGCGCGGGCGAACCGGTATCGGCCGCGTCCTCGATCTGGTCTCTGCCCGCGCGTTGAGGAGCCATCGTACGAAGATGGACGAACTTGCCCGCCCACGCAACCGACCTTGGGCACCTTCCCAACGGTCGCCGACGAATACAAAAGCTCTTGCGGTGTTGGTATCGGTGATAGGCTACGCGATGGAGCCGCCCGCACGAGGCGGCCTAAAAACGGGGAGGAACAAACGTCATGCAGAAACTCGAGGGTTACGACGATCTCGCCTTGCTCATCGGGCGGCTGTTCTATTCGTCGCTGTTTTGGCTGTACGGCTACTTCAAGCTGACCGGCTATGCCGGCACAGTCGGTTATATGACCAAACAGGGCCTGCCTGTTCCGGCGCTATTCGCTGTGCTTGCGATCATCTTTGAACTTGGCGGCGGCATTCTGATGCTTATCGGCTATCAGACTCGCCTGGTGGCGCTTGCGCTTGCGGTTTACGTCGTTGTCGCCGCGTTGATCGCGCACACGCATTGGGCTGACGGAAACCAAATGTCCCATTTTTTTAAGAACATGGGGATCGTCGGCGGCTCGCTCGCCTTTTTCGTGGCCGGTGCCGGCGCCTATTCGTTGGATCGGCGCAAAGCTTGATAGGCATGGCCGGAGCTTATCCGGCCATGAGACCGCGGGACGATCGTCGCCGATAAAGGATTAGCGCGAGCAGACGATGGCGACGAAGTTGTCGCACGTTCCGCCGCTGCATGAGCCCGGGCCGCTCGACGGAATGGCGCCGGTGATGTCGTCGCGGTCGACTTTGCTGAACGACAGCGCCTGGGCGAACTCGCGCGACTTGCAGTATGAATTCGCCACCGCCGCGCCGCATTGCGCGCCCGAGGCGAGGCAGCGGTCGACGCCGTAGCCGTCGGCATTGTTGGCGATGATGAAGACGCGCTTTTCCGCCTGCGCTGAAGCCGCGCCGAAGAGCATAGTGGCCAAGGCAGCGGCGGCAATCACGAAACGCATGAAACTCCCCCAAACGGCGCCAAAACGCCCGCGAATTCGGGTCCCGGCACCGACAATGCGACGCTCGGGTTAAGCTTGCGTTAACTGAGCGCCGCCGCGGCGCCTGTCGCAGGTGCCTTGACGCAAAAGCCGTCCTCGATCATTGTCCCGGCCATGAACGGCCAAGCCACCATCTGCGGCATCTGCCCGGAGATTACGAGCTAGCGACAACGCTGGCTGCGGCCGTCTTTTCTCATCATCGAGACCGACAGACGCCCGGCCAGCAGGCTGCAGGCGTATAATGCGATTCGATGCGATGGACCTGAAACTCTACGATACGCTCACCCGCGAGAAGCGCGTCTTCAAGCCGCTCGATCCGGCCAATGTGCGCATGTATGTGTGCGGGCCGACGGTCTACGATTTTGCCCATATCGGCAATGCGCGGCCGGTGATCGTGTTCGACGTGCTGTTCCGGCTGCTCCGCCATATCTACGGCGCCGATCACGTCACCTATGTGCGCAACATCACCGACGTCGACGACAAGATCAACGCGCGTGCGGCGGAGGAATATCCGGGCCTGCCGCTGAACGAGGCGATCCGCAAGGTCACCGAGAAAACCGACTGGCAATTCCACGACGACGTCGCGGCGCTCGGCTGCCTGCCGCCCACGATCGAGCCGCGCGCCACCGAGCACATCGCCGAGATGCGCGCACTGATCGACCGGCTGGTCAAATCCGGCAACGCCTATGTCGCCGAAGACAACGTGCTGTTCAGCGTGCCGTCGATGGCGGACTACGGCAGGCTGTCGAAGCGTCCGCTCGACGAGATGATCGCCGGCGCCCGTGTCGAAGTGGCGCCCTACAAACGCGACGCCATGGATTTCGTGCTGTGGAAACCGTCGAAGCCGGGCGAGCCGGCCTGGCCGTCGCCCGCCGGCATCAAGACGCCCGGCCGGCCGGGCTGGCACATCGAATGCTCGGCGATGTCATGGAAACATCTCGGCGAAATTTTCGACATCCACGGCGGCGGCATCGATCTCGTCTTCCCGCACCACGAAAACGAAATCGCCCAATCGCGCTGCGCCTTCCATACGCCGGTGATGGCGAACTATTGGATGCACAACGGCTTCTTGCAGGTCGAAGGCGAGAAGATGTCGAAGTCGCTTGGCAATTTTGTGACGATCCATGAGTTGCTGAAGGATTGGCCAGGTGAGGTGGTGCGCCTCGCGATGTTGCAGACGCACTATCGCCAGCCGATCAACTGGACGGTAGCCGGATTGCGCGAGGCGGAGAAAAATCTCGATAGCTGGTACGGGCTTACTGGCGATGTGTCGCCCGGCTATCTGTGCGCCGATGCGCTCGATGCGCTGGCCGACGACCTCAATACGCCGAAAATGTTGGCTGCCTTGTACGAATTGCGCAGCGAAGCGGTTAAAGGAGCAATACCGGCCGCTGCATGCCTGAAAGCGAGCGCGCAATTGGTCGGGCTGTTGCAACAATCCGCGACCGAATGGTCAGCGACTGCATCGGCGTCGGTTGATGAAAGTAAAGTCGTCAATCTCATCGAAGCGCGCAATGCCGCACGCAAGGTAAAGAATTTCAAAGAATCCGATCGCATCCGCGACGAGCTCAAGGCTATGGGTGTCGAGCTGGAAGATAAGAAGGACGGCACGACGACGTGGAAGGTGCGGCGATGAACGCCCGCCCCCAACCAAACCTCGCCATGCGCCCACTGCTGCCGGCGGACGTGCCTCTGCTCGCGGAAATCTTCCGCGCCAGCATCGAGGAGTTGACGGCGGAGGATTACAGCGAGGCGCAGCAGGAGGCGTGGGCGGAGACCGCCGATGATCTGGACGCGTTCGGCGCAAAACTTGCGGCCGAGCTGACGCTGGTCGCGACCTTCGCCGGCTCGCCGGTCGGCTTCGCAACGCTTGCCGACAATACGCGCATCGACATGCTTTACGTGCATCCAGCGGCGGCCGGGCAGGGCGCCGGCTCCATGCTCTGCGATGCGCTGGAGAAACTCGCCGCCGTGCGCGGCGCCAAGGAAGTCGCCGTCGAGGCGAGTGATACGGCGAGCGGCTTTTTCGAGAAGCGCGGTTATACCGCCAAGAGCCGCAACACCGTGTTGCGCGCCGGCGAATGGCTCGCCAATACCACGATGACCAAATCGCTCGCAGCGAAGGGGAGTGCGCCATGAAACGTTCCGATACGCCGTTCCCGCGCCACTGGCTCTATTATCTGATCTTGAAATACGCGGTGATCGCGGCTGCGGTCGCCATGTCGTTTTACACCGTGTATCGGCTCTATCGCGGTTAGCATCATGGCGCCTCATTCGACATTTTTCGGCATGCGCACCCACCACGTCGTGATTGCGCTCATCGCCATCCTGATCGCGGTCGCGTTGGCGTCCAACTATTATCTGTGGTGAGTGCGCATCATGCCGCGTGAACGCCTTTATCTGTTCGACACCACGCTGCGCGACGGCGCGCAGACCAATGGCGTCGATTTCACGCTGGCCGACAAGCTCGTCATTGCCCGCATGCTCGACGATCTCGGCATCGACTATGTCGAGGCCGGCTATCCCGGCGCTAATCCGACCGATACCAATTTCTTCGCCGAGAAGCGGCCGCTGCGCGCCTGCCTCACCGCTTTCGGCATGACGCGGCGCCCCGGCCGCTCGGTATCGAACGATCCCGGCCTGGTCGCGCTGCTCGATGCGCAGGCCGACGCCATCTGCTTCGTGGCGAAGTCCTGGGACTATCACGTGCGCGTGGCGCTGGAGACGACCGAGGACGAGATGCTGGCCTCGATCCGCGACAGCGTGCGCGCGGCCAAAGCCAAGGGCCGCGAAGTGCTGCTCGACTGCGAGCATTTCTTCGACGGCTACAAGGCCAATCCCGCTTATGCGCTGGCCAGCGCCAAGGCGGCTTATGACGAAGGCGCGCGCTGGGTCGTGCTGTGCGACACCAACGGCGGCACGCTGCCCCACGAGGTGGAAAAAATTGTCGGCGAAGTTTGCAAAGTAATACCGGGCGACCATGTCGGCATCCATGCCCATAACGACACCGAGCAGGCGGTGGCGAATTCATTCGCCGCGGTGCGCGCCGGCGCCCGCCAGATCCAGGGCACGCTCAACGGGCTCGGCGAGCGCTGCGGCAACGCCAATCTGGTCTCGATCATTCCGACGCTGAAGCTCAAGCCGGAATTTTCGCAACACTTCGACATCGGCGTGCCGGACGAAAAGCTGCAAACCCTCGCCCATGTCTCGCACACGCTCGACGAGATGCTCAACCGCGCGCCCGACCGCCACGCGCCTTATGTCGGCGAAAGCGCCTTCGCCACCAAGGCCGGCATTCATGCCTCCGCGATCATGAAGGAGCCGGCGACCTACGAACACGTCGCGCCGGAAACCGTCGGCAACCGGCGCAAGCTCTTGGTCTCCGACCAATCCGGCCGCTCCAATGTGTTGGCCGAGCTCGAACGCATCGGGCTATCGGTCGACAAGGACGACCCGCGCGTCATTCGCCTGCTCGACGAAGTGAAAGACCGCGAGGCGATCGGCTATGCCTATGAAGCCGCCGATGCCTCGTTCGAGCTTCTGGCGCGGCGCATGCTCGGCAAGGTGCCGCATTACTTCGCGGTGGAAAAATTCGACGTCAATGTCGAGCAGCGCGTCAATGCCAAGGGCGAGCGCGTCACCGTCAGCCAGGCCGTGGTCAAGGTGAAAGTCGGCGACGATGTGTTGATCTCGGCATCCGAAGGCATTGGCCCGGTCAACGCGCTCGACCTGGCGCTGCGCAAGGACCTCGGCAGATACCAAAGTTTCATCACCGGCCTCGAACTCACCGATTATCGCGTGCGTATCCTCAATGCCGGCACCGAAGCCGTCACCCGCGTGCTGATCGAAAGCGCCGACGAAAGCGGCGAGCACTGGACCACGATCGGCGTGTCGCCCAACATCATCGATGCCTCATTTCAGGCATTGATGGATTCCATCATCTATAAGCTGGTGAAGTCGGGCGCACCGGCGTGATTAACAGAGGACAGATGACGGATGACAGACGACGGATAAGAGGTCAAACTGCGTCTTCTGTCCTCTGTCGTCCGTCATCCGCCGTCTGAATGGCCATGATCGATCACGTCTCCATCGCCGTGCGCGACATCAAGGCATCGGCGCGGTTCTATGAAGCCTTGCTGGCGCCGCTCGGCATGACGCCGGTGCGCGCGTCACCGAAAAGCGTCGGCTTCGGCAAGACCTATCCGGAATTCTGGATCAACGAGCGCGCCCAGCAAAAGCCGCTGCCGGAAGACGCTGGCGCCCACGTCGCGCTACGCGCGCCCGACACCAAGGCGGTCGATGCGTTTCACGCCGCAGCGCTCGCCGCCGGCGCACATTCGGACGGCGCGCCCGGCATGCGCCATGAATATTCGCCGCACTACTACGCCGCCTTCATCCGCGATTGGGACGGCAACCGCATCGAGGCGGTGACGTTCTTGAAGGACGCGAAGTAGCCGTCATTCCGGATTGCCGCGAAAGCGGCAAGTCCGGAAGCCATAATCGCTGACCGTTCAGTTCTGCACCGATAGTGGATATGGATTCCGGGTTCGCGCCGGAGCCTGCCATCGGGCCGGCCACTTCGGGCCGGACCCGTTGGGCGCGCCCCGGGATGACGAAATTCACATCCGCTCCGCCGGGACCGCCATGGTCTTTTCGGCGTCGGTAACATCGCGAGCGGCTTCCCGCAGTTTCGGCAGGATGTCTTCGACCCTGTCGGCGACCAGACAATCCACCCGCGGCGCCGCCGGAAGAAACTGCTGCGCCCGCATATGGTCGATCAGCGTCAGCAGCGGATCCCAATAGCCTTTGATGTTGGCGAGCAGGATCGGCTTCTTGTGGCGGCCGAGCTGCGCCCAGGTAAGCTGCTCGACCAGTTCCTCCAGCGTGCCGATGCCACCCGGCAAGGCGACAAAACCGTCGGCGCGCTCGAACATCTTCGCTTTGCGCTCGTGCATGTCACGGGTGACGATCAGCTCTTGGGCAAGCCGTCGCGGCCGTTCGCGGTTGGTCAAGAATTCGGGGATGATGCCGGTCACGTCGCCGCTGTTTTTGAGCACGGCGTCGGCCAGCGCGCCCATCAGGCCGGTCGAGCCGCCGCCATAGACCAGCCGGATTTCGTTCTCGGCGAGGATTTTACCGAATGTGCGCGCGGTTTCGACAAAGGCCGGATCGGTCCCCGGGCTCGATCCGCAATAAACGCACAGCGCATTGATTTTGCTCATGGAGTCACTTCTCACTAAAAGGACTATGTGGCGTCGATTCGTTCGCGCCGCAAGCGCTTTGGGAGCCGCTCGCCGGTGCAGAGCCCGGCAAAACACTCTATATGACGGAAAACACGAGTGGAGGCGGCCCGCGCGGCCGGTCCAGGCCCGGGCCTAGATGAGAGACTTCCAACAACCAATGCCGGCGTCCAGGCGCGAGGCGACCGCCGATAGCGGCGCCATGCTGCGCACGCTCGCCCATCTATGGCCCTATATCTGGCCGGCCGACCGGCGCGACCTGAAGAACCGTGTGATCTTCGCGACCGTGCTGCTGTTCGCCGCCAAGCTCGCCACCGTCGCGGTGCCCTTCACCTTCAAATGGGCGACCGATGCGCTGGCTGGCCACGGCACCGCGCCGCTCGGGCCCGACAATATCATCGCCTGGGCGCTGGCGACGCCGGTGATGATGACGCTGGCCTATGGCGGCATGCGCATCCTGATGGCGGCGCTCACCCAGCTGCGTGATGGCATTTTCGCCAAAGTGGCGATGAACGCGGTGCGGCGGCTGGCGATGCTCACCTTCGAGCACATGCACCTGTTGTCGCTGCGTTTTCATCTGGAGCGCAAGACCGGCGGGCTCACCCGCGTTCTCGAACGCGGCCGCAACGCCATCGAGACCATCGTGCGCATGGTGCTGTTACAGCTGGCGCCGACCATCGTCGAATTGGCGCTGATCGTCGCCGTGCTGCTGTTCCACTTCGATTGGCGCTATGTCGTGGTGATTACGATCACGGTCGCGCTCTATATGTGGTTCACCTATCTCGCCACCGAATGGCGCATCAACATCCGCCGCGAGATGAATTCGAGCGACACCGACGCCAATGCCAAGGCGATCGATTCGCTGCTCAACTACGAAACGGTGAAATATTTCTCCGCCGAGGCGCGCGAGGCCAAGCGCTACGACCGCTCCATGGCGCGCTATGAGGAAGCGAGCGTCAAGGCTTACGTCTCGCTCGCGGTTCTCAACGCCGGGCAGGCGGCGGTGTTCACGCTCGGGCTTGCCGCCACCATGGTGCTGTGCGCCTACGGCATCGAGCACGGCACCAACACGGTCGGCGATTTCGTCATGATCAACGCCATGATGATCCAGCTCTACCAGCCGCTGAACTTCATGGGCCTGGTTTATCGCGAGATCAAGCAAGCGGTGATCGACATCGAGATCATGTTCGCGATGCTGTCGCGCAAGCCGGAGATCGAGGACAGGCCGGGCGCCAAGCCGCTGCAGGTGCATGCCGGCACCATCCGCTTCGACAATGTTTCATTCGCCTACGAGCCGGCGCGGCCGATCCTCAAAGGCGTAAGCTTCGACGTCGCGGCCGGCCACACGGTGGCCATCGTCGGGCCGTCGGGCGCGGGCAAGTCGACGATCTCGCGGCTCTTGTTCCGCTTCTACGAAGTCACCTCGGGCCGCATCCTGATCGACGGCCAGGATATCCGCGACGTGACGCAAGTCTCGTTGCGCGCCGCGATTGGCATGGTGCCGCAGGACACCGTGCTGTTCAACGACACCATCCGCTACAACATTCGCTACGGCCGCTGGGACGCTAGCGACGCCGAGGTCGAAGAGGCGGCGCGTCAGGCGCAGATCGACGATTTCATCCGCCGCTCGCCTAAGGGCTACGAGACCGAGGTCGGCGAACGCGGCCTCAAATTATCCGGCGGCGAGAAGCAGCGCGTCGCCATCGCCCGCACTATCCTCAAAGGCCCGCCGATCCTGTTGCTCGACGAAGCGACTTCGGCGCTCGACAGCCACACCGAGCGGGATATCCAGGACGAGCTCGACCGCGTCGCCCGCGGCCGCACCACGCTGGTGATCGCACATAGGCTGTCGACCATCGTCGGCGCCGACATGATCCTGGTGCTCGACGACGGCGTGATCGTCGAGCGCGGCACCCATCAGGAGCTGCTCGCCCACGGCGGCCTCTATGCCAGCATGTGGAACCGCCAGCGCGAGGCGGCAAAAGCCCGCGAGCTTTTGGCCGAGGTCGGCGACGATGACACGGCGCCCAATCGCAATCCGCCCGGGGTGTCGGACGACGCGCAGACGCAAGACGAGCTTATGCCGGCCGCGGACGCGGCGGAGTAGCGATGTCCGTCATCAAATCCATCCGCTCGCAGCTGGCGCCGATTCACCCGCAGGGCTATCCGTTCATCGGCGGCTTTGCGCTGGTGAGCCTCATTCTGTTTTGGTTGTGGCCGCCGCTCGGCTGGCTCGGCACGGTTGCGACATTGTGGTGCGCGTATTTCTTCCGCGATCCGCCGCGGGTGACGCCGGTGCGCGACGGCATCGTCGTGGCGCCGGCCGACGGGCGCTTGAGCCAAATTGTAAATGCCTTGCCGCCGAAGGAGCTCGATCTCGGCGCGCGGCCGCTGCCGCGCATTTCCATTTTCATGAGCGTGTTCGATTGCCACGTGAACCGTAGCCCGGTGGCCGGGCGCATCGAACGCATCGTCTATCGCGCCGGCAAATTCTTGAGCGCCGATCTCGACAAAGCGAGCGAGGACAATGAACGCAACGCCTTCGTCATCGCCACGGCCGCCGGCCAACGCCTCGCGGTGATCCAAATCGCGGGCCTGGTGGCGCGGCGCATCGTGCCGTTCGCGCGCGAGGGCGAGGCGGTCGCGGCCGGTGCGCGCATCGGCATGATCCGGTTCGGCTCGCGGGTCGACGTCTATCTGCCCGAGGGCACGCGCGCGCTGGTCGCCGAGGGGCAGACCGCAATCGCTGGTGAGACGGTGCTGGCGGAGCTGCGCGCCGCCGAGGCGGGCCGGACATTTCGCGTGACCTGATAAAGGGTTAACCGAATTGTCGCGCCGCGTGGCCGGCGCGATCCGGAGCGGCTATAATGGCCCATGTCCATGCCTCAGCCCGGTTATAACGACCCACGCCTGCGCCTGCCGAAGCGGCGTTTCCGCCGCATTCCGGTGCGTACGCTGGTGCCCAACATCATCACGCTGTTGGCGCTGTGCGCCGGGCTGACCGCGATCCGCATGGCGTTCGAGAACCGCTATGTGCTGGCGCTCGCCGCGATCGTGTTTGCCGCCTTTCTCGACGGCATCGACGGCCGCCTGGCGCGCTTCCTCAAAGGCACCTCGCGCTTCGGCGCCGAGCTCGACAGCCTCGCCGATTTCGTCAATTTCGGCGTCGCGCCGGCGCTGATCCTTTATTTCTGGGGCCTGCACGACCTGAAGTCGGCGGGCTGGATCGCGGCGATGGTGTTCGCCATCTGCGCCGCGCTCCGCCTCGCCCGCTTCAATGTGATGGTCGACGACCCGGACAAGCCGGCCTGGGCCAGCAATTTCTTCGTCGGCGTGCCGGCGCCGGCCGGCGCCATCACCGTGCTGCTGCCGGTCTATGTGGCGTTGCTCGGCCTGCCGCGCTCCGAATTTTTGACTTGGCTGACGCTGGTCTACACACTTGCCATCGCGTCGCTGATGGTGTCGCGGCTGCCGGTGTTTTCCGGCAAGCGCGTCGGCACCCGCGTGCCGCCGGACATGGTCGGGCCGGCCGTGGTCGTGACCGTGCTGTTCATCGCGCTGTTGATCGCTTACCCCTGGATCATCCTCACCGCGGGGACGCTGGCT
>Ga0310038_10001346_pt1 | contig 18766 bp, 16 predicted proteins | sample Sb_taG_6_FD_200461 | JGI IMG/M metagenome (GOLD analysis project Ga0310038, IMG submission 200461) | Peat soil microbial communities from Weissenstadt, Germany - Sb_50d_4_PS metaG (v2) (version 2) | ecosystem: Environmental > Terrestrial > Soil > Wetlands > Peat | place: Germany: Weissenstadt... | reverse complement strand
AGCCCGCCGACGCTCCCCGGCCGGGCCACAGCAGCCAGCGCCGTTGTCAGAGCCCGGCGCCATACTAAAAATCACGTCACCGCCAGAGTTCTGTCGGTATGAGACCGGCAGTTCTGTCGGTGACCCCTGGGCGCGCTCGGAGGGACTCGAACCCCCAACCTTCTGATCCGTAGATCAATGGAGCATGTCCGGTCGGTGCGCCGGAATCCGTATGGGCAGGTCAGCGTCCTGCCCGCAGTCCGGCATAGACGCCATTGTCCGGTCCCGTCCAGTCAGTCCGTGAGAAAGCTGTGAGAGGGTCTCACTGGGATCGCCGGAGCCAGTGACCTATTCCGCGTCAGTTCTGGGTGTCAATGCTTGCGGGATGCACTTGCGCCTGGCTGCGCCGCCACCGACGGGGCGAGATGAAGACGGTCCCCAAAGTGGCGCCCACGATGTACCACACGACGAAGCTGAAAGGGCTGAAGCTACGCAGTAGCGCTGCGACGACGGCGAGTCCTGTCAGTCCTCCAAGTACCGCGCGTGCCCAATGAAAGAGCAGGTATTGCCATAGGGGCCGCCGACTCATCCACGCCCACTCCTTATCACGAAGCAGCCATCGCCAGAAGGGTCGCTGGCTCATCCCCACCCACTCCTACATCAGGTCATGACGCACAGGCTGCTATACAGAGGCCGACATCTGACCCTTTGATACACGTTGACGGCAGCCGGTTCCTCGGCCGTGTCGGTGCCGGTTCGGCCAGCTCATCTCGGGGCATTCGCCCGAAGTGCGTAGGCCAGGTTCTCGGTGGGGCGGCGCCGTCGAACGACTGTCCGCTTTTCAGGCCGGACATAATCCAAGTCGTCACAAGATGTACGTGCGTCTCGTGCTGTCACCGGTCGCTGATGCTTGCCGTTGGTCGTTGCTGTTGCTGTCACCGTTGCTGTCAATCACGGTCGGCGGAACGGACGCGCACGGCGGCTGGCACCTCAGCGCCCTGGTCCTCGTCGCCACCAGCGGACCTTCCCCCGGCGAGGTGACTGCGCCCTGCCCTGCCCAGGCCCCTCCCCCGAACCCGATAGCTGCCGAACCTGGTGACGGACGGGTTCTGTCAAGGCCGTCTTCGCGTGTACATGAACCATGCACCTTCACCGAAGCGGTTGCCCTATGGCCACAGACGGCCTTGACAGGTTCCGGGAGTCATAGATACTCCTACGGCGGGTTCGGGGGAGGACACCCACACTTCCACCGGCATACCGCTGACCTACGCATTACGAGAGTGTCCCCATGCGTTGCTCGCGAGTTCAAAGCCTGCGCTAGCTTCATGTTCGCAGGTTGCTGCTGGTGGTGGTCGTTGGCTGTTGACGGCGGTTCGGGGGCATCTCGGGGGCACGCTCGTAATGCGTAGGCCAAGTGCTCGGTGGAGTGGCGCCGCCGCACGACCGTCCGCTAGACCGGACATATCCCAAGTTGGCCCGGATCGCGCGAGCGTTATGCGCTGTCGCCGGTCTCTGCCGTCAGCCGTTGGTCGTTACGGTTGCTGTCACCGTTGCTGTCAGCCGCGATCAGGTGGGCGGGTGGCCGGGCGTGACCAGACTGTGCGCGTGGTGTGAGAATCGCGCACCAGCCTGGTAGCTTTGTACTTCATAGACGTGGATGTGCTAATTGAGCTATTGCGTGACGTAGGACCTGAAAATGTCACTAGTATTGAAATACTCGCCAACGGGCAAGGCGAGAGATGCATTTCGCGTGTGCTAACAAGAGAGCAGATCGAATCAGAGGGTGGAGTGGGTGAGTAGTTACGCGGAACTGCGAGTCGGATCGCTGCTCGTTAGTCAGCTTCAGAACGGCGTTGGCGACGAGCTGATGACACTTTTTCGCGATGACATGTTGGATATCAGGCGTGGGCGGGCAAGCGAATATTTTACAGCCGAAAAGGGTTACAGCCTGGATGACGACTATGTAATGGACATAGTGGTGTATCGGGCTGCCGCCTCTTCCATAGCGGATCGTCTCGATCTAATGGGGGTAACGGCAACGGTTGCTCTCGCCTTCCTGGACGAGCAGTTGAATGATCGCAGGCACGGCGGGTACCTGGACGAGTCCGAGAGGGAACTGCTCGATGCTGTGCTAGCGGATAATTCCCGAGTCATCTTGGCCAGCATGAATAGCGAGGAACGTGCTCGCCTTGAGTACGGCATGGCTCTCCGTAATTCGCTTGATTCCAATAGATGGCTGGTATTGCTTGCAGCTGCGCCAGAAGGTCCCTCCTACGATCTTTCTCCGGAGCCGGGTAGCCGGTATTGGTTTCTGACCCAACTACGCTACGAAGATTACTGGGCAGAACGTCACGTACTGCGAGCTGTCCTGATGGCATTTCCGGATGCCGAGGTGACGCTCGACCTTACCGAGCTGGAACGATCCGAGCGTCAGGGAGATCGATTGCTATCGATGGCCTCTGATTCAGCAGCGAGCACGAGAAGATCAGCTGCGGTTAATGGCCCTGTCGTCGTGCTGACAGAAGGACGGACAGATGCGGAGTTCCTTACAGCTGGCCTCAGGATTCTTTACCCTCACCTAACCGATCTGATACGGTTTCTCGATTACGACTACAGACCGGAGGGTGGAGTCGGCGCCTTGGTCCGCATGGTCCGTGCATTCACGGCCGCCGGAGTCGTTAACCGGGTCGTGGCAGTATTCGACAACGACACCGCGGCAGCGGATGGATTGAGAATCCTCGAAACCGAAAAGCTCCCCCGCCATATTCGAGTAATTCGCTACCCATCTTCCGATCTGGCTTCTAGTTACCCAACGCTTGGCCCACCTATGGTCGGTTCTCCACAAGGCTCACTTTCGTTGGCAGATGTTAATGGCTCGGCTGGCAGCATTGAGCTATACCTTGGGAAAGACGTTCTAACCCGGGAAGATGGCACACTTCGCCCGGTACAATGGCGATCATTTATACCCGGCATGTCCAGATATCAAGGAGAAGTAATAGAGAAAGATTCAATCCACGCGTCTTTCCGGTCAAAGTATGCCATGGCGCTAGAGGATCCCACCTCTGTCCAGGGGCAAGACTGGGAAGGACTACGTATAGTGATCGACGCCATCCGTATCGCCGCACAGTAGCTTCTAGGTGGCCTTCTAATCCGTAGATTCCTGTGCAGCCGTGCGGGATCGTTCAGATCAGTCCGTGACCTCGGGCGCTCGCCTGCCCGTCGTTCATGTGAGTCCGGGAAACCGCAAAGTCGTTCGTCCGTGTGGCTCCCAGCGTGGCTCCCATAGGCGGGACGTGTCCGCGCCGGGCACCTTCCGCCCCGGCTGTGGTCCTTGTGCGCCGCCCTTCCCTCCCATCGGACTGACTGCTGCCGGGCTATTCGCCGGGGGGAAGGTGTCAAGGGCTGATTCGCGTGTCCGTTAACCAGGCACTTTCACCTGTGCTCATTGCCCTGCCGTCACATCGGCCCTTGATGCCGTATCGTAGGCGTATCAGAATCTCGCGGCAGTCTGGTGGGGGGCTTTGCAGCTTCTGCGGCCATCCGGGACACGACAGGTGGTCATCGTCAGATCAGTCGCCGGTCTCCTCGGTCAATGCTGGTCCTGAGCGTCGAGTGCGTGTGACCGATGGTGCCCGCGAGAGACCGTGACATCGAGCCAGCGCGTGGCCGTTCCGCGCGGCCGGGGGCTGTGTCATCCTTGACCGGGGAGGTGCTATACAGGACACCTTCGGGTGGGGGGTGAGATGGGTGACGGCGGCCGACCGCGCGGTCCGGGACTTCTTTATCAGCTATACGGGGGCAAATCGCCCGTGGGCGGAATGGATCGCCGTTGAGCTGGAACGGGCCGGCTACACCACGGTGCTGCAGGCGTGGGATTTCCGGCCGGGCACCGATTTCATGCACAAGATGCAAGAGGCGACGACTTCGGCTCAGCGTACGATCGCTGTTTTGTCCCCGGCGTACTTCGGTTCGGACTTCAGCGAGGCGGAGTGGCGCTCGGCTTTCGTCAAGGACCCGACCGGTGAGCTCGGGCTGCTAGTGCCGGTGCGGGTGCAGCCCTGTGAGCCGCCGGGCCTGCTCGCCAGCCGCGTGTATGTGGATCTGGTTGGCGCGGATGAGGTGGTCGCCCGGAACCGGCTGCTCGCGGCCGCGGATCCCGGGCGGCCGCGGCCGAGGTCGGCTGCGTTCCCTGGTGGTGAGGGCGCCGGGCCATCCCCGGAGGGTGGTGAGACGGCGCGGTTTCCCGGGCTTGGCCCGAAAATGACTAATCTGCCCTCCCGGAATCTGAACTTCTCCGGCCGTGACGGGCAATTGCTGACACTGCATGACAATCTTCATGCCGGGCTGACGGCAGTCATACTGCCCACCGCCGCGGTGCACGGGCTGGGCGGCGTGGGCAAGACGCAGCTCGTACTGGAGTACGCTCACCGGTTTGCCAGCGACTATGACGTGATCTGGTGGATTTCCGCTGAGCCGACCTCGGCCGTGGCAGCGCTTGCTGAACTTGCCGGCCGGCTGGGAATACCGACGGCCGCGAACCAGGACGAAATGGCAGCTGGCCTCTTTGAGCTGCTCCGCGACCAGGCTCGGTGGCTGCTGGTTTATGACAATGCCGAAAGCCCGGCGCAGCTGAGCGGGTTGCTGCCCCCGGGAGGCCGGGGGCATGTGCTGGTGACCTCCCGGTGGTCGGCGTGGGGGGCCCAGGCGTCCCCGCTAGAACTCGATGTCCTGGCCCGCGCCGAGTCCATCGAGTTCTTGCGCCGCCGGACCGGCACCCAAGACGACCACGGGCTGGCCGCGCTGGCTGAGCTGGTGGGAGATCTGCCGCTCGCGCTGGAGGAGGCCGCGGCCTACCTGGAGGAGACCCGGGAAAATCTCGATGACTACTTGGAGCTGATCCGCGATCGTTCCCGCGAGTTGTTCGGGCTCGATGACCCGGCCGGCGCCGGTGACCCGGACAGTGACCGCCGGCGGGTAGCCACGGTGTGGTCGGTGTCACTCGACCGGGTTCACGCCCAGGCGCCAGCGGCCGAAGCGCTGCTGAGCCTGTGCGCGTTCCTCGCAGCGGAGGTTCCGCGCGACTTGCCAACCCGACATCCGGACGTGCTTCCCGAGGACCTCGCCGCCATGGCCCGCGACCGCCTGGCCTATAACCGGGCCCTTGCGGCCATCGGCCGTTACTCACTGGCGGCTGTCAGCCCCGCCGTCGTGGGGCTTCACCGGCTGGTGCAGGCCGTTATCCAGGCTCGGCTGGGCGAGGCGGGAGAACGGGCCTGGGCTGAGGCCGCGGTTGCCTTGTTGCGGGCGGCCTTCCCTAACGATAGCTGGGAGGTGAGTTCGTGGCCGGAGTGCGAACTGCTGCTTCCTCACCTGATAGCTGTCGCCGGGCATGCTGAGCGGCTGGGAATCGCCGGTGAGGCAGTTAGCTGGCTATTGGATCGGGCCTCGGCGTACCTGCGGGAACGCGGACAATACCGGCAGGCTAAACCGCTCGCCGAGCGAGGGATAACGACTGCGGAAGCTGCGTTTGGGCCTAATGACCCGGCGGTTGCGTGGCGTCGCGACGCGCTCGGTCGTGTCCTTCGCGCACTGGGGGATCTGTCCGGAGCCCGGGAGCAATCTGAGCGGGCTCTGGCCATCGGCGAGGCCGCGCTCGGCCCTGATGACTCCGGCGTGGCGACGTTGCGAAGTAATCTCGGCAACGTGCTCCGGGACCTAGGGGATCTGCCCGGAGCCCGGGAACAATATGAGCGAGCCTTGGCCATCAGCGAGGGCGCCCTCGGCCCTGATCACTCCGACGTGGCGGGGTGCCGTAACAACCTCGGCGGCGTGCTCCAGGAGCTGGGGGATCTGCCCGGAGCCCGGGAACAATTGGAGCGGGCCCTGGCCATCGGCGAAGCAGCGCTCGGCCCCGACCACCCCTACGTGGGCATCGGGCGCAGCAACCTCGCCAGAGTGCTTCAGGAGCTGGGGGATCTGCCCGGAGCCCGGGAACAATATGAGCGGGCCTTGGCCATCAGCGAGGCAGCGCTCGGCCCCGACCACCCCACCGTGGGTATCCGTCGCAGCAACCTCGGCGGGGCGCTTCAGGACCTAGGGGATTTGCCCGGAGCCCGGGAACAATATGAGCGGGCCGTGGCCATCAGCGAGGCAGCGCTCGGCCCCGACCACCCCGACGTGGGTATCAGGCTTAACAACCTCGGCGGGGTGCTCCGGGACCTGGGGGATCTGCCCGGAGCCCGGGAACAATATGAGCGGGCTCTGGCCATCGGCGAGGCAGCGCTCGGCCCCGACAACCCCACCGTGCGCACCCTGCGTCGCAACCTTGACAGCGTCACAACTCACTAGCGAGGCACGAAGCCACGGAAGTTATCGGCGTCTGAAGACTCTCAAATCAAGCAGACGGACTGGGGAATGTGCGTCTGGCCGTGCGGCCGATTCCTTTGGAGTGGTAACCGAGTCATTGGGCGGCACCGCCGATCGCATTTTGACGGTCCGACAGGACCGCCCGTTGACGCGATGGCCGCCAGTGGGATAGCCGGGGCGACGAAGACTGCTGCACTTGACGGGTTGCTGTGCGAGCCTTCTCAAGGACGCCACCCTAGCGGTGTGGCCCTGCGTGCGCCGGGCGGGCCGCTCAACGGCAGAGCCCGGCGCTGACGCCGGGCCAGCGGTACGCGGCGCGGCACCGCCCTTGATCCAGTAAGGCTCAATTCGGCAGCGTGAACCACGCAACCGACGGCGTGCACCCGATGAGACAGCGGCAACAGCTCGGCCACCGAGGGCCTCTTCGTCCCGAAGCCAAGTACTGGCCGGGACTGCCAGCGCCGCAGCACGCCTGGCCTGGGACAGACCGTCCATGGATGTTCGCTGGCGTCCGCCGTTGGTGGTGGCGATTGTCACTCACTTGGTCACTCAGTCGTTTGTGCGTGCGCGGATGGCCTGTTGGCCCGGCACGCTCAGTCTGCGCACATGCATGCTGGTCCTAGCTGTTCAGTCGACCGTCAGCACCCTTTGGTCATGGGGGGTTGGCCTGTACCCTGCCCGTTCGATGCGACCTACCGGGCGTGCACGACGATCGGCCGACCTTGGCATCTGGCACTTGGTTGTCAGTGATTGCGCATGCCAGCGACCGTGCGCCGTGTTGTTGTACTTCCTGCTGTACGGAGCTGGCGTTTAGTGTCAAGATTGCAGCGCTGATGTAGTCGGCGTCATCGTAAGGCGCTGAGTTCCCCGGTCGTTGACGATCAAGGAAGGAATCGATCATGCCGCTCGCCAATGAAGGCCGACTCCGAGATTCGGTTAAAATTACCCGCACGGCACAGCAGAAGGGCTGGCAAACTACGGTCAAGCTAACGATCTATGACAACGGAATCGTTGGCATAAACGATATTCCCCTCAACCCGAATCCAAGCCAGGGCGTGGATGTCGCCGACGAGCGGATGCCTGGCGCGCTTCGTGCAATCGTGGATGAGTTCAAACGCCGAGTGGAAGCCGAATCGTCCTAATCTTGAGGTCACCATCTTCATCAAAGTCCCGGTAACTCGGCAAGGAGTGCACGATGAGGCGGATCCCACTTCTCCATCTCTTCAGGAGACCGGATCAGCACGAAGTGCAACGACACACGCCAGTGGTGGATGAACCTGAGGTTCAGCCATCCCCCAAACCCGCACCATCTGGCGAGCGCAACACACGCGCCATCCCACAGGACGTCAAGATCGAGGTTGCGGTAAGGGACGGCGGCCGGTGCCGCCAGTGCGGCTCAAACAAGGAGCTGCACTTCGATCATGTGATCCCGTGGAGTAAGGGGGGACCGAACATTGTCGGCAACATCCAGCTCCTGTGCGGCACTTGCAATAGGCGCAAGGGCGCGGACGATATCCCCGCGAATCTACCGCCCTCGCCTTACGGCAGGCTTGGCGCTCGCCTGCGGCCGACACGCGGCCTTCGCAGCCTCCTGGCACCTATAAGTCACCACCGCCCCTGCCCTATATGTCCGGGCGGGAGAGGGAGCCGACCTGCCCGGTATGCGGGATGCTGTCTGCACTCCATACTGGCGCGCCTTGCCCGAGCGACCGGTAAGACCATCAGCGCACCTTCTGATCCGTAGAGTGTGTCGGCCGTGTAGCCCACCTGGGTATATACCCTGTGACCTGGTGGGATGGTACTCACTGATGCGCGTCATTAACCTGTCTTGCGCGGTGTTGTATGGCCAGATTCAGGCCAGTGCAGACCAAGATCATCGGCTGATCCCCCTGGTCCGCAGGCTCACCAAACGCCTACCGGAGGCGGTAAGTTGCCCAACGCGTCTAGTTGCATTCACCGTGTGAGAGTCAGCGTGACGAGAGTGGCATGTTGAGGGAAGCGACCAGGTGAAGGACCCAGCCGAGGAGGTTTGGAAGATGCGCAGTCTCCGCTTCTGGTTCACATTGGCCGGATCGATCATCGTGCTCCTCAGTGTTCTGACGATTGCTGGCGTTTGGATATGGAACCTTAAGTTCGGTCTTCCCGTTAGCGCTGACAAGATTACGCGGATCAACACGGCCGTGGCGGCATCAGCCTATATAGCAGCCATAATTGCTGCTATATTTGCTCTCGTAGCTTACTGGCAAACCAGTGGCCTTCCTTCACTTGAGCCAGAAATTAACTTCTTGCCGTTCAGATCAAGGCCACCGACCTTTACTGCTACACGCCACGATCCTCCGCCGCCCTGGGTCGATATAAACCTCATACCTTTTCCGGATTCTTGGAAAGGGACCCTCCCGCCAGTGCTCGACAGGGGGAGTTCAAGCCAGATCTTCACTGTCGTACTAACGAACAAAACGAAGTACGCTGCGCGCAATCCAGGCCTTAGGATTCATTTCGACGGATTGCTGTACAATGGCATCCCCCGGGAGTGGACCTCTGAAGGGCAATGGGGAGAGAAGAACGGCCTGAAATCGATACAGTGGGATGGAGGCACCGAAAATATCGTCCACGGGAAGTGGTCACGGACGTTGCCAATCGTAGGCTTCAATGAAATCGTACTCAGCTCGTATGAACCAAAGCTCGTGGTGACGGTCGTGGCAGATGGATGTCTGCCCAAAGAGTTTAAGTTTCCGCTAATTGTGCATGTGTGCGACTAAAGGCATTGCCTCACTTCTTTCCCGTCCTCCCGATAGATGCTGAGGTTCGCCGCGCGTGCTTAGGGCCTGGCCTTTGGCCTGGCCCTCGCCGTCAGGCCCGCTGGGTCGGCAGAGGCTCCGGGGTCAACGGCGCGCCGTAGTGCGCGTCCGCGCGGAGCGCGGATGCGGAGCACCGTTGAGGCTGGAGGGGCCGACCCGGACAATGCGCGGCGTTCCGTCCCTGGCCCGGTGACTTTCGCACGGCGATTGGCGCACCTGGCGCGATGCTGACGGCCGCGACCAGCTCGCACCGCGCGGCATCGGGGACGTCACGGCGGTGACCGGCCGCGGCCGGTGCCGGGGCAGCCGTGCGCGGCAGCCGCCGCGTCCGTAGGGCCTGCGTCCGAAGGACGCGAGCGAAGCTGCCGCCCAGCAACGGCGAGACCCCGGCGACCCTGGCCGCTTCCGTCCGGTCATCCGGCCGCTCTGCTCTCCCCGATTAACCGCGCATGCTCGCATAGCCGGTCCAGGCCGTCAGGCCCGGCGCGCGGAAGGTGCGCCCTTGAAGCTGTAGAGAAAGGTGTCACAGTTCTGGATTGGTTACGCGTGCGCGGAGCCTGAGCGCTAGGTCTGCGAGGCTGTTGATGATGGCGCCTGCCCCGGCTGCGGTGAAGTGTTCGCGTTTGCCGGGTTCGTTGGCGTAGCCGATGCTCTGGACGCTGGCGAGGCGGGCGCCCTGGATGTCGGTCACGGAGTCGCCGACGAGGGTGCATTCGCCCGGCTCGGCGTCTAGGGCGCTGACTGCCTGGGTGATCAGGTGCGGGCTGGGCTTGAGGAGAGCGGGGTCATGGTGTGTCCGCGCGACCACGAGGCTGATCCGGTCGTCCAGGCCGTGCCGGGTGAGGTAGGAGTGGACGGCGCGGGCCGAGTTGTTGCTGACCACGGCAACGGTGCGGCCTGAGTTCAGGCAGGCGGTCACCACTTCGTGGACATAGGGAGTGGGCGCTGCGGTGGCTACTGCGGCCAGTTCCAGGTCTGTCATCTCGGTCTCGACGCGGGCGGCCAGGTCTGCGCTGACGGTGGCCGCGTAGGCGAATACCTCGAGGGGGTCGGGGGTGCGCGCGATGTCGCCGGGCAGCTGGGCGTGGTCCCCGAAGAGCTTGCGGAGCCGGTCGGCGACGGTGGCCGCGGGCAGGCCCGCGAAGATCGAGCAGATCGGCCCGTCGAAGTCCAAGAGCAGGTGACGGGTCCGGGCCAGGATAGTGTCGAGGTCGCTGGCCGCTGGGATCGGACCGGTCATGCGGGGAACTCGTAGCTGAGGTTGTCCCACATGGCGGTGAACCACGAGCGGGCTTGTTCCACGTAGGGCGCGTCCGCGGGGTGGCCGCTGTGTACGGAGTGGTGGAACACCACGGCGTCTTTTCCCATCAGGTCGTACATCTCGCGCGGGCCGCTGGCCAGCGGGATGGACTGCCTGGTGATCGGGTAGAAGCCGAAGAACACGTCTTCGCCGTTGAGGATGTAAAGCTTGAACAGCGGCGGGCAAGAATGGGCGCGGATCTGCGCGTCGGCCTGCTGAACGAGGCCGAGGCCTGTCAGCTCGTGCACGGTGTCGAGGATCGCGTGGGCGTGGCGGGTGGTCAGCCGGTGGGCGCGGGCGCGGTAATCCGGATCGTCGGTGAGATCGTCAGCCCGGCAGGGCAGGACCATGGGGCGGCTGGTGTCGGGCAGCAGCATCCGTATCGTCAGGGTGGCGGGCTTGATCTGGCCGATGCGGATCTTATCGAGGGGTTCCTGGATCGCGCCGTGGAGAGTTTCGCCGGAGAATCCGGCGAAATCGATGGTGACGTGCTCGCGGGCGAAGGCCTGCTCGATGAACGGGCGCAGGCCGACCGAGGGCGCGGCGAAGACCGGCGGTCCCGCCGTGTCCGGCTGCGGCGGGCCGGAGGACCGCCCGTTCACGCGAAGATGCCCCGGGGCGGCGCGTTGGAAGAGTTGTTCCGCGGTCCAGCCGGGGAACATCTCTTCCAGGACGCGGCAGTGGTCGGGGTAGGGCAGGCTGCGCAGTGAGCCGGTGAGCCAGCGGTGCAGTTGCGCGCGGCTGGGGTAGCTCCGCGCGAGATCCGGGTCGATCCGGGCCGCTGCCTTGTCGTATTCCGCGCAGAACGTGGCGTAGTTCTGCCAGTGGCGTTCCCGGAGCAGGAGCTTGAGCAGGACGGGCCGTTCGGACATGTAATCTCCACGTCGCGCATTGTGTCGTCTTAGCGTAGCGGGAAGCGGAAGATCACGAGACAAGATGAGACGTCACGGTACGTCAGGTTTGAGATGCGCCTAGCGATGCGACGCGTCTCTTGCCCAGCATCAAAGCATGGCGTCACCAGGCTTTCCACCAGCAGGAAATGATCACGATCAGGCCGGCCCGGAGGCCTCCGCGTCCGGCAGTCAGACGGGTACGTGCGGCAGCTGCCGCGGTCGCGGATGGAAGTTCGCAGGCCTGCGGCGCTCGGAAGAAGCCGCGGGGGACGCAGGCGAGCGGGCCTTGCTCCAGCGTGCCCGGTCGCAGTGCCTGGCCTGCGGGGGCACGAGACGTGCGTCATGACCGCCGCGACGGTGATCCGGCCCAGGCGGCGGGTCTTCCCCGGGTCCGGTGACCAGGTAGGGCGGGCGCGCCGGTTCGTCGGGCAAGTTCTCGGCGGGTGCCCTGTCACTGATGAGGCGGTCCTGCTGACCAGCGAGCTGGTCACCAACGCGATCACGCATACGGCGTCGGGGAGAGGCGGGAAGGTAACGGTGACCGTATACCGGGACGATACGCGGGTCCGGGTCGAGGTCCGGGATGACGGGTCCGCTGAGATCCCGGTCGTGCGTCCACATAACGAGGCTAGGGACTCCGGCTACGGGCTGGGGCTGGTGGAGCTGATGGCTCACCGCTGGGGACATCGCGGCGGGCAGCGCGGCCGGGTGGTGTGGTTCATGCTTGAGTGGAAGACGAACCGGTGAGGCCTGATAGGGCGGATCGCCGGTGAAATTTGCTACAGTACGTGACAAGTCCAGATAGAGGCGCTAGTCTGACCTGACAGGTCAACAGTCCACGCAGGGACGAACGTTATGGGATTCGACTACGCGCCGCCAAAGTACGCGCAGGTGGTTGCCGAGATCAAGAGCCGCATCGAACGGGGCCAGTACCCGCCCGGGTCGCTGCTCCCATCGGAACACCAACTCGTCAGCGACTTCGGGGTCTCACGTCCCACGATCGTCAAGGCCCTGGCCTCGCTGCGGCAAGACGGGTGGATCGACACCCAGCAGGGCAAGGGCAGCTTCGTCCGCGGCCGTCCCGCGCTGGCGGGCGCGGAACGGACCCGGCCCGCCGAGAGCCTCCTGGAACTTCCCGAAGCGCAGTTGTCCGGCGAGCTGGTGCAGGCGGGCGTCAAGCTCGCCCCCGGCTACGTGACCAGGCTGCTCGGCCTGGAGCCGGGAACCAAGGCGTTCTTGCGGCAACTGCTGCTCGGCGAAGACGGCCCGGTCGAGCTGGCCTCCATGTGGCTGCCGATGGAGCTGGCCTCCGGCACCAGCCTGGCCTCCCCGGACCTCCTAGACGAGAGCATCCGGCACCACCTCCAGGCCCGCAAGAAGATCCGCTTCGACCATGCCGTGGAACGGATCTCGGCCCGCCGGCCGACCGGCGAAGAAGCCGCCCTGCTGCAGGTCGCCCTGGACAGCCCGGTGCTGAACGTAATCGTCACCGCCTACGACGCGACGGCGCGGCCATTGCAGGTGGTCGACATCGTGCTCCCCGGTGACCGGCACGAGATCCACGACGCCTACCCGTTCACCTGACCCGCCCCTGTGCTGACGGATAACTTTGCTGAACCCAACTTGACAAGTCAGGTAGCTAGGCTTAGCCTGTGACTAAACCTGACAAGACAAGTGTCAGGGAATCTCAACACAGGAGTTGCCAAGTGGCTCTTCAAGGTCCGATTCCGGTGGAGTTCGGCGTGGTGTTCCCGTCCGGGGCGTACGCGGCTAGCGCGTTCGAGCCGGTGCGGAACTTCGACGCTTCCACCGGGGAGAAGTTCGTCCAGTCCGCGGACAAGGCGTCCGGGATGCCGCTGTGGGTGATCGAGGTCATCGACGCGGACCCGGCCGCGCGGGTCCGGGCGGTCAAGGTGAAGGTCGCCGCCCAGGTCCAGCCGGTGGTGCCGACTGGGCCGCCAGGGTCGCCGTTCGTCCCGGTGGAGTTCACCGGCCTGACGGTGACCTACTACGTCAACCAGGCCGGGCGGCTGGCTTACTCGCTTAAGGCCTCCGGCATACGCGCGCCGGGTCGCGGCCGTCCCGGTCCAGAGGCGCGGGAGGTGGCGGCGTGAAAAGCGGCGGAGGCTCGATAGCGCACATCGGCGTATATGTGGGCGAGGACTGGTACACGCACCTGAGCACCTACGACGACCACACCCCGATCCTAGACATCTCGGCAGGGTCGGTGATGGTGGCGCTGTCCATCGCCGATCGCCAGGTCAGCAACTCGGCAGTGGATTTCGCGCGGGAGCTGGCCAGCCAGGTGGCGAAGTTCGCGGCCGAGGTCGAGCGGCTGCATGTCCGGCATCCAGATAGTGACGGCGAGGCCTCCGAGGGCGGCGGCGCCGGGGCTGGCGAGGCGGCCTGATGGTGATGGATGGGGCGGCAGGAACGGGCATTCCTGCCGCCCCGGGTGTCTCCCCCTGCTGGCGCATGCGGAGAGGAGCTGATTCTAATGCCGCGCGGTAGGAACGGCGTGATGGGCGAGCAGCTCGCCCAGGTCGACAACCGCGACCCGTTCGCGCCCCCGGTGTGGCGGTCCCCGGTGTACCGCACCCCCGAGCCGGTGATCTTCGTCGTGCAACTGGTCCGGCTGGTGTGGCGGGTGCTGTGGTTCGCCCTCACTCACCCGCTGCTGGATGCCGTGGCCGGGCTAGTCGTGATCACCTGGCTCGGGCTGGGCTGGCCCGGTGTCGTCGCCCTGGCGCTGGCCATGGCGGCAGGGCTGGCCGGGCTGCGGGTCTTGCAGCCGGAGTGGTTCGCGCGGTTTGTGGCGACCCCGGTGCGGGACTGGTGGCGGTGGTGGTTCTACCGGCGCCGCTGGAAGGCCGCCATGACCCTGGCCGGACTCGCCCCGGACTACCGCGGCCAGCCGATGCTCCCGGTCCTGGACCGGGTGCACATGGCCGGGGCGGTCGACCTGGTACGGGTCGGCCTGGTCACCGGGCAGGCCCCCGCCGACTTCGCCGATAAAAGCGAGAACCTGGCGCACGCGTTCGGCGCGCGGCTGTGCCGGATCCGCGACGCCGCGCCGGGTGTGCTGGTGCTGGAACTGGTCCGCGCCGACACCCTGGCCGACCCGATCCGCGCTCTCCCGATTACCGGCGAGGTGGACCTGGCGGGGCTGCCGGTCGGCCGGTGCGAGGACGGGTCACCGTGGCGTCTGCGGCTGGTCTCCACGCATGTGCTGATCGCGGGGGCCACCGGGTCGGGGAAGGGCTCGGTGATCTGGTCGCTGATCCGGGCGCTGCTGCCCGCCATCGCGGCGGGATGGGTGCAGGTGTGGGCGCTGGATCCCAAGCGGATGGAGCTGTCCTTCGGCCGGGCGCTGTTCCACCGGTACGCCTGCCAGGCCAACGCCATGGTCGAGCTACTCGAAGCGGCTGTCGCTGAGATGCACGACCGGGCGGAGCAGTTCGGCGGCCGGACCCGCACCTTCACCCCCTCCACCGCGTTCCCGTTCCTGGTCCTATTCGTGGATGAGCTGGCGTTCCTGACCGCCTACCAGCCAGATAGGGACCTCCGCAAGCGCGCCGAGGCTGCTATCGCCACCCTGACCAGCCAGGGCCGGTCGGTCGGGGTCTGCGTGGTTGGCGCCCTGCAGGACCCGCGCAAGGACGTGATCAGCCTGCGGAACCTGTTCTCCACCCGCATCGCGCTGCGGCTGGATGAGTCCGACCAGGTGGACATGGTGCTGGGCGATGGCGCCCGGGACCGCGGGGCGCTGGCCGACCAGATCTCCCCCATCCCCTGGACCGGCGCCGGGGTCGGCTATGTCCGGCTGGAGGCCTCGCCTGATCCGGTGCGGGTCCGCGCGGCCTACGTCACCGATGACGACATCTGTGCGATGGCCGCGGCCGTGGGCTACCTGCCGGGCGGTGGCCTATGAGGGAGACCGCGTGGCGGACGGATGAGCCGTGTCCGGTATGCGGCACCGGGCTGGGTCCTAGTCGATAACGGGAGTCCCGCCCTGCGGGCGGAGTGCCGCCTGTGCGGCTATGCCGGGCCGTTCGATGCCGGTGACGTGGAGGGCGGCTGGTGACCGGGGCGGACCGGCGGGGGACGCGGGCGGAGCGGATGGCGATGCCGCTGGCCCGGGATGTGGTCAAGGACCTGGCCGCCGAGCACGGCGCGTGCCAGCGGCCGGTGCAGCTGCGCCGCACCGAGATCGACACCGGCTATGTCGAGCAGGTCCTCATCCCGTGCGGGCACACCCTGGCCTCGGTGTGCCCGCCGTGTGCCGAACGCGCCCGGATCCTGCGCGCCATCCAATGCCGCGAAGGCTGGCACCTGGACCACGAACCCGTCATCGACCCCGACCCGGCCACCGGCGAGCAGAGGAGCCTGGTCACCGACCGCGCCGAGGCGCAAGCCGACCGCGACGCGCTCGCCGGTGAGGGGCTCGATACGGCCGACCTGGACGAGCGGATCGGCGAGCTGGATGAGCAGATTACCGACGCCCGGGTGCGCGGCAACGTGCTCCCGAATCAATCGCGCCGTCACCGGTCGACCCGGCGGCGGCAGGACGCCGCGCCGCTGCCCCACCGTCCGGTCAGTGCCCGGACGGTTGGCAAGACCTATACCGCGCCGGACGGGAAGACCTTCCGGCCGTCCCTGTTCGTGACGTTGACCTGCCCGTCCTACGGCCGGGTCTGCGAGGACGGAGCACCCGCCGACCCGGACACCTACGATTATCGCCACGCCGCGCGGGACGCGCTGCACTTCGCCGCGCTGTTCGACCGGTTCGTCCAGAACCTGCGCCGCCTGGTCGGTTATGACCTGCAGTACTTCGCCGCTATCGAACCCCAGCGCAGGCTCGCCCCGCACGTCCACATCGCGGTCCGCGGCACCATCTCCCGTGCCGAGCTCCGCGAGGTCATCGCCGCGACCTACCACCAGGTCTGGTGGCCCTCCACCGCGGCGGTCAAGTACGACGGCGGGCACCTGCCGGTCTGGGATGAGCACACCGGCACCTACCTCGACCCCGGCACCGGCGAGGTACTGCCTACGTGGGACCAGGCCTTGGACGCCATCGGCGACGGGGACGAGCCGCTGCACGTGGCCCGGTTCGGCCAACGGTTCGACGCCCAAGGCGTGCTCGCCGGGTCCAGGGACGCCAGCCGGTGCGTCGGCTACCTGACCAAGTACCTGACCAAGCACGTCGGCGACTGCCACCAGGTGAGCACCGACGCCCAGGCCGCGCACGCCGGGCGGCTCTCCGATGCGTTGCGGTATGAGCCGTGCTCGCCGACGTGCGCGAACTGGCTCCGGTACGGGATCCAGCCGAAGAACGCCCGGCCTGGCCTGCGGCCGGGATGCTGCAAGGGCAAGGCCCACCGCCGCGAGTATCTCGGCTACGCCGGGCGGCGGGTGCTGGTCTCCCGCAAATGGTCCGGCAAGACCCTGGCCGACCACCGCGCCGACCGCAAGGCCTGGCTGACCGGGATGCTCGGACTTCCGGCAACCGACCCCAGTCGCTACACCTGGGAACCGGTCAAACCCGGCGACCCGGACCACATGCCCAACGGCCAACGACTGCTGCACGTCGTCGCCGACCGCATCCAATGGCAAGTCGCGCTTGCCGAGGCGAGACGACGGGCCGAAGGCGGCAATGGCTATCTCTCGGCAGCTTGGAGGGCAGCGTGACAGGAAATCCGAAAGGCGCTGATATCTCCGGTGAAGATTCTAGCCCTCAGCTCCACGAAGTCCGGCAAAGAAGGCGAATTGGTAGGGGAATGACTTTGGCCGAATTGCTGGGCTTGCCCTTGATGGTCGATGTCAGTACCGCGGCGCGAGCGCTGGGCCTTAGTAGGTCAACTGGCTACGAACTGGCCCGACGTGGCGAGTTTCCCTGCCGCGTGCTGCGCGTCGGCAGCTCCTACCGCGTTCCGACCGCCGAACTGTTGCACGTTCTAGGAATCAATCTCAGTGAGCTATCGCCGAGGTTTCCGGCCGCATAAGAACCAATGCCGTAGAAGGAGAGGCCTAGATGAAGGAGCCGATCAACAAGATCACGCTAAAAGACGGCTCGGTCAGATACCGTCTCGTGGTCGACGTAGGACGTGACGAGAAAGGCACGCGGAAGCAGCTTACGCGCACGTTTGACACCCGGCGCGAGGCCCGCGAAGAACTATCGCGTATCCGACACGAGACGAATCTGGGAACTTACGTCAAGTCGTCCAAGGAGACGGTCAATTCCTGTCTGGATGGCTACCTCAAGGGGGCGACTCGCGGGCTGCGGGCCTCTACCAGGCGGAACTACGAAGACGCCTTGCAGCCTGTCCGCGAGCGGCTGGGGACACGCCCGCTCCAGTCCATCACCAGGTCCGACATCGATGATCTGATGGACTGGATGCTGACGGCAGGCCGCAAGCGAGGCGGGAAGCCAGGAACGGGCCTGTCTGGCCGAACGGCGCGGCTCACGCTGGGACGTCTCAGTGCTGCGCTGGAGGCAGCCGTCCTGGAGGGCAAGCTCGTCCGCAATGTGGCAAAACTTGTCAAGCCGCCCGAGCACACCCCGCGGGAGCGCGAGACATGGAGCAAGGCCGAGGTCAGGAAATTCCTGGCCAAGGCATCCTATGACCGGCTGTACGCCGCGTGGCGCCTGTCGCTTTATGGCCTGCGCCGCGGTGAAGTGCTCGGCCTGCGCTGGTCAGATATCGACCTGCGGGCCAGGACGCTCACCGTCAACCAGGCCCGGGTCCTGGTCGAGTACCGGGTCCGCATCGAAGAACCGAAGTCCCGCAACGGCAAGCGGACACTACCGCTCGACGGCGAGCTAGTGGACGCCCTGACCGCACTACGCAAGCGCCAGCTGGAGGAGAGCACGATCGCGGGCGCGGCGTATGGGTCGGGAGTGGCCGGGCTGGACTGGTACCAGGGTGGCGAGTACGTGATCACCGACGAGGCGGGAATCCCGGTTCACCCCGAGTGGTATTCGGACGAGTTCGGCCGTCTGCTCAGGCGGGCCGGGCTGCGGAGGATCACCCTGCACGACTCGCGTCACACGACCCTGACGCTCATGGAGCACGCGGGCGTGCCGATCTCGATCATCAGCAAGTGGGCGGGTCATTACGACTCGGCGTTCACCCAGAAGACCTACGTCCACGCAAGCGACGAGGACCTGCAACGCGGCCAGGCGGCCCTCGCCAAGATTCACAAGATCGCTTAGAGCTGTGAGAAGTTGTGAGACGGGAGGCCCAAAACAAGGATTCAGGGCCCCGCTCATTCCTGAGAAGAAGGCCCTGACCTGCGGTTCGGTGGCGCGCTCGGAGGGACTCGAACCCCCAACCTTCTGATCCGTAGTCAGATGCTCTATCCGTTGAGCTACGAGCGCAGTCACTGCAGCATACTGCACTGCGGACGCTCCTGATGTATGCCTGCCGCGC